>Ga0302325_10022899_pt1 | contig 13051 bp, 6 predicted proteins | sample Palsa_T0_2_FD_201948 | JGI IMG/M metagenome (GOLD analysis project Ga0302325, IMG submission 201948) | Peat permafrost microbial communities from Stordalen Mire near Abisko, Sweden - Palsa_T0_2 | ecosystem: Environmental > Terrestrial > Soil > Palsa > Peat permafrost | place: Sweden: Abisko... | reverse complement strand
GAAAATGAGCGGGACAATCGGATACTCCGTCCTTTGAATCTGCAGTGCCGTCTCCCCGTCGAAATCCGGAAACGCGAAATCACACAAGATCACATCAGGGTGGAATTCAGCCAGCGCTGCCCTATAGGCCGGCTCCGTCCAAACGATTCGTTCTTCCACGGGGAGCCCCGCGCTGCGCAATACGTCGAGCTCGAGCTCCGCGTCCAGCGGGTTATCCTCGACGAGCAGGATCTTAATCGGCTTGATCGCTTCCTTCGCATACGTGTCCGGGGACTTCATAGGGGGCCGGGTTCCTGATGAGATCGTCTCGAATTTGGTCGCGGTGCCGCGATCGCCAAGACCTTTACGAGTGTGGCGTGCGGCCGTCGCGGAATCAGCACAATCTTCCGTCTCGGAACGCGGTTGACGTTCAACCAATAGGCGCCAACGGCGCCGACGACCTCACTCAACTTCTCGATATCGAACGGCTTCACGACATAACCATTAGCCCCCGAACGGTAGGCGTCTCGGATGTCGCTCTCTTGACTCGAAGACGTCAGGATCACGATAGGAATGCAGCAGGTTCGCTCGTTCGCTCTCATACTTTGAAGGACGTCGATTCCATCGACCTTCGGCATCTTCAGATCGAGCAGCATCAGGCACAGGTTCGGATTGCTCGTTGCGAAGGCAATCGCCTCAACGCCGTCGCGCACCAATCGAACGTGGCCATCGAAACGGTTCTCGCGAAGAGCGTACATCATGAGTTCGGTATCCTGTGGGTTGTCCTCGACGATAAGGATCGTGCGCGACGGATCATCCATCCGATGAACCCGAAAGCAGCGAAAAGGAGAATCGTGCCCCTCGACCGACTTTGGAATCTGCCCAAACCCTGCCGTGATGCCGCATAATCACGCGATGCACGATTGCGAGACCAACACCCGTGCCTGCGAACTCAGCGGATGCGTGTAGGCGCTGAAAGACGGCGAATAGCTTAGACGCATATTTCATGTCGAAGCCGACGCCGTTGTCTTCCACGTGGTAGACCACTTTTTCGCCGTCGCGCTCGGCCCAAACGCGGACGGTCGGCGGTGAGCTCTTGCGAGAATATTTTACCGCGTTCGACAGCAAGTTTTCCCAGACGCGCTGCAGCTGGACGAGATCGCCGAATGCCCTCGGCAGTTCCTCAATGTGAAACACGACGCCGTTCGCATCGCTTCTCCTCAATAGATCGTTGACGATCCCGCGGACGAGCGATTCCATATCGAGCGAGGTGATCCGCAATTCCTGGCGCCCCAGACGCGAGAGCTCGAGGATCTCATCGATGAGGACGCCCATTCGCGAGGCTTCGCTGAGCACGACGCTCAACAGACGCTGGCCTTCCGCATCGAACTCCTGGGCGTAGCGTTTCTCGAGCATGCGCGCATAACCATGGATCGCTCGCGCCGGGGCACGCAAGTCGTGTGAAACTGAGTAGCTGAAGCTCTCGAGCTCGTTGTTGAGCGCTTCGAGCTCTGCGTTCTGCGCGAGCACGCCGGCACTGGCAAGTCGCAGCGACTCCGCATGTTTGCGTTCCGCAATATCGATAATCGAAGCTAGCACGAACTGCCCCTTTGGTGTATTGATGGGACTCAGCCCTATCTCGATTGGGACTTCACTCCCGTCCCGGCGCACCCCGAAAAGCTCGCGGCCCGCTCCCATTCTTCGCGCCGAAGGCGCCAGGAGATAGCTGGCTCGCAAGCCGGCGTGGCCGCGTCGCAAACGCACCGGCAGGAGCACGTCGATGGAGCGGCCCAGCAACTCGAACCGCGTGTATCCGAAAAGCCGCTCCGCCTCTGCATTGAGTAGAGTGATTCGACCCGATGAGTCAACCAGAATGTTCGCATTGGGTGCCGCGTCGATGATGAGCCGCAAATGCTCGTCGGCCTGCTTGCGTTCCGAGATGTCGACGAGTGCCGCCAACACGAAGAGACCTTCCGAGGTCTGAAGCGGACTGAGCCCGATTTCGATCGGGACTTCGCGCCCGTCCTTGTGCAATCCGAAGAGATCGCGGCCGGCACCCATGGGACGCGGAGAAGCCGCCTCCATATACCCCGCACGCAGGGCCGGGTGTGCCCCACGAAAGCGCTCCGGAAGCAACATTTCTATCGTTTGCCCGACCAGTTCGCCGCTATCGTAGCCGAAGAGCGCTTGTGCCAGGCTATTGACCAATCGTAAGAGGCCAGAAGCGTCGGCGACGACGATTGCGATCGGCGCGGCTTCAACAATGAGCGCGAGATGCTCGCTCTCAGGCGCGCGCGCGTAAGGTGTACCGCAAGCCGCGCACGCGCTTGTGTCAGCAATGGAGTTTGAGGTTATCTCGGGCATTCCGTTGTCCGATCGATTCTGCCAGTATACGCTTCCATATGCAAAAAGGCACGGAAAGGTGTCGCATGACACGACAACTTAACGCGAACCGCCTAGACAGCAGCCTCAGCCTTCGTGAATCTTCGAGTCTAAGACCAAAAAGGTCTCACCGGCCCCGCACTCCCGTAAACAACGGTCCAAAACCTATTTAACAGCCGAGCCGTAATTGTTCGACGGATTCGAGCGCCTATTGCAGCGTCGCTTGGTACGTGATGCTGCCCTGAATGGCCGACGCGGTAGCTGCAGGCGGGAAGGGCGACTGCAGCACCCATTTCAACGTCTGCCCGATCTGCGTGAAGGTGAGGCTCGTGGAGGAGCTCGGATTGGCACAGCACGTGGCGGTCTGCGACGCTGCGACGTACGTCAAATGAGTCGAGAGCGGATCGCTCAGTGCCGGTCCGAGCGCCGTCGTTGTGCCGTAGGCCGTGACCCCGCCGGAGTTGAGAAAATAGAGCCCATAGGTGATCACGTCGCCCGGATAGCCGGGCAACGCGGTTGCCGTGCCGCTCACTCCCGTAAGACTTCCGGGATCGGGCGTGTAGGTCACGGTTTGCGCCGTCGCTCCCGGAGCCGGAGTCGGACCCTTCGTCAAGACCGATAGTATCCGCTTGTACGTTTGGACGTACGGCGTGTCGGTAACGGCAACCGTATCGCTCGCGTTTGCTCCGCCCGCTACGGTGTTGTCGCTCGCGTTGACGTTTGCCGTGTTCGTGATCGAGGTCGGTGCGTTCGGCGCTACGGCGACGGTCAACGTGATTGCCGGGGCATTCGTCCCGGATGCAAGCGTCGCCCCTTGATAGAGACACGTCACCACCTGAGATGCCGCGCTGCACGACCACGTCGTTCCGGTTGCCGAGACGTAGGTTTCGCCCGTGGGCAAGGTATCCGTGAGGATGATGCTTTGCGTCGTCGGGCCACCCGTTAAAGACGCGCCGGCCGTCAGTGTGTACACACCATTCTTGTTGCCCGTAAAACCGGTCCCAACGTGGACCTTCGTAAGAGTGAGCGTCGGCGCGATCGTCGTGGCAACGAAATTCCTGATCTCGTGAAAATTCGTATACGCACCGGTGCTTGCCGCGTAGCCAAAGCGTACCGAACTCGGCAATGGTCCTTGTCCCGATACGGTGGTAATGTTAAAGGCGGGAATGACCGACTGATATGCGGTTCTGGTGCCGGTGAAATCCATGTCGACTTGCACGATGCCGGTCGCGCTTACGGTAATTCGCACGTCGATCGGAGGTGGCCGCGTCGCGTCTGCGGGAAAACTAAACACCTCGGCGACCGGCAATTTTAGCCCCGTGACGTACGCATAACTCGAGGCGGCAGAACCGCGAATCGCGACGGTTCGCGTCGAGAAACCAGGACCGCCGACGCGGCCTTGCGTCGGGTTCGAAAAGTTTCCGTAATCGTCGAAGGCGACCCCGAAATAGCCGCCGGCGATTCCGGGTGCGTCACAGCAACCGGTGCCCACCTCCTGCGCGTACCCGAGCGAACCGCCGGTGGCGCCCGCGGCCGTCGGTGCGGCGACCGTTCCGTCTAAGACCATGAAGGCGATACCGTCGGCACCCGTCGCCCCACCGTATGAGTAAATATCGAACAATGCCTCGATGCCTTGGTTCGTGGGGATTGGCGCCGAGGTGATAACGAAGCTCGCCTGATTCGTTTGGTTCGTCGTGAGCCGCAGCGTGCCAAGACCGCTCAGGTCCGGCAACGAGCCAGAAGTGCCGCCATTGTTCGGATTGAGCGTCGTCGGGCAGGCCGGAATCGTGCTCGTCCCGCCGAGTCCCGCCGTCAAGCAGGCGGGATTGGACGTTCCGGTCGTCGTGAAGCCAAGGCCGCTGACGAATGCTTGACTGGTCGTCGTATTCGTAAACGTCTCGGTTATTGCCGTGACCAGAGCTCGTGCGGCGGGTGATAGCAAGACACTGACGACGAGTAGCGCGAAAACGATGGCAAGAGAACGCCGCGCCAAGCTTGGCATTACTACAGCAGCGTCGCCCGGTACGTGATGCTGCCCTGAATGGCCGAGGCGGTCGCTGCAGGCGGGAAGGGCGATTGCAACACCCATTTCAACGTCTGCCCTGTCTGCGTGAACGTGAGGCTCGTGGTAGAGCTCGGATTGGTGCAGCACGTCGCCGTCTGCGACGCTGCGACGTACGTCAAATGAGTCGAGAGCGGATCGCTCAGTGCCGGCCCAAGCGCCTGCGTCGTGCCGTAGGCCGTGACTCCGCCGGAGTTGAGAAAATACAGACCGTAGGTGATCACGTCGCCGGAATAACTCGGCAGCGCGGTCGCGGTGCCGCTCACACCGGTTAAACTTCCAGGATCGGGAGTGTAGGTTACGGTCTGCGCCGTGGCCCCCGGAGCCGGCGTCGGACCCTTGGTCAAAATCGAGACGATCCGCTTGAACGTCTGAACGAACGGCGTGTCGGTAACGGTGACCGTATCGCTCGCATTCGCCCCGCCCGCAACGGAGTTGTCACTCGAATTCACATTTGCCGTGTTCGTCGTCGAGGTCGATGCGTTCGGAGCGACCGCCACCGTCAGCGTCACGGGCGCGGCAGTCGCGCCCGACGCGAGGCTCGCAAGTTGGTACAGGCACGTCACCACTTGCAACACGGCGCTGCAGGCCCAATTCGTTCCGGTTGCCGACACATAGGTTTCGCCGGCCGGCAAGGTGTCCGTGAGAACGACGTTCTGCGCCGTCGGGCCGGCCGTTATCGAGTTGCTGACCGTGAGCGTATACTGACCGTTCTGGCCTCCGGTGAAACCAGTCCCCACGTGTACCTTCGAGAGAGCCAGCGTCGGCGAGAACGTCGTGGAACTAAAGTTTTGCACTTCATGAAAGTTCGTTTCCGCGCCCGTACTCGCCGTGTAGCCGAAGCGCACGAGCGACGGTAGCGGTCCTTGTCCCGAAACGGCCGCAATATTGAATGCTGGTATGATCGACTGGTACGCGGTTTGGGTACCGGTGAAATCCATATCTACTTTGACGATGCCCGCCGGGCTGACCGAAAGCCGTACGTTGATGGGGTTTGGACGGGTCGACGACGACGGGAAACTGAACGTTTGCGGGGTCTTCACCCCTGTGATATAGGCGTAACTCGTCGCAGCCGAGCCGCGAATCGCGACGGTCTGCGCCTCTAAACCCGGACCGCCGACGCGACCCTGGGTCGGGTTCGAGTAGTTTCCATATTCATCGAAACCGATGCCGAAATAACCACCGGCGATCCCGGCATGCGCTCCGGTGCCCGTCTGTTGCGCATAGCCGAACGAACCGCCGCTGGCACCGGCCGTCGTCGGTGCGGCGACTGTTCCATCCAGGACCACAAAACCGATACCGTCTGCGCCCGTCGTTCCGCCGTACGAATAGATATCGAACAAGGCCTGGATTCCTTGGTTCGTGGCGACGGGGGTCGAAATGAGAACGAAACTCGCCTGACTCGTTTGGTTGGTCGTGAGCCGCAAGGTGCCGAAGCCGCTCAAATCGGGCAAGGAGCCCGTGTTCCCCCCATTGTTGGGATTAAGCGTGGTCGGGCAGGCCGGAATCGTACTCGTTCCGCCGAGTCCCGCCGTCAAGCAGGCGGCGGCTGACGAACCCGTGACACCGGTGATGAACGTTTCGCTTGTGGTCGAATTGGTGAACGTTTCGGTAATTAACGTAAGGACGGCGCGGGCGCCGGGCGAGAGCAACACGCAAGCGAAGAGCAACACGAAGACGCTGGCGAGGGAGCGCAGCGTGAGGCCTTTCAAACGCTCGCCCATCAGTGGGCTATCTTTCCCCAACCGAAGAGGCCGTCGAGCACGCTCGTAACCGTCGCATAAACGCCGCGCCGGCTTGGCGCTGCGACAAGCGACGCATCCGGAGATTTGCTGAAGTTGTAACCGCCCGCAACGCGCAGATCGTTCCCGATCCGGTAACCCGTTTCGATTGCAAAGGCTCCGAGGGCGGCATTCGGGACGTTGTGAACTGCGAGGTACCGCGTCTCGGCGGCGATGTCGACGTGCGGTGTTATCCGCTGATCGAGGCGCAGACCGAAGAGCGACGACTGGGCCGGATAGTACGAATCGCCGTCGAGCTTATAGGCGTAACGGATCGCGATTTCGGTCGCGCTCGCCGGACGCAGCAATTCTTCCGCCGACAGGATCTCTGCGTGCGTTCCAAGGTCGGTCACGTCGCCGTCTTGGCGTTCATACGAGACCAACGTTACGCCGAAGTCGTTTTGGGACGGACGGTATGCGACCGTAGCCTTCGCATCCACGTTATTGAATCCGGCGGAACTCGTTGCGTTCGACGCGACAAACGCGCTGACGTCGGGAGAAAGTGCGCCCGCGGCACCGAGCTCGAGCGTGTAGCCGCGCTGCTCGCCCGTGCGCACTTCGTATTGACCCGACGCACGAAAGCTCGGGATCGCATACGCAAGGGACAGCCCGTAGATATCGAAGCCCGCCGCCGGCGACGCGGCAGCCGGCGCCGGTGTCGCCGTTCCGGAGGCCGGCGCAGGGGAGGCGGTGCCCGACGCCACGTCCATCGCGCTGCCGAACGTCGATGCGCGCTGTAACGACGCTTCACCGTGGAGATTCTTGCCGAGTGCGAGCTTCTCGCGAACGCCGATCTCGGCGTAGGCGTCGCCGCCGCTCGCCGTGTGATCGATCACGTACTCGGAATCAACGTCGGTCGAATTTCCGAGCGATCGCTCGATGCCGATCGCCGTCGAGCTGCGCGCACCATCGATGCCGGTCAACTGCGCCGTAGCGGCGGCGAAACTCGTTGTCGGCGCATCGGACCAGAGTTGGCGAACGTAGACCCGGCCGCGCTTGGCGATATCGGCGTCGATTTCGGCCGTCGTCTCCCCTGGCTGGGAGGCACTATGGCCGTTGCCGAGATTTCCGACTCGGCTCGCCGACATCTGCACGATTTTGTTGAGCTTGTATTGCAGACCAGCCTGCGCTTGCATGAGCCCGGAGCCTGGAGTCGGCGGCAGAATCGCCGACGCCGTGGCTGGCGACGGAGTCGGAACGGGGTTTACTTCCTGATTCGTGACGCCGGTCGACGCGACCGTCGATGCGGCCGAGTAGGCAGATTCGGAGCGGGCGTCAAGGCCGGCAGTTACCGTCAGGCGAGACGAAAGCGGCAGGTTCGCATGAAGCGACGCGTCCGACTGCCCGGTTACCGCCCCGGCGACGTCGTTTTGCTGATGATCGAAGCTGGCCGTAACCGAACCTTTTCCGAAGATCGGACGTGTGAAGCCGGCGCGATAATCGAGCAATCCGGGCGACGCAAGTCCTCCGAACGGGTTGTTATAGTATTGCGACGTCGAGTCGAATCCGAGATCGACTTTCGTTGAGCCAAGGGCGGTTACCAGTGCAAAACGGTATGCATCGCCGCTCTCGGCCCCCGCGGTGCCGAACTGCGGGTTCACTTCGTCGCCCGTATCCGCGAGCGAACCGCGTGTCGAGATGTGACCGACCGACCAGGAGCCACCCGTCAGGTTGCCTGAGATATCCTCATTCGAGAGCGCGAGGTTTCCGGTACCCGTCGCATCGTTGACGTACCCGAGGCCGAAGCGGACCGCTTGCGACGCGCCGAGCGCGTCTTCAAACCGCCCTCCGGTCGTCTCCGAGTTGACGCCTGCGCCGCCATATTCGTAGGTAATGAGAATTTGCTGCGGATTGAAATACGCATCAAAGGGCAGTGGCGGATTGATGAAACGAAGGAAGCCCGAATCATAATCGAGCGCATAATCGACGTTGCGGGTCAGCACCGTTTGTGAGAGAATCGCACCCGTGCGCCGGTCGAGCGCGACGAGTGTTATCGTATCGGAACCGACCACGATCTCCGAGTGGAGCAGACTGCCGATGGTCGAAAGACCGGTGGGGCTAAAGACTTGCCGCGCGTAAGCGATGTCATTGCGTGCCTGAAAAACGGACACCTTCGCATTGCTGCCGGCGACTTCGACCTTCGCTCCGTCCACCAGTTGCGCGAAGCCGCCGATGCCGGACGTCTGGCCCGTGTCGGCCTCGAACTCGCCCCACATCGCGCTCGAACGATCGTCGTCGATGCGCGCGTAGAGGTGATCTCGCGAGAGCGCGTCGTCGCGCAAGACGCTTGCGTCGCCGTAGGTTTGATACGGACGGGCGTCAGGATTATCGGTAAAGGTCCCCTCACCGTTGTTGAGATCGAGTGTGTCGGCGGTATCGTACGCGACCGTGATCTGTGCCGTCTTGGAGATCGCTCCGACGCCGTACAGCGCGAGGCGGCCCTTGCGCGCGTTAGCATCGTCCGGCGCGGTGACCGTTTCACCCGGCACGCCCGGAACGCTGCCGATCCCGGCAGTTACGAGTCCGAGGAGCATCGGCTTACGCAGCGCCGGCTCAACGAACGCCCGGATTTCTTCTTGCGTGCCGGCAACCGTCGCGTGAATGATCAAGTCGCCCGGAACCAGCCCCGGGACGACGGCAAGAGTCGCCGTTCCGTGCGAGAGCAACAGGACGTCGAGCGCTTGAAACTGCGCGTTCTTGTCGCCGATCGCGCGGTAGTTGAGATCCTGACCTTGCACCGTCGTCGCCCTCGGGTCGCCGGATGCGCTGGCGTCCGGCGCGGCGGCCGCATCGGTTGGAACGCCGAGCGGGTTCGGCGCGACGTCGCTCGAGAGCAGATTGGCGTTGCTCGCGGGGCCGCCAACTTCAGGCGCCGAGCGCACCGATTCGAAGTGGGCATCCCCTTTGAGGATCGTGACGTGGACCGTGGAACCGGGCAAAGCGGAGTGGTTCCAGCGATCGAATGCCACGATCGTGAGCATTGCGGGCGTATGCCCGTCGGCCCGCAAGCTTCCGATCAGCGTCGCCTGCGCTCGTACGGGCTGGCCGGGCCCATAGACGGAAGTGCGCAACGGCGTACCGCGTAGCCCTCCGGCGCCGAGCGGCGTGAGGACCACATCGTTAGGACCGGGTGCCAGCTGCACACCGTAGAAGAAATAGTGCGTTTCGCCGGTCTTTTTCGAGATCGTGCGCTTGCCGATTTGTTTCGGGTCGGCGATCAGGCCGCCGACTTCCAATTCGAGACCGGCGCCGGCGACGGTCGATACCTCGAAGGTCGCCGTTTCGCGGTCCGACGCCCCGCCCGGTTCCGGCGAGACGAGTTGCGCGGTAAGCGGGCCCGTGGCCGTGTACTCGAGGTGCGATAGGTCGCCGTAGACCGGCGCCGCATTTGTCGCTTCCGGCGCAGGATCCGCCCGCGAGGCGATTGGAGCGAGTGGCACGACGATGCAGAGCAGCGCCGCCATGCAAGCGCGAAGCACCGCGTGGGTCATGGGGTCCCCTTCAGAGCGAAATTGATATCCTCAATGACGCCGCCATCGAAGACCCCGTGGACCAAGCGGCGGACGCTGCGCTGATCGTCGGAGGAAAAGTTCGTGTCCGTATACGCTTGGGCGCTCGAGGGCAACGTCGTCAGGTCGAGTTCGAGAACGTGCATCCCGGGCCGGACGCTCGGAAAATCGTAACGTCCCGTACTATCGGTGACGACGGACTGACCGTCCTCGAGATAGATTCTGACGCCCGCGATACCGGCGTCGCCTCTTCGAAACGTACCGGTCCCGCGAACGTCGTAGAATACGCGGCCCGCCACGATCGTGCCGTCGCTGAAAACGCCCGCCACGATTTCGGTTTGGACCGACGCGCTGCCCGACACGATAAGGGCCGGCTCGTTCGGCGTCGAGGCCCGCACCGTTACGTCGTTGGTGAGCACTTGACGTTCTTGCGTGCCCGGCACGATCACCGCGGCGTACTCGATGACGTGCTGCGTGGCGAGGGTAGGGAGTGTCCACGTCAAGACGCGACCGGCAGTCTTCGGTTCTTCCGGCACGTTATCGAGGCGGCCCGTGCCGGGTGCATAGACGACGCCGGCGGGCAGCGTGTCGACGACCGACGTCGCGCCGAGCGGTGAAGCCGCGTTTACGAACGTCACCGTGTAGACGAGACGGTCCCCGGGGGCGGCGAACGAGCGGTCTACGATCTTGCCGACCGTGATGTTTTGGGGACGGAATAGCGGCAGGTTCCCGAAGAGCCCGTAGACATTCGCGAGCGTCATGGCGCTCTTCGTGAGCGCGAACCCGCCCGCAGTGGCTAACATCTGACCGTCGAGTGCGGTAATCGTGGCCGTGTAAAGCGTGCCCGAAGCGCTCGGCGTGACCTTCACCGCAACGCGCCGATTGAGATAACCGGGCGCTGCGATCGACAGGCTGTAGGTTGCCGGGCCGATTTGTTTTTGCCCTAAAGCAAACGAGTACGCGCCGGATGCGCCGGTTACGAACGGGTTCGAATTCTTCATATTAGGCGCCAATGCGTTGCCGCCGAGAAGGACCGGGTTACCGGCAGCATCGGTGAGCGAGAGCGTCGCGTTTTGCACCGGCAGCGATTGGCCGCCGAGCCCGTCGTACACGATATTGCTCGCACCGATCAGCACGGAAGCCGGAGTCGATTGTTGCGTGGCCGTCTGCGCGGATGCGATCGATACGCTGTTTACAACCGTTGTTCCGCGCTCGCTTGACGCGTCAACAGATGCGGTGAAGGCGATCACTTCTTGCGCACCGCCCGCGATTGACGCAATCGTCACCGCTAGCGTCTGGCCTTTAACGCTCACAGTGTTCGCCGGAGCAGCGACGCCGTCGATCGTGACGGATGCTGCGGCTGGGGTTGTGCCCGCGGGTAGCGCGTCCGTCATTACAGCGTTGCTAACGGCGCTGGTGCCCGAGTTCATAAACTGAACCGAATAGGTGAGCGTCGCGCCCGGCTCGGCCGCAACGGAGTTCATGCCGTTGACGAGCTTGAGGACCGGCGTATTAGCGCCGCCCGGGCCGCTAATCGCCGCTTCATCGGCGAGGACGGCGCACTGCTGGGCTCTCGAGGCAACCGCGCCCGGAAGCGTCGAGGTTGCCGTGAGCGATACTTCGACATTGGTGCCGCCGCTCGTCGCGCCGGGATTGACCGTGACCGCAATCGCAAGCGTGCCGGCAGAGGCGAGGTTCGGCAGCGTGCCGCCGTTGGAGAGCGGCGTCAACGTGCCGCCCGGACCGACGACGGCGAGCGACGAAACCGCGCCCGCAGTCGTGGATGCCGTTATCACAAATGCATCCGCGCTATTGCCGCCGTTTGAAACGGTAAAGGTGCGAACGAATGTGCTTCCCGCAGGGACCGAATCCGTGGCTGGATTGCAGCCCTGCTCGTTCGGCCCGGCCCCGACGGACGAAACCGTCGCGACCGTAGCCGATACCGTGTTGGATGCCACGGACCCGGAGACGCCGTTGCGATCCGAGTATACTGCCGAGGCGGTGTTGGAGATGATGGTTCCTGCGGGAGTGGACGCCGCCGCACCGCGAGCCGCCGGAGCGAGCAACGCGATGGTGAGAGCGAACCAAACCCGCAGGAAGCCTTTCAACGTTCTTCTAGCTTCCTAGATAACGGTGACTTGGAACGATATCGTGCCGGTCGCGGCGGGTTGGAGCGTGCCGGGAATGGCCACCGAGATCTTGGTCGGGCCCTGCGTTTTCGCGGGATAGGTTCCCGTTGAGAGCGACACCGCCGGAGTGTACGTAGCCGTGGTTCCCCCCGGAATGACCGGAGCTACGGAGCTATCGATGCCGAAGGTGGTCGAGCCCCAATTGTTCGACCCGAGCGCGCCGTTGTCGGCCACGACCACGGTGTTCAGGACGAGACCGTTGAGCGCGAATGCCGGCTCGGTCATCACGCCCGCGCCGCCCGTCGCAAGTGCCGCCGGAGCGACGTTCTTGTAGACGAGGGTGAAGGTGATCGTTCCGCCCGGGCAGATTGCCGTCGAGGAGACCGGTGCCGGAGTGCCGGAGCAATTGGTCACGATCGCTTGCGTCTTCGTGACTTGCAACACGCCGCCGGGATAGAGCACGTCGTACGTCTGGTTCGCATCGGCGCCGAGGGTTGGAACCCCCGCGGTGACCGTGGCGACCGTGCCGTATGCGATCGTGCTGAAGTTCAGCGCCGTGAACGGCAGCGTCGTGGTGGCGCTTGCCGGCGCATAGACGGCGACGTAGTTGAACGTAGCGCCGGCGGCGATGGTAATGCCGGCCGAGGTCGTCGCGGATCCGCCGCTGGCGGAGAGCGGCGAAATCGCCGTACTTACGGTACAACCGGTGCCGTAGGGTGCGATCGGCAGGACCGTCAGGGTGCCGGTCGGGCATCCCGTCACGCCGAACAGCTGAACGGTATAGCCCGCCGCTGCCGTCGCGTAGATGTTGAACGTATCGCTTCCATTGCCCGTATTCGCGACGGTACTCGGAATCGAGACACCGCCCGTGGGCCACGCGCAGGCTGCGATAGCGGTCGTCGGGCCGCCCGTACAGACGAATCCGACTGCCGTGAAGTCGTTCTGCGTGGAGCCCGCGATGAGCCCGTTGTACGAGCCTGCGGCACCCGCGCTACCGAGCGGACCGTTGAGCACGGATGGTTGCCCGAAGGCCACGCTGAGCACGAGGTTGGACGCGCCGCCCGGAACGATCGTGCCCGATGAAGGCGTTACGTTCGTGAGCGTCGTCGTGAATGTCGAGGCCGGGAACGTGGTCCCGGTGCTCTCGTAGTCGGTTGCGACCGGAACGTTCGGCGCGATGATCGGCGTACCGGCATCGCCAGGGTTACC
>Ga0302325_10022898_pt1 | contig 13051 bp, 11 predicted proteins | sample Palsa_T0_2_FD_201948 | JGI IMG/M metagenome (GOLD analysis project Ga0302325, IMG submission 201948) | Peat permafrost microbial communities from Stordalen Mire near Abisko, Sweden - Palsa_T0_2 | ecosystem: Environmental > Terrestrial > Soil > Palsa > Peat permafrost | place: Sweden: Abisko... | reverse complement strand
GCGGGCGTGATCTGGTCTCGCGCCGCGCGGGCGTGATCGCCGCTGCGTTCGCTGCCTTCAACCCGTTCCTGATCTGGTACTCGCAGGAAGCCCGGGCATACATGCTGCTGATGACGCTGACGGCGGCGTCGTTCCTGTGGTTCATCCGGGCCGAGCGCGAGCCGTCCAGGCGCAACATCGTCTGGTGGGCGGTCTTCTCGGCGCTCGCGCTCGCGACCCACTTCTTCGCCGGGTTCCTGGTCGCCCCCGAGGTCCTGTGGCTGCTGTGGCGCGCGCGCAGCCGCGACGCGATCATTGCCGCGGGCGCGCTCGCCGCGGTGCAGGTGGCGCTCGTGCCGCTGGCCGTCGGCGACACCGGTCATGGGATCCGCTGGATCCACGCCGTTCCGCTGCTGACGCGGTTCTCGCAGACCTGGACCGAGTTCGGCGTCAGCGGCGTCTACAGGCATGTCTCGGTTCCCGAGGGGCTCTGGGGGGGCGCGATCGTGCTCGGGATCGCGGTGGTGCTACTCGCTGTCGCGGGGAAGCGCGTCGAGCGGCGGGGCGCTGCGGTGGCGGGGGCGATCGCGGCGGCGGTCATCATCGCTCCGCTCGTGCTGGCGCTGGTCAGGCCGGCTGATGACTTCTTCCTCGACCGTAACCTGAGTCCCGCGTGGATTCCGCTTTCGGTCGCGCTGGCTGCCGCGTGCTCAGCGCCGAGGATGCGGGACCTGGGCATGGTGGCCGCGACCGCGCTGCTGATCCTATTCGTGTGGGCCACGTACGAGATCGACACCGATCACGCGTTCCAGCGTGCCGACTGGCGGGGCGTCGCGCATGCGATCGGACCCGCGAGCGAGCCTCGGGCGATCATGATCGCCGGCGGCCAATCGGCGATTCCGCTGAAGATCTTCCTTCGCGGGGTGAACTGGGTCCAGCCACCCCCCGCCCAGCCGGTGCTCGTCGATCAGCTGGACGTGGTCGGCTCGATCGCGTGGTCCCGGATCCGGGGGCACGGTTCCCGCAGAGGCCGCGCACTGCCGCGCTATCTAATCCCTGGAGCGGTCTTCGACGGCCGTACGTGGGTCCGTAACTTCGATGTGGCCCGGTTCACGCTGTTGCATCCGTGGCGGTTCTCCACCAAGCAGCTCGCTGAGCGGGCGGGCAGGTTCTTCCGCCACACGCCCGCGACGCTGCTGGTACTCGTGCAGCGTGGCGGTGGCGTCCGCCGGGGCGTCGCGGCCCCCGGTCGCCTCCCCGTCGCCGCCCCCAGCCGGGTCCCCCGCGGCGCCCACGGCCGGGGTCGTGCCCGCCACCGCGCCGCCCGCCATCCTCGCGCGCGGTTTGGGCGCCTCCGTGCAGATGACAGAGAGCTGACGGGTCAGGCCCTACCCTTGGACGCGTGCGTCATGGAGGAAGAGCCGCCCGTCGCTGTGCTGCGGCAGTTTCCGTGTTGGCGTTCGCACTCACTGGCGCGGCTGCTTGGCCGGGGATCGCCGCGGCGGGGCTGATTCGCGCGAACAACACGCCGTTCCCGACCAGCAAGCAGATCCTGTTCGCGCAGTTCACGAGCAGGCGCTACGGTCCGCCGTCGAATCAGTGGGGCGACATCCTGCCGACCGTCTGGGCGGACGATAACCAGCAGTACGTGCTGATCAACGATGGCGGGGCAAGCGTCCCCGAGCCTGGTGGGATCTGGCGCAACTCGTTCGCGCGCATCACGGGCTCGCCACCGCACATCGGTTTTACCTACGTCGGAAACCCGCAGGCGCCGCCGCCGGCCACGTGGGCTCAGATCGACAAGAATCCCAGCCTTCATTCGGGTCCGCTCGGCCCGTACTACAGCGACGGGTTCGTGGCTGTCGACGGCGTGTTCTATGCCACCCAGACGGCGACTTGGAACTACGGCCAGAACGATCCGTTCCAAGGTCTGCATGGGATCGCGTACTCGACCAACCACGGCCAGACGTGGACTTCTCCCAACATGTCGTTCCCGGCTCCGCTCGGGAACCTCTCGTGGGTGCTCCGCGATCGCGACGAGGCCCATCCCGACGGCTACGTGTACGCGATCAACTCCGAGCGTGAGTTCAACGCCTCGACGCTGATCGTCGGCCGCGCCCAGCCGGGCATCGCGACCATGACCAACCCCGCGGACTGGCAGTGGCTCGCCGGCTGGCAGCAGTACGACGGCCAGACGGTCCCCGTCTGGTCGAGCTCGGTGCAGGCGGCCAAGCCGATCCTGTCGTGGGCATCGCACATCACCTACCCGCAGATGTCCTACGACCCGGCGCTGCGCGTCTACCTGCTCACCTTCACCCACTCCTACGCGCCCAAGACTCCTGATCTCTGGCGATCGGGCTCCGAGCTCGACCTGCTCGAGGCACCCCATCCCTGGGGGCCCTTCTCGTTCGTCGCGCGCGAGATCGACTTCGGGCCGTCGAACGGCTACGCCGCCGGCTTCCCTGAGAAGTGGATCAGCAAGAACGGCCACACCCTATGGATGAAGTGGGCCGCCAACTTCGACGGCTGCGACCCAGGGTTGAGCTGCGCGGGCGCCTACGGATTCAACTACGCGCGAGTGCAGCTGACGGTGGCACCCAAGGCTCGGTAGGCGCAAGCGGGAGCGGATCAGCCGCAGGTCGTGGACAATGTCGGCGATGGCCGACGTCGACGGAGCCGAAGCGCACGCGGCTGCGAGCGGGGACGCTGCCGAGCTGAGCGTTGTCGTGCCCATGTACGGGTGCGCGGACTGCCTCGTCGCGCTGCACGACCGCCTCAGCCGGAGCGTCGTCGAGGTCACCGATCGCTACGAGCTTGTGTTCGTCGACGATCGCAGCGTCGACGGTGGCTGGGAGGCGCTGTGCGCACTCGCCCGCCGGGATCCCCACGTACGCGCATTCCGCCTGAGCCGGAACTTCGGCCAGGACGCGGCGATCACCGCCGGCCTCGCCCAGGCCCGCGGACGGTGGGCGGTGGTGATGGACTGCGACCTCCAGGAGGCTCCCGAGGACATCCCGCGGCTGTGGGCGGCCGCAGGCGAGGGCTACGACATCGTCCGGACCACGCGGCGCGGGTGGCGGCACTCGGCGTTCCGCCGCTGGACCAGCCGCGCCTATCGACGGCTGACGCTGGAGACCGACGTGCGGCCGGACTACAGCAACATGAGCCTGCTCTCGAGGCGCGTGATCGACGCATTCCTGCGGTTGCGCGACCGCGATCGCGAGTACATGATCGCGCTCGACTGGCTCGGGTTCGACTCGACGACGATCGAGATCGAGCACTCAGAACGGCACGCGGGCAAGAGCGGCTACACGCTGCGCGGCCTCGTGAAGGTCGCGCTCGACGGCATGTTCTTCCAGAGCACCGTGCTCCTGCGCGTCGTGGTCCTGGTCGGCTTCCTGGTCGCGCTCGCCGGCACGATCCTGGCCGTCTACGAGGTGATCGACTACTTCGTTGAGCCGGGCAACCGGGTCCCCGGGTTCGCCAGCCTGGCGGTGCTGACGTTGCTGCTGGCGGGCTTCATCATCGTCAGCGTCGGCGTCGTCGGCCTGTACGTCGGCCGGATCTTCGAGCAGGTGAAGGACCGCCCGCTGTACTTGATCGACAGCGAGGCGGCGAGCCCGGACCGCGAGCCCGTCTAACCGCCCGCCGCCAAGACGTAGACCTTCTCGCGCCCGCCGGGGATCAGGAAATCCGCGAGCGTGAGCTCGCGATATCGGGCCATCATCGCGTCGAGCGTCTCCTCGGTAAAGCGCTCCGCGTGCGCTCCGACGCCGGGGTCGGCGGCGCGCCGGCCGAGCAGGGCGACCCCGGGAAGGTCGCTGGTCGCGAGGTTGCGGACCGGCTCGGAGATGATCACCCGGTCGCGGGCGGCGACGAGCATCCGGTCGACGATCGCCGTGGCGTCGGGGAGGAAGTGGTAGAGGCTCGCCTGCATGATCGCCACGTCCGCCGCCGGCAGCGGGTCGGCGCCGTCAGCGAGGTCGAGACGGCGCGCGTCGACCCCGCGGCGACGAAGCGCGGCGACGAACCGCTCGTTGACGTCCACGCCGATGTAATCACCGGCGCGAGCACGGAGATGACGCATGTAGAGCGTGCCGGGGCCACAGCAGAGCTCGAGCACGGAGGCGCCGGCGGGAACCTGCTCGGCGACGGCGCTCATCCGCGCCGCATAGTGGCGACCGTAGAGCGCGCGCATCAGCAGCTCGTAGCCGCGGGCGCTGCGGTACACAAGGCTGGTCGACACCGGGCGAGACTAGCGCCGATCGCCGGCGCGGCGCCGGGCTTAGATCAGGTGCTCATGCTGGAGCCGCTGGTGGACCCCGGCCACCCTGATCGCCACGATCTCGATTGCATCGTCGAGACCGTCGAGATCCTCGATCATCGACTCGACGTTGGTGCCGTTCCGCGCTCCCAACCGCATCAGCGCGTGCCGCCGCTGAGCCGTCGCGACCCGCAGGTCGGCCAACCATTCGAGCAGATCGACGAACCGGTCGGGCTCGCCCTCGCGCTCCGACCTCAGGATCGGCGGTTCCACCAGCCGGCAGGTCGCCTCAATCATCTCTTACCCCCTGTACTCATCTACTCAGCTCCGTTACGGCAATTGTCCATCGACCGGGTGACCGTGTCAATGACAAACGTCACATTCGGCGCCATAGAACAAATCAGTCGATTGATTGATGTCGGATAATGTAGGCGCATGTCGAAGCTTCCCCTGTTACTTCGCAAACCTGCCCAGCTCGGCCTCCGCGGCGCCGTCGAGGGGCACGCTGTGATCCATGGCTTCCGCTCCGGCATGCTCGGCGTCGACCCGCCGCGAAAGGTCGTGGCGGTGCTCCGCGCGCTCGATCATCTCGGTCCGATCGGAGGGGCGTTGGCGGTGGCGGCCGCTCGCCACGGCGATCAGACCGGCGTGATCGACGAGCGCGGATCGCTCACCTTCGCAGAGGTAGACGCTCGATCCGACGCGCTCGCCCACGCTCTGCGCGCGCGCGGCGTGGCCGAGGGGGAAACGATCGGGATCCTCTGCCGTAACCACCGCGGCTTCCTCGACATCACCTTCGCCGCCGCGAAGCTCGGCGCCCGGGCGCTGTACCTCAACACCGACTTCGCCGGCCCGCAGCTAGGTGACGTCTGCGCGCGCGAGGGCGTGTCGCTGCTCGTGCACGACGAGGAGTACACCGAGCTGGTGGCGCCGATCGAGACGCGCCACCGCACGCTGCTCGGATGGACCGACGGCCCCGCCGGCGAGGACACGGTCGACGCGCTGATCGCCGAGCACGCGGGCCGCGCGGTGCCGCTGCCCGACCGCGCGCCGCAGGTCGTGCTGCTCACCAGTGGCACGACGGGGACTCCCAAGGGCGCGCCTCGGCACTCCGGCGCGACGCTTTCGCCGATGGGCGCCATCCTCTCCAAGGTGCCCTTCCGGGCGCGCGAGTCGACGTACGTCGCGGCGCCGATGTTCCACGCGCTCGGTTTCACCGAGATGATCGTGACCGTCAGCCTCGGCAGCACGGTCGTGATCAGGCGGCGGTTCGAACCGGAGCTCGTGCTGGCCGACGTCGCGGAGCGGCGCTGTACGGGGCTGATCGTCGTGCCGGTGATGCTGCGGCGGATCGTCGACCTGATCGAGTCGACGCCGGGGCGGTTCGACACGAGCTCGCTGCGCATCGTGCTGCTCTCCGGCGCGCAGCTCGAGGCCGAGCTGGCGCGTCGCTCGCTGCGGGCGCTCGGCGACATCATCTACAACTTCTACGGCTCGACCGAGGTCGCCTGGGCCACGTTCGCCACGCCCGAGGACCTGCGCGCCGCGCCGGGCTGTGCCGGCAGGGCGCCGTTCGGGACGGTCGTGAAGCTGTTCGATCACGACGGCGCACCGGTGCTGGGCGCGAACCGCACCGGCCGGATCTTCGTCGGCAACGGCTTCCAGTTCGAGGGCTACACAGGCGGCGGACACAAGGCCATGATCGACGGGCTGATGAGCACCGGCGACGTCGGGCACTTCGATGCGGAAGGGCGGCTCTTCATCGACGGGCGCGACGACGACATGATCGTCTCCGGCGGCGAGAACGTCTTCCCCAGTGAGATCGAGGAGCTTCTGATCACGCACCCGGCGGTCGCGGAAGCCTCCGTGATCGGCGTCGAGGATCCCGAATGGGGATCGCGGCTGGCGGCGTTCGTCGCGCTGCGTCCCGGGCACGAGCTGACCGAGGACGAGGTCAAGGACTTCGTCAAGGCGAACCTCGCCCGCTACAAGGTCCCTCGCGAGGTCAGCTTCATCGACGAGCTGCCGCGCAACCCGACGGGGAAAGTGCTCAAGCGGGAGCTCCGTGCTCGCCTCGCGGGCATCGGTGGCTGAGCTGTCGGGCGAGGGCGCCGGCACGCGGCGTCGATCTGTCAGAGTGTTTTCAAGGTCGTCGCCTATCGTGGTCTGCGTCACAAGAAAGGTGGACTGACCATGGCATTCCTGCGCACCGTCTCGACCCGTCGACTGCTCGCCCTGATCGCCGCATGCGCGGCTGTGGCCGTCGGCGGGACGGCGATCGCGGTCGCTGCGAGCTCCGGCGGCCCGGTGCCGAAACCAGAGCCGCTGGCGCAGGCGCTGCATGGCGCGCTGACGGCGCCCGCGATCACGGGGATCAGTGCGCGGATCAGCTTCACGAACCATCTGATTGAGTCCTCGGATCTTGGCCAGCAGTCGAGCCCGATCCTGACCGGGGCGAGCGGACGGCTGTGGCTCTCGAGCAACCACCAGCTGCTGCGACTCGAGCTTCAGGGCGACAACGGCGACGCCCAGGTGGTCCTCGACGGCCACAGCTTCTGGGTCTACGACCCGTCGTCGAACACGGTCTATCGCGGCGGGCTCCCGGCCGAGACGGCCAAGCACAGCCCCGAGGCGATCCCGTCGATCGCTCAGATCCAGGCCGACATCACCCGCCTGAGCAAGCACATCGACATCTCGGGGGCGGTCCCGGGCGACGTGGCCGGCCAGCCCACCTACAGCGTGCAGGTGTCACCGCTGCACGACGGCGGCCTGCTGGGCTCGGCGCAAGTCGCGTGGGACGCGGTCCGCGGCGTGCCGCTGCAGTTCGCCGTGTACGCGCAAGGTGACAGCACGCCGGTGCTGGAGCTGACGGCCACCGACATCTCCTACGGCACGATCAAGGCGTCGGACTTCGCCGTCTCGCCACCGGCGGGGGCGAAGGTCGTGAACGTCACCGTTCCGAGCGGCACGGCGGCGAACGCGAAGCGCGCCCACGGCAAGCTCGCCCGCGCTAAGCGCCACGTGGCCTCGGTCACCGGCGCCGCGGCCGTGGCCGGCCGGGTGCACTTCGCGCTCGTGGACCCGGCCACGCTGGTCGGCCTACCGCGGCGCTCCGTGCGCCTGCTCGACTGGAGCGGCAGCCCGGCCGCGCTCGTCGCCTACGGCCAGAACCTGGGCGGAATCGCCGTGATCGAGCAAAGCGCACCGACGGGCGCGACCACCTCCGGCACGCACAGCAGCGGCCATCAGGAGCTCCAGCTCCCGACGGTCTCGATTCACGGCGTCACCGGCGATGAGCTCGACACCGCGCTTGGCACGATGATCCGGTTCACTCGCGCCGGAGTCGCCTACACCGTGCTCGGGTTGGTGCCGCCGGTGGCGGCCGAGGCAGCCGCGCGCGGGCTCTGAGCAGTGGCGGACGACCCGCCCATCGAGGTCCGCGGCCTGGTCAAGCGCTACGGCGAGCTGGTCGCGGTCGACAATGTCGACCTGACCGTCCAGGCGGGGGACGTGTACGGCTACCTCGGCCCGAACGGCGCCGGCAAGACGACGTCGCTGCGGATGATGCTCGGCCTGATCAGGCCGACGGCGGGCCACGTGCGGCTGTTCGGGCGCGATCCGCTGCTCGGCATCCGCGCGCTCGAGGGTGTGGCCGGGTTCGTCGAGGCGCCCCAGTTCTATCCCTACCTCTCGGGACGGCGCAACCTCGAGCTGCTGGCCGCCTATGACGGACGCGGCGCGAGCGGGCGGGTTGACGAGGCGCTCGCGACCGTCGAGCTGTCAGATCGCGCCGGCGACCGTGTCGGCGGGTACTCGCACGGCATGCGCCAGCGGCTGGGGATCGCCGGCGCGCTGCTGCGAGCGCCGAAGCTGCTGCTGCTCGACGAACCGGCGACGGGACTCGATCCGGCCGGGATGCGGGACATGCGGGTGCTGATCCGACGCCTCGCCGACGAAGGCATGACGGTGCTGCTGTCGAGCCACCTGCTGCCCGAGGTCGAGGAGCTGTGCAACCGGGTGGCGATCGTCCGGTCCGGCAAGATTGTCTACGAGGGGGCGATCGCCGAGCTCAAGCGCGGCGCGGGCGCCACCTATCGGCTCTCGACGACCGACGACGAGCGCGCGATCGCCGTCTGCCGGGCTCAGCGCGGACTCGGCGAGGTCAGCATCTCCCACGGTTACATCTGCTTCTCGGCCGACGCGGCGGCGGCCGCGGAGCTCTCGCAGGCGCTCGTCGAGGCGGGCGCGCTGATCAAGATGCTCTCGCCGGAGACGGTCACGCTCGAGGACCTGTTCTTCTCGCTCACCGAGGGGGACGGCGGCGGGCAGGGCGACGGTGCCGTTGAGGCCGAGGTGATTTCATGAACCCCGGGGCCCTGACCGTCTATCGCTGGGAGCTGCGCAAGCTGCGCTATCAGAAGCGGACCTACCTCGGCCTCGGGCTCGCGGTGATCGTGCCGATCATCTTCGTGACCGCCGTCAGCTTCAGGCGCGGTGGACCGCACGACATCGCTTTCGGCGACTACATCGATCGCAGCGGGCTCGCGGTCCCGCTCGTGATCCTGCTGTTCGGCGCGATCTGGATGTTTCCACTGATCGCGGCGCTGGTCGCGGGGGACATCGTTGCATCAGAGGATCACAACGGCACCCTGAAGACGATCTTGACGCGCTCACTCGACCGTGGGCAGATCTTCTCCGGTAAGGCGCTGGCCGCCGCCACCTACGCGATCGTCGCGATCGTCCTCGACGGGGTCGTCGCGACCGTGGCCGGGATCATGAGGTCGGGCTTCAACCCGCTCCAGAGCCTCTCCGGCACGATCGTCTCGGCTCCCAAGGGGCTCGAGCTCGTGACCGTCAGCCTGCTCGTGTACCTGATCCCGATCCTCGCGATCGTCTGCATCGGCCTGCTGCTGTCGACGGTCACGCACAACAGCGCGGCGGCGGTCGTCGGCACGCTGATGTTCTCGCTGATCCTCCAGCTCGTGGCGATCCTGCCCGGGCTCGGCGGCCTGCAGCCCTACCTGCTGAGCACGCAGTTCAACGCCTGGCAGGGGTTCCTGCGCACGCCGACCGACTGGGCGCCGATCATCCAGGCCGTCTGGGTCTGCGCGCTGTACGGTCTGCCGGCGCTCGGCGCCGCCTACCTGGTGTTCCTGCGCCGAGATGTCGCCGGTGGGTGAGGATTCGACGGCGACGCGCGTTCTGGTCGTCGACGATGACCCGCCGCTGAGGCGAATGCTCGCCCGAACGCTCGCGGCCGAGGGGTACGGGGTGAGTACCGCGGCGGACGGAGCGGCGGCGCTCGTCGAGGTCGAGCGCGTCGCGCCGGACCTGGTCGTGCTCGACGTGACGATGCCGGGACTCGACGGCCTCGCAGTGTGCAGGCGGCTGCGGGCGAAGGGTGTCGCGGTTCCCGTCCTGATGCTGACCGCGAGGGATTCCGTCCCTGACCGCGTCACCGGCCTCGAGGCGGGCGCGGACGACTACCTGATCAAGCCGTTCGCGGTCGAGGAGCTGATCGCCCGCTTGCGTGCGCTCACTCGCCGGGGCGAAGATGTCTCTCAGGTCGTGAGCTACGGCGATCTGACGATCAACTCGCAGGCCAGGACGGCGACCCGGTCCGGCCGCAACCTCGAGCTGACCGGACGCGAGCTCGCGGTGCTCGAGCTGCTGGCCCGCGAGCCGAGTCGCACGATCACGCGCGAGCGCGCGATCGAGGAGATCTGGGACGGCGGCGCCGAGCCCAACGTGGTCGACCGCTACGTCACCCGGCTGCGCCGCAAGCTCGGCTCGCCACCGCTGATCCACACCGTGCGCGGGTCTGGGTTCATGCTGCGAAGCTGATGCGCCCCTTCGGTGGGTCGCTACGGGCGCGGCTGATCGCGGCCTCGACGGGCTCGATCCTGATCGCGGTGCTCCTGTTCGGCGGCGCCGCGGTGGTGATGGTCGGCCGCGAGCTGCACAGCTCGCTCGACGGCGCGCTGCGCCAGCGGGCCCAGCAGGTGGCGCTCCTCGGCGTATCCGCGCCTGCCCTGCTGACCGCGCCGGGAGCGCTCGAGAGCCCGGTCTCCGGCCGCCAGATCGTGGTCGAGGTGCTCGACGCGCAGGGGCGCATCCTGGCGCGCTCGCAGGCCCTGGGAGCGCAACTGCTCCCACAGGATCGCCTCGCGCGCGAGGCGATCGACGCGGGGCGGACCGGGTTCGAGGACGTCAGCCTCGACGGGCGTCCGTTCCGCCTGTATGCGGCTCCGATCGCCGACGCGGGCGGACCTGCGGCCGGCGGCGCGGTCCTCGTTGCCTCCGACGATTCCGACATCTCGAGCACCACGAGCCACCTGATCGCGCTGCTGGTGCTCAGCGGGCTGGGGGCGGCCACGCTCTCGGCGCTGGCCGCCGCCGGGCTGACGCGGCGCGGCCTCAGGCCGCTGCGCGGGCTCGCGGACGCCGCCGAGGAGATCGAGCACACCGGCGACCCGTCCCGGCGGCTGCCCGAATCGAGCGCCCGCGACGAGATCGGAGGGCTGACCGGAGTGCTGAACAGGATGCTCGCAGGGCTCGAACGCTCGCGCGCGAGCGAGCGGCGCTTCCTCGCGGACGCGTCGCACGAGCTGCGCACGCCCGTCACCACGTTGCGGGGGAACGTCGAGTACGCGGTGCGCCACGGCGCCGACCCGGAGATCCTCGCCGAGCTGCAGCAGGACGCCGGCAGGCTCGCCCGCCTCGTCGACGACCTGCTCGCGCTCGAGCGAGCAGGTGAGGCTCCGCCGCGCGCGGAGCTGGTGGAACTGGACACGCTGGCTCGGAGCGCCGCGGCCGCCAGGGAACGTGTCAAGCTCGGGCCGCTCAGCGCGGTCGCGGTCCACGGAGAGGAACAGGCGCTCAGCCGGGCGCTCGGGAACCTGATCGAGAACGGCCTCGCGTACGGGCCCGAAGGGTGCACGGTCACCGTCAGCGTGAGCTTGAGCGTGAGCGAGGGCAGGGCGCTGCTGAGCGTGAGCGACGAGGGGGCCGGCCCTGACACCGCCGACCACGATCACCTGTTCGAGCGCTTCTGGCGGGGAGCGAGGGCCTCCGAGCAGCCCGGATCGGGGCTTGGCCTGGCGATCGTGGCGGCGATCGTGGAGCGCCACGGCGGCCGCGTGACGGTGCAGGGATCGACGTTCACGATCGAGATCCCAGGCGCAACGCGGGTTGCAAAACCGCAACTCGGGGCAACCTTTCCACGTTGAAGGTCGTAACGTTGGTGAACGTCGTACCCCTGAGAACCAACTCGATGCGTCCAAACCCCACCCTCGACTCCGCCCAGGAGCCAATTCTGCAACCCCAGACGGTGCCCATTCTCGGCGTCCCGCTGGCGCTCACCGACTACGACAGCGTGCTCGAATGGATCGACGAGATGGTCGCCCGGCGCGAGCGCGGCTACGTCTGCGTCGCCAACGTGCACACGGTGATGGCGTTCTCCGAGGACCCGGGTCTGCGCGCCGCCGTGCTTGGCTCGTCGCTGAACCTCCCGGACGGTCAGCCGCTCGTGTGGGCAGTCAATGCGCTCGGCTACGAGCTCGGCAGCCGGGTCTACGGCCCCGAGCTGATGCTCCGCGCCTGCGCGCACGGGGTCGCGACCGGTCAGCGCTTCTACCTCTATGGCGGCCACAACCAGGGCGCGCTCGTCGAGCTGGCGCTGAATCTCCGCCGTCGCTATCCCGGCGTGCGGATCGTCGGCGGCTACTCGCCGCCGCACCGCGAGCTCCACGAAGATGAGCGCGCCGCGGTCGCCGAGGAGATCAACCGGTCAGGCGCCGACCTGGTCTGGGTCGGAATCGGCGTGCCGAAGCAGGAGAAGTGGATGGCGCAGATGCGGGAGAGCATCGAGGCGCCCGTGCTCGTCGGCGTCGGCGCCGCGTTCGACTTTCACGCCGGGCGCGTACCGCAGGCACCCAACTGGATCCAGGAGGCCGGCCTCGAATGGGCCTACCGCCTGGTGCGTGAACCGCGACGCCTGTGGCGGCGCTACATGCGCTACAACCCGCGCTTCGTCGGCTGCTTCGCCCGGCAGCTCGCCGCGCATCGCCGGGCCCTGCGCTCGCGCTGAGCGCGCGCCAGGCAGACTCCGGCCTGTGAGCGCTTCTGCAGTCGCTTCGATCGTGATCCCGACGCGCGGACGGTCGGGGTATCTCGACGTCGCGCTTGCGTCGGTTGCACCGCAGGCCGCTCGCGAGGGCGCAGAGGTGGTGGTGGTGACCGACGGCGAGGACGCGGCGACGGCGGCGGTGGTCGAGGGCTACGGCTGCGCTCGGCTCCTGACGCTCGCGGCGGGCGCCGGGGCGAACGCGAAGCGGAACGCCGGGGCTGCCGAGGCGCGCGGCGAGCTGATCGTCTTCATCGACGACGATGTCGAGGCGCCGCCGGGGTGGCTGGCGGCCGTGCTGGCGGGGTCCGCTGAGGCCTTGGATTACGACGTCTTCGGCGGGCCGATCCGCGCCCGGCTGGAGGGTGGGGGACCGCGCGCGTGCGGCCGCGAGGGCGCTCCGATCACGACCCTCGACCTGGGGCCGGAGGACCGCGACGCTGTGCTTGTGTGGAGCGCCAACATGGCGGTCCGGAGGAGGGCCCTCGAGCTGGTCGGACCCTTCGACCCGGCGCTGGCGGGGTGCGGGGAGGAGGAGGACTGGCAGCACCGGTACCGGGCGCGGGGGGGACGCACCCGATATCTCGCCCGCGCGGCGCTCGATCACCGGCGCGTAGGCGCCGACGCCGGGGTCCGCTCCCTGGCGCGCGCGGCCTACTTTCGCGGACGTTCCGCCCGCCGCT
>Ga0302325_10022895_pt1 | contig 13052 bp, 13 predicted proteins | sample Palsa_T0_2_FD_201948 | JGI IMG/M metagenome (GOLD analysis project Ga0302325, IMG submission 201948) | Peat permafrost microbial communities from Stordalen Mire near Abisko, Sweden - Palsa_T0_2 | ecosystem: Environmental > Terrestrial > Soil > Palsa > Peat permafrost | place: Sweden: Abisko... | reverse complement strand
CTCTGCTGAGTCAGCAGCGCGACGCTCCGCCACTACATCTTGTAGGTCACACCACATGTATCGGTCGGCTCACAGTGTTCATAACCGTTCAGGCAAAAAAACGTCAGTCCGACAGGCTGCTAGGCTTGCCGAATCACCAATTGCAACAGGCACTTACTGTCGCAGGATGTCACGCGATCTCACGCAATGTCACCATCGACGCATCACGCGCGGCACGCGCCATAACCCGCCGCCCGTCGATGCATCTCTCCTTTCCTATTCCAGTCGCTCCATTTTCCGCAACGTCGGGAACAGCCTCATCCACAACAACGCCACCGCAATTGTCCCGACCCCGCCCAGCACAGCTGCCGGCATCGCGCCAAACAAGGCCGCTGTGACGCCGCTCTCGAATTCACCCAGTTGGTACGACGCATTGACGAACAGGAAATTCACTGCGCCTACCCGGCCGCGCATCTCGTTCGGCGTGGCCAGTTGCACCAAGGAGATTCGGATCATCATGCTCACCGTATCTGCCGCACCCAGGATCGCCAACGCGAGAAGCGAGAGCCAGATCAGATGCGAGAGCGCGAACACCACCGTCGCCAGCCCAAAGATGATGACGGCCTGGAACATGCGCATCCCGACCCGCCGGTTGATCGCGTGCTGGACCAGCACGGCTGTCATCAGTAACGCGCCGACCGCCGGCGCGCTGCGCAACACGCCCCAGCCCCCATGGCCCGGTATGCAGGATGTCACGGGCGTAGATCGGCAGCAGCGCCGTCGCTCCCCCCAACAGCACCGCGAACAGATCCAGAGATATCGTCCCCAATATCGCCGGATTGCGGCGCACGAACCCCACTCCCGCGAACAGGGCGGCAAATGTCGGCCGTTCTTTCGGGCTTACCGGCCGGTCCAGCCTGATTGCCCCGTTCAGCATACCCGCCAGGAACCAGCACACTGCCATCACGGCATAAGGTGCGCCGGGTGCTACTGCGTAAGTCAGGCCCCCCAGCGCCGGCCCGCTGATCATCGCCACCTGAAACCCGCCGGTAGAGAGCGCTGTGGCTTTCTGCAACATCCCTGCCGGCGCGACGCCGGGCAGCAACGCCGCCGCCGCGGGGCTTTCAAAGGCCGTGGCGGCGCCGAACACCGTCACCGCGGCGAAGATTTCCGGCACGTTCAACCAGCCGGCAAAACTGCCCCACGCCGAGAATGCTGCTGTCAGCCCTGCAACAATCTGACAGATCTGTACGACGCGCTTGCGGTCGTAACGGTCTGCGACATGCCCGGCGGCAAAAATCAGAACCACTGTGGGGATAAACTGCGCTAATCCCACCATGCCGAGGTCGAACGCGCTGTTGGTCAGCGCATAGATCTGCCAGCCCACTGCCACTGCGGCAATCTGATAGGAGAACTCAGAAAATCCGCGTGCACAGAAATAAAGTAGGAAAGGCTCGTGGCCGAATGGAGTTCTTGATCCGGCAGCGGCGGAAGAGGACATGCATCGATTGGGGGACGGTATGACGAAGGGAGAGAATAGAGGATTTCAGCTCCTCAAGGTGAGCGCCGAGGGCAAGTTACTTCCGACGATTTTTCGCCATAAACGCCCGTGCTCCGAATGTGGGTCGCTCCGATGCCAATCGAGAGATCGGGCTTAGCTTTGAAGCTGCAGAGCGGTGACTGCCGCTGCAAGACGTTTGTCCAGCGTCCAGAAGGCAAGCCTTCCCAACTGCGCGGAGGCGAGCAAGTGAATATCAACCCACCCCAACCCTCGCCCCATGAGATGATGGGCCTCCAAAAAAGCGAGCACCTCGTCATGACTCGCTACCGGCGCCTGCGGTAGTGCGCTTAGGGCACTTAGCACCTTGTCTCGTTGCGCGAGGTTCCCGCACGCCAGCTCCCCGATAACAAAGGCATGCGTCCAGACCTGTGCTTGTTCCAGCAGCCCCACTAACCTCGCGTTGCGTCGACGCAGATGATCTACCCAAACCGACGTGTCGACCAACATCCGGCTAGCGCGAGGCGCGCATCCGCCGGCGAGCAATCGGTTTGAGACCCCGCTCGGTGCCGCCGAGCACCGCCAATCTGCGCGCATTCTCGCGCGAGATGAGCGCCTGCAGCCCGGCGTGCAGCACGGCGGTTTTTTCCCGCAGACCGCTCAACTCTTGCGCCTTGGCCAGCAGCTCGTCGTCGATGATCAGAGTTGTCCTCATATGCATCAATATGGCTTATTGATGCACATAAGTCAACGGCCCCAGAGTTCCCTATTTGCGAAGGATTGCTCAGCGGATCCAGCACCCCTCGTCAGAAACTCTTAAGCGAACGGCCGTTGCCGTACTCATTTAGGCTGAAAGTCCGGATTCCCAAACTGCCACAGTGCAAACGCCATCTGGTCCGCCCAGAGCTTGCGTGTCTGCTCGCGTCGCGAGCCGATTCCGTGGCCGGCGTCGTAGTCGACATCCAGCAGAACCGGCTTGCCGCTTGTGCTCGCGGCCTGAAGGCGCGCGGCCATCTTGGCGATGATCCACGGGTCGACGCGCGGGTCGTTGGCGCCTGTATGCAGTAGCACGGCCGGATAGGCGGTTCCGTCGCGCACGTGCGCGTAGGCGCTCATGGCATACAGGCCGTGAAAGCCCTCCGCGGTCTTCACCGAGCCGAACTCGCCGGTGTTGGATGGCCCGTTTGGCGTCAGCTCGAAGCGCAAGGTATCCGTCATGCCGACGTTATCGATGACCGCGGCGAAGAGGTCCGGCCGCCAGGTGAGCGCCCCGCCGATCAGAATGCCGCCGGCGCTCGTGCCCTCACCGGCGAGGTATTTTGGTGCCGTGTAATGCTGGGCCACGAGGTACTCGGCGCAGGCTATGAAGTCGAACACCGTGTTGAGCTTCGTGAGCTTTTGTCCGCCGCGGTGCCAATCTTCTCCGTACTCCCCGCCTCCGCGCACGTGCGCGACGGCGATGACGCCGCCGCGCTCGATCCAGGCGAGCGAAATCGGAAAGAAATACGGGTCGTAGGAAATGCCCTAGGCGCCATAGCCAGAGAGAAGCGTCGGCCGCGCCCCGTCCGGCGAGGTGTTCTTCTGGCGTATGATGGAGAGCGGCACGCGCGTGCCGTCATAGGACGTGGCTAACACCTCTTCCACCATCAGCTGCGCAGTGTCAACCTGAGGTAGGGGAATGAGGTCCGTGACGCCCGTCGTATCGCTCTCCGGGTCATAGCGATACAGCTGCTCGGGCTCGATCCAGCCGACGAGGCTGACGAGCGCGCCGTCCTGCCGGGGATCCGTGGCGGAGACCGTCGCGGTACCGTTGAACGGGGTGGGCAACGCGTGCTGCTGCGAGCCGTCGGTAGAGGTGCGCAATACCCGAGTCGTTGCGCCCTCGCGCGCGCTCACATAGATGCCGTCTCGCGCGATCGAAAAGCCAGTGAGCACGGCGTGGCTCTCAGGGAGCACCGCGCTCGCGTGCGCTAGGTCTGCCTCGGCGAGCGCAAGCCGTGCGAGCCTAAAGCGCGGCGCCCCCTTCGAGGTGAGGAAGTAGAGGTACTCGCCCTGAAGCTGGAATTGGGTGACGGCGTCGCCGACATCGGCGATCTTGCGCCATGGTGTGGCCGGACCGTTGATGCTGTCGAGGCGAGCGACGTAGAGCGTCGAGGGGTTCTGGTCCATGTTCTGGTTCGCTACGCCGAGGGCGTACGGGGAGTCCGGCGACACCACAACGTAGGCCCCCTGGCCCTCCGGCACCTCGAGGTTGCTCGCGACGCCGCGGCCGAAGACCGCAAGGTCGCCTTCGCCGTCGAGGTTTTCCCCGAGCACGTGGCGGTAGCTGCGCGCGTTGTAGAGGGTGTCCGCCGGCTTCGTGCCGGCGGTCGGTTTGGGGTAGCGAAGGTAGAAAAAGCTGCGGTTATCAGGCGCCCAGGCGATGACACTCAAGCTGGTACGGTCGATCGACTCTTTGAAGGTGCGCTTGCCGGAGACATCCATCACGTGCAGCACGCTCTCCTCCGAGCCGCCCAGCGAGACGCCATACGCCAGGAGCCGTCCGTCCCAGGAGGGCGCATAGTAGTCGAGCGCGGCATGCGCCCGTGCAGTGCCGAGTTTGCCCGGGTCGAGCAACAGGTGCTCCACGCCCTTGAGCCCGTCGCGGTAGTAGAGCCGGGCCAGCTGATCCTCCGGTCTGCGCTTCTGATAGAAGTAGCGTTCGCCGCTCTGCTGCACGTCGAATACCACGACCTGGGTCTTATCGAGCGAGGTGATGCGCTCGAGCAGCGCCTTGCGGCCCGGTAAGCTGTCGAGCGCCGCACGCGCGTAGTCCGCCTGGCCCTTCATCCAGGTCTGTACTTGTGGGCTCTTAAGGTCCTCGAAGTAGCGGTAGTTGTCGGTCACCGGAGTGCCGAAGTAGTCGTCCGTCACGGGGACCACCGGAGCTGTGGGCGGTGGCGGCGGAGCCGCTCCGACGTGGGGGGCGGTGATTATGAGCAGTGCGATCAGGCAGACGCGATTTGAGTGCATGGGCTTCCCTTCGCTGGGCGGCGCCGCGGCTGCCCGGGAATTGTTACTTGGACAAGATTATGTGCGCACTTTGTCGGCGTAGCCACCGCTTGACACGGGCGTTGGCCCCTGCCGTCCCGGGTACCTCTCCGGGTCGCCAAGACTGATAGCGCTCCTTTTGAGTTCGCGACCCTGAAGGCTGCTACTCACCGGACTGAGCGTCGGCCGTCGCCTCCTGAGCGCTCAGGCGACTTTTGCAGAAGTCGCAGCGAGTTGGACTGCTTCGACAAAATTCTCGGCAAACTGCAGCGTACTCCCGTCCGCCTGTAATCCCATTTGCGCCAGGATCTCGCTCGGTTGCCTGCGCAGTCCCGAGAGGATCACCCGGGTGCCATTGCGCCGGCAACGCTCAATCATCTGGCGCAACGCCCGTACACCGCTGACGTCAATCAGCGGCACCAGGCGCATGCGTAAGATAAATACCCGCGGTGTCGTCGTGAACTGGTTGAGTACATCATCGAGCCGATTCGCGACAGCGAAAAACAAGGGTCCAGAAATCTGAAACGCCTCAACGCCTTGGGGAAGCTGCGCGCGTTGATCCGCATGCGGCGCATGGGTGAAATCGTCCTCGTCTTCCTCGACGAGGGAGATGCGCGATTCCATGGCCACGACTTCACTCATCGAATGCATGAAGAGGAAGGCGGCGAGCACGATTCCGACCTCGATGGCCACGGTGAGATCGAACACCACCGTCAGTCCAAAGGTCACAAGCAATACCATCCGGTCGCCGAGTGGCCCATGCATCAGATGGCGGAAGCTCTCAACCTCAGCCATGTACCAGGCCACCATCACCAGTACGGCCGCTAGCGCGGCGAGCGGGACGTAGCTCATCAGCGGCGCCAGCGTCATGGCGAATAGCAGCAGAAACAGAGCATGCGCCATACCGGCAACAGGCGAGCGCGCTCCCGAGCGGATGTTCGTCGCGGTGCGGGCGATAGCCCCGGTCGCCGGTAGTCCACCGAACAACGCCGATGCGATGTTCGCTATGCCTTGCGCGACGAGCTCGCAATTGGAGCGGTGTCTGCCGCCGATCATGCCGTCGGCCACAACCGCCGAGAGCAGGGATTCGACTCCTGCGAGGAACGCGATGGTGAACGAGCTGGGAAACAGATCGCGCGTGCGTTCAAATGGAATGTGCGGAAACGAGAAATGCGGCCAGGTCGCAGGAATGCCCCCAAAACGCGTGCCGATCGTCGCCACGGGCAGGTGGATCGTGACCACAAGGAGTGCGCCGGCGACTACCGCGATCAGGAACCCCGGCCAGTTCGGCCGGACACGACGCAAGGTAACAATCAGCACGAGACTTGCGGCTGCGAGCGCCACGGTCACTGCACTGAGACTTGGCAAATTCGCAAGGTAAACAGACCAGCGCGCGAAGAAATCGGCGGGCACCTTATCTATGTGCAAGCCTAGCAGGTCCTTTATCTGGCTGGAAAAGATGCTGACGGCGATCCCGGAGGTAAAACCTGTGATCACGGGCTGCGGGATGTACTTGAGCAGCGTGCCGATACGCAGCACGCCGGCGGCGATCAACATGACGCCGGCAAGCAACGTGCACAGGATCAGTCCCCCGTATCCAAATTTGTCAATGACGTTGAATACCACCGGAACAAAAGCCGCGGTCGGCCCGCCGATCTGCACGCGCGAGCCGCCCAGGAGCGATATGAGAAAGCCGGCCACGATTGCGGTGTACAGACCCTTCTCCGGCGTGGTGCCGGAGGCTACGGCGAGCGCCATCGCCAGTGGCAGAGCGACGATCGAGACGGTGAGGCCGGCGAGCAGGTCGGCGCGCAAGTCTCCGGTCGTGTACCCGAGACGCAGGACGGTGACTAGCTTTGGAACGTAGGCGTGCCAGGTAACCGGACGCGGCGCAATGGGGCTTGACATGCGGGAAGATTCTACGACGCGCCGGAGCGCGAAACTCCGATTTGCGCCCTCGAGATGATCGCCCCCGAGGGGTGACATTCAGCCCTGGGAGTCGAGTTCGGGCTCTTAAGCCGAGGTCATCTCTCGCGAAGGCGCAGGAGGGTCGACTTCTGGTAGACGCTTACATCGGTCCAGCAGTAGACCGAGGTCCCGCCGCCTTGAGTAGCGGTCCTGTTTAGCTATCATTCCCGGGGGACCGGGATCACAGGCTGGAAATTCGCACGGCATCACGATGCTCGGCAATAGACTCCTTACCCTCAGCTGCGTTGCGGCTGTGGTGCTCGGGATGGCCTCAAGGGGTGCCATGGCAGCGCGTGTCGCGCTGGTCATCGGCAATGACGCATACACCCACGTCCGGCAGCTCAGCAATGCCGGAAACGATGCACGCCTGATGGCATCTGTTCTTCAAGCCGCGGGCTTCGAGGTAGTCGGCGGCGTCCGTGCCAACCTGGATCGCAAAGCGATGTGGAGCGCACTAGATCAATTTCAGGTGAGCATCGCGAAAGGCGATGATGTCGGGCTCTTGTGACAGCGCTTGGCTGTGTGCTGGTTGCCTTCCTAATCATCCTGCCCGATTTCGCCCGAATTGCATCACCTGGCGGCCTGAATGCGTTCGCACACTCCTGTGCAAGAATCAGGAGGGTGGCGCCATGGTTTCCGATGAACTGCGAATCTGGCTGAATCACTTCGAACATCACGCCGAGCATCCCCGAGACGTTCCGTCAGGTGTTTCTGATCACCTGACCGATGAGGAACAGCAGCTCATCGCCAGCTCGATTGCAACCTTTCAGCTGGGCGAGCAGTCGGAAGGAGCCGCGCTGGTGCGCGCCGCGCAGCGCTTTGCGTGCACGTACCACTTACCCCCGTTGGTGCGCATCGTGGAGTTGCTCATTCGCGAGGAACAACGTCACGCGGCGCTGCTGCGGAGCTTCATCGAGGATCACCGGATTGCGCTCAAGAGCGCCCATTGGACCGATTGGGTATTTCGCCGCGCACGGCGACTCGCAGGTCTTGAGCTCTACCTGCATGTACTGATCTGCGCCGAGCTGATCGGCAACGTCTACTACCGTGGGCTCGAAGCCGCCACGGGTTGCCAGCGCCTGAAGATGCTTTGCCGAATTCTCGTCTGCGAAGAGCTCGCGCATATCGGGTTCGAGGCCCAGCTGCTGCTCGCGCTGCGGGCGTCCCGGCCGGCTGCAGTGCGGGCGCTCATGCGGCTGGCGCACCGGACTTTCATCGCAGGCGCTGCGGGGGTCGTTTGGTTGACGCACGCCGCGGTGTTGCGTCGTGCCGGATACAAGCTGCGAAGCTTCCTGCGGAGCTGCTTGGCCCAGTACGCCTTCTACCTCGAACCGACGACCAGAGGTCTCGCGCACACGGCTACTCGGTGAGCAGCGCTTTGGCCTGTGGCCCCAGCGCCATCACTGCGGCGCCTGCCGTGCGGGCAGCGTCTGAGGTCTCACAACAGCGAGACCTGCGTATGCTACACGCGAGTTCGGCGGCCTCCATGCTCGCCCACGGTTTTCCGCAGCGCTCGTTCGGAGGCGCCGAGGCAACCATAGAACGGCGGCCGATTAACCATTTCCCGGGAGTTGGCACCGCACGGGGTTTACTAGCTAACTTCCGCTGCGCTGGACACCCCAGCTTCCAGACGCTTCCCTACACTGAGCATTACAGTCCGGTCTTCAATCGGTAGGTTGGTCAGCCATCCTTGTTCGTCGCCGGGTTCGGGCAGGATCTGACCGTACTCTGCCATGTGCCTCGCCGGCAGCTCGGTTACATAGATCCACACGAACTGGCTCGAAAGGCCGGAAGCCGCCGTAACGCCCGCCAGCAAATCCTTCAGCAGCCGACGGAGATCAAGCTGACTTCGTCCGGCACGGATTTGACCGTTGACGAAAATCTGCCCGCCCTGAAGGCGGGCTCCTCCAACGAAGTAGTTGCCAGAGGGAACCTCGTCGAAAATCACCTGGGCGAAGAAGGTCGCTGCCCCTGTGACCTCGCTGTGAATGCGAGTGATCTCACGCGCAATTGCTGCCTTGCGCTCAGTGTCCAGTAGTCCGTGAGATGCCGTGCAGCGATAGGTTGGCATGAATGGTCTCCCTGGCGGCTGTGGGGGGTCTTAGTCTAATAGCTTACGGAAGAGGGAACGGTTTGGGGCGCTAGAACAGCAGACGGTCATCTGTGTAGCCCATTGAATACAGCTCACCGAAGCTATATGCGAGCTTCAGCGGGCGCGACGATACACGATGCCGCGCGGCGGTGGCAGACGCCGCAGTGGTTGAGGACCATCTAGTCGTGCGCGATGGCGCGGGAGGTACCAGTCGCACGTCTAACGACGGATGCCTCGAGCGTGGAGAGCTCGAAGGCGCTCGCGCCGAGATTGCGCATCTTGAAAATTCGATCACCGCGCATCTCGAGGAGAGCTAGATGTTCGGAGTCTGGCTCCTGGGCCGGCGACGGAACGTCGGACCTAGTCCTGTAGTGAACGAATACCGTGTTTGAATCGCTCGTTGGGAAAATCCACAGGTTGGAAACATGCTTTTCCGTTCCTGTCTGCTTGGCGTTGCCCAAGCGGTTGGCACTCATCACGGCCGCCTCGACCTCAAGGTACGCTCCCGGCTGCTCGAGTGCGTACTCGATCAGCGCGTCGCTCGTGACGATCCGCGCATAAGCCTCACCGTCGCCGGTCGAGCAAGCGGCGACGTAGTCCCGCAAAGCGCGTTCGGCGCGGACGATGAGGTCTGCGCTCGCTGCGGAACGCGCGGTGGGCGGAGGCTCAGCGGGATTTGCGGCGGAACCGGTTTGTACGGTCATCGTCAGCAGTACGGTTGCCGCGAGAGCTAATGTTGATCCGTTCACGAGCAGCACTCCTCAGTTCGGGTTCTACCCGGACAAGCCGGGTGGATTTGAGCCCTGCGCCACCCGCCACAGACGCAGACCCTCACGCATGGCTTAAGTCGCGGCTTGAGGCGAGGTTTTGTCGGGGGGTTCGGATGCCGTATCGCTTAGCAGGCACTGTGAGGGAAAGGCGCGGAGCCAGCGCACGACGCGCTGCCTCGTAGGCATCCCAATCAGCGATGTCCGGGAGTGACGGGATCGTCTCGGTTTCGCCTAGGTCCAACCCGGCGAGCGCGGCATCCACTAAGTTGTCAGTTGTCATTACGATCTGTGGTGGCAGGTGCTTGATCGGCATGCCGGCGATATCCCAAAACTCCGTCGCGATAGCGCATTTTTATTGTCGATGGGCGGGTATGGACCTCCGCGGGGATGACCGCCGGTATTGATCTCGCTCTCGCCATGGTAGAGAAAGATCTAGGTGCCAAGGTGGCTCGCTCAGTCGCGCAGCTGCTGGTTGTCTATCATCGGCGCGCCGGTGGTCAATCGCAGCATTCGGCCCTACTGGAACTGGAACCCAAATCGGATCGGATTCAGAGCGCGCTAGCGTATGCGAAACGCAATCTCCATACGCAACTCTCCGTTGAACGGCTCGCGGAGGCCGCGAATCTGAGTCCCCGACAATTTAGCCGCACCTTCCGCGCGGAAACGGGTCAATCCCCGGCGAAAGCGGTGGAGAATCTGCGCGTGGAGGCTGCGAGACTCATGATGGAACGAAGCCGTCATCCGATTGGCCTCGTCGCCCGCGAAACGGGCTTCGCCGATCGACGTCGGATGCGCCAAGCGTTCCTGCGTGCGTTCGCTCAGCCTCCCCAAGTAATCCGGCGCAATGCGCGTGCTCAGGTCGCCGGCTGACATCCTCCAAGGCAGAGCGCTCGGGGGGCTATCGCAGTGGTGCACAAGGAGCCAATGTGACCTTACGGCTCACAAGAGCCATACCAAGCTCGCGGACACGGCCGTAGACGCACTCGGTTGAGCGCTTCACTTCTCGAGTCACGGTGTCGGCTGCGCGCCCTGTCTTGGTCCTGCGGGTCAATTGTTTGCAGCGGCTTGCCTGGGACAGCTCGGACTGTTATCGCCACTCGAAGGTGGGCTCGTTCTGTTGGCGATCTCATATACGTCCTCCGGCGTCTTCCAAAGTAGACCGCGTGAGGCGCAGCTCTCGGCGAAATCGAACAGTGATCGCATAGTTGCCACGCGAAAGTCGAGAGGCCCGGAGTAGGGATAGCTATCCGGTATTGCCGTCAGTTTAAAGCTCATGTTGTGGTTCGTCGCCACGTTGAATGCGAGAGCGACAGCCGCCCGGGCGTTGTGGCGTAGATTCGCCGAGACGCTCCGCGATAGAATACTAACCGAGCTGATATGCGTGGATTTTGGCGATTCGCCGAGTTGCCCGTTAACCACGACGTATACGTTTATTCTGCTGGCTCCTTCAAATGCCCCGGGCACGACGGCGGCCATTTCTGGAGCAATGAACAATACCGCTGTCGTGCTACCGTCGACGTGCAGCTCGTCAAACAGGGCGCCGTGATCTTCGACCCGAATCACGACCGGTGGAAAGAGCACTGGGATACTGGCCGAAGCCACGAGTACGTCGCGGAATAGCTTCTTGGCTTCCGGGCCACCACGGATTGCGATTGCACCCATGTCCCAGATCACCGGCTCTTCCTTGTCCAAATCCGTGGTCTCCACCAGTAGCATGCGACCCTTCCGCGCCTCTTGGGCCACTGCACTCATCAACTCGTCGGTGACAAAGCGATCGACGAGACTGACCAATCGTTGCCCATCATAGAGCGCGGCCCCGAAGATAAAGGCGACGGCGCGCCTCTTTAGAAGCTGCTGCGCGCTCTCACCCGCAAATGCCACCCTCAACTGCGCGTCCCAATCCGGACCTAGGAACGCCAAAGGAGCGATCAAAGCTCCCGTGCTAACCCCAGTCACCAGGTGAAACGTCGGACGGGCACCGGATTGAGTAAGTCCGGCTAATGCTCCCGCTCCAAATGCACCTCCAGCCCCTCCGCCTGACAGTGCGAGTACGTTGATTTCACCTCCACCGGCGGACTTGCGTAGCCGATTCACGACCTCGACCGAATGGACCCGAAATGACGCCGGGCTGGATTCGACAATTCGCACCGGATCAGGAAAGCCGACCGGGGAGGCGAAGTTGAATCGCTCATCCGATGCAGGGAGTCTAGAGGTGGAAACGCAGCCGAGCGTTAATGCAGTGCCTACGCAAGTTGACGCGAGGATGGAGGCTATGCTCTTACGAATCATAAGGGCCAAGGATCACTCGGATCGAACCAGTGGCCCCTGCCGTGTGAGACGGGGGTACGGGGCTACGGATCAACGATATGCGAGTGCAGTTCCCAATTGCAACAAGGACTTGGTATGACGTGATGTCATTGGATATCACGCAACATCACGCTCGCAGTGTCCCATAATCGACGTCGCTCGCCCCATGATCCGCGCTGCTATCGTTAGACTCTGCTCTCCTAAGGAGATGCCGGTGAAAAAGCTCAAGTTGCTGCGCATTCTGGCCGCCTCCATGCTCGTCCCGTACTTCTGGGCTGGATACGCGCTCGCGCAGTCGAAAACGGCCACTGGCCACTATCTGCTGGTGTGGGCGGGCGATCGTGACAAAAAGGGCAACGATTTTCTGGCCGTCATCGATGCCGATCCCGCATCGGCGTCCTACGGACACCTGCTGACCACCCTGGCGACGGACCAGCAGACGATGCAGGTGCATCACACGGAATACACCATGCCGGCGAGCGGCATGCTCTTCGCCAACGATCACGTCGCTGGGCGGACATTCGTCTTCGATGTGCGCGACCCGCTCCACCCGAAGATCGTGACCTCGTTCACGGACATGGCAGGCTACATGCATCCGCACTCTTATGTGCGGCTGCCCAACGGACACGTGCTCGTTACGTTTCAGCATGAGCACCACGGCGGTGCAGCAAGCACCGGCAAGACCGGCGGCCTCGTGGAAATTGATGACAGCGGCAGGGTGATTCGCTCCGCGAGTAACGCGGATCCCGCCTTTGCCACGGCCCTGCTGATGCCGTACGGCCTCGTCGTGCTGCCCGCTCTGGATCGCGTCGTGTCCACTAACTCATCGATGCACGTCATGGAGGACATCTTCAGCGGCGTGACCTACCAAGTTTGGCGCCTCTCGGACTTGAAGCTCCTCAAGACCGCTAACTTCGACGTCGGGCCCGACCACTACGCGCACATCAGTCCCGAGGAGCCGCGCCTCGGTCCGGACGGCTCGGTGTTCGTTCAGACACTTGGCTGCGGGCTGGAACGCATCACAGACATCGACACCGAGGAGCCGAAGTCGAAACTTGTGTACGTATTCCCCGGGAACTGGTGCGGGGTCCCGACGATCGTGGGGCACTATCTGGTGCAGAGCGTGCCAGCGGTACACGGCTTCATCGTGCTCGACATCGCCAATCCGGCTAAACCCGTTGAAGTCTCGCGTCTTAAGCTCAGCGATCGCTATTTCTCGCACTGGACGGCGTGGGATCCGAAGACCGAGCGGCTGGTTGTAACCGCCGCTGCAACTCCGGACGATCGAACGTACTTGCTGAAATTCGACGAGTCGCGAGGCGCGCTGGTGGTGGATGAGGCCTTCCGCGATACGGACGGGCAGCCCGGGTTCAGCTTCTCCGAAAGGGATTGGCCGCACGGGTGGCGG
>Ga0302325_10022894_pt1 | contig 13052 bp, 10 predicted proteins | sample Palsa_T0_2_FD_201948 | JGI IMG/M metagenome (GOLD analysis project Ga0302325, IMG submission 201948) | Peat permafrost microbial communities from Stordalen Mire near Abisko, Sweden - Palsa_T0_2 | ecosystem: Environmental > Terrestrial > Soil > Palsa > Peat permafrost | place: Sweden: Abisko... | reverse complement strand
ATCAGTTTCTCGCCAAGCCCCCTGCAGGAGTGCGGGCGAGGCCGGGGGTGTGGCGAGGAATCCTTCGTATTGACCAGTTCCTCGCCAACCCCCCGCGCAGCTCCGGCCGAATGATGCGGCGACGTGCCGAGTGCGTCGCAAAGCGGGCCAGAGTGTCAAGGGACCGTCACAAAACGGCGCCCAGCTGCCGCCCAGCCGGCGCGCCCCGTCCCCCGGGCCCGCCGCGCCCCGTCTCCCGGGCCGCACAGCGCCCAACCCTCGCGCCCGCGGCGCGGCCCACGTCCCGCCCCGCGCCGCCGCGCCCCCAAGCGCCCCAAGCGCCCGCGCCCCCAGGCCGCACGAGCCGCCCCCAAGCGCCCCGCGAACCCGCCGCCGAGCGCCCCGCCCCCCGCCCCCAAGCGCCCGCGAACCCGTCGCGGAGCGCCCCCCGTCAGCGGTGCACCTCGCGCAGCGCGCGCTGCATCTCGCGCTCGGTGTCGCGCTTGCGGATCGTCTCGCGCTTGTCGTACAGGTCCTTGCCGCGAGCGAGGGCGATCTCGACCTTGGCGTGGGGACCGGAGAAGTAGATCCGCGTCGGCACGAGCGTGTAGCCGCGCTCGTTGATGCGAGCCTCAAGCTTGTCGAGCTCACGTCGGTGCGCGAGCAGCTTGCGGGGGCGGTCGGGATCGTGATTCGAATTGGCCGCTGGGGCGTACGGCGGGATGTGGACGTTCTGCAGCCACAGCTCGCCGTCACGAAACGAGGCAAACCCATCCTTCAGCTGCGCGCCTCCCGAGCGCAGGGACTTGACCTCGGTTCCCTGCAGGGCGATCCCGACCTCCAGCCGCTCGATGAGGTTGTAGCGGTAGGACGCGTAACGGTTGGAGGCGACGTCTCCGGGGGCGACTTTCTTTTTCTGTTTGGCCATGCCGTCAACGAGCCTAGCCGTCGGACCCGCCGCGCGGGGGACCGAGGTCAACCCGGCCGCGTACGGCCTCGACTCGTTGCACCCGCACGAGCACCGGGTCGCCGAGGCGCAGCGCCGCCCCGCTGCCGGCAGCCAACAGGACGGTGCCCTCCTCGTTGAGCTCCCACCACTCGCGCTCGGCCGGGGCGCCGTCCGCCCGTCCTCGCTGGGCCCGGCCGCGGTCCGAGCGAGCGGCCGCCGCCGTCCGGCCGCGGGGCCGCCGCGGCTCGTCGCGTTCGGAGCGAGCGCCGGCCCGGCGCCCGTCGCGGGACGGCGCGTCGCTGCCCCGCAGCACCGAGGCGCTCATCCGTCGCACCGGCAGCATGCCCTCGTAGGCCGGCACCGCCTCGTCGTCCCCGACCCCGAACGCAATGAACGCCCCCGCGCCGATCAGCCCGGTGACCTCGCCGGGGAACTCGCGATCCCACCCCTGCTCGTAGAGGAGCTGCTCGAGCGCGAAGCAGCGGGCGATGTCGTCGGCGTCACGCTCGATGACCATCGCCGCGCGCTCGCGATCGGAGGTCCACTCACCCAGCTCGCCCAGCCGGTTCGGGCGCGGCGCCACCTCTCCCCCACCCACCGCTGACAGCAGCGCGCGATGACAGATGAGGTCGGGGTAGCGGCGGATCGGCGAGGTGAAGTGGCAGTAGTGGGTGGAGCCGAGCCCGGCGTGACCGATGTTCTGGGGGCTGTAGTAGGCCTGCTTGAGCGCCCGCAGCACCAGCAGAGTGAGCGCGAGGCGTCCGTGGCCGGTACGGCGGACGTGCGCCTCGACGCGCACCGAGATGTCGGCCATCAGCCCCGCCGCCTGGGAGCCCGACAGGTGGTCGGGCACCGGCGGGGTCGACACTCCCAGTGAGGCCATCTGATCGACCAGCCGCTGCACGCGCTCGGGATCGGGACGCTCGTGCACGCGGTAGAGGGTGGGCACGGAGCGTTCGTCGAGCAGCCGCGCGACGGCCTCGTTTGCGGAGATCATCAGGTGCTCGATCAGGCGATGGGACTCGGTGGCCACCCGCGCGGTGATCTCGGCCACGTGGCCCCCGCCGTCAAACCGGAACTCGGGCTCGGGCCGGTCGAGGGTCAGCGCGCCGCGTCGCCGCTCGCGAGCCCCGCCCAGGGCGGAAGCGGCGCGGCGGGCCGCGGCCAGTGAGGCCGCCCACGGATCCTCAGCCGGCTCGCTGCCGTCGAAGATCCGATCCACGCGGTCGTAGTCCAGGCGCGCGTCGGAGCGGATGAGCGAGCGGTAGAACGAGGCCTGCTCGACGGTGGCGCCGCGCAGCACGAGCTCGACCGTCACGGCCAGGCGCTCGCGCTCGGGGACCAGCGAGCAGGCGTCGTTGGAGATCGCCTCGGGCAGCATCGGCTCCACCGCGCCGGGGACGTACACGCTGGTTCCGCGTCGATGTGCCTCGCCGTCCAGGAGCGAGCCCTCAACCACGTAGGCCGACACGTCGGCGATGTGGACCCACACGCGCACCGCTGCCTCGTCGATCTGCTCGGCCGAGATCGCGTCGTCGAAGTCGCGGGCGCTCACCGGGTCTATGGTGAACGTGGGCAGGTCGCGCAGGTCGTGCCGGGACGCCCGCCCCCCGGCACTGTCGGGCGACAGCCCCGCGTCGCGCGCCGTCCGCGCCTCCCGCTCGACCGCGGGGTCGAAACGGCGCTGCAGACCCCGGTCCAGCAACAGCCCCTCGATCACGTCCCGCGCCACGTCGGGACGGCCGATGATCCGCACGATCCGGGCCTGACCGGCCGAGCCTCCACGGCGAGCGCGCCCGCCTCCCATCTGCACGAGCACCAGCTCGCCCGGCCCGGCGCGCCGACCCCCCGGCGCCCCGCGTGGATCGACGACCAGGCCGCCCTCGCGCTGGCGCCCGTGCCCGCGCGCCTCGCCGTCGTCGCGCAGAGGGAACAGCCGGTTGGCCAGCAGGAAGCGTCCCCGCTTCTCCAGTACGGCGACCAACGTGGCGCCGGTGCTCGCACCCCCCGGAGGGCGGGGGCCAGACGGCGGGGTCACTGCACCTTGGACGCGAGCGTGTTCAGCGCCGCCTGCAGCCCCGCGTTGGTGTCCACGATCGAGTCCGACAGCGGCACGTTGGGCGTGATGCCGGCGCCCTCCGCCACCGCCTTGCCCGCGGTGACCCCGCTGCCGCCCAGGTTGCGGCCGTTGGGCGTGTAGTACTGCCCCACCGTGATGTCCAGCGCGCCGCCGTTGGAGAGCGGCGTCACCTCCTGGAAGACCCCCTTGCCGAAGGTGTGGGTGCCGACCACCAGGGCGCGATGGTCGTCCTGCAGCGCGCCGGTGACGATCTCCGACGCCGAGGCCGTGCCCCGGTCGACGAGCACCACCAGCGGCACCTTCGGGGAGATCGCCCCACCGACCGCCTTCAGGACCACGGTGGGCTGCGTGCGCCCGCGCGTGGTGACGATGACGCCGCTGGGAATGAAGATGCTCGCCACCAGCTGAGCCTCCTCGACCAGCCCGCCGCCGTTCTGGCGCAGATCGAGGACCAGCCCGCGGGCTCCCTTGGCCAACAGGCTGTCCACCGCCGTGCGCACCTGGCCGTGCACGCCGAGGACACCGAAGGTGGCCAGCTCGACCACCCCGAGCTTCACCCCCTTGACCGTCACCAGCTGGGACGCCACCACCGGCTGCGTGACCACCTCGCGGGTCACCGTGACCGTGCGCGTGACTCCGTGATCGCGCAGCGTGAGGATCACGTCGGTCCCCGGCGGACCGTCGATCAGGGCGGTCGACGTGCTCGCCGGCACGCCGACCAGCGAGCGTCCGTTGACCGCGACGATCAGGTCGCCCACCTGCAGCCCGGAGCGCGACGCCGGCGAGTTGTCGAACACTCGGGCGATCAGCAGCCCGGCGGTCTCGGGTGTTACCTCGACCCCGATGCCCGAGAACTGCGCGCTCTTGTCGAAGCCCCCGAACTCGGCCGGGGTCAGGTAGTGCGAGAACCGGTCACCCAGGCCGCTGACGATCCCGTTGATGGCGGCATCGGACAGCTGGGACCCGGAGACCGGACGGTAGTAGTCGCTGCGCACCTTGGCGATCGCCTGGTCGACTACCGAGGAGCCCGAACTGCCGCGCAGGAAGGCCGGCAGGTCGCTCGGATGCTCGCCGAGGAAGATGCCCAGGAACAGCAATACGACCGGCAACGCAATGGCCAGAACGCGAGTGAGCAGGTGTCGCGAGCGCGGAGGCATGGGAGCGCGGGGCCCGCGCAGGCGGCGCGCGCGGCCGCACGCAGCGTAGCGGGCGGGCCTGGCGGGCCCGGTCCGCCGCGCCGGTGCCTACACGCGCAGGAAGCGGCGCAGCGACAGGCCGGAGCCGAGCGTCGAGACGCTGATGGCGCAGGCCATCAGGATGATGATGAGCGGGATGAAGCTGATCGTGGCCGAGTGGGCGACCAGCGAAAACGTGCTCGACAGGCTGTTGATCACCGTCAGCTTGGCCACGGCCAGCACGACGATCGCCGCCGCCCCGCCGATGGCGCCGAGGAACAGTCCCTCGAGCACGAACGGCCAGCGGATGAACCAGTCGGTCGCGCCGACGAGCTTCATCACTTCGACCTCGCGGCGACGCGAGAACAGCGACAGGCGGATCGTGTTGGCGATCAGCAGCATGGACGCCACGATCAGCAGGATCGCCAGCACGGCCATGGTGATCTTCACCAGGCGGGTGACGGTGAGAATCTTGTTCGTCTCGCTCTGCGAGTTACTGACGCTGGCGATCATCGAGTCGTGGACGGCGCCGGCCACCGGCGTCCCCCCGCCGCCCTGCGTCAGCTCCGCCAGCACGAGCTGGGAGTCGCCCGGAGCGTCGGGGGTGACCCGGAAGGTGTCCGGCAGCGGGTTGTAGCCGAGCGCCTGGTAGGCCTGCGGGTTGAGCTTGCTCTGCTGGGCCAGCGCCTGCGCCTTGGACACGAACTGCACGCTCTTCACGTGGGGGGCGTGCAGGATGTCGGTGCGGGCGGTGGCGTCGTTGGCCGCGGTGGCCGACGTGTTCATGAACACGTCGACGAGCACGCGGCCGCGCACCGCGTTGGCGGCGCCGTTGGTGGCCTGGACCACCGGGATGAACACGCCGATGACCAGCGTGGTCACCAGGATCGAGGCGAGCGCCGCGAAGCTCGGCACCGCGTTGCGGCGCATCGAGCGCAAGGACTCGCGAACGAAGAAGCCGGGGCGCATCAGAGTCCGCGGAGCCGATCGCCGAGCTCGGCGGTGGTTTCGTCGGTCGGCCCGTAGGAGCCGGCGGTCTCGTCGCGCACCATGCGACCGCGCTTGAGCTCGATCACCCGGCGGCGCATCTTGTTGACCATGTCGGAGTCGTGCGTCGCCACCAGCACGGTCGTGCCGGCGCGATTGATCCGGTAGAGCAGCTGCATGATCCCGATCGAGGTCTCGGGATCGAGGTTGCCGGTCGGCTCGTCGGCCAGCAGCAGTGGCGGATGGTTGGCAAACGCCCGCGCCACGGCCACGCGCTGCTGCTCACCGCCGGACAGCTGCCCGGGGTAGTTGTGCAGCTTGGTCGACAGGCCGGTGAGACGCAGGATGTCGGGAACCGTGTTGCGGATCTGGCGCCGGCTGGCACCGGTCACCTGCAGGGCGTAGGCGACGTTGTCGTGCACCGTGCGGTTGGGCAGGAGCTTGAAGTCCTGGAAGACGACGCCGATGTTGCGCCGGTAATAAGGAATCTTCTTGCGCGAGATCTCCGAGAGATCGTGACCGGCCACGCGGATGCGGCCCTCGCTCGGTTCGAACTCCTTGATGAGCAGTCGCATGACCGTTGACTTGCCCGAACCGGTGGACCCGACCAGGAACACGAACTCCTGGCGATGGACCGCGAAGGTCGCGCGCTCCAGGCCGACGTCGCCGCTGGAGTAGTGCTTGGACACGCCGCGGAAGTCGACGATCGAGTTGGGGTCAAACGGCCGTTCGACCACTCGCTCGGACGCGTCGGGCGTCCGGTGGGACTCGCGCACGAAGCGGCGCGACGTCCCCGAGGAGCCGGTGTGAGTGCGCGTTCGAGCGAGCTCTCGCTCACGCTCGCGCCGGACGATGAGGTCGTTCTCGGGAGGAGCCATGGCCGGTGAGAGTAGCGATGCCGCGCACGGACGCCGAGCGTTTATCGCGTTTGCAAGGGGCGTTGCAGCGTGCTGCGACCCTCGGCGACCCGCTCCGCGGCGCTCGTGGCCGGGTCGAAGTGGCACCGCCGGCCCGGGAGCGTGGCGCGCGTGCTCTAACGTGCGTGGCGATGTCCGCCGTCGATTCTTCTGAGCTCGCGAACGGTCTGCGCCTGCACCGCGCCGCGGTGCCCGGCACGGGCGCGATCACCATCCTTGTGGCCTTCGACGCGGGCGCTCGCACCGAGCGCCCGGAGGAGAACGGGATGGCGCATTTCCTCGAGCACCTCGTGTTCAAGGGCGGGGACAAGTACCCCAACCACCGGGCGATCAACGAGACGGCGGAGGCGCTCGGCGGGGTGCTGAACGCCTACACCAGCCACGACCTGGTGGCCTTCCACATCACCGCCCGCAGCGAGGCCGCGCCCGAGGCGATCGACCTGCTCACCGACTTCGTCGCTCGGCCGCGCATCGACGCGCAGGAGCTCGACAAGGAGCGCGGCGTGGTGATCCAGGAGATCAACCGGGCCTACGACCAGCCGTCGATGATTGCCGAGTACCTGATCGACCGCGCCGCCTTCGGCGACCATCCACTCGGGCGTACCGTGCTCGGCCCCGAGGAGAACCTACGTGCTTTCACGCGCGAGGGAATCGTCGCCTTCCGCGAGCGCCGCTGGGCCGGCGACCATGGCGGCGCCTTCCTGGTCGGCAATCTCGACCACCTCCCGGACGACGCGCAGCTGGAAGAACTGTTCGGCCGCTTCCCCTCGCTGCCCGAGCCCGGTCCCTACGAGCCGGTGCGCGACTTCTCGCCGAGCACGCTGGTCGAGGAGCGCGAGACCAACCAGTCGCACCTGCGCATGATCTACCGCCCGGACATCGACAATGACGACCCGGCCACCCGGGCCGCGCTCAGCATCTACGCCACCTTGCTCGGCGGCTCGATGAGCTCCCGCCTGTTCGAGGAGATCCGCGAACAGCGTGGCCTGTGCTACTCGGTCTACGCCGTCGACCACGCCTTCGCCGACGTGCCGATCCTGCAGCTCGGGTCCGGCCTGGACTCATCCAAGTGCATCGAGGCGTACAGCCGCATGCGCGAGATCGTCAGCGAGCTGCGCACCGACGGGCCGACCCGCGAGGAGGTCGACCGCGCCCGTTCCTATGCGGCCGGTCGCCGGGTACTCGCGTTCGAGAACTCCGGCGCCGTCGCCCGCACGGCGGCCAGCCAGGCGATCGTCTACCGCGAAGAGCCCGATCCCCAGGCCACCATCGACGCCATCGACGCCGTGACCTTCGACGAGGTTGTCGAGGTCGCGCGCTCGATCGAGGACCGGCTGGCCATCGCCTGCGTCGGTCCGCACACGGCGGACCAGTTCTAACCGCGCCGCCGTTGCTCGACGGCGGCGATCAGCCGATCGCCACCATGCGATCGATCGGCACCCGGGCGCGCTCGGCGATCGCCTTTGGCACCCGCACCTCGAACTGATCGTCGCGCAGCGCGTCGCGCAGATTGCGCAGCGTGATCATCTTCATGTACACGCAGCTGGCTTCGGCGTTGGCCGGAATGAATTCGACGTCGGGCGCGGCCATCCTCAGGGGGTAGAGCATCCCGGTCTCGGTCGCCACCACGACCTCAGTGGGACCGCCGTCCTCCTCCACCCGGTGGGCGTAGCTGAGCATCCCGCCGGTGGAGAGCATCTGCACGCCCTCGGCGTCGACGTCGCCGGCGGCGACGTACTCCATGACACTGGTGGTGCAGCCGCATTCGGGGTGGATGAGGAAGTCGGCGTGCGGGTGCGCCGCGCGGACGGCGTCGATGTCGCTCGGCCGGATCCCCGCGTGCACGTGACACTCGCCGTCCCACACATGCATCCGCCGACCGAGCTCCTTCTCCACGTAGGCGCCGAGCCACATGTCCGGGCCGAACAGGATCTCGGTGTCCTCGCCGTGCGTCGCATAGATGTGGCGCACCACGTCGACGGCGTTGGACGAGGTGACGCAATAGTCCGTCAGGGCCTTGACTTCCGCCGTGGTGTTGACGTACATGACCACGACGCCCTTGGGGTACTGGGCGCGCCACTCGGCCAGCTGGTCGTGATCGATCGAATCGGCCAGTGAGCAACCGGCGTCGAGATCGGGGATCAGCACCCGCTTGTCCGGCGCCAGGATGGACGCGGTCTCGGCCATGAAGTGCACGCCGCAGAAGACGATCATCTCAGCCTCGGTGGCGGCGGCCTGCCGCGACAGGCCGAGCGAGTCGCCGACGTAGTCGGCGACCTGCTGCACCTCGGGCACCTGGTAGTTGTGGGCGAGGATCACGGCGTTGCGCTGGGCGGCCAGCGTCCGGACCTCATCCTGCAGCGCGGATCGCTCCTCCGGGCTCAGCGCGGAGCCGGGGGGCGGGCCGGCCATGGGCAGGGCCAGCTCGAGAGATGGGGAGTGTTCGGGGGCCATCGGCAGATTCACTTACACCGCCTCCAGAATGAGGGATAGATCGAGGGCGGGCGCAGAATGGGTGATCGCGCCAATTGATACGAAGTCTACCCCGGTGAGCGCCCGCTCCCGCAGGGTCTCGAGCGTCACGCCGCCGCTCGCTTCGAGGGTCGCCGCGCCCGCGACCCGGGCCACGGCTTCGCGCAGCTGCGGCACCGACATGTTGTCGAGCAGCAGGCGCGGCGCGCCGGCGGCGAGCGCCTCGTCGATCTCGGCGTCGTTGCGCACCTCGACCTCGAGCGTCCCGGCCAGGTGGGGGACCGACTGGCGCACGCGCTCGATCGCCGCCGTGATTCCGCCGGCCGCCGCGATGTGATTCTCCTTGATCAGGACGGCGTCATAGAGGCCGACCCGGTGGTTGGTCGCGCCGCCCGCGGCCACTGCCGCCTTTTCGAGCGTCCGCAGGCCGGGCGTCGTCTTACGGGTGTCCAGCACGCGAGCGCCGGTCCCCTCCACCAGGCGTGCCGCCCGCGCCGCCGCCGTGGCCACGCCGGACAGATGAGCAAGAAAGTTCAGTGCCGTGCGCTCACCCGTCAGCAGCGCCCGGGCCGACCCGTGCAGCTCGAGCACCTCGCCACCCTCACGCCAGACTCCCTCTGGTGTGAGGGCTTGCGCCTCGACCTCGGGATCGAGCTCGCGAAAAACCTCCTCGGCCACGGCCAGCCCGTAGATCACCCCGGGCGCCTTCTGGGTGATGAGCGCGCGCGCCCGCGCTTCGGAGCCGACCGTCGCCTCGGTGGTGACATCGCCGCTGCCCACGTCCTCGGCCAGCGCGGCCCGGACGAGCGCGAGGATGTCGGGATACGGGGAAGTCGGCACCACCGCCTCCAGCCTTCCGCCGACTCGTCAGCCACCCTCGCCCTGTGGATGGGCATACTCGACGCCAACGGCGCCGGATTCATCCACGGCGGGACGATCATGAAGCTGTGCGACGAGGCCGCCGGCCTGGCCGCGGTGCGTCACTCGCACTGCCGCGTGGTCACCGCCGGCATGGACCGCATGACCTTCCTGACGCCCATCCACATCGGCGAGCTCGTCACCTTCCAGGCCAGCGTCAATGCCGCCTGGCGAACCTCCATGGAGGTCGGCGTGCGGGTCGACACCGAGAACCCCCGCACCGGGGAGAAGCGGCACAGCAACAGCGCCTACCTGACCCTGGTCGCGGTGGACGACGACGGCCGCCCGGTGCCGGTCCCGCCGGTCGAGCCGGTCACCGAGGTCCAGCACCGCCGGGCCCGTGAAGCGCAGCTGCGCCGCGTCAACCGCCTGGCCGAGCGCGACCAGATCCGCAGCGGACGCTGAGGAGCGGGCGCGGCGCGCGGGGCTTGGGCGGCCGGTCGCCGCGGGGGCGGCGCAGCGCGGCGCGGGGTTCGGGGGCGCGGGTCGCGGCGAGCGCGGCGCGGGGTTCGGGCGGCCGGTCGCGCGGTCCTGGCGGGGCCGAGGGCCTCGCGGGGCTACTTCTGTGACGTTCCCGTGACATGCCCGTTGCGTCGCGAAGCGCTTCGACGCACCGCCGCAACACCGACCACGGTCCTTCAGGGGGGTTGGCGAGAACCTGGTCAATGCGGAGGATTTCTCGCCACACGCCCCCTGGGTTGGGCAGGCCCACCGAGGGGCGTGGCGAGAACCTGGTCCATACGGAGGATTCCTCGCCACACCCCCGCCCCGGGGGCGCCCGCAAGCCCGCGCACACCCACCCGCACCCGCCCCGCAAGCCCGCGCGAGGCTGCGGCTGACCGCCGGATGGGCGGGCGGCTCGGTCCGGCACGCGCCTTCCGACCAGGGGTGCTAACAAGACGGACTCCCGCGGACCCCCCGGGGTGGTCAATGGGTAGGAACCCGGGGGCGACGGTTGGTGCTTTATCGGGGCGGGTGAGTCAGCGGTATGTCAACAGCGGGTCGCAATGCGCGACGCTCGGTCACAGGCCCGCAACGAAATCGCGCTGACGGGGGCGCGCCGCGGCGGATTTGAACGCCAGCCCGCCATTCTGAGAGGGGTGTGTACGGGTAATCCTCCGTGGCGACCAGTTCCTCGCCACACCCCCCACCGGACCGCCGCACCGGCCACCCGGGAACCCCGGAAATGAAAGCTACGGCCGGGTTCAGCTCCCATTTCGGGTCAATTTCCGCCACCCGCCCCGAGCGTCACCCCAGGCGTAAGGCGACCCAGGCGAGGGCGACGCCTAAGCCGCCGCCCCGCTCCCCGCCGCCTTAAGCAAATAAGCCCGCACGAACCCGTCCAGATCCCCGTCGAGCACCCGATTGACGTCTCCGACCTCAAAATTGGTCCGATGGTCCTTGACCATCGTGTACGGATGCAGCACGTACGACCGGATCTGGGAGCCGAAGTTGACGTCCTGCGCCTCGCCCTTCTCGCGCGCGATCAGCTCCTGGCGTTCGCGCTCCTGCCGCTCGGCCAGCTTCGCGCGCAGCATGCCCATGGCCGTGGCCCGGTTGGAGGACTGCGAGCGTTCGTTCTGGCACTGCACCACGATCCCGCTTGGCCGGTGGGTGATGCGTACCGCGGAGTCGGTCTTGTTGACGTGCTGGCCACCGGCGCCCGACGCGCGATAGGTGTCGACCTGCAGGTCGTCGTCGTTGATCTCGATCTCGCCGGTGTCCGCGACCACCGGTGCCACCTCCACCCCGGCAAAACTCGTCTGACGGCGCTTGGCCGCATCGAACGGCGACAGGCGCACGAGGCGGTGCACCCCGCGCTCGGCGCTGAACAGGCCGTAGGCGTTCTCGCCGCTGGCCAGGAAGGTAGCCGACTTGATGCCAGCTTCCTCACCGGGGCTCAGTTCCAGGATCTCGGCGCCGAAGCCACGTCGCTCGGCCCAGCGCATGAGCATGCGCAGAACCATCTCGGCCCAGTCCTGGGCGTCGGTGCCGCCGGCGCCGGCATTGACGGTCACCAGCGCGTCGCCGGCGTCATAGCGGCCGGAGAACAGCCGCTGCTCCTCCAGCTCGGCCAGTCGCTCCTCGACCGAGGCGACCTGCTCGTCGAACTCGGCGGCGATGGAAGCGTCGGCTTCGGCCAGCTCCGCGAGACCCTCGAGGTCGTCGGCATCCCGCTCGAGCGCGCGGAACACGTCCAGGCGCCGCGTGGTCCGCGAGTGCTCGGATGACACCTTGGCCGCGCGCTCGGCGTCATCCCAGAAGCCCGGCGCCCCCATCTCGGTCTCGAGCGCGGCTGCGCGCTCGCTCAGCGCAGCGGGGTCAAAGATAGTCCGCGAGCAGCTTCAGCTGGTCGCGTATCGCCGCCAGGCGCTGGGGAACCGACTCGGCTGCGGCGTTCGTGGTCATCTCAACTCACGCTATCAGCCGGCGCCCCCGTGTCCGGGACCAGCCCCGACGTGCTCAATCGGCGCAGGCGACTCTGCGCGAAGGCGCGATCGGGGTGGTCGGAGCCGACCGCCCCGACAAGCGCCCGGCAGGCCACCAGGTCATCGGCGCCCGACTCGCTGTGCAACCAGGCGCTCAGCACCTCCGGATCGCCGGAGGCAAGCACGGCGCCGCGCACGCGTCCGTCGAGCCACTCGCGAATCTCGATCACTCCGGGGACCTCCGAGCGGGGCAGCAGCGGACCAAGATAGTCGGCGACGATCTCGGTGAGCGGTGCCACGCCGATGCGGTCCACCAGCGCGGTGAAGTCCGACTGCGGCACTTCGGCCAGCCGGTAGGGCGCCGCGAGCAGGTGATCGCCGAGCAGCGCGCGGAAGCGCGACATCTCGGCGCGGATGGTCACCGGCTTGCCGAAGTCGCCGTATAGCTCGAGCGCGAGCTGCGCCGTGCTGAGTCCGCGCGGGCGAGTGACCAGGAGCACGAGAATCTCGCTGTGGCGCGGGCTGAGGGTGTGGGTCGCGCCGTCGATCTCGAGCCGGAGCCGATCCCGACCGAGCCCGGTCAGCCGGGGCGGCGCCGGGCGTGCGGCCACGGGTCGTGTCGCGCTGTACAGCAGGAAGCCGTCGTGCTCGGGCACGGGCTCGGCCCACACGGTGTCGCCGCCGGCCAGCGTCACCTCGCCGCCGTCCGGCGGGATGGCCACCCGCTCACCCGACCATCGCTCGTGGCGGCCGGTCAGCACGCGCCCCGAGGCGCTGGTGAGGGCGTCGGCCTGGCCGCGCGCATGCCCCACCCGATCCTCCAGCCGCTCGCGCAGGGTGGCGTGACGCTCGGCCGTGCGCAGGCCGAGCACCGCCTCGACCAGACGCGCGGCGCCGGCCACCAGCGCGACGCTGTTCGGGTCGGCGCTCAGGGCCGGGCCGGACAGGTCGAGCACCCCGAGCAGCTCGCCGGTCTCGGGGTCGTGGACCGGCGCCGCGCTGCAGGTCCACTCGTGCACGCAGCTGGAGAAGTGCTCCCCGGAGAAGATCTGCAGGGCGTGATCGACGGCCAGCGCCGTGCCCATCGCGTTGGTTCCCGCGTCGGCCTCACTCCAGCGCGTACCGGGGCCGAGGTGAATCTCGGCG
>Ga0302325_10022890_pt1 | contig 13055 bp, 17 predicted proteins | sample Palsa_T0_2_FD_201948 | JGI IMG/M metagenome (GOLD analysis project Ga0302325, IMG submission 201948) | Peat permafrost microbial communities from Stordalen Mire near Abisko, Sweden - Palsa_T0_2 | ecosystem: Environmental > Terrestrial > Soil > Palsa > Peat permafrost | place: Sweden: Abisko... | reverse complement strand
CTAACGATGAGGCTGAGCGACGCGGGGTTGCGCCGACGTCCAACGAAGCTGCTTTATCCCAATCATCGACCCCCTCCTTGGCTCACCGAAGATGCGGCCCCGTGATCGCTCGAGCCGATTGTTAGGAGTCACGCCGTCCTGTCCCAGGGCTCTTCCAAAGAAACCGCGCAATAGGGGCACATTTCACCAGGCCCGAACGGCGGTAAGATTTTGCGCGGCCTTTCCCTTGCGAACCCAATCGACCTATGACAGCGAGGGCATCTGAGCCAAGCGGCGTTCAGATAAGCCGCCGCAAAGAAGACAATAGCACCCAGATATGCCAACCAGGGCCTATGAAGCGTCACACTGAGCTGCACACCGAGAAGGAGTACCAGGAAGGCACCAACGCCAACTGCAATTAGAACGCGGCGCCGCTTCTCCAGAACGTCGCGGATACTCATCCTGACTCCTAACAATTTATTCGACGTTTCATTCGCCGACTAGAACGGCAAATGAAATACGTCAAAGACGGTATATATCGCAGTGGACGGTCGGTCATCTTCCTGATTTCCTTGAGGCCGGGATGCGATGGTGTCGCGTAGTTCGTCGCGGGGGATTATATGCCGGCGGGGCGTGGCTTGTTCGAAGTTGCGCGTGAAAGGATTCGGACTCGTCATTTGGCGTTTCGAACCGAGCAGGCTTACCTGCATTGGATGCGGCGTTACGTTAGGTTTCACGCTCCGAGGCATCCGCGTGACATGGGTGCGAGGGAGCTTGAGGCGTTCTTGACCCATTTGGCTGTGGAGGCGAAGGTGAGCGCGTCCACTCAGAACCAGGCGCTTCAGGCGCTGCTATTTCTCTACCGCCAAGTTCTTGAAATCGATCTGCCTTGGCTGCAAAACGTGACGCGGGCGTCGCGGCCGAAACGTCTGCCTGTGGTGTTGAGCGCAGCGGAGGTGCGTGCGGTGTTGGCGCAACTCGACGGCACGTGCTGGCTGATGGCGAATCTGCTCTATGGCAGCGGTTTGCGTTTAATGGAGGCGCATCGGCTTCGCATCAAGGATTTGGGTTTGGAGCGCGGTGAAGTCATCGTACGCGATGCCAAGGGCGGCAGGGATCGGGTGACGGTCTTGCCGGCGACGGTCGTGGCGCCGTTGTGCGATCATCTGTCGAAATTGTCCGATCGATTTAAGCGGCAGCGCAGGCTTGGGGAACCCGGGGTCTCGCTGCCGACGGCAATCGGGCGCAAGTATCCGCACGCGGCGACGGAATGGGGGTGGCAGTGGGTATTTCCCGCGAATGCGTTGTGCCGCGATCCTTACACTGGGAAACCGACCCGGCATCATCAGCACGAAAAAATCCTCCAACGCGCGGTCCAGGCGGCGGTTCATAAGGCTAGGATCTTGCAGCCTGCGAGCTGCCACACTTTCCGGCATTGCTTTGCGACTCATCTCCTCGAAGCGGGTTGCGACATTCGCACTGTGCAGGAATTGCTCGGTCATGCCGACGTCAACACGACCATGATCTACACTCATGTTCTGGGAAAAGGGGCGATGGGCGTGAAAAGTCCGCTGGACCGGACGTAGTGAGACATTCGGCACAATCGCGTCTTGGGCGATCTTGCTGCCACGGCGAACTCTTGTCTTGGCTATTTCGAGATTCGCCGGCTGCCGTTATACTGTGGGCCATCTCCGGCTTTTTCTCATCGATACCAGCGAGTTACCGTGTCCCAATCCGAATCCTCAGATACCCAGTTCTTCAATTCCTTCAGCATGGTGCTCGGTATTCTCATCGCCTTTGCCATCGTCCTATTCGCGGTGGCGCGTTCTATCGGCGCGGACACACAGGGTGAATATGTGCTTTTGGATCCGATTCACCTTCATGAGGTTCAGAAGAACATCCAGCCGTTCGCTCAGGTCGCCGTCGCGGGTCACGACAATTCGGCGCTGGCGGTGATGACTGCACCGCCCGCGGCGGCCGCGAATGTGCCGACCACCGGCGAGCAGGCGTTCACTCAGGTTTGCTCGGCTTGCCATACGACCGGCGTCAACGGTGCGCCGAAAATCGGCGATCATGCGGCCTGGGCCCCGCGCATCGCTCAAGGGAAAGATGCTCTCTATAAGGATGCGATCGCGGGCAAGGGCAACATGCCGCCCAAAGGGGGCACTACATGGCCGGATGCGACGATTCGCATGACGGTCGACTACATGGTGTCGCTCAACAAGTAAGCCGGTCGAGCGCTCGCAGCTTCACGGCCTCTGCTACGTCTGTGGTTCGGATCTCCGGTACGCCGGCCAAATCCGCGCAGGTGCGCGCGAGCTTCAATACCCTGTGATATGCCCTTGCCGATAGTCCTAGGCGCGCAATTGCCGCGCCCATGAGCGCTCGCGAATTTCGCGCGAGGCGGCAAATGCTCGCAACTTCGGACGGAGTTAGCCGGGCATTGAGTTTGCCCTGCCGCTGCAACTGCAGCGCCCTTGCGGCGGCGACACGCAGCGCGATCGCAGCTGAGGTTTCCGCTTCTTCCAAGGGTTCGCCGACCAAGTGCTCGACGGGAAGCGCGGCCAGCTCGACATGAATATCGATGCGGTCAATGAGCGGTCCGGAAATGCGATTGCGGTAGCGGGCGATCTGTTCCGAGGTGCAATGACAGCGTCCGCGCGGATCGCCGGCATACCCGCAGGGACAAGGATTCATCGCGGCGATCAACTGAAACCTTGCGGGAAATTCGCACGTGCGCTTGAGCCGCGACAGGATCACCAGTCCGCTTTCCAGAGGTTCGCGCAAGGCCTCGAGCGCATTGCGCGGAAACTCCGGAAGTTCATCGAGAAACAACACGCCGAGATGCGCGAGAGACAGCTCCCCGGGCCGCATGGCGCCGCCGCCGACGAGCGCGGCCACCGAGGCGGTATGCTGTGGGCTGCGAAACGGCCGTCGATTGCCGAGAGTTGGTCTGCGACCCGCGGCGGATTCCAGGCTCGCCACTTCCAGCACTTCTGGCTCCGACAATGGCGGAAGCAATGCGGGTAGACGTTGGGCCAGCAGTGTCTTGCCGGCGCCAGGCGGACCTATCATCAACAATCCGTGCTCACCGGCGGCGGCAATCTCCAAGGCGCGCTTGCCGGCGTATTGTCCTCGAACCTCCGAGAGATCCGGCGCGGGTGTATTCGCAAGTTTGGCGGCGGCCGCCGGATCATCGGGCCTGGCGAATTCGATGCCGGGCGATGCAGTGCTTGGCGCCGCGTCGCCGCGAAGCGCGGCGACCACCTCGGAGAGGCGATTTGCCAGACAGAATTTCGCACCAGCGACGAGGCTTGCTTCCAGCGCGTTGGCGGCCGGGAGAATCATCTCGTTGCCGAATTTTGCTCCGGCGATCAGCGCGGGCAGCAACTTCGGCGTCTCGCGCAGCTCTCCTCCCAGCGACAACTCGCCGTAGAATTCTCGGTGCGCGAGGCAGCGGTCGGAAAGTTTGCCGTCCGCTGCCAGGATGCCGACGGCAATGGGCAAATCAAAGCGCCCGCCTTCCTTGGGTAGATCCGCGGGCGATAGATTCACCGTGATGCGGCGCGCCGGAAACTCAAATCCAGCTGTCACCAGGGCGGCGCGGACGCGCTCCTTGCTTTCTCGCACCACGGTCTCGGGCAATCCGACCAAAGCAAATGCGGGTAGTCCCAGCCCTAAATGAACCTCGACGCGAACCATGGGCGCCGCCACTCCGGCGGGTGCACGGCTGAATACGATGCTCACGTCCTTGTGAGTGGCCATAAGAACCCTTTGAAGAATCGATCACACCGCTGCCGGACCTGCCGTTGATGGCGCAGCGAGCGGCACCGTTCGCGTCGCTATTGAGCGGAGAGCTTCGCCTCGATTTCCTTCAAGCGAGTTTCCAGTTCCGTCAATTTGCTTTGGGTTCTTTCCAAGATTGCCGCCTGTACATCGAAGTCTTGCCGGGTGACCAGATCGAGCTTGCTGAGCTGTGCCTGCAACACCGCTTTGAAATTCGTTTCCATATCGCGGCCAAAGGCGCGCAGCGATTCGGGCACCGAATCCGCGAGCCGGCGAGCCAGATCGTCCAAACCTTCTGTATTCATAAAGCCCATGTATCCTCCATCGTTTTGCCCACCCGCCCAACGGGGGCGACGCGCACCTCGATAACGCACCATGGAGACCGCTTTGCCACATCTCGGTGCGCCTGCCACCTTCGCCGCACCGTAACTCTCTGATTCCATTGTCTTCTGTGAATGGCACGGAAGCTGCAATCTCCACATCAATAGTACGCGCAAGTGATGCCGGAGGCTGTCCGATTTAGAGTCAAAGCGGGGAGAAATGCATGAAGCTGATCACCGCGGTCGTCAAACCTTTCAAGCTCGACGAAGTTCGCCAAGCAGTGGCGGACATCGGCATTCAGGGTGTGACAGTAACCGAGGTGCAGGGCTACGGTCGGCAACAGGGGGCGGAGGACTATCGGGAATCCGAATACGGCGTCGAGTTTCTGCCCAAGGCAAAAATAGAATTGGCCGTGGACGATTCGATTGCCGAGCAGGTTTTGGAAGCGGTTTGCAATGTGGCCAGGACGGGAAAAGCAGGCGACGGAAAGGTCTGGGTACTCGAACTGGAACAGGCACTGCGCGTACGGACCGGAGAAACCGGCCCGGATGCCATCTAGGTGACGCGTCGATGAATTTGAAGATGCGTGAGGATTCAGAGGCCTCGCGCGATCGCGGTCGAGGCCAACCTCTGACGATTTAGGAGCATCTCGCGCCGGCAAGCCAGCCAACTCCCCCGTCGGTGCGATAGCCCGGCGGCGCGGGTTCCTTAACTGGGACCCACGCCGTTTTTTATATTCGCGCGCGCCCGACGCAAGACGCTGGCGCGTTTATACATCAGTAGAATCGAAGACTCCATGCTGTACTGCAGCAATTTCTTTTGAATTCCGACTGGTAGACTTCGTATTTGGTCGAACTTGGAGCCTGCCAGCATGAAAATGGTCGTTGCCATAATCAAACCCTTCAAGCTGGACGATGTCCGTGCGGCGCTGGCGGAAGTCGGTGTTCAGGGCATTACCGTGACAGAGGTCAAAGGCTTTGGCCGCCAAAAGGGCCACACTGAACTCTATCGGGGGGCGGAATACGTCGTCGACTTTCTGCCCAAAGTGAAGCTTGAATTGGCGGTGGATGACGAGCAAGTTGATCGGGTGGTAGAAGCCATTTTTGAGACAGCGCGTACGGGTAAGATCGGTGACGGCAAGATATTCGTTTCCGAGCTCGGCCAGGCAATGCGCATTCGCACCGGTGAGTCAGGCTCGCGGGCGCTGTAACTAAACGAGGATCGGACGATGAAACGCCTTTTGTTGTTTGCCGCATTGATTGCTTGGTCAGGCATGGCCTCCGCAGTCGTCTACAAGTGGGTCGATGCGCAAGGTAAGTTGCAGTACGGTGATCGCCCGCCCGATGGCGTGCACGCAGAAGTCGTCGAGCTGCTCGGCACTCATCCGGGCGCTTCACATAATGCACCGCCCAGCACCCCGCCCAAAGTAGTCAATGATTCACCCAAGGCCGAGGACACCAAGCGCGTCGTCGAACAAGACGTTGCAGCAACTCGTGATAAGCAATGCACGGATGCGCAGGATCGCTACAAAAAGCTGATCGAGGGCCGCAGGATCTACAAGACTGGGCCGGACGGCGAACGTCAGTACATGACTTCAGACGAAATCGACAACGAGCGCCTGAACGCGAAGCGCGACATCGATACCATCTGCAACAGCACTACTTAGGCGTCGCGCCTTAACCGCGCACCAATCGCACCTCAGGTCGGCTCCTCAGGTCGAGCGCCCTTGGTCGGCGCCTGAGCCGCGCCGACCCAAGCGTCGGATGCCAACCTGAGCGCCGGGCGCCGCCCAAGCCCTTCTTCCACTCCGCGCTTTGCTGCGTAAGGCGCAAAGCCTTAGGCTACCCTTGATCTGCATCAGACCTAAGGACAATTCATATGCAAACTGGCTTCGTCGGATTGGGTGCGATGGGTGCACACATGGCGCGCAATCTGCATCGCGCCGGCCTGCTCACCGGTGTGTGGAATCGCACCTCGGAAAAGGCAACGGCATTGGCTGCGGAATTGAAGGTTCATGCGTTCGCAAGTCTGAGCGAACTCGCTGGCAACTGTGAGGCTGTGGTGATCTGCGTGTCTGCCGACGATGATTTGCGCGCCGTGATCTCGGGTCTTGAGCCGGGTTTGAGTCCGAACATGATCGTCATGGACTGTTCCACGGTGGCCAAGGACACCGAGCGCGAAATATACGCACAGTTGAGCGCTCTTGGGGTGGGTTTCCTTGATTGCCCGGTGAGCGGCGGCGTCGAAGGCGCGAGGACTGCGTCGCTTGCGATCATGGTGGGCGGCGATGAATCGGTATTCAACCGCGCTCAACCAATCTTGGAAAAGCTGGGCAAAGCGCTCGCCTACATGGGTGCGAGCGGCGCTGGACAGGCGGCGAAAGCCACCAATCAAATCATGTGCGCCGGCATCATTCAGGCAGTCGGCGAAGCCATGGCCTTCGCGCATGCGGAAGGCCTGCCGCTGAAGCGTGTCATCGATGTTCTCGGCAAGGGTGCGGGCTCGAGCTGGTACTTCGTCAATCGCGCACCGTTCATGGCCAACAATCATTTTCCCGCGGGTTTTCGCGTGCGCCTTCACGACAAGGACCTGCGGATCTGCCGCGAAATGGCCGCGCAGCAAGGCGCCGTGCTGCCGGTCGTCGAATCAACCCTCGAGCAATACGCAACCTTGATGGCGGAAGGATTCGGCGACGAGGACATATCGGCGGTCTATCGTTTGAAGTCCAAGCTGTTCCCTCCCAAGCCAGAGTCCATGTGACCGCAACCCTGCGCGTCGCAACTCGAAAAAGTCAGCTGGCGCTGTGGCAGGCGGAGCATGTCGCGGCGCTGCTGCGTCAATCTCATGCGGGCTTGCAAGTGGAACTCGTGCCGCTGGTGACGCAGGGCGACCGCATTCAGGATCGGAGTCTCGCCGCCATCGGCGGCAAGGGCCTGTTCATCAAGGAACTCGAGGTTGCGATCGAGGAGTTGCGCGCGGATATCGCGGTGCATTCGATGAAGGATGTTCCAGCCGAGCTTCCCTCAGGCTTCCGGATCGGCGCGGTTCTCGAGCGTGCGGACCCGCGCGATGCGCTGATCACCACTTCCGGCATCTCGCGTCTCGAGGACCTGCCGCAAGGCGCGCGCGTGGGTACCTCGAGTCTGCGGCGTCAGGCGCAATTGTGCGCACTGCGGCCGGATCTTCGCATCGAAGCGCTGCGCGGCAATGTGGACACGCGGCTTCGCAAGCTCGATGAGGGCAGCATGGACGCCATTGTCCTGGCATGCGCCGGTTTGGCCCGGCTGGGTTTGCAATCGCGCATCACGGCACGCTTGGATCCGAGCATCTGCCTGCCGGCGGTGAGCCAGGGAATCATCGGAATCGAATGCCGCGGCGGCGATGAGCGCACCCGCGCGCTTCTCGGCGCGCTCGAACACTCGGCCACGCGCGTCGCCATGGACGCGGAGCGCTCTTTTGCGGCCCGCTTGGGAGGGAGCTGTCAATCGCCCATCGCTGCTTACGCGCAGCTCGACGCAGGCAGGATCACGCTCACCGGTGTGGTGGCGGAACCCGACGGCTCGCGGCTGCTGCGCGACAGCCTGTCGGGCAGCATCGAAGACCCTGCCGGATTGGGCAGGCAATTGGCCGACCGGATTTTGGATGCCGGCGCGCGGCCGCTGCTCGAGCGCTTAGCGAAGGCATAGCTGATGTCCCCACTTCACGGCGTCGGCGTATTGGTCACCAGACCGGAGTTGCAGGCGATGCCGCTGTGCCGGCTGCTGGAAACTCAGGGCGCGCGCACGCTGCGCTTGCCCGCGGTCGAAATCAAGGCGTTGGGCGACCGTCGCGCCCTGGCCGCGCAACTCGGCGCTCTGGAGAACTTTGATCTCATCATTTTCACCAGCGCCAACGCCGTCAGATTCGGCGCCTCGTTCCTCGATCAGAAACGCGATCTGACGCTCGCGGCCATCGGACCTGCGACGGCGCGGGCCATGAACCTCGCGGGCTACCGCGTCGCCGTACTACCTCAGGGAACCACGGACTCCGAGGGTCTCTTGAGGCACCCCCGATTGGAGCACTTGTCGGGCCATCGCATCTTGATGGTCCGGGGAACGGACGGCCGGCAACTGCTCCAACAAGAGCTCACGCGCCGCGGCGCAACGGTGGTGGAGGTCGATGTGTACCAACGCACGCCGGCGATTCCGACCCCGGCAACCCTGGCGGCGATCCATGACAGATTCGCGGCGGGTGAAGTGCACGTCATCACCGCCACCAGTTTGAGTTTGGGCAGCGCGTTGCTCGACATGGCGACCCCGGAATTGCGCAGCGACTTCGAACGAGTGCATTGGCTGGTTCCCGCACAGCGCATCGCAGAGGGCCTGCGTGAACGCGGACTGAATGCGCCGCTGCTGCAATCGGATTCCGCCGAGGATCAGGACTTGGTGTCGGCGCTCATTCGCTGGCGCTCCAGCGTATCCGGCGCATAGTCGAACGAATCGAAATACAGCCGGCTCGGATCGGCTCCGCGCGCCGCAAACTCGCCCTGCACCGCGGCTATCATCGCCGGCGGCCCGGCCGCGTACACCTCGTACTCTTCAAGGTTCTCGATGTCCTTGAGCGCGGCTGCATGCACCCAACCGCTCGATCCCGCCCACGCCGGCGAGGGCTCGGACAAAACCGGGACATAGCGCATGCGGGCAGTGCGTCCCTGCAAGCCCTGCAATGTCGCGTGCGCGTACAGGTCGCGTTCGCTGCGAACTCCCCAATAGAGCGTTATGTCACGCTCGATGGAATTTTCGATGATGTGCCTCAAGATGCTGATGAGGGGCGCGATGCCGGTGCCCCCGCCGATCAGCAGCATCGGCGCTGCGTCGCCGGCGGCGCCGCCCGGCGGCTGTGCGCCCCGATAGATGAATTGTCCCAACGGACCTTCGATGCTGAGGAGCGCGCTTCGCGTGTCTTCGTGAAACAGCCGGTCGGTGAATTCGCCGCCGGGAACTCGCCGCACATGCAGCTCCAACAGCCGCGAATCGTGCGGAGGCGAGGCGATGGAAAAACTGCGCCGGCGCCCGCCGGGCAGCATGATGTCGATGTACTGGCCGGCTTCGAAGACGAATGCTTCGGCGGCCGGCAGGCGCAGGTACAGGCCCATGACATCGTGGGATAACGGCAGGGCTCGCTCGATGCGGCATGGCAGGCGCTTGATCGTGGCGCCATCGGCCGGCCGCACCTCAAATGTTTCGACGGTAAGATCGGTGCGCGCCCGTGCCTGGCATAGCAGGATCAAGCCATCCGCAACCTCGGCGCTCGCGAGCCCGAGCGGCGTACCATTGGGATAGTGAATCTCTCCCCGGACCAAGCGCGCGCGGCAGGCGCCGCAGTTGCCGCCCTTGCAGCTGTGCGGCAAATTCAGCGAGGCGCTCAAGGCCGCATCCAGCAGTGACTGCTCCGGGCCGGCGCTGAACTCGACGTTCGAATTTAATACACTGATGCGCACGCGGCCGCCGGGGGGCTGTTCGGTGGGCCGAACCTAGCAGCCCGTCCGAATTTCTAAACCGCCGGTTGGCTGCGTTTGCTGTCCAGCCATTCGCCGATCGGCTCCCACTGCTTCCAATCCGGCCAGGCAAGATATTCGGGCAACTCCAGCACACCCATTCCCCTCGAGTATGCGCGTACGTAATTCTGCGCTTCGCGCAGGCAGCCGAGGTATGGCACCTTGAGCTTGGTGAGATATTGATCCAGTTCCTCATACACCAGCGTGTTCTCGCGAACCCGATTGGCGATCACGGCGAGGCGCGCTTGCTTGCGCGACACCTTGCCGATCTCGAGCAATTCAGCCATGAAATGTCCGCAGGCCTTCATGTCGATGCTGGACGGCAGTACCGGCACGATGACGGTCTCGGCACGCCGCACCAGCTCGTTCAATTCCGTGCCGTGCACCCGCGCCGGCGCGTCGATCACGAGAATCTCGGTGTCGCGCGGCACATGGCGCAGCCCGTCTTCAAAGGCGGCCACCGCGGTGATCGCCGGCAGATCGGCTGGACGCATGCCGAGCCAATCGAGACTGGAACGCTGCGGGTCATAATCCGCAATGCAGACCTTGTGCCCGTCGCGGGCAAAAAATACGGCGATGTTGGTGGAGAGCGTGCTCTTGCCGCAGCCGCCCTTCGAATTCAAAACCATTATGTGACGCATAATCCCCCGGTTTCTTGGAGTCGGTAAGGTAGAACTCACGCGCGCAATGCGCAACCCCCGCGCGCTAAATTATGGCGCCGCTGCACTCGCGGCAGCGAGCCGCATCGGCTATGCTCATCACCCATGCGCATCGAGTTTCTGAAGATGCAGGGGCTGGGCAACGATTTCTTGGTTTTCGACGCCGCCGCCAATACTCACCTCGACTCGAGGTTGCTTCGCGCCCTCGCCGACCGCCATACGGGAGTCGGCTTCGATCAGGCGCTGATGATGGAAACTCCCAAAGATCCGAACAGCCGCGTGTTCTATCGGGTGTTCAACTCCGACGGTACCGAGGTCGAACAGTGCGGCAATGGCGCGCGCTGTATCGCGGCGCTGCTCTATTCGCGTGCGCCGGAGCTGGGCCGCGAACTCACCATGGGCAGTCCGGGCGGCACGGTGCACGCGCGCATCAGAGACGACGGCATGGTTTCCGTGGACATGGGCGTGCCGATCTTCGATCCGCCGTTCACGCAGTCGCTGGATGTCGATGGCGCAAAAGTCGAGTTGAGCGTGCTCTCCCTGGGCAATCCTCACGCGGTGCTGCTCGTGGACGATGTGAAAAACGCGCAAGTCGAGCGATTTGGGCCTAGTATCGAGCGGCATCCGCGTTTTCCCAATCGCACCAACGTGGGCTTCATGCAAATCGTCGATCGTGGACATATTTTGTTGCGGGTGTTCGAACGCGGCGCTGGCGAAACCCTGGCATGCGGCACGGGCGCCTGCGCGGCGGTTGCTGCCGGCAAACGGCGGGGACTCCTCGACGGCGATGTGCGAGTCGACCTGCCAGGCGGCACGGCGATGGTGAGCTGGGCGGGCGCCGATCAGCATGTGTGGCTGACCGGGCCTGCGACGACGGTTTTTACAGGTTCTATCGATTTAACGCGATTCACGGGAGCCAAACAATGACGACGAGTCACGCGCGCGGGATCAAGCAGGATGTTCTCAGCGACCTGAGTGTGGGTGAATACCTGCAGACCTATCCGGATTTTTTCGAGCGCAATTCGCAGCTGCTCACCAAGCTGCGCCTGCCGCATCTGCGCGACGTAGGAGCCACCGTGAGTTTGGTGGAGCGCCAAGTGGAAGTGCTGCGGGAGCGCAATCAGGCGCTGGAGCGAAAGTTGAAGGAACTGGTGGACGTCGCGCGGGCCAATGACGCGCTGGCGGACCGCATTCATCGCTTGAGCCAGCGTTTGATTCGCGCGCATTCGCTGCTCGAGTCGATCAACGCCGTCGAGGCTTCGCTGCGCGAGGACTTCGACGCCATGCATTCGGTCCTGGTGCTGTTCCTCGAGGAGGCGCGCTCGCTGGAACCGGAAGTGGGCCGCTTCCTGCGCATTGCCGCCCCGGCAGACGAGGACATCAAGAGCTTTGAAACTTTATTGACCGCGGGCAAACCGCGCTGCGGACAGGTCCGCGACGCACAGCGCGACTATTTGTTCGGCAAGGATTCCGTCGCCATCGGTTCAGTCGCCCTGACTCCGCTCGGTCAAAAGGGCGCGCTCGGAATTCTCGCCATCGGCGCGAGCGACGCGGAGCGCTTTCATCCCGGCATGAGCACCGAATTCCTGTCGCGCATCGGTGAACTCGTGACCTACGCTCTGATGCGCTAGCGGTATCGGTGGAACCGCAGCAACGCGAATGGATTGACCGGTTTCTGGCGCATCTCGCGCTCGAACGGCGCTTGAGCAGCCACACGGTTGCGGCCTACCGGCACGATTTGCTGACCTTGATCGCGTTCAGCGCGCGCCGCGACATCCAGCGCTGGGACGCAATCAATAATGCTCAAGTTCGCGCCTTTGCGGCGGCCGAGCATGCGGGCGGTATTGCGCCCCGAAGCATTCAGCGGCGCCTGTCGGCGGTGCGATCGTTCTATGAGTTTCTGCTGCGAGAGGGCGCAGTGGCGCACAATCCCGGACAGGACGTGCGTGCGCCGAAAACCAAGAAGCGCCTGCCCGCAACCTTGGACGCGGACCAAATGGCGCGGCTGCTCGACTTTCGCGCCGAGGATTCCCTGTCGGCGCGCGACAAGGCCATCATGGAGCTGTTCTATTCGTCAGGATTGAGATTGAGCGAACTGGTGGGATTGGATTTGTCGAGTCTCGATCTTCGGGATCGCACGGTGCGCGTGGTCGGCAAGGGCAGCAAAACGCGGATCGTGCCCATGGGAGGCCACGCCATCGAAGCGCTCAAAATGTGGCTCATCGAGCGCGCGGCATGGGTGCGCGAGGGAGCGGCGCAATCTGCGCGGCGCCCGGACCCCCTGTTCGTCGGCCGCAGCGGACGGGCCCTCTCGGTTAGGGCCGTGCAGCTTCGCGTCGAAACTTGGGCGCGCCGCCAGGGATTGAGCATGCATGTGCATCCCCACATGTTTCGCCATTCCTTTGCCTCGCATCTGCTCGAATCCAGCGGCGATCTGCGCGGCGTGCAGGAGCTCTTGGGCCACGCCGACATCAGCACCACCCAGATCTATACCCACCTCGATTTCCAGCGCCTGGCCAGCGTCTACGACGCCGCACATCCGCGAGCCAGGCGCCGAACCCCGAGCGCTTGAAAGGGCCGCGATCGGCCCCACCGTACGCAAGGAGCCCAAGGCTTCACATGAATCACGATCCCAATCGCATCTACGGCACCACGATTCTGGCCGTGCGGCGCAATGGCAAGGTTGCCGTCGGCGGCGACGGCCAGGTAACGCTCGGCCAAAGCGTGATGAAATCCAACGCGCGCAAGGTGCGCCGTCTATACGGCGGCAAGGT
>Ga0302325_10022889_pt1 | contig 13055 bp, 10 predicted proteins | sample Palsa_T0_2_FD_201948 | JGI IMG/M metagenome (GOLD analysis project Ga0302325, IMG submission 201948) | Peat permafrost microbial communities from Stordalen Mire near Abisko, Sweden - Palsa_T0_2 | ecosystem: Environmental > Terrestrial > Soil > Palsa > Peat permafrost | place: Sweden: Abisko... | reverse complement strand
CCTGTCTTACAAAGGCCAAATTGATCATCAAGGACCTTGGAACACTCTGCGAATAGCGAGTATACGAGCTCAGATGACTGTGCCCGCATGTAAAGGTTTGGGTAATTGATCAAGGCTGTGAGTAATGCAACAGCCATCACCTGAGTAACAGGTCCTGGCAGCCATGTTGCTCCTTTTTTCCATTGGGCAACTTTCATGTTCATTTTGATAAACAGGCCACCATAAATTCCCTGGTTCACGTTAGGAAAGTGGACGCTTGAGGACCGGAAATAACTCACACCAAATATACCCAGTGTCGCAAACGGAATCATTTCAAATCCATGCCAGCCTGTACTATACGTGACTTGATACAACACAAGCTTACCACTTCGAAATGGATCCAGAGCTTGCAGTGTTACCGCTGCAGTCATGGCACATACAAAGCTCTGCCACATAGTTTTGTCAGGGAAATAGTAAGAGAGTTGCTGCAATCAAGTCAGTCATGGCCGTAGACGTTTCAGTGATAGAGCCGTACTTCAAGGCTGAACAGAACTCCGCCAATTGGGGAGCCGAATGCGACAGATATCCCAGCTGCAGCTGCAGCAGATAAAACTTCACGTTTTCGAGCTGTTTGAGGTTAGAAAGGGTAGCAGACGTGGAAAACCAAAAGTGGACCAACCTTCATTGTCATTTATACTACCGAATAGTTTCATGAAAAGATTTGCGCAGCAACATGCGACATGTACAAGTGGCCCTTCCTTTCCAAGCCACATCCCGGATGCAACTGCAAGGCACTGCAATTGTCAGAATGGTATAAATATAACTTCACTCAATCCACTTACCAAGCCCAGCGACTTTATGATCAACGTCCAAGAACCCATAAAACGCCGAATGACGAAGCCGCCCAAGACCGTCTTAATCTCTGGTATTCCACTGTGTTTTGCGTATAGGGCAAACTCCTTCACCAAGACGCTCGCAGAAATTGCAAATAAGACCTAAAATAGAAGATTAGAAAGTTATGACGGAAATGTAAGAGTTCAACATACAGAAACCACAATAAAAAAGAAGTATTCTATAAACCATTTACCTCCCGTTGAAGTTATGCGTAGTGCAAGACTCCAGGGAATCCAATCTCCACATTGCGCCAGTTCATCGTACCCATAACAACAAAAATATTTATTCAGATAAAAATGTCCGCCACCTTCGCCAGCTGAGCAATAACCTGTCTTCACATCGCCAAGCCAGTCGCTGGCGACATCGATTGCAGCCGCAAAAACTCCTGCCGCAAGGCCGGTCAAAATAAGGAGGATCCAGACTTGGCTTGCATCCCAGAATTGTACCGCATATCCAAGCAGACCCGAAGCACTGGAATATAGCATCCGCAGGCGTTGTCGTTCCTTCGTGTATTCAAAAATCCAATCGATCGCCGTCAAATCCTGATATCCAACCCTTCGGCCTGGTCCTTCGACGTACCAATCCAGGGGTCCTCCATCCTTCGAATTGCTCCCAACATCTCTGCCAGCCCCAATTGCATTCAACCCCACAGATCTGCTAATATTCAGAGTCGGAGTGCCGACTCGGATAGGTGAAGGAGTAGCTTGTCGCGAGTTCGAACTGTTGCCAGAAATAGCTGATAAGAATCGTGAACCTGCAGTTTGCTTCTTCTTCCGCTTGAATGACACTATATCCTCCCCATCCGCTTCAAGAGGATCGTCAGCCAGTAAATCCTGATCCTCAGAATAGCTTGCGGCAACAGGGTCATCATTGTCGCCATCCTCAATCGCAGCAGGGTTAGGCGGGCTTCGACTCGATGACGAGCTTGCTTGTTCTGGAGGTTGGAAGTGGTCTGCTGATGGGCTCGCCATATTCATACATCTGCGGGTCGTTGTCGTGGTCGCATGGTTGTTGACAGTGAAGATTCATTGAAGCAGCCAAGGCTGAAGCTTGACGCTGTCGGGCGAGTTTCCGGGCCGCGTCAATGCGCCGCACTAGCGAAAACGATATTCCGGGGCGACGTTAAGATCGAAATCATCTTCGTCCTGATCTGGAAACCTCAAAACGGTCATGTTCAACAATAAATAACCACTCCACGTCTTCTGGCCAGTTCGGAGAGGCAAGAATGGAGCCAAAAGGTGGCCTCGACCCGTCGTCCACGTTGGAAAAGATGAAGGGCCTCCTCCAGGCGAGAGACGACACATCCAGATTCGTTGGTCTCGCCCTACTGAAGTCTGTTCTGGACAATGGGCAACTGTCCCAAAATCCAGAGAACCTAATGGCCCTATGGGAAGCCATCTCCCCAAAGTTCCTGGATCGTCTGCTTCGAGCCCCGCAAAGTGCGAAGATCAACAAAGCGGAATCGAAAGACATGGTGGATTTGGCAGTAGCTGTTCTCCACACATTTACAATCCTGCTGCCAGAAGACTCACGAAAACAAAAGAGACTGACTGGAAGGATAGACCCATTGGTCAAGGCAATAGTGCAGAGGCATATTTCACACTTTCCCCGGCTTCCATCAACTCGTCAGCTGACCTGTAATCAGTTCTCCGAAGACTACCAAACTCATTTTACAGACACTCTTGTCTATTTCCAGTCAAGTAGAAGGTGCTGTAGAATTACTGCATATTCAAGATCTCTCTCCGTTGATCGAAATTGCCAGCCAGGATCCTCTCGTGCTCGAAATTATCAACTTCACATGGTTGAATGCGTCTACCATCACCACTGAGACACAAGTGGTCCGAGAGAGTATCGACAAAATTATCCCATCACTAGTGGTTGTATTCAAAGGGACTGACGCAGTCACATTCATAAGCTTCCTTGGAAAATTGCTCCCCAAGCTCGAACCAGAAGTGAGTTTTCGCATTTGCTCGTTCATTATCAATTTGTTTTTCTAACCAACACCAGACACTACCGAGGAATCCTAGATGGCTTAGGTCTCTGATCTCGATTCTACGAAAACTCATCTCCAGCAAGCCCACAGCAGCTGGCAGAGCAGCCTACACTCAGCTTGCTGCTGCTCTTCTGCAGGGGTATCCCGTCACTTGCCCAGAGCTGATGTTCAAAGATGATGCTTCAAGTAGCATGGATAGCAAACCATTCTCATATCTGTTTGTGAACCTCTTGTTAATAGACCTTCGTTCTTCGTTTCCTTCACTGCTGGCTCAACTCAATAGCACCGACTATCCCTCGACTTCACAACGATTAGCAGCGGCATTTGATGTGCTTTCGAGTTTCATCGGCTTTCTTGTTCGAAGCCTAGATAACGAGGGACTTGCGTTCGGATTCAGCGTAGCACCTGACCTGCTTCTGAAGCTTCGAAAAGATATTGCCGAAACGATCTCCCTTGCGATCGAATACCTTCGCGACCGGTGGGATGCGTCTGTAGCGGGAGTATCCGGTTTGCACCCTTCCGCTCGCACAGGTACCGCTGCAACTTCGGAGGGAACAAGGCTCACTCTCACTTGGGAATCGATGAAAGACAATGTCAATGCTGACCCTTTGATCCTTGCCGGCATTCGAGCTCTTGCAATATGGATCCGCGAGGACGAAAACGAGAACTTGCGAAACGAGAGCGCAGGACTCATGGACATGTTTCTGGAGCTTTACAAAACAAGCTCTAAAGATAGCCTTGACTTCCGGTACCCGACTCTTCTAGCTTTAGAGGCTATCTTGAGCGCAGAAGAGAGCCTTGAGGCGTTTCTTAGTCAAGATGGTTGGGATATCCTCTTCCAGGATCTGAAGTTAGTCCTCCAGAACACCTCAGATGATCAAATTCGCAACAATTCATATGCAATGGCCGAAGGAAACCGAGGGCTTCAAGTTGTTCGAGTTATGCTCGTCGTTGTAGACTCTCCAGCAACTTCTTTTCCAAAGGAAGACTGGATGAGCGTGGTCACAGCTACGGCAGCCATGAAGGTCCGGAGTACTACTCCTCCTTCCATAATTCTCGAATTTCAGATTGCAATGCTTCAATTGTCAGCTGCGCTGCTATCCAAAGCAGCCGGAGGGATGATGAAGCGATACATCACCAGTTATGCTGCGCTTTCGGGGCTTGTGAATCAATTGGAGATTCAGGCGGATACTATGGTCGATAAAGTGGAGGGAGTGGAGTTTTCTGGCTTATTGGAAGACGTTGCTCTGGACTTGGGAAACTTGCGATAGGCTCGAGTCTACGCATCCTCAATGAAAAGGAAGACGCCGACCGAGATGTTCTCTTGGTGATCTGGCGAAGTCTACAAATTACCCCCATTGCAACGTGAAACCAGACGGCAACGATCACGGCAATTTCAAAGAACAAGGTAGATTTCGAGGCGGTGATTGAGACTATTGGCTCTCATTTACCGGGCTGAATCGAAGTCCAATGGATGAGGCTTTTCAAAAGCAAAGCTTTCCCTCTGGTTGGCTGCGCTTGACTAATCAAAATATCTACAAGGCTGACGACCATCAGGCTTCCCCTCTGCAGCCACAACACGCCAATTTTCTAGAACCATCACTCTTTCCACCACAGCCTCAACATTGCGGCCTCTGGATTGGTCGATATGGGGCCGAGGGAAAGGTTAAATAATAGATGCAGAACTTCCAGCCGGCTAAGAGTGCCAGACATTCTCGGCCTTGTCATGATCCATATCTACTAAGTATTTGATAAAAATATTAAACTGAGATCAAGATGAAGTTCGACCGTGCCTCGATATGCTTGTTCCAGGCTCTCCATTATCAGTGATACAGACTAGCCATCAAATACCACATAATATTCCATCTACTCAAAATAGTGGCGATCCGAGAGCATCTGATCAAAGATGGCAAATCGAATCATGGGTTAACCAATGCCAATAATGCGGTTTTTATCCTCTCAGATACTTCAACACCGACGAAATTTCCCAGTGAGTAGGTTCTTTAACGACCCCTGGATGGTAATCTTACCTTCCAAAAATTGACAGATCCTTGTTCTCATGATAGGATTACAGTGCAGCACTACATCCCAAGCAGCCCGAAATCGTTCAACGTCCGGCGATTCTGGAAGCAACCAAACGAAGTGACTGACATAAGTGCCGGGATCTAGGGTAGAAAAGTGCCATGAGTCTATCCTATAATAGAATACATGGATAGCGGTAACGCTTCTAGCAATTTTATACTAGTCAACTACTTCTCTACACCACTTAGCGCTGTGCTCAACTAATTCGAAAGGGACTGTTGGCGGAATCGGTGAGGAGGCTATCGAGGGAGTGAGTCTGAAGGTTAGTCAGGTTCAAAGATCTCGGAAGTAACTCAACATGATAACATCTGATGTCCAATAACTGGGAAACTGTCCATTCCATTAATACTCTTGTCTCCGATCAATCATGCAGCTTTGGTCATGTTTGTGGCCATACCATCACCTGAATCGTTAGCTCACCTTTCTCACCTTTCTCACCTTTCGAACGACTTACCAACGAACAAAATTATATTCTTTGCTCTCTTCTACTCAGCAAGAGGTCGAACCAACCAATTAGCAACAGTTTAAGTTCCATTGTAGGTAGTGCAAAGTCAAAACATACTCCAGGTTCATAGAGAGCAACTCTATAGTAGATCTTTAATATGACACCAAAGCCTAGGCCAGCTCTCCTGCTGCTTGAGATTCCAGCACCTCTCCATCTTGTTTCCATAATCTGCTATTTGCGACAAATTCCCCGTCCAAATCCGCATCTTCTCTGAGTTTTCTTGCCAAGGGCTTCGGTTCCCGATCGTAAGTGGGCAAAATATTCCTTTTTTTTTTTGGAATCTCACTAGCCAGTAGATCATCCTTTAGTAGTGTTCTAGCTTTCCTAAGAAAAACATCATCCTCACGCAGGCTATTGAAACGCAGCCGTACATCAGTCTCATTAGTATCTGTATATACTGATGTATACGGTTCAACAAATTGAAAGTAGTCTTGTAAACCATCGAGATCTATCAGCTGCATAAACAGCCGGGACTTTTAAGCGAGATAATTTTAAGTCAAAATTAGTTCTTATTACAAAAGAGCTAAATTAAAAAGACTTTAACCAAAAGGCCTATAGGCGTCAGATCTTGCGTGGAGAGCTTGCCGAGATTGCAAAAGCAAAGAAAATAGGCAAGGGACGGTTAGAGTTCTTTTGTGTCGAGGACAATAGCAAAGTCCATAGAAAAAAGATTACCCGGGTGTTGCGCACTGAAAAGGCGTACGCGTAGCTCTGCAAGAAGAATTGACTGATTTCCTTAAAACAGGGGGATTGTCGTCATGTATATATAAAAGGATGCTAGCGCAGCTGAGCTAGCGCCAGCATGCTCCACACCACGAACTGCAACACCGGGGCAACAAGGGCCTTTGCAACATAGTACGGCTAGAATGTGGGATATATTCTATCAATGGGCCTCCAAAATTACTAGATCTTAACCTAATTGAGCATTGTTAGCGGTTTATTAAGCTGAGATTAAGGAATAGGAAGCTATATAGTAAGTAAACCTTACCTTAAATAATTGAAGCAATTTAAGAGATCTAGGACAAGGAATTAACCGTTAATTGCTTGAATAAAGGGATTGATTCGCTCCTAAAGCACATTTAACAAGTCATTTAACGTAAGGGAGGGGCTATAAACTAGTAATTTGGGTGCCTGAACGGGTGGTGGGGTATAGTGGGGTATATAGGGTAATATTTTGCTTATTCATCATTTTTGAAAACTACTTTCGTACCTAAAGAGAAATTATTTGATTTACCTCTGAAGGGGGCCTAAAGTTAAAGGCAGTAGGCTGTCGATTATCCGAAAACTTACAGGAAAGCTTACGAGCTGCCGTGCAACTCCGGTCTTCTAATGGTCCTTAAGGAGGAAGAAGGGAGGAAGAAGGGTATATACACGAATAGCAGTCACGTGCAGAGCTACGCGACTACACATTCCCCCACTACAGGACCATTTTATCCCTTCGTCTGCTGAGACATGCCTACGCCAGGCATCCACAACTAAGTAGTATGTGCCTGCCTGCCGGTTTTAGCTGTGGATGCCTGGCGTAGGCATGTCTCAGCAGACGAAGGGATAATTTTTAAGCGAGGCTGGAATAAAAAAGGGGGCGAGGGGCGTTTTATAATTTGCTTAGCACAAACGCCCTCTGATTATAGAATCAAGGTTCGAGGCATCTAATTACGTCTTATACGATCTATATAAACGCCGCAAATCAAAGAGAAGAGCATAATAAATTATAAACGAGAAGAAGATTGGGAACTAGAAAGGCAATGGAAACTAGCAAGTGCCTTATAATACCATATTACCTGTCGTACTATATCAGGGGCTTTGTTACGTTGACACTTCACCTCACATGACTTTAGGTCATGCGACCCCATTTCGTGTATATAGCCGGGCTTCCGCCCCATTCTTCTTCCATCAATCATATATATACACACAACCGCATTTTTTATGCAACAGGCTTCTAACCCGTTCCTTCCATTTTTAATGTGTCAGGAAATGGTCTTATACAAGAGGGTGGTCTTATATATCCCATACAAAAGGACAAAAATCGCAGAGTTTGCACAAAATTTATAAATTTGGATCTGGGCCTGTATAAACGGGGGTTCCTACTCTTGAGGGTGGGACAGTACGACAGATAATACGGTATTAGCACTAAAAGTTAGGAACAGCCTCGATTTGGCCTAATTAAATCTAGTCGACATATTGTAATATTATCCTTCTTGCTCCTATTTCCAGTTTTTGATATTCCTTCCTCTTCCTGATTCAAGTTCCTTCTAAAGTTTCCTTCCTACTCCTATAAGCCCAATTTGGGCATCCTTTCCTTTCTAAGACCTAGGATAGGGAAAGGAAGGGATATTGCAAGCGCGAGAACTGACTTCTGCAACATATTATTTTGAGCATTTTCGGATCTCTCAGCCTTCGATGAGGAATAATCAGTGTGTCAAAGGATTGATCATATTAATCATCTAAAATACTATTCTAATTAATTAAAATAGATTAGAATATTATTAACACCTCCTAAAAATTTTTTTGATTAAATCTGATTAATTAATTAATATATCACGTGGAATAATCATACTAAAAAAAATTCTAAATTCTTTCAAAGTATTATAAAAGTAAAGTAGCTCTTTTAATTTTTGCTTTTGCTTTAAAAAACTTATAATTATGTTTTAAGTTATATATATATATAATTTGTTTTAATCATGTGAAATAAAATCACACACAATGTTTCCACCCGATTTATAACTTGACTATTTGAGTATATTTAATAAATTATAATAAAGCAAGAAGATCCTTTTAAATTAGACTTACTTTTAGTTATTTAAAAGTAAAATATAATAAAATAAAGCATTATATATACCCACGCGACTTATTAATCAATTATATTCTATCCCGCTCCGCTGCTTATTGAATATGATTCACGAATAGCAATATTAACTGGTGAATAGCCTCACTCACACTGAGTAGCGCATGCCATTCTATTCAAGTAGATTATTCACGCACGATTAAGCCGGAAAAGGTACAAATATCGAATTCTTGTCGGCAATGCACTTTCTCATTCACCTCACCATCTTCATCGTTACCTCGCACTCGAACTCGAACTTCACATATCCAACATCCAAACTTCGCAATCCGCCTTGGACTCCTTCTACTTTTCACAAAATATCAAGAACGTCTAACAAAGAAGCAAAATTTGCTACTGCGAGTTTCAACTATATACGCGTTGTTATTGCAAAACCGATTGAAGAGGCAATATTATCCTATGCGAAAATATGACGAGTAGTGCTAGAACTCTTATAGTGCATAGCTGTAGTATAATAAAGCCAGTCCCTGTTACATGGAGATGGCCCCTCCCTACATCCTGTCCCGATTGCAGCAACTTTCTCACCAGCAACGTCGTCGAACCCTCTTTCAAGAAACTCAACGTTTCTCCTACCCTGGATGCTTCCCTAAACTCCACTTTGGCTCCACAACGGACTCCACTGTCTAGCTTTCTTGGACAAGGAAAGCCGCTAGATAGGAGAAACCGTCCGGAGATGCCAGAATGTTGAAACTGTGACAAGAAGTACTTTGGACCGTGCCTCTTTGCACTATCACCATTATTCACTTTCAACAACCAGAGACGAGCTACCGGTCTTGGAGCCAGCAGCAAACGTTTGCCGTCATTCGGACCGTCCTTCAAGCTTTCCGATATTCCCACGGTTGAATCGTTCACGGCTGCGAGCCTAAGAGGAACTGATACCAACATTACCGACGTTTGATATATTACTAATATCCTCCAAGCAAGGAAGAGAAGGAGTCGGTATGCCGCCCTTAAACCTTCGCGGCTCACCTCCACGAGGCAGCGACGAAACCTGCCTATCGTCTCCTCTCTGAACCTCCATCTTCCTCTTTCTGCTCGAGCGCCAATAACTACGGCTGCCCCCACCCGACTGTCACTACGCCCCCAATGACGAAGATAAGTGGAAAGAATCCAATCTCCGGCGCCACATGAGAACAAAGCATCCTCCAGAGCAGGAGGAGCGGGAGAATTTGAGATGTGGATAAGGTGGAAACAACACTGTTTTTACCAGGTGTGATAACTTGAGAATGCATCTGAGAGATAAAGGCCACTTTTGAGATTCCTGGAAAGGGGCGGCAGGAATTGTTGCGTCAAATCCACGATGTCAAACTCTTTGTGTCCACGAAAAACAAAAGTTTTTACTGCTCATGCGAGCGACAAAGTACGGGAACTTGTTGAATTATGTAGAAATGATATGAGGCTTTGATGAGGATATGATGGATCTAGAAATAAGGGAAGTTATTGAGTTAAAATAAATACCAAAATGCTAGTTACGGAAGGCAGTACGTTCGCAAGATTGAATTTTGTCATGCTCTAGCTCACTATAGCATAAGACTTACTCACTATGTTACCTCGTAAGGGTTTATCGTTGAGGTACATATCAAAAGTTGATTTCTACTACGCTACGAATTCGTAAGAATTTCTCTGCTAAGACGTTGTCACTTTGAGTTTTTGACTTACGTAAATACACCTTGTTCTAATATTAGCAAATAAATAATATCTTACCTCCTGCCATATGAGATCCTTTGTAAAGATAGCAACACTCACTATTGAAGCCAAATTCCAAATCGGGGGTTGAATTCCCCACGTGAACTTCTCCCCTGGAGTCTTACGGATAATGGAACAAGTATTCCTCTCTATAAACTCAAAGGTTTGATTTTTCTTTCACTAGTAGGGTTTTCAGCTTCCATCTCGATTCGAGTTGTTTTGGTGGCTTCCACAAAGTATCTATGTACCTTTTATCAATCTTCGATACACTTCTTCAGCCCAAATTTAGCCACGGTATGGCCTATTAGACGCAACTGTGAAGATATCCGCAACGTTTCAGAGCTGCAAAGTACTGTACCACAAATCCAGAACCACCCATACAAATCCAGTTCGCAACAAATGTGAAAGCCATTTGTGATAAGCCTTTCAGATCTCTCAACTATTCTATTTTGTAATTTCTATCCCTGTCTAGATCAACTTTTAAGATTCACTATGCTAACAACCACTACATCTCGTGCGGTAGGTGTCTCGTTCACTTTTGAGATGATGTTCGAATTTTTTCCCACTTGTTCAACCCCTGTCCCACGCGGTTGGCGCAATCCTGTCACTCGCAAGCCTCACCCCTCCCACCTCCACGCAGCAAATTGCCCAGTTCATATATCAGATCCAATCTATCACCCTCCCAGAATGGATTTCCCTCCTCGCCCTCTGCCTCACTCTACTCATCGCATATATCATAGCTGGCTTCGCCATGCCCATTTACCAATAGCCCCCCTAGCACAGTCTCCTAAGACAATTCAACCCAGCATCCATCCTCTAGCGCTACTTCGTCATCACCGATCGGCGCCGGAGCCAAAAGAGTTTGATCCATTGACACGGCAGCGACCTGTTCTGGACAAGCAATGGCTAGGACGGATCGGAGGAGATAGTATTGAAATCACGAGCGTTTTGCGCGCGGATCCCGAGTCTACGTCGTATCTAAATTGTCTATTGGCGTCAGCCTTGTGCTTCCCATGCCGTCCGACAGCAGACCCACTGGAATGTCGCCCCCTTTCTCCCCCCAAAATTCCAAATAAACCACTACCTCGCCCCTCAGCTCTCCAACTTTTTTCATCCAACTATGCATGATTATCCATTAACCAAATCAAACTACAATTCAATAGCGAGTCCACCTCCACATATCAGACTCTGACCCCCTATCCTATCGGCTCCACTTCTACCCCCCATATTTCTGCCCCTCTACTTTTTGTTTCCTACCCCAGAAAAATCTGTGTAACCGAAGGTGCCATTTCTCATCTCACGTCCCCCACCAAAGAGGTAACTCGCGCGAGGATACACTCCACTTCCCCTCCTCCAACCATCAAAATTTAATTTTAGAAAGGTTCACCTAGCAACGAACCAAACTTAGGAAAGAGCCACCGTATTTTACCTCTCACAATTGTCGTAATATTACCATTTTTATTCAACTATGGCAATATATGATTTTTTTGGTGTTTATAATATTGATTTCGACGATGGAGTGAGTATATGCTAAAGCGATTAGGGGGTGTGAATTGTGTCTATATGCGCTAAAAGCTCTAAAATTACCACTTCTACTGCCCAAAATGCGACCCCCTTTTGTCGAGTAAACCTTCGCTAGACCGGTTAAAAATTAGCACTAAAAGGCTATTGTTTAATCATTTTATATATATTAAATTATAGTCACTTTGCTAGCAAAATAAGGCTTTTATAATAGGTTGGTTATACACTTAATATATATATAAAATGACACTTTTACTTAACTTTAGCTATTAGACAAATTGTTTAGCATAAACTTTAATGTATTCAAAAACGCAATAATATTTATTTACCGCCTAAGCAATACCAGTGTCCTCTTTTGGCAATTTTATTGCATTCAAATCAAGTATTCTTTTATATATTGTCCTTCTATAAAGTCTCTCCCTTTAAAGCATATATTGCTATATATTTTAACCATTTTTGTATAACCTTTCCGCTCTTGCTTAAGACTATAAGCTCTTTTGCAATTAAAATATCCTTAAAGTAAATAGTCCTTTATGTTGCCTTTTTCTATGCTTTCTTTGACAACTGCTTCTCTTCTAGCAACTTCTTTCCATTTTTTTGGTATAATATAAAATATAATTGCTTTTACATTTAATAACGTTTATATAATAAGTCAAGTAGCTATAAAGGTTTAAGCTTTTATAAGCTTTCTAGCTCTCGCGAGTATCTTAAGTCGGATAAGAGTTCGGGATATAATAACTTTATTAAATTTGCTATATTTGTTTGTTCGATAGCTAATATTAAAAGAGGAGTGTTTAAAAGGAATAAATCTCCAAGGAAGTTTACTAGCACTTGAGCTAAAATAGCCACTTTTATATTTTTCTTTATCTTTTAATTCAATTACTACTCTATTAGCGGCCTCTTCTTCGCTTATAAGACCTTTTTTTCTCAGCTAATCGTTGCTTCTTTGTCTTAAACATATTAGCATTTTCTTTGTATTCCTTTTTAATATTATAATTTAAAACTCTAACTTTACTAACATTATATTAGCCACTTTTAAGCTTCTTTTAGCTTTTGTCATTTGCTTTTATACTTTAAAAACTTGGTCTAAATCTTATTAAAAAGTAATTACCCTTGCTATTGCTTTTTAAGACCTTTTTATAATTTTCTTAAACTTTTTACTAACTTTTATAGCATCTTATATTAATAAACTAAGCTTTTTGGAAATAGTATTAACTTTAGTTTCAATGCTTTTAATTTTTATATTGCTAAATATTAGCTTTATTATAGCTAGAAGCTATGTTATATCGCGAATAATAAGTTAAGATAAAGTTAAATTAAGGTTTATAAGATTACTAGCAGGATTTTGAATTTTATAATACTCTTAGCTAATTTAATAGATTTTAAAGGGCAATTTAAAGCAATAACACCCTTTGCGTTTAATAGCAAATATTTATACTTTTTCTACTTGTAATAGTAGCTAAGGTAAAAGCTAGCTTTATTGCCTTTTATATTATATTTAAAAAGACAATTTTAATAATCTTAAATTATCTTATAAAGATTTGCTAAAGTAT
>Ga0302325_10022888_pt1 | contig 13055 bp, 9 predicted proteins | sample Palsa_T0_2_FD_201948 | JGI IMG/M metagenome (GOLD analysis project Ga0302325, IMG submission 201948) | Peat permafrost microbial communities from Stordalen Mire near Abisko, Sweden - Palsa_T0_2 | ecosystem: Environmental > Terrestrial > Soil > Palsa > Peat permafrost | place: Sweden: Abisko... | reverse complement strand
GCCAGCGCGGGCGTGGGCAATCTGCGGAGCCCGGCGATCGTCTCAGCCAAGGGCTCCCGCTGCGCCGCGGCCAACACCGCCAAGGATGGATATTCCAACGCCTGCGTCTGCGGGAAAGAAGGAAGGGGCGAGTTGCCATAGTACGTTTGCAATCCCAGCCGATGCAGCGGCGGAATGGCGTGCGCGATATGCCCGGTGTCGAAGAAGACGACCGGCAAATCGTTGGCCGCCCGGGCGCGGACGGAGTTGGAGAAGATGTTCCAGTAGAAGACAAACTCCCCATCGAGGGCCAGCATTCGGAACAGATCGTATCGGCAGAAGGGGAGTAATATCGCTTCCCCGATCCCCCCGGCACCCTGGCGGACAGAATCGATGCAGATTTTCGGCGCCACCAGAACTGCTTGTCTACCAGCCCGTGCCGTCTCCTGCATTCTGCGGATCAGCAGCTCGTCGAACTTCTGTCGCCCGTGACGTCCCGCCTGAAGCCCATAGTCCTCCATCGACAGCACGAACATCCATCGCTTTTTGTCGGGGCGAAGCGGAACCGAACGGCCGATCCGATTCTCATACTCAGCCCGCTCCGTTTGCGTGATGATCAACTGCTCATTGAAGAATGATTGGCCGGGATGGCTTTCCGCGGTCTGAAGGTCGGCTGGATACAGATGAACGATGCCCCGCATCGTCTCGGCGACTTTTCCAAAATGCTCCGTCAGCCAGGCCTTTTGCGGTAGCGCATCGCCGAAGACCGACTCGTCCAAGTGTGACATCAGCCCCAGAAACGGATCGCTCGTGACAACCCGGCGACCCCTGCCGCGCAACTCGCTGACGAGAAAGCTCAGTGCTTCAACGCTGAAGAGATTGTTGACCCCGAACAGATATCCGGAGAACAAGAGCACCGCATCCGGCCGTTCGCGATCGACAATCGCCAACACCTCCCCGACCGACTGGTACGGGCTGGCCGACACCGGCAGATGTTCGCCATCCAGGGCGAAGAGATGCGGCGGCAACGCCACTGTCACGTCGAACGCCTGCCCCATCGTGAAATAGAGGGCACTGGAGAGTTCCCCGAAATCGTTGGTGACAACGAACAGGAGCTTCGGTCGTTTTGGCTCTGTTTCAACCATGAGCACCCTTCAGTAGTTCCTGTCTGATCATGCGGCAACCCTCCAGCAGGTTTTCCGGCCGAATCGTCGCTGCGGGAAGGATCCGGATGAATCGCCCGGCAAAGCTGACGAATACTCCGGTATTGTACAGATTGGCAATGATCGTCTGCACGTCCATCGACTCGGGCAATTCCATAATCCACATCGCTCCCTTGCCGCGGAGTGTAATTCCGTGCCCCTGCAGATCGCTGAGAGTCTCAATGATGATTCGCTCGATTGCCGAGACCATTGCCGGCAGATCGAGAAGCCGCATCTGCTTCAGCGTCGCGGCCACCGCCGCCGCCGCCAGTGGATTCCCAGCAAACGTGCTGCCTGGGAGCATCGCCGTGGTGATGGCGATATCCCGGCGAACGACGACGCCGGAGACCGGAAACCCGTTGCCCATCGCCTTGCCGATCAGCACGATGTCCGGCACCTCCGCAAGCTCAGAAAACAAGAATGGGCTTCCCGTCCGGTAAAACCCGGTGAGGATCTCATCGAACACGGTCAACGCCTCATGCTCCCGGCAGAGCCGGATGGCCGCCTCGAAGAACCGCGGCGAAGCCGTGTATCCGCCGCCCGTCGCCTGGATTGGCTCCACGAATACCGCCGAAACCGAGCCGCCTTTGAGCGTTTCTTCCAATCGCCGCAAGACCTCCTCTTCGGCATGATCGTGAACAAACGGCAGGCGATGCAGGCACGGCACGTTCAGCTCGTCCCGGTTGTCCCAGCCGAGATAGGCCGTCGCCATCGACCTCCCGTGCATGCTCCTCTCAAAGCCGACGACTCCGGTCCTCCCGGTGGCCGACCGCGCAACGCGGATGGCGAACTCCGCCGCCTCCATTCCAGTCGAATAAAAGCCGGCGACCGAATGCGAATCCGGGAAAAGAGTCTCCACCAATGATTTCGCCTCGGCCAAGAACCCCGCAGGCAGTCCCCCGGTGATCCACACCCGCTGCAACTGCTCGGCCACCGCCGTGGTGACCTGCGGATTGCAATGCCCCAGCCAGGTTGTCCCGTTGGCAGAAAACAAATCGACGACCTGACGACCATGCTCGTCAAAGAGAATGTCATTCTCCGCCTTGATGATGTGAGGCATTCGCAACGTCAGGAGCTCACCCGGATATTTCCAACAACAGCGCCTCCGCGATGCGCTCGGCTCCATCGGGAGTTCGATCAGAAACCATAGCACGAGCCGATCCGTCGCGTCCAGAATGCGGAAAATGTGGCCAACTGGCTTTGCGGGCCCGCCCGCGTACCACGGGTTTCAAACCCGTGTCTCCTCTTCGAAACACAAAGAAGGGTCTTAACCGCGGATGACGCGGATGATCCTCGTTGACGGATGAACGCTTCTCGGTCAGCGTTGGACGAGCATTGGGCTGGAAGTGACATCCCCGCTTTCTGACTGCCCGCATTGTCCGTCTTTGCACCTTTTTTGTTGTCCCGTACAATGCCGTGAAAAAGAGAGGTTTCCGATGGCGAATTATCGGGCCGTGATTCAGCGTGACGGCGTATGGTGGATAGGCTGGATTGAAGAAATTCCCGGCGTGAATTCCCAAGGCGCCACCCGTGAAGAGCTTCTGGAGAATCTCCGCTCTGCACTGGCGGAAGCTCTGGAAATGAATCGCGCTGATGCAATAGCGGCCGCCACCGGAGCATTCGAGGAAGCCAGTGTGTCCGCGTGAAGCGTCGCGATTTGATCGCACACCTTGGGCGCCACGGCTGCGTGCTGATTCGAGAGGGAGCCAAGCATTCCTGGTGGGGCAATCCGTCGAATCGTCGGCGCACTGCCGTCCCCCGGCACGGCGAGATTGGAGATATTCTTGCGAGGAAAATCTGCCGGGACTTGGGAATTGATCTGGTTTGAAGGCGGTTATTCGACCCACGGTACACTATGTCTTCCTTTGCAAAGGCTTGCGTTCATTATGCCCACCTCGAAAGCTGATCAACCGGCGGATGCGATCGATGCTCCTTTGGCGGAGTTTCATGCCTGGCTGGATGGGCTGTCCCGGCGCGATGAGCATTATTTGATTTCCAAGCCGCGGCGGTTTGCGCATGAGGAGACAGACTACGATGCGCAGTATCGCAATCAGCCGACCAATCGCCTTGTCGGCGAGGGGGTGGTAAATGTTTGCCGGCATTACCAGGGGGATCGAAGTTCGCCTGCCATTGAGATCGGTTGCGGCACCGGGCTGGCCTCGCTGGGGCTGGCCCTGGAGAAGGCTTATCCGTACGTTCTCCTGACCGATCCGTCACCGGCATTTCTCAACATCGCCAAGCACAAGCTGGGGCAGGCTGAGGCGCTTTCGGACCAAGTCGGATTTGGCGTTTTGATGGCGGAGGATCTCGAGCGGCTGCCGAGCGGAATGTTTTCGCTGATTATCCTCCGCTCGGTGCTGCATCACGTCATCGATATTCCCGCCTTCGTGAAGGAGGCGTCGCGCGTGCTCAAGCCGAGGGGGCTGATGGTCATGGAAGAACCGTGCCAGGAAGGGGCGGTGCTGATGGCCTCCATCGCGCAGTTTCTCCCGTTCGTGGTCACCTCGGCGGGGGAAACCTGGTCGGCGGAATCCCAGCGGCTGCTGCAACTTTTCCTCGACACGATGAAGTTTTATTGCCGGCGCGACATCGACAAATCCAAGGGGGAGGATAAACACCTTTTCCGCGTCGATGAGTTGTACGCGGTCGGCGATGCCGCGGGTTTTTCTGTCCACTTTGCCGCCAATCAGACTTTCTACAGCTGGACGAACCAGGCCCGGGCCGATCCGAAGCATGAATTGTTCTCCGATTTCATGGGCCGATATCTCCAATACTGCATGCGGTACGACGACGCGTTCATGGATCTATTCAACCGGCATCTTCGTCCGCACTGCGAGTGGATTGACGAACTCTCCAGGAAGGGGAACGGGCCGTATAGCCACGGGCTCTTCGTCTGGAAGAAGCGGTAGCTGATTCGAGATCGAGACGGTGCGGCTGGATTTGTGGCACGCTGTGGGTGCCGTTTAGCGGCTATCCCGAATGGATGCGGTTTGGGGTTTGAATGGCGTCCCTTCGGGACAGCCGCTAAACGGGACGTACGATTGTGTCACCACAAATTTGGCCATACCCGATTACCCGGCGAGTTGCGGGGCCTTCACGGATGTTCCATAAATCCATCTTCGAGCTTGCCCGGTGTCCGCAGCCACAATCTGGCTGGCGGCTTGGGCCCGCGGCTGGAGGCGGAGGGAAGTGGGGCGTTCCAGGCTTGGTTGCCGGTGACGGGAACCCAAAGAACCACTCCGCCGCGAGTGGTGAATGTCGTCAGCCGCACAACCGGGAGGTTCCACGTCACGGGATTCAGCGGGCCGAGCCGCGCGGTCAGATTGCTAAGGCCGATCATCCAGATTGTTGCCGCCGGGAGGGCGAGCAGCAGGATGCGCAGTAACAGCGGCGGGAACCGCGTTCGGCGGACACCGAGGCTCAGCGCGGCGGCGGCGGCGGTCCAGAACGCAAACTGCGCATACCGCGGATCGGGCCCGAGCTTGAACCAGAACCAAACGTCGGCCAAGACCGGCACGAAGATCAGCCAAGCCGCCCGTGTTGTCCCGCCGCGCTGGTCATCGGCGCTCTCTCGTCCGAAGCGCGGCCGGATCTTTCCCACGATGATGAGGATCAGACCCAAGCCCAACACGCCCAGGGGGAGTTGCACCTCCGGCAGATCATGCATTTGCCGCTTGATCCAGCCGCCAATCCATTGGGTTCCCTTCGTCTTTGCGGGTGAGGACATTGGCGTGCGCGCCCAGCTCAAGACCCAGTCTCTATCGAACGCCGCCGCTGATTCGGCGCGCCATGAGACAGGCAGAGAGATCGCGGTGCTGGGGAACAGCGGATATCCGCTGAGCACCGCGCCGCGGATGAGCCAGGGGAAGATCAGGGCCACGGAGAGCGCCGTGCCGGTCAGGAACAGTCTTCGACGTTCCCGCACCTCAGAGGCTGTTGAAGGTGATCGGTCCGCCGTCCAGAGCATCCATGCGGCGATTCCCCAGCCCCCCGCGGCAAAAACGGCCGTCGAGAGCTTGAGTGTCACCGTTGCCGCCAGCAGAAACATCGCCAGGGCCAGTCGCTGCGGAGGAACCCGCTCGACCAGCGCGCGAAACACGATGGCGATGGCTGCGAGACTGAGCGTGTTAGCCGGGAAATCGGTCGACATTCCGTTCACCGCATCGACCAGCCACGCCAGCAGGAGGACGATGAGGGTCGCCAGGAACCAGTCGGCGGTCGAGCGGCGGGGATCCCTCACCAGCCTGCACAGGGCGGAGAAAACCGAACCGGCCAGGGCGACCATCACCAGCCCGCTGAGCAGATGCTGCGACGCGCCATGCCAGGTGCCACGGTCCATGGCGGCGAAGAGCAGAAACGTCGAGCAGTTGAAGCCGAACCGCGGGTGAAGATTCGTCAGGCCGGGCACGATGGGGTAGGTCTCGGTCCAATGCACGGTGGGCGCGCCGTACAGACCGGTATCGTAATGCCAGCATGGCCCGGCAGCGTCGCGCGCGGTGAAGAGGGCGAAGCCGGCGAGAAGCAAAACCGCCGCCTTGTCTCGGGCGAGGTCGCCGACGAGGCGTGGTACCAGCCGCGCATGCAAACCCCATCCAGCCGCGGCGCAAGCCGACAGGAAGATTGCCGCCCAGAGGCCGATCCGAAAGAAAAGGTGCCAGATCTGCAGCAGGAGGATTGCCGCGCTCATCCCCGCCCAGAACAAGTCACTGATCGTGATGTCGTGCAGCCATCGGCCGGCCACGAGCGCGCCCAAGCCAAACAGGACAACGGAGATCACCGCCCAGGCCAGGAGAATGTGTCCCGCTGCCGCCATGCGTTGCTGCCGCCCTCGATCTCCCGGAGACCGGGGGATGCTACCGGATCGGTCTACCGGCACAAGCGCTTCGGATGGGCTTCTTGGTTATAATTCGGCCTTCCTCAAATGATCACACGGACAAACTCCAATTCCTCGTCCTTCGCCGCACTGGCCGAGCCGATCTACCGCGAGACTCCCGCCGAGCGCGTCACCGCGCCGCCTGATGGGGTAGTGGAATTGTCGATCGTGATGCCGTGTCTCAACGAAGCCGATACGGTCGGCGTTTGCGTGGAGAAGGCGATGCGCATTTTGCGCGAGCATCAGATTGCCGGCGAAGTGATCGTTGCCGACAACGGCAGTGAGGACGGTTCGCAGGAAATTGCCGCGCGGCTCGGAGCGCGCGTCGTGCAGGTCGCGGCCAAGGGGTACGGCCATGCGCTGATGGGCGGCATAGCCGCGGCCGGCGGGCGCTATGTTTTGATGGGGGACGCGGATGACAGCTACGATTTTCTCGAGACGCCCAAGTTCCTCGCCCGGCTGCGCGAGGGATATGACATGGTGCAGGGCTGCCGCCTCCCGAGCGGCGGGGGCACCGTTCGGCCCGGGGCGATGCCGTTTCTCCACCGGTGGTGGGGCAACCCCATGTTTTCCATCATGGCGTCGACCATGTTCCACGCGCCGATTCACGACATTTATTGCGGCATGCGTGGGTTCACCCGCTCGCTCTATGATCGCCTCGCCCTGCGCTGCACCGGGATGGAATTCGCGACGGAAATGATCATCAAGTCGAGCATCCATCGGGAAAACATCACCGAAGTTCCCATCACGCTCCACCCCGATGGCCGCAAGTCCCACGCCCCGCACCTCAAGACTTTCCGCGACGGCTGGCGCACCATGCGCTTCTATCTCATGTACAGTCCGCGCTGGCTGTTTCTGCTGCCGGGCCTGGCGTTGATGCTGCTGGGGACGCTCGGCTACGGCCTGGCGATTCCCGCGGTCCACGTGCATGGCATCACATTCGATGCGCATACTTTGCTGGTTTCCACATTGTTCCTGCTGATGGGCGCGCAGGCGGTCTGGTTTGCGGTTGCGGCGAAGGTCTTCGCGGTCAGTGAAGGGCTGCTGCCGGCCAATCCGAATTACGATCGGTTCTTTTCCGTCGCCACGCTGGAGCGCGGGCTGATTCTCGGGGCCTGCTCGTTCATCGTCGGCATCGGGTTGCTCCTGTGGGCCATCGCCCGCTGGGCGGAATCGGGATGGGGGCATCTCGATTATGCCTCGACCATGCGCATCGTTATCCCCGGCTTTGCGCTGGCGGCGCTGGGATTCCAGACGATCCTCTCGAGCTTCTTCGTCAGCATTCTGGGAATGAAACGCAAGTGAGCACGCCGAGTTCCACCCCGGAGCCCGCCGAGTTCGACGGCTTCGCCGCCGACTACGATGCCGCGCTCAACAAGGGAATCTCCCTGTCCGGCGAAGCCAAGGACTATTTCATCGAAGGGCGCATCGCCTGGCTCCGCCGCTGCCTGGACCGTCTGGGCATTGCCGTGCCCAATCCGCGGGTGATCGACTTCGGTTGCGGCACCGGCGCCGCATTTTCGACGCTTCGCCGTCGGCTGAGCGCAAGCGAAGTGATCGGCATCGACGTCTCCGCCGCCGAGCTTGAAATCGCCCGCCGGGAAAACCCCTGGGCACAGACGTATCAACCCGAAAACGCCCCACCCGACTTGTCGGCCGACATCGCCTATTCCAACGGGACGTTCCACCACATCCCACCCGCCGACCGCCCCGGCGTCGTCGCCCGGCTCTTCCGCCAACTCAAGCCCGGCGGTCTCTTCGCACTCTGGGAAAACAACCCCTGGAACCCCGGCACGCGGATGGTCATGCGGCGGATCCCCTTCGACCGCGACGCGATAGCGCTCTCGGCTCCCGAGACTCGCCGCCTCCTCCGCTCCGCCGGCTTCGAGGTGCTGCGCACCGATTTTATGTTCATTTTTCCCCGCCAGCTCGCGCCGCTGCGCTCGTTGGAACCCGCTCTGTCGCGTCTTCCGCTGGGCGCTCAATACCAGGTTCTGTGCCGGGTTCCTGCGGTTGGCACGGGATCCAGAGCACCTCCACTTGGAGTGTAGCGGCCGAATTGCGCGGAGCCGCGGATCTACATCCGCGGCTTCGATCGGCCCACGGTATACGTCAAGTGAAAACGCTCTAAATGCCCCCATGACTTAGCCGGAAAGAGAAAAGATGAGTCCTTACCCATTGCCGAGTATCGAATCGCTGGAGTCGCGCCGCCTGCTTTCGGCGGCATCCATCAGCGGGAGTGTCATCAGCGGGCTCGATCAAGTCGGGCTCGGGGGCCGCACCGTGTTTATCGACGCAAACCAGGATGGGCAGCTCGACGACGGAGAGATCAGCACCACGACCGATGCCTCGGGCAACTACGTCTTCAACAACCTCGCGGCAGGCGTATATCGAATCTCGCAGGTGCTGCCTGCCGGGGCGACTTCGGCGGATCCCGGCAGCGGTTTTCGCGATGTCACTGTCACGACTGGACAGGCCCTTGCCGGCGTCTCCTTTGCCGATCTCCCCGCTGAGGTCTCCAATGGGCCGGTACTCGATCCCGGATTTGTCAAAGACCTTCCTGCATCGGTGATCGGCGGAGCCAAAGGCACCGCGACCATCAAAATTACCAATGGCGGCAGCGCCACCGCAAGCGGCCCCGAAACCCTGACATTGCTGGCCTCCACCGCTGCAAACTTCTCTGTCAACAACGTCGTTGTGACCACCGTTCCACTTGGCACGCTCACACTCAAGCCGAACGCGGCCAAGACCGTGACCATCAAGTTCAACTATCCCACGAGTCTTCCTGCGGGGTCCTATTCCATGCTGGTGATACCCGACTCGTCGAATTCGGTTCCGCAGTCCGGGTTCAACAACGCGATCAGTAGTCCGGTGGATATCGCTCCGCCCTTCACACAACTGGCAGGCGGGCTTCCCGGCCGGCCTCCCCGTGCCCTGGAGGCGGGAAAGAAAGCATCGGTAGCAGTTGAAGCGAGCAATAGCGGCAACGAGTCGTTTACCGCACCCCTGACCATCAGCCTGTACGAATCGCCTGACGGGCTCCTGGACGGCGGCGACGTGTTGCTCGGGTCCGTGATCATTCCCCACAGCCGGCTCAAAGCCGGCGGACACGCTACTTACCATGTCGCCTTCAGGACCCCGTCAAACGTGGTGAGCGGGAATGAATTTCTCGACGCGGTCGTGAATGGCGCCGCTCCGGCGGCCAGTTCGTCGACCGTGGCTTTCAGTGCCGGCTAGCCAACGATTCACACGTTCTTGGGTTCTCAAACCACTTCCGACGGGGAACGACCGGTGAACACACTCCCTCTCCCGGTACTTCCGGGAGAGGGCGGGGGTGAGGGTGATTTGGAGCGTACGAAATCGTCCGTTATGCCGAAGAGGAGCCTTTGAAAGGTGAGGCTCTTTGTACGTTCGAGATCACCCTCACCCCAACCCTCTCCCAGATTACCGGGAGAGGGGGCAGTAATGAAACCGACCCTGAATGTGCAGCACGGCGCGGGAGATGGCGGTTCGGATTTTGTTCACCAATTTGACCGCAAAAAAATATTCGAAATTGGAGGGAAGATTCCCGTGCCGGATGGTATTCATCTGTGCAGACAGTGAAGAAGAGGCGGCATGGAAATGAGGGAATCAGCATGCGGATTTTTCAATGCGCGGTAGCGAAGCTCGTCTGTTTTTCGGCGGCGACGGTCATGTGCTGCGCCGCACCCGCGGTGGCAGCTGACAACAGGCCCTTTCGTCCGCCGGCGGTTCCGCTGATCACCAGCGATCCGTATCTGAGCATCTGGTCGGAGGCGGACCATCTCAACGACTCGGTCACCAGGCACTGGACGCATCATCCCCATCCGCTGGTAAGTCTCATCCGAATTGACGGGAAGAGCTACCGACTGATGGGCGACGATCCCAATGAGGTTGAACCCTTCCCGCAAACCAATGTGAGCGTGCTGCCGACGCGCAGCATCTATGAATTCGACGACGGCCACATTCACGTCACCATGACGTTCATGAGCGCGGCTCTTCCGCACGACCTGAATATTCTCAGCCGGCCGCTCAGCTATATCACATGGAGCGTGCGCAGCGTGGACAACGCGAAGCACGCCGTGTCGATCTACGACAGCACCAGTTCGCTCTTGACCGTGAACACGCCAAAACAGCAGGTCGATTGGCGGCATCAGACCGCCGGCGAACTAACCGCGTTGTGCACCGGCACCGTCGATCAGACCTATTTGACGCCCGCCGGCGATGATACTCGCATCGACTGGGGTTACGCCTACGTTGCCGCCCCGACGTCGCAGACGGCAGCCGCGATCGGAGCGGACACGACTCTCCTTTCGTCCTTCGTCGACGGCGGCAAGCTCCCAGCCGAAGACGACGCCCGCATGCCGCGCGCCGCCGATGACCAGGAGCCGGTGATGGCCTTTACCTTTGACATCGGAAGCATCGCCGCCGAACCGGTGGAACGCCACGTCATCGTCGCTTATGACGAGGTGTGGTCGATCCGCTACTTCGGCAAACGCCTCGCCCCATACTGGCGTCGAGATGGGGCAACGGCCGGCGATCTGCTGCAGAGCGCGGAGAAGGACTATCCCGAACTGGTGAAACGCTGCGAAGAATTTGACAAGGACCTGATGGCCGACATGACCAAAGTCGGCGGTGAACGCTACGCGCAGATCGCCGCGCTGGCGTATCGCCAGTGTCTCTGCGCCTGCGGCCTCGCGGCCGATGCCAACAAGCAGCCGCTTCTGTTCACCAAGGAAAACACCAGCAACGGGGATGCGGCGACCGTCGACGTCATCTTTCCGATGGATCCCATTTTCGTGTTCCTCAGCCCGACACTGGCCAAAGCGTCGCTGGTTTCCGTGCTCGATTACGGCGCTTCGGAACGCTGGAAGTTCCCCTGTGCTCCCCACGACCTGGGAACCTATCCGAACGTTCGCGGCACCGACGAGGGCGGCGAAGCGATGCCCGTCGAAGAAAGCGGCAACATCCTGATCCTCATGGATGCCATCGCCCATGACGACGGCAACGCGGATTTCGCCACCCGCTGGTGGCCTGCGCTGACGCAATGGGCGCATTATCTCGAGCAGTTTGGCCTCGATCCCGAAGAGCAGCTCTGCACCGACGACTTCATGGGCCACCTGGCCCACAATTCCAACCTCTCGATCAAGGGGATTCTCGCGCTGGCCGCCTACGGCGATCTCTGCAGGATGCGCGGCGACAACGCCGGCGCTGCGAAGTATCAGGCCCTGGCCAAAGCCGATGCTGCGCACTGGATGACAGTCGCGCTGGATGATGGCCATTCGCGGCTGGCGTTTGATAAACCCAACACCTGGAGCCAGAAATACAATCTGGTGTGGGACAAGCTGCTGGATATGAACGTGTTTCCGCCGTCGGTCGCGGAGAACGAAGTCGCGCACTACAAAACGGTGATGCAGAAGTACGGCGTGCCGCTGGATTCGCGCACGCATCTGACCAAGACTGACTGGTCGCTGTGGATTGCGACGCTCGCCGGCAGCCGGACGGATTTCGAATCGATCGTCTCCCCGATTTACGACTATCTTGACCAGACGACCGCGCGCGATCCGCTGGCCGACTCATACGTGACCGACAACGTCCACAGCGGCGGGATGCACGCGCGGCCGGTCGTCGGCGGGCTGTTCATTAAAATGCTCTCCGATCCGGAAATCTGGAAGAAGTGGGCCACTGGCGATTCGCAAAAGATCGCCGATTGGGCGCCGTTGCCAAAACGGCCGGTCGTGACGGAAGTTGTTCCGACCTCCAAACAGGAAGCGATCACATGGCGATATACATTCGATCAGCCGCCCGCTGACTATACCGCCGAGAATTTCGACGACTCCGCCTGGAAGCAAGGCGAAGGAGTTTTCGGCCACAGTGTCGCTGCCGGAGTTCCGCAGCGGACGCAATGGAGCACGGACGACATCTGGCTTCGCCGGCAATTCACGATGCCCGATCTGCCCCCCGGCAAACTCCGCACTCTACAGTTCAGCATCTATCACGACGAAGATGCGGATGTTTATCTCAACGGCGTGCTCGCACTTCACGAGCCAGGCTATAACTCCGGCTACGAGCTCTTCGATATCTTTCCTCTTGCGGCGCAGCTCCTCAAGCCGGGCTCCAAAATCACGATGGCGGTCCATTGTCATCAAACTGTCGGTGGTCAGGGCATCGACGTCGGACTGGTCAGCGCAACTCCACAATAACGGGCCGTCTCATTTAACGGTCTGCGTGACACCCAGCTTGTCCAGAACTTCCTGCGGCGGGCCGTCGAAGCTCGCCAGCGCGACGTTGCCGACGTAGCCGATGGCTTTCCACCCAGCGGGCGTGGCGTAGTAGGCGCCAGCGCACAGGGCTCGGAAGCGGTTGAAGAACGTCGCCGCTTCCTCGAACTCCCGCCTCACCGCGCCGTTAGGGCAAATGTCGACGCAAATGGCCCGCCGTTGCGGCTCGTCGGTTGCCGCGAATATTTTTCCGGCAAATCGCTTCGACGATTCGGCGTCGATCCATGCCAGGCCCTTGAGCACAACCGTTCGGTCCGCCCGCTGTCGCGGGTAGGGGGCCGACACCCATTCGTCGATCATCTCAATGACGCCCACCTCACTTGCGGCCGGCCCAAGATGGTCGCGCGGAAGAATCGTATCCGCCAGGGCGGCTGCCGCACGTTTCTGGCCGTCGTCAAACGTCAGCGGCCAGCATTCGCCAGGGTGATAGATTTTATTCAGTACCGGATCGACTCCATATCCCTCGCTGGCGGCGGGCGGAGTTGCGTTCGGCGGGGGTGCTGGAGTGGGATTCCGCGCCGCTTCCTGTCCGAGCGCGTCGCCGGGTGCCGTCCATGGCAGAGACGACGCTGCCACTGCGCCGAGCACCCATTGCATCGCCTCGCGCCTCGATGGTCGTCCCACACGTTCACCGCTCACGGTCAGCGCAATGGGATCAACGGATATCCGCGGACGGTCGTTTCGTTTCGATTGGTCCATGGC
>Ga0302325_10022884_pt1 | contig 13056 bp, 15 predicted proteins | sample Palsa_T0_2_FD_201948 | JGI IMG/M metagenome (GOLD analysis project Ga0302325, IMG submission 201948) | Peat permafrost microbial communities from Stordalen Mire near Abisko, Sweden - Palsa_T0_2 | ecosystem: Environmental > Terrestrial > Soil > Palsa > Peat permafrost | place: Sweden: Abisko... | reverse complement strand
TCGTGCTCGAAGCATGATGCTTAGTAAATTCTCCGACTTGCTCTCGCACAGTGCATGTGGATGATTATTTTTATCCTGCTCTTTACCTTAGTGAATTTTTATAATGATCAAGTTAGCTTTAGATCATGAGCAGGCAGTGCAAGTTACATGCCCTCATGTACCTGTCGCTAACCCTGTCATTTGTTACCAATCTGGATATTGTTTCGCGAATGGGGGGTTGAGGAACACGAGAGATACATTATCCCAAACCGTCGTCACCTCCGTCTGTTGGCTTTAGACGGTACTGGGGAGGATGGTGATTTATTTTGTCCGATTAATGGCGAGAGTTGAGGTGTTGATTGATGTAAGCAAGGCTCCGTGTTCGGAAGCGGAAAGGGGATATAATCATATAAGTTTGGTAGCGAGCATTGGCGCGAGGGGTAGTAAGTCATGTTCGGGATGTCGGCGGATGAATTGGGATAGTTGTGGGAGCGTTTGAGATGTGTAAATAGAGTTTTGCTAGGACAAGTTGAACTGTTGCCTTCGGAGCAAGTTGACGGACACCTGGGCTTGGGAACGTTAAATCCGGTTTAAATGGGAGATGGCAAGTCCGTCGATAAGCGGTTTTAGACGTGACGTTTTTTGGGGTTGTGATCGTGGAGGCGATTTACTCGGTAGAAATGTATGTCTTGTTGACGGAGTGGCTTGAGAAAAGTTTCCTGAAAACGGTGCTTTCTCTTGGATTGTAGGGAATGGGTATTTGCCATCATTCAGCCGATCGTCTTGAGAATGGCCTTCCAATCGGATGGAATGATAGAAAAGTGTTGCTCACGGACATAGCTGTTCTTGAAGAAATGACATAGGTTTTTCAACATTTGAGTCTGTCTGCAGCAACAAGTACTTGAGAGCATGGGAGGCATGCAAAGCAATACCAAACTAGACTATCCATCTTTTTGAGTCAATCAAGCCTTCTGACGAAGCGGATGTGCAACATAAAATGGGTCGATGACGAACAATGTTGGCAATAACTCTCAATTTGTGCAGAGCGGCGGAGGCCAAAGACATAAAAACTACACCCTCACCTCAGACCCCGGGTTTATTCGAGAAAACAAGTTGCAAGAACTGAAAATTATACTCATCACTTGAAAAGGCATTTAGTGTCGGCTTGGAGACCAAATGTTAGTGATCAGCCTTCTTTGGAGTACTTGTAGCAATATTCCTTGACTGTAAAGGGAGAAACCAGCTAACAAGAAGAGGCAAAACCATTGCAGATTCCAATATTGGGGCCTATCTGCTATGTTTCATATCAAAAGTGAAGAACTCGTTACTGTGGCTCTTCTTAGAGCGCCTGAGTTTGGACGACGTCCCTTCCTCAACGTGCACACGAATCCACACACACTCAAAGTCGCAGCAATTCTTCCGCAGTAATTTCAGAGGAAAATGGCTAGACCTAGAGCAATAATGTCTCCATGAAGGCACATATGAAATCAGTGGTCATTAGGAGGCGCCTTCGTTCTGAGTTTCATGTTACGCTAAAGCATTTGTGAGTGGCTCGAAGCACTACACTGCTGCGCAACCCCAAACCATTCGCAACCACTACTCCAAGTCTAACTTCCGAGGTAAGTACGCCCTTGATGCATTTCGCAGCGTGTCCTGAACGTCAATTCGTGAGAAAATAGATGAAAACGCCGTCTGTACCCCATGCTGCAATGCCCAACCGCTCATGCAAGATTTCGTGCAAATCGACTATCCCAAAACGACGACCTTTTCTGGGAAGTCGATCGGTTGAAGTTGAAGTCCACGATGACACCCATTGACCGAGCCCAGGCCACAGCATCCTCACCAACATCCAAACATTCATCAAGATTCAGCGATGTGACGCCCCTATTGACGAACTCTCTCACTGAAACACCGGTCACTCTCGTCCCCGAAACATCTAGCTTTCGCAGATTTGGGTATAACTCAATGATCTGAAGAACGCGCGAATCGTTGATTTGCATATTGTGGAGTGAAAGCTCTTCAATATGTTCTGATGCAGGATACTCATCTGCAGCAGGTCCCGGGCGATACTCGGAAAGGCGTGCACCAATCAGGAGGGACTTCAGGTTTCCTTTCACAATTGATGGCATGGTGAGAACCTTGAGAACATCAGAGCTGATATCGGTTCCCTCGCAGTTGAAGGTTTCGAGAAAAGGAAGTTCATCAGGTGCCTCCTCCTCCACGCCCACGTGTAAGAGGGTATTGTTACTTAGGTTGAGGTACCTCAGTGTGGGTGGTAATTTCGGTAGGAATTGTAGTTGCGTGTTACTCAGATCTAGATATTGTAGTTTAGTCCACCTTGTGCAGTCCACGTGGTTTGGAAGATCGCCCCAGTTTCTCAAGATAATGGAAGTAGCATTCGGTGAAGCGTCCCTTAGACCGTGCTAGAGACAAGTTGGTTAGATTTTGTAGCATGCTGAAGGTCAGGAATGAGACTCACAATATCCAAAACAGATTGCCCATCCGATTCAAGGTGCAGGGTCTTAATTGATGGCATTGCAGGCCATCTATCGGAGAGGAAACCACCACGGGGTCCAGTAATTTTGAGGAATGTAGCTGTGACCAGGGAACTTTTGCATTGTCCGAGTGCTGTTTGGACAGCGGAAAGGGTGATCTCAGTATTTCGAGAGACCCACAAGGTTTCGAGTTCTTTCGCATCCTTCAACGCCAAAGCCAGCGAATCAGCTATCATGCCTGAACCGTGCATCTGTAGTTCCTTTAGCGTCTTGCAATATTTGGTGATATATGCAAGCCTTTTCGAGTCAATGGCCTTCATCGTTAGGATGGCACGATCAAGAGTGTACTTCGACCGTCGAAAATGAATCGTCAACGATTTCTGGCTGATGAGTTTCCTCACATTGGTTGTATCCAACGACGTCCACAACTTGTGTGATGATTCGAGCAGACGCTTCCATGCCTTTGTAACGGCGAGGCAAACACTAAGACCAAATTAGCATGTTAAGTCTACTGATCACGCATTTCCATGACATACGTTCGATCCCGCATCGAAAGATTCAGACAAATCATTTCTGCGAGTTCGAGAGGGAGGTACTCTAAGGGATCACGAGACTTTCCGGGGTCCTGCGCATGTCGTAAATGGTTGTAAACCGATTGCAGTTTCTGAGGAGTTAGCACTGGATCGTTAGACCAGCATTTTGAATGCTTACTGTGCGGTCATCATCAGTCCCAATCTTTACCTTTGTGAGGCCCCTCTCATATATCTTCAAAGCAAGATCAGGCTTTTTCATAAGCCGCAAAACTTTCCCACATCGGAGATAGCCCTACTCTTGTCAAAAGGAGCATCACTCATCTAGGCTGTAGCGCATACCTTTGAAATCGCTGGCATCTCGTCTATCATCTTCTTGGCATCTCGAAGTGCAGGTTGCAGGTCGCCCAGCTTCTCGTACGTTGCTGCTCGAGCGTCGAGAGCATTAAGCAGAAGATGTTGAGAAGTGGAGTTCGCAGCCTAACGAGGAGTTAACACTTTGAGCAAGCTAACGTCATTGAGATATGAACATAACACAGGACTATGAAGTGACCACAATCAATGGAATAGAGCTCTAAACTTCCACTAAAGACTGTAAACGATCTGAAGTCATCATGCAGGGGCATTTTCGGATAGGAACCGGGGGGTAACGAGACGGAGTGGATACTTCTGTGAAGGCCGTAAGTGCTCCGGCATAGTCTCCCTTTGCATAGCGATGTCGGCCCTTATCCATCGGGCTCATACCCTCCTCACTTGTTGCCTTCCCCATGCTGAGTTTATCATGTAGTGGTATTCGTGCTTGTAGGTTGATGGAAGAAGCGCGTCGAGGTGAACGCGAGGTTGTCGGTTCGGCAAGGTCGACCAGGATGCTGAGAAGCCACAGCACGTGACGACGGGGCAGCATACTCATCTACCTATTTGTGAATGTAAATCTTCTTCCTTCCCCCTCATCAGTAATCAAGGAATGTAAAAAGGTCACAAATACGAATATCACACACTTTCTACCTCCTTTGAGCGCTTCCAAAAGCAACTTCCTGGACTTTCTGGCTTGCTGCCGTTCCATAATCAATCCTTTGGAGAAGACGGTGGACTTTCTGACAATTGATCTTCAAACCTATAATGATAGAAAAGAAAGTATACATGAGAGAAGCCCGTTGAAGATAAGCAACGAGATCTCCTATCTAAGTTTCGGCCCAGGAAATCATACGCCTTACAAAACATTTCTCGCTTTACAAGAATCAACTTGTGCTAAACCATGGCGAAGTTCTTTGAATCTGCTGCTCACTTAATATTCCAAATTGCGTCAGAAGAGTCAAGAGAAGAGTCATCCCAGTGTCATGCAGATACGATAAGTCTACTCAAAGCTTTAATGTTTCGTACGACGAAACCGGGCCACCACCACCCAGCGGGCACCCCCTTGTGAAGGCTAACTAAGCATAGTTGGCATCTTGTTTTGCAACTTTGCCCCCCTGAGGAAGAGAATTTCCAATCCGTTCTTTCTCCCCAGGGTTCTTCTCTTCAGAAGCAAAGCCATGACTTCAAGCAATTACAGCCTCGTTCCCGTATTAATGGCTCAATACCCATGTTTCTAGCAGTACTACAACATCTCGCAAACGTTAGAATAGAATCATTCAAAACTCCAACTCCAGACACTCGTTCATTCATTCCTTATTCACCACAGGCAGCCCCTTTTCTTACCTCGCTTGTCCTGTACTCCATTCACTTCCTCCCTCGCATTCACTCCCTTATCAATCGAAGTATCACGTGTTTTGTTGCACTACACAACTGGAGACAAAAAGCTTCCATGGAGACAGAAAGCTTCCACGAGTGGAAAGTCGAGACGAAAGGCGATCTCGAGCAAAAAACGAAAGACAGAGGCGAAGGCGAAGGCAGAGGAGGACGAAGTGATAAACTGACGAACTGACTCAAACGAACCCACCGCTCCCTTAACCCAATGATGTCCTCTTGACTCACTTGATCTAACTCTCATTTCCAATTATGACCGATTTGCACGCTCTTCTTTCAAATCTATATTTATAATTACTAAAAGAAGAAAGAAGGAAGACAAAGTGATAAAACCCTTACTACTTTTCCTTATCTACCTACCTACTCAACACTCACCCTTCGCCCTAAACTCCTCATTGGATTCTAACCTCAACATCGAATACCCTCAAAAATAGGAGGCTACACTCTAATCTATCTTCCTGACTTTCTACAAGGAGAAAAACCTAGTATTATAGTTGATCAGCTCTTTGCCTCGTTCTTAGGTGCCCCATATGTTATGCCGTGATGAAAAGATTTGAGAAAGCTTACATTTCTATTCAATGCCAATTTGAAAATCACGTGTTTTTGTTGCACTACGCAATTGGTGACAGAAAGCTTCTACGGAAGGAAAGTCGAGCGAAAGACGAAAGACGAAAGACGAAAGACGAAAGCCAAAAGCCAAAAGCCAAAAGCCAAAAGCCGAAAGACAAAGATAAATAGATCGACTATCCACCCTACCCTCTCCTATATTTCAATCACAACTTCAATCCCCCACTTATCTATCTTTTATTTATATCTTCATAACTATCAACATTCAGAAAGAGCTTAGTGAAATCTATGTTCTCAAATTACGGAAGACGAAAGGTGGATCGTCGATTGAAGGTTACCTGGACAATTTAAGGATTTGACGATTCAGGGGACACGATTAATTCTTATGTTTTATAACTTCTAGGTCATGGTTATATCGCTGGCTAGAAGCGATTTCTGTTGGCTTCATAAAAAAGAAGTCAAGCTATGTTTGATTACTTCGATAAGACGATCAATTGCTTTACAAGCGCCCTCTTGGTTTCACATGTTTTTACTATTGCAAATGCTGTTATTCTTTCATTGAAGATCTGTTATTCTTTCCATGATTCCGTCGACCATCAGGTCAGAAACTTTGCTACATAAAAAGGGGCTCTTCCCCCAACCTCTCTTCGTGTCTCCCATCCCTCACCGAATCCTATAAAAATCCGGCGCATACTCCACCAACCACCCCTTCTCAATCTTCGTTACCTCCCTAATAAAAGTCTTATTCCCCGTCTCCATAACCTCATGAAACAGCACCCACTCCGCCTTGCGATTAAACATCAGACTACTAGGATGAGCATGGAGTGTCGTTCCACCAGCCACATTTCTAAATGTGCCATCTGGCTGCATCTTCGCGGCGTGCGCGAAGAAACCTGTTGTTAGGCAGCGGCGGATTTGTTCGCTTTTGTCGGGGCCGCCGACTGCTAACGGCATTTTATTCGGATTGGTGGAGGAAGAGGTGGAGGAGAGGGATTCGTTGATGTTCATGCCGAAACGTTCTAGGTAGCGTTTGAGCTGTGCGCGGATACTGACTGCGCGAGTCATGGCTTTGAAATTAATGAAGTTGTCGTGGCAGAATCGCGCTTCTTTCTTCCCTTTCGTTACGAACGCTTGATAGACGTTGAGGAGGGTGATGTGGTCGCCTTCCTCAACTGCGAACTTCCGCCGTGCGGTCTCCATTTTCTTCTTCTCGCCATCGTGGAAGAAGATGCTGCCGCCGAGGGAGGTCATGGCTGCTATGGTGAGCATTTCGGAGAGGCAGTTGAAAGAGGAGGCGGAGAGGAGAGTTTTGGCCATCATGGGTTCGACGGCTAGTTCAGCCATACGAGTTCCGAGAGGTTTAGTGAGTTTGGCATAATCGTCTAGTGCACCGAGAGAGTAGAGTAGTTCGAGAGCGCGGATAACGAGCTCGGCGGGAGGGGAAGTGATGAAATCGAAGCGGACGATGTTGTCGATTCCCAGGGCCTTGAGCTGCAGGATTACAGGTGCTAGGTTGGATCTCTGGATCTCAGGAACCGTGGCTGGATCTAGAGACTGGAAGTTTGACTCAGTGTAGAGCCTGAAACATTTCCCAGGTTTGGTACGACCTGCTCGTCCTGCTCTTTGGGTTGCGGAGGCTTTGGAGACGGGTGTTGCTGTTAAGGTCTCGATTCCTGTCAAGGGGTTGTAGGCGCGGAGCTTTACGAAGCCGGTGTCGACTACATAAACGATGCCATCAATGGTCACTGATGCTTCGGCAATATTTGTGGAGAAAATGACTTTGCGGGTATTTTCTGGGGCTGGTTCGAAGACGTACATTTGTTGTTCTGTTGAGAGGCCGGCGTAGAGAGGGAGGGGCATTAGTTGTTGAGATCGGGGGTGAAGGGTCGCTGCTCGTTCGGAGACGGCTTGAACTGCCGTGTCTATCTCTTCTCTTCCAGCGAGAAACACGAGGATGTCACCCTCTGGTTCTTTGGTGTGGATGTCGAAGACAGTTTGCACGGCCTTTTCAACATAATCTTCAGCAGGGTTTTCCAGGTACAAGATGTCCACTGGATACATCCTGCCCTCTATACTGATGATACGGCCAACGTTGCCTCCAAATGCTGTATCCTGGGGGCCTGAAGACCCTTGAGAAATCAAATCGTCAAGAGTAACAGCTGCTCCGCTATTAGGCCCTTGGACTTCATCTCCCATGAAGAACCTCAGAAAGTCCTCAGCTTGCAGTGTTGCACTGCTGATAATGACTCGTAATTCTGGCCGCCTCTTCATGATCTTCTTGAGCACGCCGAGAAGTACATCTGTACTCAAAGATCTCTCATGGGCTTCATCAACCATGATGACCGAGTATCGGGATAGGAGAGGGTCCACGAGTGCTTCTCTAAGGAGCAGGCCATCGGTAAGGAACTTGATCCGTGTTGCCGCAGAAGTGACATCTTCAAACCGAATCGAATATCCTACTTCTTTCCCTACTTCACAGCCCATCTCATCTGCAACTCGTACTGCGACAGTTGTTGCTGCTACTCGCCGAGGCTACAAAATGTTAGCTAGTCTCGTGATCAGGGCAAAGTGCGATTTTTTATACCTGAGTAACAGCAATAACCTTGCCGTCTGAACACCATCCTGCTTGCTCGAGATATTGAGGTAGTTGCGTAGTCTTTCCTGATCCGGTCTGGCCAACAACTATGGTGACAGGATACGTCTCGATCAGATAGAGCAGATTTTGCCTGTGGCGAGCAATGGGCAAAAGTGAGGCTGGCTTGTGGAGGGAGGGGATAAAGGTGGCAGCAAGGTCGAAGTCTGCCATGATGACGGCTCACATTGCTGGCAGTGCTCGCCAGTTTTCGCTTCGAGAAGCCTGTTCCCCCTTTTCACAAAGTCACGGGGGTATCAAGGAGAAGCCGATATTCGTTCAAGATCGGAAATCAATATTTCTGCCTAAGGCGGAAAAACTAAAACTAGCGACGGGAATCTAAATTAGATGTAGCTTGCAATCCTCACGGAAACCTGCACAACATGCCAACACGACTTTACCCACTGCCCAGCCACGCTTACAATGTCGCCGTGCATCGATGGATTTTGGATAAGTCGCATGTCATTTAAAGTAATATATATCGGCGAAATTCGGTGGCCGCTTCCCACTTTTGGGCTGGGTTTGAGGCTTCGATAAAAACGGCGGTCCGACGCCAATCTCAATCTCCTTTGACCCCAGCTAGCGGCCAATCACGCCCCGCCGCAACGGTTGAAGTTCTAGATGGGATGGTGGCAGAGCCTTCAGCCAGAGGAGAAAAGTTGTTCTACACACCGAAGCAAGGGGAGAGCCTGTTTAGGTTTGCTCAACTCCTCCGCGGGATTTTACGATCAGTCTTCAGAAGATTCAAAGGTGAGGCTCCAATCATAGCAGAGGGAAGTCATGATCTCCAGTTCCAGATTCTGCGTCGCAGGTTGCTTTATTCATCAAGCGTGGCTGCCGTCCGCCGTACTGTGGCCCAGCAAGTGTCAAATTGGCAAGCAACCTAAGGGACAAGCCGCGCTGATGAGGCTTGACCCCTGATGTGCATTTGTACCTGAGTAACCGGTTTGGGCTTAGCGTATCCCGTTTTGGACGCGGCTTCATTTCTCCTAGTCCACAAACAATTCTATGAATAGATGTGCAAAGAGTAGGTAGGTAAAGTCGTGAAGATAGAACAGAGATGTGATTGCAGATTTGCTGCACTTTTTCCAACGGCTATTGATGCAGAAGTCCCTCTCGCAGAATCAGCAGAACCATGCTCAGCCCCAGCTTCTCATTTCTCCAAAGTCGTGATGCTTGCTCTGCTCAAGCCAATTGTTTCGTCCCCTTGGATACAGCCGAGCTCACATCTCGGCCTTGCCCCCATTCAAGGCTAGCGAACGCCAAATTAGCCAGGCCCTCATTGGCCCCTGGCCCAGCCCAGTCCAATCCAATCCTACACAGCACTCAAACCGCTTGACTGTCGCTGCTGCAGTTGGCGTGCGTGGTGTTCGTCCCTTCTTTCCTCTGCCTTTGCTTCACCTCTCTTCCACCTCACGACAGCTTCAACTCCAGAGCGCCTGCCAGTCAGGCCTGCCATTCCTTAGGTTTACGACCCCTCCGCTCCTTCTTCATGTTCCGACCATAGTCACTCCTTCGAGTCTTTCGCCTTTCGCCTTTGTGTGCTCTTTCAATTCACTGCATTTTCTGAGTTAGGAGTTGTTTCAATAAGAGCATTGCATATTGCGAAATAGTGTCTACGGAAGGAGCGTCAATCAACACGATCCACCACCTGAATTGCCATCATCGCACCTGCATCGAAACCGGTCGCACCTCCCTTCGCAAATAGCCTACGACGGCTATTGCTCTAGCCACCTCAACCTCAACCGTCGCTCGTCAACTTCGTCAGGTTGGCAGCGAGGTCCGCCAACATGGACGACCAACGCGCAGCAAATATTGTTAGGGCTCCGCAGGTGTTAGGAAGAATGGAATCAATAATCAATATTGCCGTTCCAAATCGCGTCGTGGAACCGCGTCAAGCGGCGACTTCAACCTCGTCCTCTGCTGGATCTACAGGCAGCTGCGGTGCCAATGCCTGCGAGAAATCTGTCAGCTCGACGACTTTCACCATGCCCATTATCCTCGGTATTGCGTAAGTTAAAATAGAGCCCCTTCAAGCAACATCTCTAATTTAGTAGCATCCCTATTATTGGAGCCGCCGTTTTGTTCTTCATCCTGCACCGGAGACACGTACGCAAGCAAAGAGAGGAGGACGCAAACGATCGCCATGCATCTATGGACTTTGGACTTGGTGATGTACCACCGCCTGGCAGGTCGAAGAACTCGAGAGCACCATCCGCCATGGACAACAAGGACTATGGAGAGAAGCCTGGTATGAGCCGGCGTCAGGTGTCTATGGATATGGCCATGAACAGTCCCTATCTTCTCCCACCGGAGCTTCACAACTCGCGCGAGTCCATCCATTCTCTTTCAAGGTCATTAGCACAGCATGAAGATCCATACCATCCAGTCACGCAATATTATCCAGGAGACGGCGCATCTATTCGGTCCCAATCGAAACAAGGCTCCTCCATATACACTGGCTCAAGCCATGCACCGTCGAAATTACATGACATGAGTACCGCAGAGCTCGTCTCCAATGCTGGAATGATGCCACGGAGCAACCCAGCTGGTTTTGTGCCCCCACCTCGTCAGAACTCGTTGCCCCAGAAGAATAATCTCAGCCCTGTGCAATCTCTTTCGAACGACCCAGTACCACCATATCCCGTTGAGCCGCCTAAAGCTCATATGCCTGAAAGTCTTCCCTCGCCCGCAGTGCCAAGGGGTCTGCCTGTATCACCACGTCCCGGACAGAACTTAGGACAGAACCTTGCTCCTACCTTGCCAAGTCTGGATATCAACCGCGAGTCAACCGCCGACATTTCAGCCATCAGAAATAGCAACAACTACCTGGGCAGCTTTATCCATGCAGGCGCAACTGAAAACACTCCTCCGTCCCCCCCTCGCAAAGATCAGGAGCCTGAACTGCCGAAGGTTGAGCAGCAACCAATCAAGCGCAAATCACCTCCCACAAGCTTGAACTCGTTACCATCAAACCCTCGACCTGTTCGCAAGGAATCAGTCCCCACAGTTCAACCAGCTGAACCAAAGACTTTTATGGATGATGAGAGCGAGTACGGCGATGGATTCAGAATTACACCTCCTTCTCCAGGCCGGCAGCAGCGAGAACAACGATATTCAATGGACATTCCCCCTGAAGAGTTTGCACAAGCTGGATTGGGTGCTCCTGGATTTGACCCCAAGCGGCTTTCGATGGGATTCCGCCCCTTGCCGCCTGACAACACGCTGGAGACTGATGATCCGGAGATCAGAGCTAACCGAATTCGATCATTCTACAAAGAATACTTTGACGATAGCAAGCCAGCTCCAGCCGGACAGTATTATGAGGATTATGATGAGAACTATCTTGGCGAGACGGCATATTACGACCCAGACTCTAACCAATTTGTCATGCCATTTGCCCAGCCCGTCACCCGTCGTGCTATGACACCTCCTCCACGTGGTCCAAGATTCCAAGGCCAGGGACCTCCTCGAGCTAGACAAGGCTCAATGGGCGCTATGAGCACTGGTGGAATGCGTGGTCCTCAAATGTATCCTCCAGGCCCATATCCCCAGGGTCCAAGAGCGTACTCTTCTGCATCAGGACGAATGGGACCAGGAGCTCACAACAACGGTCCAAGACGCCCAATGCCTCCTCCATCTGCTCTTAATAGCTTGCCAACTCCATCTAAGCTTAGAGACGACTCTTTTGCTCTCATGGGAGCTATCGACTTCGCACCACCCCAGACCTACAGAGACAGGGTAGCGGGTCGATCAGAAAGCCCATTGGGTGAGAGGCGGCCTTATTCGCCAGCAGTACCATCATATGCTCCAGTTGTCAGTGCTTTTGATGAACTGGCACCGATTCCTAGCCCGTAAGTTGTGTCCAATTGCAAATGTACACAAATACTAACAGAAGTAGACACTTGCTCCGAAAGTCAGGAACATTCACATCACTGGACTTTGCTCCTCCCAAGAGATTCAAGGATCCGGACAGCATGAGTGACGCCGGTAGCATTCGAAGCAACACAAGTGGCATTTCCCAACGCCAACTGGGTGCTATCAGAAACGGAGCATACCGTATCAGCCGAATCCCCGGAGACGTAGTCTTCTCGAAAGATGACTTTGCAACTCAACTGAAGCCTCAATGGGGCATGCGAGCTCATAATAGTTAGAATTCATGACCAAACGTAAATGTCTGCGAATCCTCGTGGTCCTTCCCGCTTGGGCTACCACTCGAAGCATTTCAGCGCGCATGCATAAACAACAAAACATATTTTGGATTTTCACACACGACACCACATAGCTTGGTGCCTCGTTTTACGACCCTCGCTGCCCTTTTAGGCCAAACAACACAAACAAATAGCCACCGTATCTCATGCGTCGACGAGATGGCTGTGTATACGCATGAATTGAGCCGGTTCTGATTTGAGAATCCGGCGCGCACACTTCCAGAGAAACAAAACTCGAACACTTCTCTGGGTCTAATGTCTTTCTTGTAATAGATGGTTGGGGCGATCACTGGGATGGGTAAGTTGCTTTTTCTCGATTCTTGGTCATAGAGTGTGTGCGTGATGAAGGAGGAACATGCATATAGATGCAGAAAGAAGCGCAAGTGGATGCAGAGATGGAAGGAGAGAAAGAGGGCGTGCATTGGATGGTGTTTGTCTTGTATAGTAGGCGAATGAAAGGCATTCATGAAACGGGACCTCATCCCTTTTCAGCACGTGACCCTACCTCCCTTCCAGTTGATTTAATATCACGTGCATATCTCATCTGTTGTAAATTCAAGGTTGAAATCTTGAACACTGCAATCTCTTCGAGCAATAAGGCGTAGATAGATCTGACGTCAAAGAGGTATAATATCCCGATTAAGTCTACATCATTCTCCCTTACCCCTGATAAACAACTGCCCGGGGCTGGTAACGAGGAATTAAGGTTAGCGCAACGGTGAAAATCAGGGAAATTTTAGTAGAAGGGGTGAGTGAGGAAGGGTCCACACTGGAACTTGCGCCGTGCGGAGATTAAATTGTGGGGCCGGGTAGGTGAGGGTGGGATTGTGGGATTGGGGGTGGGATTTGGAGATGAATAGGTTTGATATGGAGAGGTGTTTGGGTTAGGTGGTGGT
>Ga0302325_10022882_pt1 | contig 13057 bp, 9 predicted proteins | sample Palsa_T0_2_FD_201948 | JGI IMG/M metagenome (GOLD analysis project Ga0302325, IMG submission 201948) | Peat permafrost microbial communities from Stordalen Mire near Abisko, Sweden - Palsa_T0_2 | ecosystem: Environmental > Terrestrial > Soil > Palsa > Peat permafrost | place: Sweden: Abisko... | reverse complement strand
TACAGCGAGCGCCCTGGGCGCGGAGTTTTTCATCGGGCAACTCGTTATAGACCTCTTTCCAGTCCATCAGGCGCAGCTTGACCGATCGCCGCGTCGGCATCTCCCGGTTGATCTCTTTGAACCCGGTGGGCTTGCCCATGGTCAGGGAATCCTGTTGAAAATTCGAAATTCGAAACTCGAATGACGAATCAAGCTCGAAACTCGAATGACGAAATTCGACGCGAATACCATTTGGTCATTCGGATTTTGAATTTGATTCGTCATTCGAATTTCGAGCTTACACCTTACGCCTGCCGCTGCGACAATTGTTTCGCTCGTTCCTCGACTTCCGATTTGTGTTCCAGCACTCGGCGATAGTCCGTCGGCATCACCTTCACGAACCATTTCAATTCCTCATCGAAGTCGGCAAGAATCGCCTTGGCGACCGTGCTGCCGGTGAATTTGTGATGGTTCTCAAGAAGCCGGCGCAGCGTGGCGATGTCCTCGGGTTTGTCGGGGCGTTCCAGCTCGACCATTTCCAGGTTGCAGAGGTCACGGAACTGGCCGGAAGCGTCATAAACATAAGCGATTCCACCGGACATGCCGGCGGCGAAATTGCGGCCAGTGGGGCCGATCACGACGACGCGGCCGCCGGTCATGTACTCGCAGGCGTGATCGCCGACGCCCTCGACGACGGCTTCGGCGCCGCTGTTACGAACGCAGAATCGCTCGCCGACGACGCCGCGGAGATAAATCTCGCCGGCGATTGCGCCGTAGGCGATCACATTTCCGGCGATGATGTTTTCCTCGGCCTTGAATGAGGAATTCTTGGGAGGATAGACGATGACGCGCCCGCCGGAGAGGCCCTTTCCGCAGTAATCGTTGGCATCGCCTTCGAGTTCGAGGGTGACGCCGCGGGCCAAAAAACATCCGAAGCTTTGTCCGGCGGATCCGTTGAATTTGAAATGGATCGTGCCGTCGGGAAGGCCGTCGTGTCCGTGTTTGCGGGCGATTTCGCTGGAAAGGATGGCCCCTACGGTGCGATTGACGTTGATGATGGGAAGCTCGGCCCGGACTTTTTCGCCGCGATCCAGGGCGCGCGCGGCCAGTTTCAGGAGCTTGATATCCAGAGCCGCGTCGAGGCCGTGATCCTGCTTCTGCACATTGCGGATGGCAACGTCGGGGCTGACTTGGGGCTTGTGAAGGATGACCGACAGGTCCAGGCTTTTGGCTTTCCAGTGGCCGCTCAGGTCCGCGAATTCGAGCATTTGCGACTGGCCGACCATGTCTTCAAATTTTCGGAACCCCATCTCGGCCATGTATTGGCGGACTTCCTCGGCGATGAAGAACATGAAGTTGATGACGTGCTCCGGCTTGCCGGTGAATTTCTTGCGAAGCTCGGGGTCCTGCGTGGCAATGCCGACGGGACAGGTGTTGAGGTGGCACACGCGCATCATGATGCAACCCGATGCGATCAGAGGCCCGGTGCTGAACCCGAATTCCTCCGCTCCGAGCAACGCGCCGATGACGACGTCGCGGCCGGTTTTCAGTTGGCCATCGGTTTGCAGGATAATCCGGCCACGAAGATCGTTGAGAACCAGCGTCTGCTGCGTTTCGGCGACGCCCATTTCCCAGGGGATGCCGGCATATTTGATGCTGGTGAGAGGCGAAGCGCCCGTTCCGCCGCTGTCGCCGCTGATGAGAATGTGATCGGCCTTGGCCTTGGCGACGCCGGCAGCGACGGTGCCGACGCCGACTTCGCTGACCAGTTTCACGCTGATCCGCGCCTCGCGGTTGCTGTTTTTCAGGTCGTGAATCAGCTGCGCCAGGTCTTCGATGGAATAAATATCATGATGCGGCGGAGGCGAGATCAGACCGACGCCCGGGGTACTGTGGCGGATTTTGCCGATGTATTCATCGACTTTATGGCCGGGGAGCTGGCCTCCTTCACCGGGCTTGGCCCCCTGGGCCATTTTGATCTGCAGTTCCGCGGCATTGATAAGATATTCGCCAGTGACGCCGAAGCGGGCGGAGGCCACTTGCTTGATCGCCGAGCGGCGAAGCACGGGCGATGGAGGAAGGGTTTCGTTGATCACCTTCAGTTCCGGGAGAAGAACCTGATTGCCGGCCTTGTCGCGGTCGGGGAAGAACCGGTCGGGGTCTTCGCCTCCTTCGCCGGTGTTGCTCTTGCCGCCGATGCGGTTCATGGCGATGGCGAGATTCTCGTGCGCTTCCTTGCTGATGGATCCGAAGCTCATCGCGCCGGTGACGAATCGTTTGACGATTTCCTTCGCCGGTTCAACCTGATCGAGCGGGATTGGCGTGGGGGCGTGTTTGATCTTGAGAAGTCCGCGGAGCGTGCAGTGATTGCGGGCTTCGTCGTTGCAGGATTTGGCGTACTCCTGGAAGGCCTTGAATCCGTCGATGGGGCGGGTGACGCCGACGCGCACGGCATGCTGCATTTTCGCGATGGAATCGGGGTTCCACATGTGGTATTCGCCGTCGCGGCGCCACTGATAATTTCCGCCGTTTTCCAGGACTTCTCCATTGACCCGGATGGGGGGGAAGCCATGGCGATGCCGCATGAGTGATTCGGCGGCGATCACATCCAGATCAACGCCATTGATTCGGCTGGCGGTGTTGCAGAAGAACTTGTCCACCATCCGCTTGCTCAGTCCGATCGCCTCAAAAATCTGCGCGCCGCGATAACTCTGTACGGTGCTGATGCCCATCTTGCTGGCGACCTTGAGAATCGCCTTGTTGGCGGCCTTGATGAAATTTTTCTTGGCCGTTTCCAGGGAGAGATCGGCCGGAAGCATTCCATCGGCGTGAAGGTCGGCCAGGGTCTCAAATGCCAGATAGGGATTGATCGCGCCGGCGCCGTAGCCGATCAGCAGGCAGAAATGATGCGATTCGCGGGCCTCGCCGGTTTCGATCACCAAACCGCACTGGGTGCGCGTTCCTTCGCGGATGAGGTGATGATGCACCGCGGCGGTCGCGAGCAGGCTGGGGATCGGCGCATGGGCCGCATCGACGCCGCGGTCGGACAGGACCAGGATCGACGCGCCTTCGCGGACGGCGCTCGCCGCGGCGACGCATAACGCATCGACCGCTTTTTCCAAACTGGCTTCGCCGCCCGAGACGTTGAACAGCATAGGCAATGTGACAGCGCGCAAATCGCCGTGGGCGACCTCGCGCAGCTTTTCCAGGTCGCTGTTGGAAAGAATGGGCTGCTTGAGCTTGATGAGATGGCAATTTTTCGGAGCTTCGCTGAGGAGATTGCCCTCGCGGCCGAGATAGGTGTAGAGGCTCGTGACCAATTCCTCCCGGATTGCGTCCAGCGGCGGATTCGTCACCTGCGCGAAAAGCTGCCGGAAATAGTTGTAGAGCAACTGCGGCTTGTCGCTGAGGCACGCCAGGGGCGTGTCGGTTCCCATGCTGCCCAGTGCCTCCTGGCCGGTGGCGGCCATGGGCATCATGATCATTTTGAGGTCTTCAACCGTATATCCGAAGGCGTGCTGGCGGCAGCGGAGGGTCTTGTGGTCCGGCTCATGGATTTTGCTCGCGGCCGGAAGATCGTCCAGCGGGATCATGTACTGGTTGAGCCAATCCTTCCACGGTCGCTTTTCGACGAGATCGCGCTTGATTTCGTTGTCATCGATGATCCGGCCCTGCTTGAAGTCGATGAGGAAAATCCTGCCCGGCTGGAGCCGCCATTTGCGGGCGATGTTCTCCGGCTTGATCGGCAATACGCCCACCTCGCTGGCCATGACGACCAGATCGTCCTTGGTGACATAATACCGGCTGGGGCGCAGGCCGTTGCGATCGAGCACCGCGCCGACCTGTGCGCCATTGGTGAAAACGATGCTGGCCGGGCCGTCCCAGGGCTCCATCAGGCAGGCGTGATATTCGTAAAAAGCCTTCAGCTCCTCGTCCATCTTATGGTTGTTCTGCCACGCTTCGGGGATGAGCATGAGCATGCTGTGAGCCAGGCTGCGTCCATTGAGGGTGAGAAACTGAAGCGCATTGTCGATGGTGGCGGTATCCGATCCGGATTCGGTAAGGATCGGGAACATTTTCTGCAATTCATCGCCGAAGATTTCCGATTGAAGCGAACCGTAGCGGGCGCGCATCCAGTTGCGATTGCCACGGAGGGTGTTGATCTCACCGTTGTGGGCCAGATATCGGTAGGGATGCGCCTTGTCCCAGCTTGGGAAGGTGTTGGTGCTGAATCGCGAATGAATGACCGCCAGGGCGGATTCAAAATCCGGCTCGCTTAGATCGGGGTAATAGAGGCGAACCTGATGCGCGGTGAGCATCCCTTTGTAGATGATTCGGGAAGCGCTCAGGGCGCAGATATAAAATTGGTTGCGGGCCTGCTCGGGAAGATCGCTGAATTCGATGCTGTTCTCAGCCCGCTGGCGGACGAGGTAAAGCCGGCGATCGAAGTCCTGACGGTTATAAAACGCGTTGCCCATACCGACGAAGATCTGGCGGATTCTTGGCTCGCAGCGCTTCGGGGTGGGGCCGATGTGGCGATTGTCCACCGGCACATCGCGCCAGCCGAGGGTCACCATTCCATAGTCCGCGACCACCTTTTCCAGAATCCCTTGGCACTGTGCCCGCTGATCCGCATCCTGCGGCAGGAAAACGTTGGCAACCCCATATTGATTGAGCGGAGGGAGGACTATCCCCAGTTCCGAGCATTTTCTGCGTAAGAAGCCATCGGGAAGGCGAACCAGAATGCCCGCCCCATCCCCGCTGTTGGGCTCGCAGCCGCAGGCTCCGCGGTGGTTCATATTTTCCAGCATCTCCAGTGCCTGCAAGACGATACGGTTGCTGGCTTTGCCCTTGATATGGCAAAGAAAGCCGACGCCGCAGGCATCGTGCTCAAGCTGGGGATCGTATAGGCCCTGAGCGGGTGGATAACCTCTCATGATGCTGCTTCTGGGTAGAAAAACTCAGCGCAGAACGACGCGAACCGGGATTTTATGGCGATTAAGAGCGATTTGGAGCGATTCTCACAAATATATTATCGCAAGGCAGTTGGTTGCTCTGACATTAAGTGGATGGCCATCAATAGTCAACAAAAACCCAATACTCAATCAATGGACGAATTGAAGCCATCCTTTTTTTGATTGCATAGTACGTCATACATAGTATATGCTATGCGTGACGAGGCAATCCATGCGAATTGAACGTGAACTGATGCGCGGAGCGGGCCCGATGGCGGTCTTGCGGCTGCTGAGCGGCGGGGAAAAATACGGCTACGAACTGGTCCAATTACTCGATCGCCGCACCAGCGGTGTGCTGGCGATGGGCCAAAGCACGCTTTATCCCCTGCTCTATAACCTCGAAGCCAAGGGGCTGATTGCTTCCCGCACCGAAAAGGCGTCGAATGGTCGGCCGCGGCGGTATTACCGAATCACCGAAAATGGAGGGAAACGGCTGATGCGCGATCTACAGCAATGGGAAACGATTTCGGCGGCGATGGGGCAGCTCGGAATGACCGGAACCTGACCATGTCGGAAGCAATCGAGCCGAGCCTGCGCCGCAAGCTGTGGATGACTCCATGGCGAGATTTACTGCGCGGCCGACTGACGCTTGGGCTGGATGTCGCCGCCCAAATTCAATCGGCCGACATTGCGGAGAACGCTAGGGCGCTAATTTCCGCTGTCGTCCGCCGAACGCGGCTTTGGAGATCGGAGAAAGTCGCGGTCGCCGAGGAATTGATCGCGCATTTTCGGGACGGCCTGGATTCCGGCGAATCGATCAACCAATTGATCGAAAAGTTCGGCGATGAACGGCGGTCGGCGAAACTGATCCGGCGGGCGAAGGTCCGCAATCGCCCAATGGCGTGGCGTGCGACGGGCGTGGTCGTTCGGTTTATCGAGATTGTCTTGGCGGTGCAATTCATTCTTGCGGCGTATTTCTTTGCGGGACATCCGTCGCCGAAAGTCGATTACATGGCGCAACTTAACCAGCCGGTGCTGGCGATCCCGGAAGATCAGCGGGCGTGGCCGCTGTATCGTCAGGCGATTATCAAAAGCTCCGATTATCATCCGCCGGTATTTAACAACTTTTATTCTATTGACGATTTTCAGCCGGGGGGCAAGGGATGGCCGTGGATGACGCAATGGCTGCGACAGCACGCGGCGGCGCTTGAATTGGCGCGCGAAGCGGCGGCAAAACCGGCGTTGGGGTTTGTTTATGGGAGTCACGGATCCTGCGACGATCCCGCGGTTTTCCCGGAATTGGTTTCGCCGAGTCGAGAGGATTTTCCGGTTTTGCTGCCCTATTTGAATAAGCTTCGGAGCCTATCCGAAGTTCTGACCAAGGATGCGGACCTGGCGCGCCAGGAAGATGACGTGCCGCGATTTTCAAGCGATGTCGCGGCGATCCTGGGAATGTCCGGGCAGCTTCGCTCGGGCGGATTTATCATTTGCAGCCTCGTCGCCGATGCGCTTCGCTGGGACGCGCTTAAGCAGATCAGCGATGTTCTGACTGCGCAATCCGCGTGGCTTCGGAATTCTGATCTACAGGATTTAGCGCATCAGCTTTCTCGAATCGGCGACGCGGCCGAGACGTATGGTCTCGAGGGGATGCGGCTTAGCATTTATGATCGTGTGCAAAACACTTACACGGATGACGGCAATGGCGATGGACGATTGACTCCACAAGGCATCTGGCCGGATTCCACTTGGGATGGGATTGTGTTTGTTCGGAACAATGCCCAAATGTTCACGTTTGGCCCGGCAGTGATGGAACTCGCCGCGTCCCGACGCGAGATCGTCAACCGGTTCGACCAGTGGGCCCGGCTTGTCGATTCCGATCTGCACCACTCGATGCGCGAGAGGGAACGGACCTCAGCGGATGATTTTCTGATCTCCACAAATGATTCCGATCGGTGGCACACCCGAGATCATGTCTTGGATGAACTCGTGCCCGGATTGCAAGGGTGGCGAATTCAGGCGGAATGGATATTGGGAGCGCGCGATGGAATCGAAGCCGGACTGGCCGCCGAGATGTATCGACGGCGGCACGGTCAGTTTCCCGCATCGCTCCAGCAAATGGTTCCCGAGCTTTTGCCGGTGGTGCCGGCAGACCGAATCACGGGCGATCCCGTGAAATATCGCCTCGTTAATGGACAGCCAATCGTTTACAGCGTCGGCGTTGACCGGAAGGACGATGGCGGTCGCCCGCCGGAAGGACCGGGGGGAAAGATGACGAATTGGCCCGCGGCGGCCGCGTGGCCGGATCCAACCGATCGGAAACCACATAAGATTCCCAGCGGGGATTGGATCTTGTACCCATTGCCGAACTATGACGATTGAGCCGGGGGATCCCCCTTACCATTTCTGCAGCACCACCGGTCCCAGAGTAGTACCTTGCTCAGTACCGGCCGAAGCAACTCACGGATATCGCCCTATTTAATTGTCCAACTTGAGGTTATAATTTAGTGCCGCTGGGCAGAACTCATTTGAGACCCAGTATCAACTGTGCTATGCTTAGGTTGGGGCTATCCAGCCGCCGGATTGGCGGTTAGGGTGCGTTTTGGAAAATTGAAAGGAGCATTATGCCTATCACATTGTCAGAGACCGCGGCTCGGGAGATCAAGACGATCATCAAGCAGCAGGAGCTGCCCGAAGCCGAGACCAAACTTCGCGTTGGCGTCAAGGGCGGTGGTTGCAGCGGGTTCAGCTACATGCTTGATCTCACGGAAGAGGGCAAGAATGAGGCGGATGAGGAAATGGATTCCAATGGAATCAAGATTCTCTGTGATATGAAGTCGTATCTCTACCTCAACGGAACGGAGATCGATTTCAAGGATGAAGTCATGGGCCGCGGGTTCGTGTTCAAGAACCCCAATGCGACCAGCAGTTGCGGCTGTGGAAGCAGTTTCACGGCCTAAGAGCGTGCTGACATGCCGACAGCGGAAACTGAAATCGAAACGCTCGCCAATCGCGAGTATCAGTGGGGCTTCATCAGCGACATTGAGGCGGATGAAGCTCCGCCTGGATTGAACGAAGAGGTCATCCGCTTCATCTCCCACAAAAAAGACGAGCCGGTGTGGATGCTGGACTGGCGGCTGAAGGCGTATCGGCACTGGCTCACGATGACGGAGCCGCATTGGGCGATGGTTCACCATCCACCCATCGATTATCAGGGCACGATCTACTATTCCGCGCCGAAGGCGAAGAAAAAGAGCTTTGACGAGGTCGACCCCGAGCTGCTGAAGATTTATGAGAAGCTGGGCGTGCCGATGGGCGAGCGGGCCGCGCTGCTTGGCGTGGAGCAGCCGAACATCGCGGTGGATGCCGTCTTCGACAGCGTTTCGGTCGCCACGACGTTCAAGAAGACCCTGGCCGAAAAAGGGATCATTTTTTGCTCCTTCAGCGAAGCGGTGCGCGAGCATCCCGACCTGGTGCGGAAATACATGGGATCGGTGGTTCCCTATTCGGATAATTATTTCGCGACGCTCAACAGCGCGGTGTTCACCGACGGCAGCTTTTGCTTCGTGCCCAAGGGCGTGAAGTGTCCGATGGAATTGAGCACATATTTCCGGATCAATGCGAAGAACACGGGGCAGTTCGAGCGGACGCTGATCATCGCCGAGGAGGGCGCATCGGTGAGTTATCTCGAGGGCTGCACGGCCCCCGTGCGTGATGAGAACCAGCTTCACGCCGCCGTGGTGGAACTGGTGGCCTTGGACAACGCGAGCATCAAATACAGCACGGTCCAGAACTGGTATCCCGGCGACAAGGAAGGCAAGGGCGGAATTTACAATTTCGTCACCAAGCGCGGCAAGTGCAAGGGCCGGGCCAGCAAGATCAGTTGGACGCAGGTTGAAACCGGATCGGCGATCACGTGGAAATACCCCAGCTGCATTCTGCAGGGCGATGACAGCATCGGCGAATTTTACAGCGTGGCGCTGACCAACAACCACCAGCAGGCGGACACCGGCACGAAGATGATCCACATCGGCAAGAACACGCGCAGCACGATCGTGAGCAAGGGGATCAGCGCCGGATTCGGGCAGAACTGCTACCGCGGCCAGGTGAAGATTTTGAAGGGGGCGACCAGCAGCCGGAACTACACGCAATGCGACAGTCTGCTTTTGGGCGACAAATGCGGGGCGCACACGGTTCCGTACATCGAGGTCCACAACACGACCAGCCGCGCCGAGCACGAGGCCAGCACGAGCAAGATCGGCGAAGACCAGTTGTTCTATTGCAAGACCCGCGGGATCAGCCTCGAGGACGCGATCAGCATGATCGTGAGCGGCTTCTGCAAGGAAGTTTTCCGCGAGTTGCCGATGGAGTTCGCGGTCGAGGCGCGGAAATTGCTGGGAGTGAGCCTGGAGGGATCAGTTGGCTAAGGGCGGATTTGCCATCGGTATCCGTCAGCCGGCCAAAAAGGAACTGGAACAATTACGAATTTTTGATCAGCGAAAAATTGCCGACGCGATTAGGAACCATCTTTCTCACGAACCGCTTGTTCCAAGTCGCAATCGCAAGGAGCTTATCGGAGTAAACGCCGAGTTTGAACATGATCCGCCGCTTTGGGAATTAAGAATTGGCGAGTATCGGGTATTTTATGACGTAGACGAACAAAACCGCATTGTCAGAGTGCGGGCGATTCGGCACAAGCCGCCGCAAGCAGCGACGGAGGACGTGATTCGATGAAGACAACGACACTGGAAGCGCCTCGATCGCTATTGGACCTTACGCGAGGAATGAAGCGGGGATATACGGTTTTGACGCGTGATGGAAAGCCGGTGGCGTATCTTTTTTCGGCCGCACATTACGACGAGGAAGATATTGGTTACATGACTGACCCGAAGTTCTGGGAAATGGTCAGGCAGCGACGGGAAAGCGACGAGTTCATTCCGCTGGAGCAGGTTGAGGCTGAAATTGCCGCAAAGGAGCGCGCGGAATCGAAGAGAAACCACCCTCGGAAAGGGCGTCGAATAGCGAAATAATTGAACCGAAAGCAGATACCGATGGCATTTCTTGAAATCACCGATCTTCACGTCCGCGTCGCCGCCCCGGGCGGCCGCGACATCCTCAAGGGTGTGAATCTCACCGTCAACGCCGGCGAAGTCCATGCCATCATGGGCAAAAACGGCTCCGGCAAAAGCACGCTCGTGCAGGTGCTGGCGGGCCGGGAAACATATGAAGTGACGAGGGGGACCGTTGCTTACGATGGGAAAGACCTGCTGAAACTCTCGGCCGAGGAACGGGCGCGGGAGGGCGTGTTTCTGGCGTTCCAATATCCGGTGGAAATACCGGGCGTGAGCACCGATTATTTTCTGAAGGCCGCCGTTAATGCCGCGCGAAAGCACCGGGGCCAGGCGGAAATGGACACGGTGGCATTCCTGAAATTGATCCGGGAAAAGATGGCGCTGCTGAAGATGGACCCCAGCTTCATGAAGCGGGCCATCAACGAAGGGTTTTCCGGCGGCGAGAAAAAGCGGAACGAGATTTTCCAGATGGCGGTGTGCGATCCGCGGCTGGCGCTGATGGACGAGACGGACTCCGGGCTGGACATCGATGCGCTGAAAGTCGTCGCGAACGCCGCCAATAGTCTCCGCGGGGCCGGCCGGGCGATTGTGATCGTAACGCATTATCAGAAGGTACTGAATTACCTCGAGCCGGATTTCGTGCATGTGATGCTGGATGGCCGGATCGTAAAATCGGGGGACAAGAATCTGGCGACGGAGCTGGAAGACCGGGGCTATGATTTTGTCGAACGCCTGGTGGCCGCGGGAGTTTGAGAATGACGCAACTGGCAAGCGGGAAAACATCCGATCATGCGCGGGCGGAACAATCCGCCGGGCACGCGTGGCTGAACGCGATGCGACGCGCGGGGGTGGACCGTTTTGCGTCGGTCGGTTATCCCAAACCAACCGATGAAGACTGGCGCTTGACCAGCGTCGCGCCGATCGCCCGGACGAAATTCGTCCCGGCCAAAGCACACCTGGATGACGAGGCGATCGAATTGGCCCGCGGCATGAGTTTCGGCACCGATGCCGCGACCGAGCTGGTATTCGTCAACGGACATTTCGCCGGATCACTGTCGCACGCGGCCAAACTGCCGCGCGGGGCAACGGCCGGCACGATCGGGCAAATGCTCGCGTCCGATGGCGCGCTTTTGGAACGGAACCTGGGCAGGCTGGCGGAAATTGACGATACCCCCTTTGTCGCGCTGAACACCGGTGCGATTCATGACGGCGCTGTCGTGCATATCGGCAAGGGCGTCGGCGTTGAGAAACCGATTCACCTGCTGTTTGTTTCAACGGCCGGCTCCGAACCGACGCAGTCGTTTCCGCGCGTTCTGGTGGTGGCGGAAGAAAACAGCGAACACACGCTCGTGGAGAGTTTCATCGGCGGCCGGGGCGCGCATCTGACCAATGCGGTCACCGAAATCTCCGCCGGGAATGATTGCCGGATCAATTACAACCGGATGCAGCGCGGCAGCGACGAAGCTTTCGCGGTGGCGGCGCTGGCGGTCCGGCTCGGGCGCGGCAGCCGATTTATCAGCCATGCCGCCACGCTCGGCGGAAAACTGACGAGAAACGATCTGAAAATCATGCTGGCGGGCGAGGGAGCCGATGCGACGATCAACGGCCTGGCGATTCTGAGCAGAGATCAGCATTGCGACAACCACACATTGCTCGACCACGCCGCCGCCCATTGTCCGAGCCATGAACTGTACAAGCATGTTCTGAGCGGCAAGTCCACTTGCGTGTTCCGCGGAAAAATTCTGGTTCGACCCGGGGCACAGAAGACGGATTCGAAGCAGTCCAGCAAATCGCTGCTGCTGAGCGACGACGCCCAGATGAACAGCCAGCCGGCCCTGGAAATTTATGCCGATGACGTGAAATGCACGCACGGCAGCACGACAGGCCCGGTGGATGAGGAGATGGTGTTTTATCTTCGTTCGCGCGGCGTGGGCCTGGAGGCGGCGCGGCATCTGCTGACGTACGCGTTCGCGGCCGATGTCACCCGGCGGATCAAGGTCGAGCCGGTGCGCCGCCGACTGGAGGATTTTCTGGCCGCCCAGCACGGCCTGCCGCGGGATTTGCGCATCACGGATTTGGGCGAGCACGATGAAAAGGCGCGATGAGAAATCTTCCGGAGCCAGCGCCGCGATTTTGGACGAAGGAACCGAATCCCTCGCCGAGTTCGACGTGGAGCGCGTCCGCGCTCAATTTCCCATCCTGAAGATAAAAGTTCATGGCAAGCCGCTGGTTTATCTCGACAACGGCGCGACTACGCAGAAGCCGCGGGTCGTGATCGATGCCATCCGCCGATATTACGAATCCGAGAACGCGAACATCCATCGCGGCGTACACACCCTGAGCCAGGAAGCGACCGCGGCTTACGAGCTGGCGCGGAAGAAAGTCGCCCGCTTCATCAATGCGGCCGAGGATCGCGAGATTATCTTCACGCGCGGAACCACCGAGAGCATCAATCTGGTCGCGTCGAGCTACGGCGGTAAATTTCTGAAAGCCGGGGATGAAATCATTCTCTCCGCGATGGAACACCATTCCAACATTGTTCCATGGCAACTTTTGGCCGAGCGGACCGGCGCGAAAATCCGCGTGATTCCGATGAACGATCGCGGCGAGCTGGCAATGGACGAATTCGACCGCATGCTGAATGACCGCACGAAAATCGTTTCGATCGTGCATTTGTCCAATTCGCTGGGGACGATCAATCCGGTTCGGCAGATCATTGAAAAAGCCCATGCGCGCGGAGCGGTCGTCATGGTCGACGGGGCGCAGTGGGTGGGGCACGCTCCGCTGGACGTTCGGAAACTCGACGCGGATTTCTATGCCTTTTCCGGGCATAAGCTCTATGGCCCGACCGGGGTCGGCGTGCTGTATGGGAAAGCCGCGCTGCTGGAAGCGATGCCCCCGTATCAGGGTGGTGGGGACATGATCAGTTCGGTGACGTTCGAGAAGACGACGTACGCCGCTTTGCCGCACAAGTTCGAGGCGGGCACCCCGAACATCGCGGGGGGAATCGGTTTAGGCGCGGCGATCGACTTCGTCAATTCGATCGGCCTGGAA
>Ga0302325_10022881_pt1 | contig 13057 bp, 11 predicted proteins | sample Palsa_T0_2_FD_201948 | JGI IMG/M metagenome (GOLD analysis project Ga0302325, IMG submission 201948) | Peat permafrost microbial communities from Stordalen Mire near Abisko, Sweden - Palsa_T0_2 | ecosystem: Environmental > Terrestrial > Soil > Palsa > Peat permafrost | place: Sweden: Abisko... | reverse complement strand
CCTCCGAGCGTCGCCAGTACCATTCGCGGCGCTGCCGCGAGCGCGCCGAGCAGGAGTTCTCCGAACCCGGCGCTCGATGCCGCGAGCGGGTCGAGCTCGTCGGCGGCGAGCAGCGGGAGCCCCAGCGCCTCGGCCGACTCGACCACCGCCGTCCCGTCCGCGAGAAGCAAGAAGCGGGCGTCGATCACCCGGCCGAGCGGGTCGTGAACGCCCACGCCGCACCACTGGCCGCCGAGCGCGCGCGCAATGAGCTCGGCGGTGCCTTCGCCGCCGTCAGCGACCGGGAGCTCGTCGGCCACCCATCCCGCTCGCCGGATGCCTCGTGCGAGCGCCGCCGCGGCATGCGTCGGCGACAGGACCCCCTTGAGGCTAGCCGGGCATGCGAGCGCGCGCGGCACGCGGCTCCTCGATCTGCTCGCGCCCGGGGAGCTCGTCATCGTCGCGGCCCTCGCCGGGTTCGATCGTCTCCTTGAGCGACCCATAGGAGAGGCCCTCGCGGGCGAGGAACACCGTCCCGATCCCGATCCCGACCGACGCCTCGATCGCCTGAAGCCCGATCCCGAAGGCAAACCCGCGTGCGTAGCCGACACCGTACTGGGAGAGCGACACGGCGATCCCCGCCTGCACCAAACCGATGTTTCCGGGCCAGAACGGAAACACGGAGATGACGTTCACGAGCAGCAGAACCAGCCCGGAGGCGGCGAGCGGCTGGTGGATGCGGAACGCGTTCATCGTCGTCCACACGGCGAGCAACTGGCAGAGCCAGCCGAGACCCTGGAACGTCACGGCGGTCGCCGCCGGGAGCGGTGCGCGCATGATGGCAAGCCCGCGTCGCACCTCGACCAGAACGCGCCGGACACGCCCGAGGCCCTCGATCGCGAGGGCATTCTGTCGGCGAGCGCTGATCATGGCGAGCAGGAACGCGGTGAGGCCGAGCGTCAGCACACCCCACAGGGTCGCCAGCGCCCAGTGCGGGACCTTCGCCGCCAGGAGCACCCAGATCACGAGGGCGATTGTCGGGAAGAGGTCGAAGACTCGGTGGGCGAAAACCGTCCCGATCAGCGTCGCCCAGATGCCCTTGCGCCGAGGGAGGCGCCGGACGAGCACGGCCACCCGGCCGATCTCCCCGACGCGCCCCGGCAGCACCGCATTTGCGAAGAGGCCCACGCAGAACGCCGAGAAGACGAGCCGGAAGCCGGGACGCGGCGGAGCGATCGCCTGGCGGATCACCGTGTTCCAGGCAACCGAACGGACGACGACCGAGACGAGGTTGAGCCCGACCGCCAGCACGACCCAACGCCAGCGAACCGCGTCGAAGGCCTCCCCGACCTGATGCCAGTCGGGCCCCCGCCACCAGATCAGGTACACCGCGACCGCGATCAGCACGACTGGAACGAGGAGACGCCAGCGTCCGCTTCTCATCCCGCGATGCGCTGGTAGACCGTGTCGAGCCGGCGGGCGACGTCGCTCCACGCGTACCGCTGCTGCACGAGCGCGCGCCCCGCAGCGCCCATCGCCACGCGCCCGGCCTCGTCGGCAAGGGCGGCCACGACCGCCTCTGCGAGTGCCTTCTCATCGCCGGGGGGAACGAGCCTCGCCGCCTCGGGAACCGCGACCTCGGCGAAGCCAGGGATGTTCGAGGCGACGACGGGAGTCGCCTGGGCGAACGCCTCCACGAGAACCATCCCGAAGCTCTCTCCGCCGAGGGCCGGCGAGACAAACAGCTTGGCACGTGCGAGCTCCCGGTCTCGCACGGCGCTGCTGACGATGCCGAGCACGTCGATCCCGTCCTCGTCGAAGCGCAGACGCGAGTGAATCAACCGGTATTGGAGCGGATCGGTGCCGATCAGCCGCAGCCGCGCGCCGCTTCGACGACGGATCTCCGGCCAAGCGCGGAGAAGAACCGGCAGTCCCTTGCGCGCCTCGTGCCGGCCGATGAACACGATCTGATGCTCGCGTCCATCGACCCGCGGCTGCTCGGGAACGACGACCCCGTTGGGGATGATCTCGTAGCGGTGGCCGAGCCAGCGCTCCGCTGACTCGGCGGCCATCTGCGAGACCGCGATCCGCGCGTCGACGCGCTCGGTCAGGAAGCCCCACGTCCTGCGTGCGCCCCGCATCCAGCCCAGGTGCCCGGCGGCGTGCCAGGTGGCAGCGATGGCGCACTGGGCAAAGGAGAGCGCGGCCACGCAGATCGCGGGAGTCATCGGCTCATGGAGGTGCACGACGTCGAAGCGCTCCTCGTCGAGCACACGCCGCACCCGGGTGATGGAGCGCGGCGAGAGGACGATGTTCGGCAGCGAGCCGTTGGCAGGCACGACGACCGAACGTCCGACGGCAATGATTCCTTCGGGCAGGTCGCCGTGGCGCCCGCTTCGCGGGTGGAGGGCCCGTGTGAGGCGCCCCTCCGGATCGTGGCCCATCATCAGCTTCACCTCGTGACCACGCAGTCGAAGCGCGTGGGCCTGGTTCTCGGCGTGCTCGATCACACCGCCGGGGTAGGACCAGGAGAAGGGGACGACGATCCCGATCTTCACGCCAGGGCGCCGGCAAGCGCGGGGGCGAGCCGCTCGATCCCGGCCTCGAGCACCTCGTCGGATACGGCAAGCGAGATGCGCGCGTATCCCGCCCCGCTCGGGCCAAACCCCTCACCTGGAGCGAGCGCGACCCGGTGGGCGCGGAGGAGCTGGTCGACGCTGAGTCCCGCGGGCAGCGCGAGCCAGACGTAGAAGCTCCCCTCGCAGACCGGCAGGGCGGGCAATGCCTCCACGAGCCGGTCGCGCCGACGCTCGTAGGTCGCGCGCCGCTCCTCGACGGGGTCCTCCGGGCCCTCGAGCGCGACCGCGGCCGCCTGCTGGAGCGCCACGAGCATGCCGACGCGGGTATGGTCGGAAAGCAGGTTGATCCGCTCGACGATCTCCGCGTTCCCCAGCACGAACCCGATCCGCCAGCCTGCCATCCCGTAGCTCTTCGACATCGACCACATCTCGACGCCGACCTCGCGTGCTCCCTCCGCAGCGAGAAAGCTCTCCGGCCGCCGCCCGTCGAAGACGAGGTCGATGTAGGCGGCGTCATGGACGATCGCCGCCCCGGTTCGGTGCGCGTAGGCGACGGCCGCGTCGAAAAGCCCGGGTGCGGCGCAGACCGCGCATGGGTTCGAGGGGAAGTTGAGGTAGCAGGCGGCCGCCGCCGGTGCGGTGTCGATGTCGGGCTGCCACCCCGCGGAGGGGTCGAGCGGCAGCAGGCGGGCAGTCGCGCCGGCAAGTGCGACGCCCGAGCGATAGTCCGGATAGTGGGGGTCCGGAAGAAGAATCGTGTCGCCGCCCTCTGCGAGGGAGAGCGCGAGCTCCACGATTGCCGTCTTCGTTCCCGGGACGACTGCAACCTCGCGTTCGGGGTCGAGCTCGACCCCGTAGACCTTGAGGTAGCGACCGGCGATCGCCTCGCGCAGGCGTGGAAGCCCTCGGAACGGCGCATACCCGTGCCTGTCGGGGAGCGCCGCCGCGGCGCTCAACGCCTCGACGACGGACGCGGGAGGCCCGACTTCGGGGTTGCCCCGTCCAAGGTCGACGACCGGCGGAGCCCCGTCCGCCGACATGGACGCGACCCGTCGGACAAGTGTGGCGAAGTACTGCTCGGGAAGTCGCTGGAGCCGGTCCGGACGCGCGCGCACGACTTCGATCGTACGCGCAGCACCTGCAGTGCTTGACGCTGTCCGAGGGAGGCTCTACCCTGAGTGACGAACACACGTTCGTCGTCGAATACGGAGGCGCGATGCTCACCGAACGGCAACGCCAGATCTGGAACTACCTCGTCGACTACGTCGACCGTCACGGCTACCCGCCGACGGTTCGCGAGATAGGCACCGAGGTCGGACTCGCCTCACCCTCGACGGTCCACGCACATCTCGCAAACCTCGAGCGGGCCGGGCTTCTGAGGCGCGACCCGACCAAGCCGCGCGCACTCGAGCTCGTCGGGCGTGAGCGCAGGACGATCGACGTGGCCCAGCCACCTCCGCCCGACGCCGTCAGCCTACCGCTCCTCGGCCAGATCGCAGCGGGCTCGCCGCTGCTGGCCGAGCAGAACATCGAGGAATACCTGACCTTGCCGCGCTCGACCCGGGGCGACTTCCTGCTGCGGGTCAGGGGTGAGTCGATGATCGATGCAGGCATCCTCGACGGCGACCTCGTGATCGTCCAGCGCGCCCAGGAGGCCCGAAACGGCGAGATCGTCGTCGCGCTTGTTGGGAGGGACGAATCCGCCGAGGAGGCGACCGTCAAGACGTTCTATCGTGAGGCAAACCGGATCCGTCTCCAACCCGAGAATGCGACGCTCGCGCCGATCTACGCGGACCACATCGAGATCCTGGGGCGCGTCGTGGGAGTTTTCCGCGAGCTCTGATGCAGCCCCGAGACAACGTCCAGCCGCTCGTGCGTACGCTCGAGCAGGAACTCACCGCGCTCCTGCGCGGCGCCTCGCTCGAGTGCCTGGTCTGCGGCGAGTTCGTCATGCATGCGCAGGCAGGAGTCGTCTTCTGCCCTGAGTGCGGAAGCCAGCTCGGAGATGAGAGCGCGCTCGCCGGCGACGGCCGCCCAGCGGCCGACGGGGTAGAATTCGGGACGCAGGCCGGGTGACCGCGGGTCGCGCGAGCGGCTCGAGGAAAGTCCGGACACCGCAGGGCAGGACGCTGGCGCAAGCCAGGCGGCGAAAGCCGATGGAAAGTGGAACAGAGAGGAGACCGCCTCCGACGTATCTCCGGAGACGCCAGAGGTAAGGGTGAAACGGTGGGGTAAGAGCCCACCAGCGACCGCGGCGACGCGGCGGCTTGCTAAACCCCGTCCGGTGCAAGGCGAACAGGGCCCGCCACGAGGCTGCCCGCCCAGGGCCCGGGTAGCTGCAAAGAGGGATGGTCATCCACGACAGAATCCGGCTTACAGGCCTGCTACGGAAAAGCCCCGCTTAGGTGGGGCTTTTCTATGCCCCGATAACCGGATTTGCCGTGAGGCTCCTGGGTCGGCAGCCTCTCGGCGGTTTCTTGGAACCGCTCGGCCCGGGCGCCCGGCCTGCGCCTTCCGGCTGTGCCGGCAACGTCCCGAACCGCCCCAGGACCGTACCAGCGGCCGCGGACATCCTCAAGCGGAGCCACTGACGGACGCCAAAACCGTACCGTTCACGGTACGCTCTTGCCAATAAAATACCGAATTTCCGTATAATATGGCAAAAGCGTACTGATTGCGGTACGCTTTTGGCTATGATGTGGGATGGCGATGAGAGAGACCTACCGCCGCCGGCTCCACGAGCGGGCGCTCGACCAGTACGGCTACGTCACCACGCAGGACGCGGACGATCTCGGCGTGCCCGCAGTCGAGTTGCGCAAGCTGCACCAGCGAGGTGGCCTCGACCATGTCGGCCAGGGCCTCTACCGCTTCGAGGACATTCCGTCCACCGCCAGGGACGAGTTCATGGAGGCGGTGCTCCGCGTCGGCGAGGACGCCGTCCTCGCGGGTGACGCCGTGCTTGCCCTGCACGACCTCGGCCTTGCGCACCCGCGGCGCATCCGGGTCGCGACGCCGCGCCGCGTCCGCCGCCGCCTTCCCCCGTTCATCAAGGTCGAGCAGCGCGAGGTGCCGCGGGCGGAACAAACCACGTACGAGGGGATTCCCGCGATGACCGTTGCCGAGGCGATCCGCGATTGCCGCGGACTGCTGATGCCGGAACGCCTTGTTGACGCGGTGACCGAGGCAGCCCAAGCCGGTCTGATCCGCAAGGCCGAGGCGAACCGTCTCGTCGAGGAACTCGCGGAGACGCCATGAGCGCCTCACAACGAGTGGCGCCCACGAACCTCGCTTCTCTCCTGGCGCGGATCAACAACCTCGCCCGGGAGCGGGGGCAGCAGTTCCGCCGGATTCAGCGGGCGGTCGCGAGCACCGTCGTCGGCCAGATGCTTCCCGACGGGGTGGTGAAAGGCGGCACCGCGATGAAGATCCGCATCGGCGAGGCCGGCAGCCGCTACACACCCGACTTCGACGTCTCCCGCTCACGGAATGTGACCGTCGACGACTACGTCGAACAGCTACGCGACCGGCTCGAGCACGGCTGGAGCGGGTTCACGGGAACCGTCAGCGTGCTTGAGCCGCGCCAGGTCGAGGACGTTCCTGCCGACTACGTGATGCAGCCGTTCGAGATCCGGCTCACCTACCTGGGCCGGCACTGGCTGACAGTGGAGTTCGAGCTCGGTCACGACGAGGTCGGGAGCACCGAGGACAGCGACCTCCGGATCGCCGACGACATTCTCGAGATCTTCGCGACCATCGGCCTCGAAGAGCCGGCGCCGATCCCGCTGATGCTGGTCGAGCACCAGGTCGCCCAGAAGCTGCACGCGTGCACCTACGTGAACCCGAAGACGAACCGCAACGACCGTGCGCACGACCTCGTCGACCTCCAGATCCTCGAGCAGGAAGCGACCATCGACTATGCAGAGCTTCGCGAGATCGGTACCCGTCTCTTCGTCGCTCGACACGCACAAGAGTGGCCGCCCACCGTCGTCGAGTACGACAACTGGGACACGATCTATGCCGAAGCCGCCGAAGGGCTCGACGTCCGTTCGACGGTCAGCGAGGCGGTCGCCTGGGCGAACGACCTGATCGCTCGCACTGAGTAGTCGTCTTGCCTCGAGATGCCGCTCAACGGGGTGTCCTACATCCCGAATTGGGATGCCTACATCTCGATCGGACCGATCAGCCCAGAGGGGCCTTGAGCGACGGGTCGGCCTAGATGGGCAGGATGCCGGACCGAGTGTCTGAGATTTCACCTTCTTCGCGCGGCCGCCATGTGCGAGTGACGGACCAAGCGAGTGAAGCTTCTGGGAAGACATCGCGTAAACGTGCGACTGCGTCTGTCGTGGCGAGGACGAGCCAGCCCTCGCCGACTTCGTCGTGCGCGGACGACGCATCCCAGTGGGTAAAACCGGATCGCCACCAAACCGAACGCACTGCAGGCGCACCTTCCAAATTCCAGCCAAGCGGATCGTCCCCGTCGGCACTGAACCGCGCGTCCGTTGCGGCGCTCGGGTTCAGAGCGAGCCACTCTTGCTCCGACTCGATCGGTCTATAGGTCCCGCGCACAAGAAGCGCGCCGTTAAATCTCGGGTGCGTCTGCTGAAGATCCTGCGCCGTTACATGGCTACGCAAAAACGGAATCCGATCGTCGTCGTCGAGTGACAGCGCCTGAAATCTGCGCTCCTCTGGAAGCTGGCGTTCGAGTTGACGCACGAGCGTGCTTTCACCGATTACCTGCCAACCGTCGACTTGGCGTGAGAGACGATCAGCGGCGTCTGTTAGCCCTGCGAGCCAGTCGCCGTCGATGTACGGCTTCCGCTCGCTGTCCGGTATCGCGGCCACGACAGCAGTTGGCCGTCTCAACGGCCTCGTGAGTAGAAGGTGCACGTCATAGAGCGCACCAAGGTCGAGTGCTCTGCAGGCGGCATGTGAAGGAATGATTCCCGCATCGACGATTTCAGCCGCTACCTCGGCAAGAGCGGTAAACACGGAGCGCGCTGCAGGCCTGACGTATGCCCAGCCGAGCAGGCGGTCGGCCCGGTCGAGCGTTATTGCTGAGCGGATCTCGATCCCGCGCCGCAGCACACGCTCGCGTAGCGCATCCTCGTCTACGCTCGCCAGGCTTGCGAGCGCGCTGATCTCGTCCTCGTGCAACTCGAGGATCTCTTGCACGGTGCGGCCGGTGCTGTCGACGACGCTCTGACTGTTTCCGATGCGTGGTGGCAACTCCAGCCAGGCTCGACGGGCATTACCCCGCCTTCCGGTACCGCGCGGCCCTCCGACTTCTGCTGGGCCATCAGCCTTACGGCCTACCGAACCACTCGGAACCCAACAGACCTCCCGGGGTAAGACGTTGAGACTTCGCCATGATCACGTCGCCAATACGACCTCCGGCACCGACAGGAACAGGGCATCGCTGCCACGGGCCAGCTCACCCGCCGAAGACCGCCTTACGGCGCTTCACTCTCGTTCGCAACCACAACGCACCTACGGCTTCTTCCAGACACGCCCTCACGGACACCCACCAGCAGCAGTACCGCGTCCGCCAGCAAGCCACCCCGTCAATTCGGGGCCGCGCCCTTGCCTCATCAGTGATGGATTCCCCCTGTCAGGGCTCCAGTACAGGACTCTCACCTCCGGTCTCAACACCATGCCCGGCACACCCGCTCGCCTACGGCTCGCTCCGGAACGGCAGCGCAGCGCACCATCAGCTATCAATCGAAAGACAGAAAACCCGACGGCAGGTGGGGCCACTTCAGACCATCACGGTGGGGCCAGTGCAAGCCATCACGGCGAGAGAGGAGTCGTTCGATGGTGCGTTCGCCTTGTTCTGACTGGCTGCCGAATGAGAGTTTGCGGTAGATGACGGCGCCGCGGAGGCCGCGTTCGTGTACGGACTGTACGCTCGCGTCGCCCGGAGGAGCCGCCTGGCGGCGCGGATCGCGCCGGCGCTCGCGGGAGAGTCCGGGCGTATGGACGCTCGCCCAGCCAAGCGTTCTTATGTAGCTGCAATAGCGTCGGTGAACCCATCCGGGGGCGGAACCTCCGGAGCCACGGCAGCCACGAGCCGTCCGGGTCGCGGCCTGCGCCGCTCCCTCACTCCGTCCTCTTCGATGCCATCAGGGGATGGGCGCGCGTCCTCCCGCAACCCCTCCTGCCACAGCGTTGCGCGGAGCGTTTGAAGCCACTCGACCAGTGGCGGCCCTTGCGGCGTGCGCTCGTATCGCCAGTGCAGATCGCCGAGGTCACGAACGATCTCCGGCTCACGGGCGGAAGACCACGACTCGACTCGCGCGTCAAGTTCCTCTGCGGCCTCACAGGCGGTGGCTCGTCCCTGCCGCTCAACAAACCGCGCGGCGGCCTTCTCAGATCTTGCAGCTCGCAACGGCACGAACCCGCGAAGAAGGGCCAGGGCCTCAAACTCCGCCGTCAGACCGTACCTCGGACCATCTCGCCTACGGCGTCCGCGACGAACACTCGGGCAGGCGAACGTGATCGGGCTAGGGCGTCAGGCCCGCGATGGCATCGAGCAGTTCGCCGGTTGTGAGAACCGTGACGCCAGCTGCCTTCATGTCTTTGTCTTGTGACCAGATCGGCAGCGAGCGTGCAAGCGCGAGTGCGACCGTCGGCCAGTCCTCAGGATCGCGATTCGCCATGCGCCTCTCGGCCTCTAGACGATGCGATTCGAAACTCGCTTGAGGTTGCCAATCGATGGGCATGACGCTCAGCGCCGCGAGCAAGAGCCCCGGATCGAGCCCGCGCTTCTTTGCGAGTGTCGGGAGGTGCTCGGCGATCTCCTCGGCCACGGCCGCCGCAGCGAGGCATGAGGGACCGGCACTCGACGCAAAGATGATGCGAGCCCGACCGCCGATCAGCGCCGAAAGAACGACGTTCGCGTCAGCGACGACGACGCTCGGCAGCGAAATCGCCGAGAACCTCCTCTTCGGTCACCCCTTGCGCCTCACGCTGCTCCGCGATCTGCTCGGTCAGGCGAAGGAAGATTTCGCGTTGGACGTCCTTCGGTAGGTCAGACGCGTCCCAGGGCAGATAGAAACCGGCCGGGCGTCCTTCCCGCGTGACGAGAATCACGTCGTCGGATCGGAACATCTCGCTCGCGCGATCCCGGAAGTCCCGAACGGTCACGACCTTCATTGTGACCACTGTAGTGGTCACAAGACGGTGATGCAAGTCTCATGCGCACGCCGGTATTGGGGCAAGGAGACTCCGGTGACCGGGGCGGCGTAGCCGTCGCTCGCCGCGGTTGCGAGGCGATCGGTCAGTGCGCGCCGAAAGGCTCCCGGAGTTGCGTACGGCTTCGTCACGACGCTGCCGCCGCAGGTTGGTGGGAGCTGGTGGCGCAGGCCAGACGCTGTCTCGGGTGCAGCTACTCGACGCGGCCTGGGATATCGCGTTCGAGAGTCACTCGAACGTTTTGATGTCTACGTCCGCTACCTGCGGGAGAAGATCGACCGGCCCGTCGGGCGCAACTCGGTGGAGACGGTCCGCGGTGTTGGCTACCGACTCCGCATCGATGACACGCGATGAACGTTGTAGCGTTGCCGGCGCGAGTGATCGACGCGGTCGCGCTTCGCGTTCAGGGCCGGATGCGGATGAGCGGCCTTCCGATCCGGATACGGCTGACGCTTCCCTTCGCGCTTGCGATGGCGGTTGTGCTGATGGCTCTGGGCGGGTTCGTCTACATCCGTGTGGGCTCGGCGCTGCTCCAGTCGACCGACCAGGCCCTGCTCGCGCAGGCAACCGAGGCGACGTTGCGGGTCGAGAACGGGAAGTCGCTCGTCGACCGGGACGCGACGGGTGGGGCGGCGACGCTCACGGAGGTGATCTCCGCGGACGGTTCGATCGCGACCTCTGTCCCGCTCGGGCTGCCGTCTGTGCTCAAGCCGGTCGAGGCGCGCAGGGTTCTCGCGGGGCACGCTTTGAATGGGACGACGCGCATCCCCGGCCACGCCGGCCGCTGGCGGCTGCTCGCGATCTCGGTCAGTGCGGACCAGCATCGCGTCGTGCTGGTGCTCGGAGGATCGCTGCAGGATCGGGACGAGACGCTCGGTGATCTGCGTGACGAGCTGCTCCTTTCCTCACCGCTGGCGCTGCTCGTCGCGACACTCGCCGGTTATGTGCTTGCTGGTGCGGCGCTCCGGCCGTGGAAGCGATGCGGAAGAGGGCCGGGGCGATCTCCGCCGCGACGCCGGGGGGGCAGGCTTCCGATCCCGCGCGGTCGGGACGAGATCGCGCGCCTCGCCGAGACGCTGAACGACATGCTCGGGCGGCTCGAGACGGCGTTCCAGCACGAACGCCTGTTCATCGCCGAGGCCAGTCACGAGCTGCGCACGCCGCTCGCGCTGCTGCGCACTGAGCTCGACCTCGCGCTCAGAAAGCCCCGCTCCCGGGAGGAACTCGAAGCCGCGATCCGGTCCGCCGCAGAAGAGACCGACCGGCTGATCTCGCTCGCCAACGACCTGCTGCTCATCGCCCGCTTCTAGGAGCAGGCTATGACCGTCCGTCCGGAGACCGTGTCGGCACACGAGCTGCTCAGCCCGGCCGTCGTCGCGAGCGCGTGCCGAGAACCGTTCTGCGGCCGTGGCGGCGATACATCCCGCCGGCGTCCAACGGGCAGCCACGAAAATATCGGTGGCCGGTCTGCTGGAGCGCCGGGCTTTGCGCGCTACGCGATAACCGCGACGAAGCGGCAACCGGCTCGCAGCCGGGGTCTACGACGGCCGGGTTTTCTGATGAGCGCCGCTGCGCTCCTGGGCACCGCTCAGTCTGCCGCTCGGTGTGGAACTGTCCTTTGTGTACCAGTCGCGCCATATGAGGCGGTGGAGGGGAACGAGCCGCGGGATGTCGCGGAGCCCTGGGAGGAATGGGATGGCGAGGAGGAGTATGGTGGCCAGCCCGGTGAGGTAGATGGCGATGAGGTCGACGCTGGCGGAGTTGTCAAACCCGGGAACCTGGTACCAGAGTGTGTACAGCCACAGCCAGGGTTGCCCGGGGTAGCTGCCCGTCTCGTTCATTACGCCCCACTGCGCGCCGCTCAGGTGATCGGTTGTTGCCAGGTTGGAGAAGTACTGGCCGTCTTCGAGGAAGAGCAGGGGTTTGGTGAAGTCGGTGCCGTAAAAGGTGTGGTTGGCGACGAGGTCCGCATCGAGGGCCCCGCTGCGGGCGAGGACCAGCTCGGTGGCGATCAGAAGTGGTATCGGCCCGTCGCCGGCCAGCGGAACAACCACGGAGCCGTGGTCGAACGTCGCCCTGGTTACGGCCTTGCCGTACGCGGCGTTCCAGGAGATCTCGGTGGCGCGCGACGCGCCGTTATAGCGGTCAAGCGCGGCGGCGAGGCTCGGGTCGGTAGGCGCGATTTCTTCCAGCGGAGAAAGGACGAAGGTCTGCGCCGCATCGACCCGGTCGCGTACCCCGGCGATCTTCTCGGGGGAGAAGAGGAGGCGTTGCGTGCTGCCATTGCCGCCGTTGTAGGGGGGCCCGTAGGTCGCAGTCTCGCTCGTACCCGCAAGCTCGCTCGCGGCGGTCGCCACGAAGTCGGCAGGTGCGACCCTGGCCCAGGTGGCGATCGTCAAGGGCGGAACGTCCGGAGAGGACAGAAGGCCGGCCAAAGCGACGACGAGAATGAACGCGACCGCCGTGGCGACGGCGGCCTCCTTGAGAATGTCGTAGCGGCGTGTCGGCCCGCGCCAGTCGGCCCGATCAGCCGCAGCGGTGGACCGGCGCGCGGCACGGCCTCGGTCGCGACGAAGCGGGAGCGGGTGGACAACACCCCGCACGCGCACCGCGAGCACGTGCGCCCCGACGATGGCGACGAGCACGAGTGGTAGCAGCACGATGTGCCAGACCAGCATCTGGCCGAAGTCCATCAAGTTGAAGAACGCGCCCACTCCGACGGCGTTGAAGGCATCTTTCCCGCCCGTCGATATCCACTGGGAATCGAAGTTCTGCTGAGCGAGGTACCCGGTGAAGCACTCCACGATCGACGCGAGGAACGCCACCACGCCCGTGACCCAGGTCAGAGCACGTCCCCCCCGCCACGCCGCCATCCAGAACTTTCCCCACAGGTGAATGACGACGAAGGCCATGAACGCCTCCACGCTCCACAAATGCAGGCTGTTGAAGAAGTGGCCAACCGAGTTTGTCTGCCACCAGTCAGGACCCCCGAGGGCGATCGCGAACCCCGAGACGATTGCGACAGCGAAGGTCGCGAGGCTGGCGACGCCGAACACGTAGACCCACGACGCCACATAGGCGGGCTGGCGGTCAGGGAGCAGCTTGCCCGGCGGAAGCAGCCGCAGGAGTCGACCTCGAACGCGCGCGGTCCACATCGCCGCGACGGCCTCGTCCACGACCTTTGCGCCGCGAAACGACGGCTCGTGCGCGGGAAGAGGAGCAGGAGAGGCCTCACTCACCGTCTCCGCCGGGGCGCCGCCGGAACGACCGGGGAACGGGACGAGCAGCGCGGCGCCGAAGATCACCAC
>Ga0302325_10022880_pt1 | contig 13057 bp, 9 predicted proteins | sample Palsa_T0_2_FD_201948 | JGI IMG/M metagenome (GOLD analysis project Ga0302325, IMG submission 201948) | Peat permafrost microbial communities from Stordalen Mire near Abisko, Sweden - Palsa_T0_2 | ecosystem: Environmental > Terrestrial > Soil > Palsa > Peat permafrost | place: Sweden: Abisko... | reverse complement strand
TTGGAAGGTGCGGCCGATGTGGAGTTTTTCGAAGGTTGCCTCAGTCTGCCGGGATTCACTGCCGTTGTGCCGCGGGCGCGCCAGGTGAGGGTCGAGTGTCTCGATCACAAGGGCAATCCCAAAGTCATCGAGGCGTCGGGGTGGTATGCGCGCATTTTGCAGCATGAAATCGATCATCTGCATGGGACGGTTTATGTAGACCGCATGCATCCGCGCACGCTGATGACGCTCGATAATTTCAACCGCTATTGGAAGAGCAAGAGCATGGCGGAAACGAAGAAACTACTCGAATAGCTTCGACTGGCCGGCGCTCTTCACGAAGGGGCGCAGTTCCGGATAGTGCGCCACAAGTTCGGGTGGCATGGGCAGCAACTCATCCTTCAAAATGGACGCGATTTCGAACGCGTTGACGACGGCCTTACCTATGTAGTGGTTGTTCGTCACTACATAGGTGTCTCGGGCTGCTCGCTCGACCGTCTTTATACGGTCGAGCCACGGTTCGAGTTGCTCCACCGAATAAAGATAATCGTAGCGCTCGCCGTAATACTTGTTCTCCCGCCACCAGCTATCGTAATTACGCCCATGCAGCCGGACGTAACCGATGGGCGATGTTGTGACGGCGCTGGGCGCCACAGACCGGCGAAAGAGCGGCTGATCGATATTACAAAGGCCCAGGTCAAGCTGTTCCAAAAGATCGAGCACACCCGGTTCGCTCCAACTCCCATGCCGAACCTCGAGCACGCGCGGAAACTCGGAGAATCGCGCGTTCAATCGCGCCAGGTAGTCGCGGTTTTCGGGTGTGTTGCGGAATGACCAAGGGAATTGCATCAGCAGTGCGCCCAGTTTTCCCTGCTCAAGCATAGGCGCAAAACCGTCTTTGAACTCCTGCTCATCTGCCGGCGTGGCATCGCGCTCGTGCGTGAATCCGCGCCAAAGTTTTGCCGTAAAGCGGAAGTGCGGATGCGCCTTGGTCTTATCCAGCCACGAAGCAGCCGTTCGCGCTGGAATGGGCCGGTAAAACGTGACGTTGATTTCGACTGTGTCGAAGTACTGCGCTAGATACGTCAGTTCCGAGAAACCGCGCGGCTTCTGCGCCGGATAGACAACGCCCCACCAATCTTTATAAGACCAACCGGCTGGACCGATCCGTGTCAAGGCACCTTAGCGCGAGGTGGCTTGCTCGTAGTTATAGGCCACGCGGAACATGGTTGCTTCATCGAAATGCTTGGCGAAGATCTGCAGGCCGATCGGCAAGCCGTCGCTCGATTGGCCGCAAGGCACGCTCATGCAAGGAACGCCCGCCAGATCTCCGGTGAGCGTGTAGATGTCGGAGAGATACATGGTGAGCGGGTCGTCGACTTTCTCGCCGATTTTAAACGCGGGGAACGGCGAGACCGGAGCAAGGATGGCGTCGACATCTTTGAAGGCTTCGCTGAAATCGCGTGCAATAAGCGTCCGCACCTGCTGGGCCTTCTTGTAATAAGCGTCATAATAGCCGGCGCTGAGTACGTAGGTGCCGAGCATGATACGCCGTTTCACCTCCGCGCCGAAGCCGCAGCCGCGCGTGTTGCGGTACATGTCGGATAGAGTGGCGCCGTCTTCGCGAATGGTGTAGCGAACTCCGTCGTAGCGCGCCAGATTCGAGCTGGCTTCAGCAGTGGCGATGATGTAGTAACAAGAGAGCGCGTACTTCGTGCGAGGCAGACTGATGGTGCGGATTTCACAGCCGAGGCTTTCGAGCGTCTTGACTGCCGCTTCAATCACCGTTCCCGTCTCGGAGGTGAGCCCTTCAAAATATTCCGTGGGTAGGCCGAGTTTCAAACCTTTCGCCTGGTGCTTCATCAGCGCGTTATAGTCGTCGATTGGCGCGAAAGCTGAGGTCGCATCCTGATCGTCGCGGCCAGCGATCACGTGCAGAACAGTGGCGCAATCTTCCACATTGCGGGCGAATGGGCCGATGTGATCGAGCGAACTGGCGAAAGCCACCAGACCATAGCGGGAAACGCGTCCGTACGTTGGGGTAACTCCCACCACCCCGCAGAAACTAGCGGGCTGGCGAATGGAACCGCCAGTATCGGAACCAAGCGTGATAACCGCCGTCCCTTGCGCAACGGCCGCAGCCGAACCACCGCTGGAACCGCCCGGTACGCAGTCCAACGCTCGCGGATTGCGCACCGGTCCGTAGGCCGAGTTTTCATTGGAAGATCCCATGGCAAACTCGTCGCAATTCATTTTGCCGATGACGATGGCACCCTCGTCTTCCAAGCGGCTGACAGCAGTGGCATCGTACGGCGGAATGTAGTTTTCCAGAATGCGCGAACCGCAAGTAGTGCGTAAACCTTTGGTAACGATCACGTCTTTCACGCCCAACGGAACACCGGCCAGCGCACCCATGGTGAAGCCTTTGGCAATCTCCGAATCGACTTTGGCGGCCGCCGCCAGCGCACGTTCGGGCGAGAACGTAAGGTATGCATTCGTCTTAGGATTCTCTGCCCGGGCGAATGCCAAGGCGGCTTGCGTGAGTTCCTGTGCCGAAAAATCCTTCTTGCGCAAACCATCGCGAACGGCGGTAATAGTGAGCGAGGGCAAAGAAGTGGGGAGGCTCATGTCCGGCTACGTTCTGGCTATGCTCTTTCAATAACTTTGGGCACTTTGTAATAACCGGCGCCGGAGCAGATCGCGTTGGCGAGCGCGTCCTGATTAGTGAGCGGCCTATGCGGTATGTCTTCGCGCAGAGTGGCGGTTTCATCGGCGTCGAATAGGACCTGCGCCATCGGCTCGACGTTCGCGGTGTCAAGCGCGTTGAGCTGTTCGATATGCGTCAAAATATGGCCGAGATCTTGCTGCATGCGCAGCACTTCTTCATTGGATAGGCGAAGGTTCGCCAGATCGGCGACGTAACGGACCTCTTTTTCAGATAAGTTCAAGCAGTGGCCTTCTTGCGGGAAAGTCGATATACCTTCTTTAGCACAGCATCCTGAATGCAATCGGCTTCGTCGTAAGTTTGCGGGCTTTCGCGCGTTTCGGCGCGCTGCGGCTGGCGGCGTTTGAGGGCGATGCGGAATTCGACTTCCTGCACAACATCGCTGGCCGTGCAGCGGCGCAGGCGCTCGAGGATTTGACCGCGCAAAGTGAAAAGCTGCTTTTGCCAGACGGCATCTTCCACTTCGACGACAAGGGTTCGGCGCACCAGCGTAAGGCGCAAGGTATGGGCGGCGATGGCTTTGCCTACGGCCGCCGGCCAAGCGGCCCGCGCCAGATCTTCTTCGCTGAAGACTTTTTTCGAAAGCTTGTTGTTCTTAATGAGACGGGCGGCGCGTTCCATGGGATAGAAGACGGACTTGTTCTTCCGGGGGAGGAGGGGAGTACAAGAATCTTAGCATGTGCGCGCCTGGAATTCCGGCGCCGCCACAGCATGGAAGTTTAGAAATAAAACTTCGCCGCAAACTGTATCTCCCGCTGGTCGTTTTGTCCATCGCGCGTGGAATTGATCACACCGAATGTGCTGGGTGAGGTGTAATCCAGCGAGCCAGGAGCGGCCACCACGCCATTGCCGCCGAAACCGGGAGGGGAAAAGTTGGGCGTGTTCGTCAGGTTAAAGATTTCAGCCCGAAGCTCCAGGTGCGTGCGCTCGGTTATGTGGAAGCTCTTAAAAACGGAGAAGTCCAGACGATGATAGCCGGGACCTAAGAACTGAGTGGGCGCACCTCCCAGAACTGAATAGTCGGATTGTCCCACCGTTGTCGCCACCGGCGGACTGACAAAGGCAGCGGGGTTTAGCCAATCGTTAACTCCGCGGTTAGGGGCATAAACACTTTGGCCGGGAACCATGAAGGCGTTACAACCGAAACCGGACGTCGTGCTAATCACGCATCCCACTGTTCCCGGTTGCCCATTTTGCAGCGTAAGAATCCAATTCGTACTCCAGCCGCCGAGCAAAGCCTCCAAAATCCGATTGCTATTGGCCCCGAACGACCGTCCTTTACCGAACGGCAAATCATAGGAACCGCTCAGGTGGAAGACTTTCGGAATATCAAAATCGCATAGGCCATAGTCGCCTTGAATGCCCCAACCCGGCAACAATGCCGCACGGTAAGAAAGTATGGCCGTGGCATTGAGCACGTCGGAAGCATCTGTCCGGCACTGCGACCAAGTGAAGTTCGCCAATACGCTCAAGCCTTTGCTGAAGCGCCGCTCATAATTCACTTGCAGGGAATCGTAAAAACTATCTCCCGCAAAGCTCGAGTAAGTCCCATAAGGCGCAAAGTCCGGATAAGGAGAATAGTTCAACGTGTTTAGGCCGGGAGGCAGGATTTCGCCAGGCGAGTTCGGGTTGATGTAAACACCCAGATGCCGCACGGTGTTTCCTACAAAACCCATCGATACCGTGTCGCTACTCGAAAGCGAATATTGCAGCGTGAAGTTGTAACCCTGTGTGTACGGAGTCTTGACATGATAGTCCTCTCCCGTGAGTGACACGCCCGCCGGCTCCACTGCCGAAGGAGTGAGTGGAATGGCCGATAGACCGGTTTCGATAGTGCCGATGGCGCCGTTCGGGTAAGTGACCGGCGCGTTGGGAACCAGATTCGGATAATTCAGTTCGAACTGGAATGGGAAATCGACGTAAGTCTCCACGACTGAGTTCTCAAATCCTCCGTAGAAGAGCCCATAGCCGCCTCGCGCCACCAGCTTGTCTGTGAACTTATACGCAAATCCAACTCTAGGAGAGAAATTCGTAAGCTGTGAATGCCCCAACCCAGGCTGGCTCGAACAGACAATCGCGATATTGTCCGCAGCCGCGGCGGCGGTGAAATCGGGCGAGAGTGGCGTATTGCAGCGCCGCTGCGTAATCAAAAACTCAGACGGCGCACTGGTGCCGGACGGCAGAAAATTCGACTGAGCTCCAAACCTTTCTTGCTGCTGCCCAAAGTATTCCCAACGCAGGCCGAGATTCAGGGTGAATTGTGGCGTGACATGGAAATCGTCTTGAAAATACGCGCCATAATAATCGTGCCGCTGATCGGTGTTCGCGATGTTGGAGGCCGATATGCTATCCGATCCCCCCACATAGTCGGAAGCCCCTGGAACCGAGCCCGGCATGGGCGTTAAAAGCAATTGCGCCAAGCCAGTATTGCCGCCACTGGTTTCCGGTACCTCCGTATAGGCGCCGCTGAAGGTGAACGCTCCACGTCCGGCGGGAGGCTGGAGAATCGCCATGCCCAATTGCTGCCATTGAAATCCCGCCTTCAACGAATGCTTGCCCAATACCTTGGTCAAGTTATCCGAAAACTGCAGGGTATTGCTGTATTCAATGGAAGGTAAGTATTCGTTGCTCCCGAGTGTCGTCAGCCCCGCGATGAAGAACGATCCCAATCCTCCATTGGAAGCAACTTGCGGAACGCCTTGGATGCCGAATTGAGAGGAAGCGTTCAAGTCAGTGGCGTTGGGCTGCAGTCTCGTTGCCGAAATACGGCTGTAGCCAACCCGCGCTTCGTTCACTGTGGTGGATGAGAATGAGTGAGTCTCGCTGAGCACGCCATTCCAGGAAAGTGACGTTTGGTCTCCCTGCGAAAACGATCCGCCGTCCGCCAAGCCGGTAAACGGTCCGGGAAAAATCGCTGGATTATTGACATAACTAACTCGCCCAAAAATCGAGTCCTTATCGCTAATGTTCTGGTCAACACGGACGTCGGTTTGATTGACATTGTTTTGCAAAACCCGGTCGCTGGCGTAGTTGTTGAAGAGTCCTGACGAATTTGGCGCCGGGTAGAGGTTTAGCAGCTTGATGGCATTTGGATCGAGACGCGAGGCGGGCAGAATGTTGCCGGCGAATGGTTCGCGGACATAACCGGCGTTGCTCCCCGGCGCGGCTCCATTGCAAGGAACGGTTATGCCGGTAACGGTGTCAGGCACGCCACAGGAAACTGCGCGCGTCGTCGAGGGATCGAACACTTGCCCCAACGCCGTCGTCCGGCCCACAACATCGGTCCGCGTGCCACCCTGCGAGAGCAGCTCCGAGAGATTCGTGTAGCCGCTGTTGCGTTCCAGATCCGTCGGTACGGTATTCAACGAAGTCTGCGCCTGCCGAATGCGAGTTCCTTCATAATCGACGAAAAAGAATGTTTTGTTTTTCTTGATGGGGCCGCCGAAGGTAAACCCGAATTGGTTCTGCCGGTACTCGCCCTTGGGAATGCCGCCGGAATTCTCAAAAAAGTTGGCGGCGTCCAGCGCATCATTGCGCAGGAATTCCCACAAGTTACCGTGAAAATCGTTGCTGCCCGATTTGATGGTAGCGTTCAACACTGCGCCGGCCGAGCGCCCGAACTCAGCGCTGTAGTCGTTCGTTTCAATCTTGAATTCAGCAATCGCATCAATGGGCGGCCTCACGGCAAATGCCGTGCCGTTCAGAAAGTCAACCAGGTTCGAATTGTTGTCAATGCCGTCGAGCAAATAGTTGTTTTGCGCCGGGCGCGTGCCGTTGGCCGCGAAGCTGCCGCTCGCGCCCAGGCCGCGCGTATCCTGCTGGTCCTGTGTTACGCCCGCCGAAAGCTGCGCCAGAAAAGTGAAATTCCGGCCGTTGAGCGGCAAATCGTTTACCGCCTGTTGGCCAATCACCTGACCAACGGATGCGTCCTGTGTCTGTAGCGCCGGCGGCTCTCCCGTAACGGCGACGGTTTCCGTCATCCTTCCAGGGTTCAACTGAAAATCCACCACTACGTGTTGCTGCACGTCCACGGTGACATGGGAGTGATCCACTCGCTGAAATCCCCTCAGCTCCGCGGTGACGGAGTATATGCCGATCTTCAACGGCGAAAAGAGATATTCGCCGGCGCTACCGGTCATTGTGCTCAGCGTGGTCCCCATATTTTCGTTCACCAGCGTCACCTTGACGTTCGGCACAACGGCGCCGCTTGTGTCGCGCACCACTCCCTGAATGGAACCGGTATCCACCTGGCACAAGAGCGTTAAAGCAGAGAAAAGGAACAACGCGCAAGACTTTAAATGCCGCACGAAAGAAATCATGTAATTCTCTCCAGTTGTGTCAAGACTTTATCGAACGGGTTATCACATTACGTGGTGAGAGATGGCGGATCATATCGCAGCAAAACAGGGGCGCTTCGCGATTTAAGCGCGAGGATATCATGGGAGTTCCGAAAGAGCAACTGCTCCGCGGAAGGATTTCCCATGAAGAAAGCAATCGGCGACAATCTCATTCCCAAAGGCTGGACGCTTGAGAATGGGTTAGCGCTGATCCACAAAGCCGGCTTCGATGGTGTCGAGCTATGGCTGGGAGACAAACCATGGTTTCAAATGAGTGCTACCGACGCTGAGGTGCGAAACCTGCGGCGCAAGGTGGAAGATGCGGGGCTGGTGGTCTCGAATGTCTCGAACACATTGGACTGGGAGATACCCATCTCTTCGCGCGATCCCACGATACGCGAAAAAGCAAAACAGCACATCAAACGTCAGATCGAGACTGCTCAGATTCTGGGCGCGGACGCCATCTTAGTCGTCGCAGGCCTGGTAACGGAAGAGACTCCCTACAATGAGGTCTATCGCCGGACTGTCGACAACATTCGGGACCTGAGCGAACCGGCTTCTAAGGCCAACGTGCGGATCGGCTGCGAAAATTGCTGCTCGGAACAGCGTTTCCTGATCTCGCCGCGAGAGTTTGAGACTTTCCTTAACGATGTGAACAGCCCTTGGGTGGGCCTGCATCTCGATGTGGGCAATATTCACGACACGGGGTTTCCCGAGCAATGGATTGAGATTCATGGTCCACGCATTACGCGCATCCATGTGAAAGATGTGCACAGGAAACGGGGCCGCTGCGGCGATCAAAGCGTCTATACGAACCTGTTTCTGGGCGACAACAATTGGGTGGCGATCCGAACGGCTCTCGAGAAGATCCGCTACGACGGCTGGATTATCGCTGAAATGGAATCGGTCTACCGCTACGCCCAGGATCAGCAGTTCTTCGACACCTCCGCCGCTATGAGCCGCTTCATTGAAGGACGAATGTGATGGAGTTATCGCGGCGTGCGCTCCTGGGCTCAGCCATTGCGTTTGCCGGAGTTCGAATTGGGAGCTTTTCGGTATCGTGCTCGCTTGAAGAATCGCGAAAAGCGTTTCACGGCTTGCCGCCATTCACGGGAGCGGCGGGTCAAAGCCCCGTGCTGGTGGAATCAAGCGTTGGCCTTGCCATTGAGAATCTCGCGTGGCTCGAACGCAAGGGCATCTTGATTCATCAACCGCGCACGGTACGGGGTCCGGCCTGGGTCCGTTTTGACTGGCCTATTTCGGCCATGATTCGCGACTTCGGCCGGGTGTCTCCCATCAGCGGTGGGGTTGTGATAGCCCGGCTCAATGACCTACCCGTCGCGGTGCGCAAAGGGCCGCTTGTTGTATTGGGATCTCCGCTCGGCCCTCATGTTTACGCCGGCGACCGCGACGCCTGTGCGTTATTGGCGTCTCTTACGCAACTCCCATAACCGCTAACCGGCTTACGCGCGGACCCGGCAAAATGATGCCGCTGAGATTGAGGGGATCCGCGGCAGCAACGACTACGTTTTGAACCGTGCTTGAATCGCGACGGATGGAGCGCAGCAAATCCAGCGCTTCCGACCGGGCAAACTGTTCGCCGGTAAAGCCTGAAACGAATCTTCCTCCCCGAATCTCGCCGCGCGCTTCCATTCTGCGAAGTATCGGCAACAGATCCCGCCATGGCGGCGCGAGTGTTTCCCGGACCAGCAAATCGCGCAACAGGACGCCCCATCTGACCAGCAATTGACGCGCGAAACGCTCCACTCGCTCCTCGCGGTTCATCGTCGCCCCAGTGGGCCGCAGCAAAGCCCAGCGTCCCGCGGCATGGCGCGGCCGTTTCGTGCTGCCGCGTCCTTCCCCTCGACGGCGTTTCGGATCAATCAGCGCCCGCAGATTATCGAATCCATCCGCCGTTACAAATCCGCCCGCCAACAACTCCCAAAGACCGTCTTCAATTTCGCTGGCCAAGCGGCCTGTTTGCCGCACGAGGTCCCCGAAAAAGCTAGCCCCATTGCGCTCCAAAGCAAGCAACACTTCGCGGGCTGGGTGAGAGAGCCCAATTGATTCCGGTGAGCTGGGTTCCCGCATCAGCCAGCCGGCGTCTTCCCGCAAGAAAAGCGTAATGGGCGCGATGCGCGTGGGCCGCACACGGCGATTCTGTACCACCGCCGGATGAGGAGATATTCTGGCCCACATCACATCGCCGGAAAAGCAGAGTTCGTCGAGAAATTCCGCATCGTACTTGGCGATTCGTTGGGCGAGAACTTCCGATTCCCAGGCAGCCGCGGGGATCTCATATCCTTGCAGTTGCCGGATGATTTGCAAGGTCCCATCGGCCCCATGCAGTTGGCTTCCGCGCAAAACATGCTGCCAACTTTGCAGGAAGCGTTCAAAATCCAGTGCCGTTACCGGTTCGATTTCGCGCCGCAAACTTCCCAGGGTGGCACGGTGAATGCGCGCCAGAATGCGGCGGTTGCACCACTCCGTCTCGCCTTGCGTATGGCGGAAATGCCCTTGAATGACCTGGCCTTGCGATTCAAGTCGCAAGAGCGCTGCTTCCACCGTTTCGGCGGGAAATGCCATCTTAGCCGCGAGGGCGGAAATTGTCATAGGCCCCAGGCTTTCCAGCCAGCCGGAGACTGCGGCATTCGCATCGTCAACCACTGACATTCGCTCGGTGGCTACCCAAAAGAGCGCGCCGTCACGGTTCATCGTCGAGGCACGCCCGGTGGCCGCAAGCTCGCCAAAAAACGTTTGCCATTCCTCGGACGGTGGCATTCTCACTAAAGTCAGCAATGCGTCGTGCAATTCGTCGGCATCTCTTGCTTCCGGCCACACCTCGGCTGAAATCCGCTCGATGGCCGCCGGATCAAGCACGCCTTCTCCGTTCGTCACATCCGTTCCGAGCTTTTGCCGTAACTGAACTGCTCGTGTGCGGCGCTCTTCAAGCGGCGCATCGTCCAGAAACGCATACGGGTTGGCGTTCAGAATCTCGTGCGAGAACGGGGAGGCTTGCAGCGTATCGATGGCCACTGTCTTGATGCGGCTGTCTTCGATGCCTTCCAGAACCTCCTTGAGTCCATCGATATCCATTGCCTCGTGCAGACAGTTATCGATCGTTTCGTTGACGAGCGGATGATCCGGCACGCGGATCGGTCCGGTCAGATTCTCCGCGCAGGCGACCTGATCCGGAAAAACCGCGGCGAGCAGATCGTCGGCGCGCATACGCTGGATTTGAGCCGGCACTTTCTTGCCGCCGCTGAATCGCAAGATGGCGAGCGCCCGGGTGGTATTCCAGCGCCAGCGGGCGCCGAACATGGGCGCGGTCAACAGTGCTTGGCGCAGCACGTCTTCCACCGTCGCCGCTTTCAAAAAAGCGAACACCAAAGCGAGCGGAAACGAATGCTGGTCGCTCAACGATAGCACCAGCCCGTTGTCTGTGGCGGCTGCCTGCAATTCAAAATTGAAGGTCCGGCAGAAGCGCTTGCGCAGCGCAAGGCCCCACGCGCGCGTGATGCGCGAACCGAACGGAGCATGCAGCACAAATTGCATGCCGCCGGCTTGATCGAAAAAGCGCTCTGCCACAACGGTAGTTTGCGAGGGCAACGCGCCCAGTTCCGCAGCGCCCGCTCGAACATAGGCGGCTATTTGTCTCGCTCCCGCTTCATCAAGCCCGCACTCGTCCATCAGGAACGCCGGCATAGGCTCCGCTGCGGCAAGAACGCGCTCCCGTATTTGCGCTACTTCGGCCGATAGTTCGCGCGAACGCCCCGGCGCTTCGCCCAGCCAGAATGGAATCGAAGGTGCCGCACCATGGGCATCGGTAACGCGAACACGTCCGGCTTCCACGCGTTTGATGCGCCAGGAATGAGTGCCGAGTAAAAACACATCGCCCACCAGGCTTTCTATGGCGAAATCCTCATCCAGCGTTCCCACCGCCTTGCCGTCCGGTTCGACGATCACGGTATAGTTCGCGTTTTCAGGAATGGCGCCGCCCGACGTGATGGCGGCAAGACGCGCGCCGCGCCGGCCCTTCACGCGGCCGTTCACCTGATCGCGATGCAAGAGAGCCCCGCTTCTGCCGCGCGATGTGGCGATGCCTTCGGACAGCATTTCCACGATACGATCGAAATCCGCGCGCGCCAGATTCCTATATGGATAGGCTGAGCGGAACAAATCGAAAAGATCATCCTCTTTCCACGATTCCGCCGCCGCCGCGGCTACGATCTGCTGCGCGAGAATGTCGAGCGCATTTTGTGGAATCTCAATCCGTTCCAATTCGCCTTTCCGGATGCCTGAGATCAGTGCGGCGCATTCGATCAGCTCGTCGCGCGTGGTTGCGAACAAGCGGCCATGCGGTTTGGCGCCGACCCAATGGCCCGACCGGCCAATCCGTTGCAAGGCCACGGCGATGGCGCGCGGGGAGCCGATTTGGCAGACCAAATCGACTGTGCCGATGTCGATTCCCAGTTCGAGCGATGCGGTGGCGACCACCGCGCGCAACTCGCCGCCTTTCAAGCGCGACTCCGCATCCAAACGGAGTTGGCGCGAAAGACTTCCATGGTGCGGCAGGATGGCGTCCGTTCCAACCCGTTCTGCTAAAGCGTGTGCCACGCGTTCCGAAAGCCGCCGGGTGTTCACAAATACCAGCGTGGTGCGATTCGCCAGGATCAATTCCGCAATCCGGTCATAGACTTCGTTCCACAACTCGGTGCTGGCCACCGCGCCCAGTTCATCGCGTGGCACTTCGACCGCGAGATCCATGTCGCGCCGATGTCCGACATCGACAATCCGCGTTTGCGGCCCAAGCAAGCGGCCCACTTCTTCGATCGGTTTAACCGTTGCGGAAAGGCCGACCCGTTGGGGACGAGAACCAATGAGCGAATCCAGACGCGCAAGCGACAGCATGAGATGAGAGCCGCGCTTGTCGTCCGCTATAGCGTGAATCTCGTCCACAATGACAGTGGAGACATCGCGCAACATCTGACGCGATTTCTCAGCCGTGAGCAGGATATAGAGCGACTCCGGGGTAGTCACCAAAATATGCGGAGGCTTTTTGAGCATGCTGGCGCGCTCGGGCATAGGCGTGTCGCCGGTTCTCACTGCCGTGCGGATTGGTATCGAAATGCCTTCCTTCTGCGCCAACGCGGCCATCTCTGCCAGGGGCGATTCCAGATTCCGGTGTATATCGTTGCTGAGCGCTTTGAGGGGCGAGACATAAATGACCTGGGTCGAATCGGGCAAAGCTTGCGCGCGTGCGGATCGGACCAGTCGGTCGAGGCACAGCAGGAAGGCGGCCAGCGTTTTACCGGAGCCGGTGGGCGCGGAGATGAGCGTGTCGTGTCCGGCAGCAATTTCGCGCCAGCCCAGAATTTGAGGCTGCGTAGGGGAAGCAAAACGGTTTGCGAACCACTTCGCAATGATTGGATCGAAACCGGACAAAGGCATAAAGGAGCTTCTACCAGGATGCCTTACTCGTTTCGCGCGAGTGCCAGCTTGCAGTATGCTCTCGGTTTACAGTATGCTCCTCATGAGGAGGGAGGGCCGCTACGTTGCGCTGGCCGCTATTGCTCGTCGCTTTAACCGGGTTGGGTGGCGCTCAAGCGCTCGACTATCAGATCTACAAAACAACGGTCGAGCCTATCTTTCTCAAGAAGCGTCCGACTCATGCGCGCTGCGTGGTTTGCCATGCCGCCGCCAGCCACCCGTTCCGGCTGGAGCCGCTCGACCAGGGCGCTACCAGTTGGACCGACGCGCAATCGCGCAAGAACTTCGAAACGGTATCGCATTTGGTCAAGCCGGGCGAGCCGCTGGCCAGCATCTTATTGATTCAACCGCTGGCCCATGCCGCCGGCGGTGCGGAGTTCCACTCCGGAGGCCGCCAGTTTGCTTCGCAGGACGATCCCGATTGGCAGGCGATGGCAGCTTGGGTGAAAGCCGCGCATTAAGGCAACGTCACAGTGCCATTTCTTTTGGGCACTTCGCCCACCGCGATTCGCGCCACTTCCTTTAA
>Ga0302325_10022878_pt1 | contig 13058 bp, 7 predicted proteins | sample Palsa_T0_2_FD_201948 | JGI IMG/M metagenome (GOLD analysis project Ga0302325, IMG submission 201948) | Peat permafrost microbial communities from Stordalen Mire near Abisko, Sweden - Palsa_T0_2 | ecosystem: Environmental > Terrestrial > Soil > Palsa > Peat permafrost | place: Sweden: Abisko... | reverse complement strand
CCAGGTAGTTCTGTCCTGGCGCACCAGCGACGCTACTACCGCCTCCATCGACGGCATCGGCGACGTACCCTCGTCAGGCGTCAAAACCGTGACCCCGAGCGCATCCATCAGTTATCACCTCACAGCCACCGGAGCCGGCGGCACGGCCGATGCAACTGCCCGCGTCACCGTGAATGCGCCGCCAGCCGTCGTCGTGCCTCCCGCTCCTTCGATGAGCGCGGAAGAAGAATTCAGAGCCAATGTTCAGGACGCTTTCTTCGATTACGACACGTATGACATTCGCGGCGACGCCCAGGCCGTTTTGGCCAAGGACGCATCGTACCTGGTCAGCCATCCCGATGTGAAGGTGGTCATCGGCGGCTACTGCGACGAGCGTGGATCCAATGAGTACAACCTGGCACTGGGGCAGAATCGCGCCGATGGAGCCAAGAACGCGCTGGTCACCGCCGGTGTGGCCGCAAGCCGCATCCGAGTGGTGAGCTACGGCAAGGAGAAGCCCTTCTGCTCCGAGTCCACGGAACAGTGCTGGCAGCAGAACCGCCGTGCCGGCTTCACCATGGACCGGTAAAATGAATCAGCGGTATGCGCCAAGCTCAGGGGTGCCTCAGGTCTCGATTTCGAGACCTGGGACGCTTCAATGTTGGGTGGCGCGCGGCTAGTCCTTAGTCCCTGGCCTTTAGTTCATCGTCGAAGGTGAAGCATGTCAAGAATTCCTGCCCTCCGTAAACGCTTTATCCCTGCGGTCGCACTCGCCGTCATCCTCGCCGCCGGGCCTGTCAAGGCGCATGCCACGTCCAAGGAAATGATCGAGCTTCAGACCCAGGTTCAGCAGCTCCTTGACATGGTGCAGCGACTGCAGTCAACCATCGACACTCGGTTCGGTGTTCTGCAGCATCTGGTGGAGCAGACGGCCGACAACGCCAATCAGATGTCCGTCACTGTGACCGCGCTTCAGCAGAAGATCAACGCGCAGAGTGAGGCCGCCGGCGGCAAGATGGATACCGTTTCGGGCCAGGTCCAATCCCTGAATGATTCAGTCGACGAACTCAAGTCCCGCATCGCCAAGCTCGACAAATCCGTGCAGGATATGCAGACCCAGTTGCAGAACATCCAGTCTCCGCCAGCTGGCGCCGCACCCTCAGGCCAGGCTGCGGACCCCAATGCTCCGCAAGGCGCGGGTGGAGTGCCGTCAGCGCCAGCTGGCCCCGCTGCCAGCGTTGCCCCTCCGCTCAGGGAGACATTTCAGGCGGGCCTGCGCGACTACAACGCCGCTCACTACGCCGTTGCCACCAGCGAGTTTCAAGACGTTCTGCACTTCTATCCCATGGACGATCTCGCCGGCACAGCGCAGTTCTACCTGGGCGAGATCGCCTTTCGCCAGTTGGATTACGCCAACGCGATCAAGGCCTACAACGCGGTCCTCGAAAGCTTCCCGGGGAATCCCAAAGCCCCTGCCGCGCAGCTTCGCAAAGGGACAGCACTGCTGCAGACGAACAAGAAGGATGCTGGAATCCACGAGCTTCGCCAGTTGATCCAGCGCCACCCGCAAACGCCGGAAGCCGACCAGGCGCGCACCAAGCTCAACGGCATGGGCGTCAGGATTACTGCTCCGCCTGCGCCCTCGCGCTGAGCCTGATCGCCCGCGGAATCTTCTTGAAACGGGACTGTCTCAGAGTCCCAGTTCTTTCCCGGCCAACTCCGTGCCAAGCACCCGCGCCTTGATTTTTGCAAACGCCAGGTCACGCCCCGTTGACATGTCGTCGGCGAACGGCGCAAAGCCACAATCGTCCGTCGTGCCCAGCCGTTCGATGGGAATTGCCGCAGCCGCCAGAAGCACTCGGTCACGTACCAGCTCCGGCGTCTCCAGCCGGGGATCGATCGGATCGATCACTCCTACAAAAATCAGCTGGCCGGCTGCAGCTTGCTCGCGCACAATCTGCAGAACCCGTTTCGGATCCGCCTCGCTCGCCATCTGCAGGTAAAATCTTCCGGCATGAAGTTGAAACAGATCGGGAAGCAACAGCGCATAGTCCACGTCGGCGCTGTGCGTGGAATCCCGATCCCCACCCGGGCAAACATGGACGCCGATTCGCGCTCTTTGCTCGCCATCAAAGCGGTCGAGCACCAGGTTGTTCAAGGCTATGAAGCTGCGCAGAAGGCCGCCCGAAGGGTCCAGTTTCAGCGACAATCTGGCCTCGGTAAAATCGATCTGCACCACGGCCGCGCCCGCATCCAGCGCTCCGCGAATATCGGCCTCCGCCTCATCGGCCAAGTCCGCCAGGAACTGCTCCCGCGGATAATCCGGCAGGCCATCCTGAGGGTAAATCAAGCTCATTGCCGAGGCCGAAATCACTGCCTGCTTCAGCGGCTTCGTTGTGCGCGCTTTGGCCGCCCGCAAATACTTTTCAGCATGCGTCGCATAGCAAAATGGGCCGGCAGTCAGTTGCGGTAGTTGGCGAGTGTGCTCGTCCGCAAAGGGAATCACAACGCCGTCAGGCGCAAGATTCCGCAATCCGGCAAGCGGATACGTGGCGAAACTCGGCTTGCTCTGTTCACCATCCGTAATTACAGGAGATCCGGTCGCCTCGAAGCGCGCGATTGTGTCGCTCAGGGCGTGGTCGTAAGCCGCCTTCAGAGCCGCGGAATCAATATGTCCGGATTCGAAATCTCCAATTGCCCGCAGCAATTCCGCCGGACGAGGAATACTGCCGATCGGTTCAGTTTGAATGCTCATTCCAACGCCAACCCCCTCTTCGGACCACGCCTTTAAACGTAGCCTAAACTCGCCCTACCTTACCGGCTCTTCTCTGCTCAGTGCATCCATCGAAAGATGGAGATTGAAGGGACGAGTTCCCTGATTTACCGCCTCTAGCTGCCCTGCCCGCAAATCGCGGTGCCGGCCACAGTTCCAGCTGGTCATGACGAGATTGTCAGCTCATCCTCATCGCATAAGAAAAGCCCCGCATCGCGCGGGGCTTCTTTGTTATTCGTGTCGGATGAATTCGATCTACTGCAAGCTCGCCATCAGCCCATCAAGCGTTGACTTCGGCGGCCGCGTGACGCTCTCCGGAAGCTGGCCGAGCGGCTCGTCCACAATGTTCAGCAGATCGATGAAGGTGGGCTTCTGCGTGTCGATGTAGAACACGCCGGTGAGAATTTCGTTGTTGGCATGCGCTTCCATCAGCGTACGCACAGACTTCACCTTGTCGGTTGGGTCGTAGTCCTCGTGCAGCTTTTTCAGGCGAAGGCTGGAGCCGTCGTGCATCTCGACTTCAAAGACTTCCCCGGATTGGTAGTCAACCTCGATCTCGTCGAAGCTGGCCACAAAGTCGATTTCATTGATCGGCTCGTCGTTGTCCTGCATGAATTTGTAGCTCTTCGTCGATCCCTCGTGGTCGTTGAATGTGACGCAGGGGCTTATCACGTCGAGCATTACCGTTCCCTTGTGTGCAATGGCTGCCTTCAGCATTGAGAGCAATTGCTTCTTGTCGCCCGAGAACGACCGCCCCACAAACGTCGCGCCCAACTGGATCGCGAGCGCGCACGTGTCAATGGCCGGCAGGTCGTTGACCACGCCGGTCTTGAGCTTCGAGCCAATATCAGCAGTCGCTGAGAACTGGCCTTTGGTCAATCCGTAAACGCCGTTGTCTTCGATGATGTAAATCATGGGAAGATTGCGGCGCAACAGATGCACAAATTGCCCCATCCCGATGGAGGCCGTATCGCCGTCGCCGGAAACGCCCAGCGTGGTCATGGTGTGGTTAGCCAGAATGGCGCCTGTCGAAACAGAAGGCATGCGGCCGTGGACGCTGTTGAAGCTGTGCGAGCGGCTCATGAAGTAGGCCGGGCTCTTCGACGAGCAGCCGATGCCGCTCATCTTCATCACGCGCTCGGGCTCCACGCCCATCTGGAACATGGCGTCGATGATGCGCTCTGAGATTGCGTTGTGTCCGCAACCGGCGCACAGCGTTGTTTTGCCGCCGCGGTACTCGATAACCGGAAGGCCGATGTGATTCAATTTAGGTGCTGGTGCGGCTGCTGTAGCCATGAAATGAATTCCCTTCTAAGGTGAAACATGGTTTGTGCTCTCCCACCCTAGCGACAAAAACAAAGGCGTCGCGAGGGTGGGGCACCCGCATTCAATTTCCAAACTCAAGATGCAACCGCTCCCTCGTGCACTTCAACATCTTCGACATGCGTCGGAGAAATGCCGCTGAAGCCTTCCCTGGTCGCGTACTCTTCCACCACCGTCTGCGCATCGAGCGGCAATCCGTTGAAGTGCAGAATGCTGCGCAGCTTCACCACCTGCTCGGCTGGAAGATCGAGCTTCAGCAGGCTGGCCAGCTGCGCGTCGCGGTTCTGTTCGACCACGTAAACCCGCTCGTGCTGGGCCACAAAGTCGTGAATCTCATTCGCAAACGGATACGCCCGGATGCGCATGTAGTCCACATCCTGCCCATACTCTTTCTTGATCAGGTCCATGCCCTCGCGAATGGCGTAATCGGAGCTTCCGTAAGCAAGAATCCCAATCTTCGAGGAGCCGTTCTTCCACGTCAGCGGCGCCGGGACCAACTTGCGCGCGTTGTCGAACTTCCGCGCCAGGCGTTCCATGCCCGCCACGTAATCTTCCGGCCTTTCGGTGTAGGCCGCCGACTCGGTGTGGCCGGTGCCGCGCGTAAAGTAAGCAGCTTTGGGGTGACGCGTGCCGGGCAGCGTGCGCCAGCCAATTCCATCGCCGTCTACATCCTTGTAGCGCGCAAAGCCGCCCAGCCGGTCAAGATCTTTGGCAGTCAGAACTTTGCCGCGATCCAATGGCTTGTCGGGATAATTAAACTGTTCCGACATCCAGTTGTTCATGCCCAGGTCAAGATCGCTCAGAACGAACACAGGCGTCTGAATCCGCTCGGCCAGGTCGAACGCCGAGTAGCCAAACTCAAAGCACTCCCGAACCGTTCCCGGCAGCAGGATTACATGCTTGGTGTCGCCATGCGAAAGAAACGCCACGCTGAGTAGATCAGCCTGGGAAGTGCGCGTGGGCAAGCCCGTTGAAGGCCCGGTGCGTTGCACATCGAAGATCACGCCCGGAATCTCGGCATAGTAGCCCAGCCCGGCAAACTCCGCCATCAACGAAATGCCCGGCCCCGACGTCGCGGTCATTGCGCGCGCACCGGCCCAGCCTGCGCCCAGCACCATGCCGATCGCCGCCAGTTCGTCTTCAGCCTGCACCACAGCAAATGTCGCTTTGCCTTCCGGCGTGACTCTGAATTTTTTTAGCAGGTCGGTGGTCGCTTCCACCACTGACGTCGAAGGCGTAATTGGGTACCACGCAACAACCGTCACGCCCGCAAACACCGCGCCCATGCCGCACGCCGCGTTGCCGTCGATGATGATCTTGTCCGCCGTCTTGTCCATGCGCTCAATGAAGTAGGGGTCTTGCTTGGTGAACTTCTCCGCCGCGTAATCGAAGCCTGCCTTCACCGCGCCGAAATTCAATTCAAAGACCTTCACCTTTTTGGCAAACTGCTTGCGCAGCCCGTTTTCAACCACTGCAAGATCGATGGCCAGCAGTTGCGCCACCACGCCAACGTAGACCATGTTCTTGACCAGCTTGCGCAGTTTCGCCTCGGGGCAGATAGCGGCCGTAATTTTGTCGAACGGCACCGGATAGAACACCACGTCGTCGCGATATTGCTTGAGGTTCAGGTTTTCCTCGTAGATGGCGACACCACCGACTGGTAATGCCAGCGCATCCTGCTTCGCCGTTTCAGGATTGATGGCGATCAGCACCTCTGCGTCGCGCTTGCGCGCAACATATGAATCCTTGCTGGCCCGGATCGTGTACCAGGTGGGAAGTCCGGCGATGTTCGACGGAAACAGGTTCTTGCCGCTGACAGGAACCCCCATACCGAAGATGCTTTTCAGCAGAACGCTGTTGGCGGATTGCGAGCCGGACCCGTTCACCGTTGCTACGTTGATGCTGAAGTCGTTGATCACGCGTGGGCGCGTGCTGGTTGCGCTCTGAACTTCTCCCAGAGCCAGGTTGCTTGTCGCCATGTGGCGGGATTCCCTTCCGAAAAATTCTTCTCAATCGACGATTCGTACTCTTGAACCGCCGCCTCTTGCCTTACCCTCTTGCCTTGCTTCCAACTGCGCCGGATCGTGGCGCCATGGGGTCAAATATTGGAGAAAGCCAGCAATTGCTACCCTGTGATTATAGTCGTTTATCAACACGAGCGTCCCAAATTGAGTCCCCGCTGTTACCCCTTTGAGTACCCACGAATTGTGTATTGTTGACCTACCCAAAAGGGGAATCCCACAAGTCTCGGGCAAGCCCTCAGTTATGAGCCTGCCCCGCCAATCGCTGCGAATCCCTGTTCCACCGCAGCAGGAGTGTGGTCGCAATCACCACCAGCGCCAGCGTCAGCCCAATCCAAAGCCCGTAAATCCCCCGCTTGAGCACAAAACAGAGGACAAACCCCAACGGCAGACCCAACGCCCAATAGCCCACCAGGTTGGCCAGCATCGGCGCTCGCGTTTCGCCCAGCCCCCTGAGAGCGCCGGTGCAGACGGTCTGAATGCCATCGAATATCTGGAATGCTGCTGCCAGCCCCAGCAGCGCAGGGCCAACGGCCATTACCTGAGGATCGGTGGTATAGAGCTCAATCAGCGGCCTCGGCGCCGCCAGGAAGACCAATGCCGCCAGCAACATGAACCCCGAGCCGAGTCCCTGCGCCAGCCATCCAGCTCGCCGCGCGCGCGCCAGATTGCCGGCACCAACCGCGTGGCCTACGCTCACAGCCGCCGCGGCGCCCACGCCCAATGGGACCATGTATGTGATCGCCGCATAGTTAAGAGCGATCTGGTGAGTGGCCAGGGCGACCGGCGTCAGCCAACCGGCGGCCAGCGTAGCCAGGTTCCAGGCTCCCACCTCGAGGAGAATCTGCCCCGCGGCCGGCGCCCCCAGCCGGCTCAATTGTTTGAGCATGGCAGCGCTCGGTGCTGCCCAATGCCGGAAGAGCGGATGTCCGCGAGAGCGCTCATAGCGCCAGGCAAACCCCAGCAAAGCAAGCGCCATAAAGATACGCGCCACGACTGTCGAAAGCGCCGAGCCATCCACGCCCATCCGCGGAGCGCCCCACTTGCCGTAGATCAGCACCCAGTTCCCCAGCCAATTCAGCAGGTTAGCTCCTATAAAGGTGACCGTTACAACGCGCACCTGGCCCACGCCCTGAAGGTAGCGGCGCGAGGCGCCGTAGATGAGCAAGGGGAGTGTGCTCCAATTCAGAATGCGCAGATAGCTGCCGGCAGGGATGGCCACCTCCGCTCCAATCCCCGCTCGCGCATAGCCATAGCTGGCCAGCGCCAGCACCGCCATGATGGCCGGTGTGAGTGCCAGCGCCAGGTATACCCCCTGCGCCAACCAGCGATGGCAGCCATCGTAATCCTTGCGCCCGTATGCCTGGGCAACCAGCGTATCCAGGCCGAGCAAAATGCCATAGCCAAACAGCGACGGCGTATAAAAGACCGCATTGCCAAGCGCCACGGCCCCGATTGCCGCCGGCCCCAGTTTGCCCACCATGATGGTGTCAACAACTCCTTGGGCCATCCATCCCAGTTCGCTCAACACCACTGGAATGGCAAGCGCGACCATCGCGCCCAGTTCCGCCCTCCACTCTGGTTTCCGTTGCCCCATCACTCCAATCTAACCGGAGCACCCCGCCCGCATCGGACACATCGCCCGGCCGAGAAATGACTGCAAAAAACTCTTGCCCATGCGCCAAAAAATCGTGTAAGTTTGGTTTCCACGCCACAGACTCCCAAAAAGGAGGACCTCCAACCGTGAGCCCTACCCAGATCTCCAATATCGTTTCACTCCTCGCCGCCCTCAGCGTGGCCACCGAGCGCCTCGTCGAAATCATCAAGGGCGCCATTCCCTGGCTCAACAATCAGAACAAGAATTCCACCATTGAGAGCTGGCGCCAAGTCGCGTTGCATGTTCTGGCCGCTGTATCCGGGTTTGTCTCCGCATGGATGGCCGGCTCAACCGTATCCGGCGTCATTCCCGCGTCCTGGAATCATTTGGGTGGATATATCGTCATCGGTCTGCTTGTCAGCGGCGGCTCCGGCTTCTGGAACTCAATCCTCAGCTACGCGAAGGCCTCGAAGGACATTCAAGAAGGCAAGACCCCCGCGAGTCAGCCTGCCGAAGGCGGACTGCTGCCCGGCTAGTTAAGCAGGGGCTCGAAGGCAGCTTTGTCGGGACTGGCTTGCTACGTAATTTAGCTCCTGTTCCACATAACACTCGGCCGCGGCTCCGCCTTTCTGGTTGTGATAACGACCTTGGCCGGCGTCAGAAGCGGACCATCGTCGCCGCTCTTCGCGGCCTCAATGAGGATCTCTCCCGGGCGCCAGCCCGCCTGCACTATTACTTGTGCCAACCCGTTGAAGAGCGATCGCTTGGGCGCCTTGTCGCTCTCCTGGCAGTTGGGGTCGCCGTTGCCGACGCCAATCAAGGCGCCGTCGCCCGAAACCTTGAAGGCGATCAGGTTGTCGGCCGTCGGAACAGCACGGCCTTCTTTGTCCAACGCCTCAACTTTCAGAATGGCCACGTCTTCGCCATCGGCATCGATCTCGATCCGATCCGCCGTCAAACGGATGGCCACCGCCGGCCCGGTCGTCTCCCGCCTTTCCGTGAGCACCACCTTGCCGTCCTTTGACCCGCGAGCCTCGATCGATCCTGGTTCGTACTTGACCTTCCACTCCACGTGACCCAGGTGCGGAACCTTCTGGCTTCCCTGGCTATGGCCATTCACAAGCAGCTCCACTTCGTCCACATTCGAATACACCCACACTGGAATCATGTCGCCTTCCCTGCCTTCGAAATTCCAATGCGGAAACAGATGCAGGGAGGGCTCCTTGCCCCACCACGCCTTGTAGTAATAGAAAGTGTCCTTCGGAAACCCGCACATGTCCACAATGCCGAACTGCGAATTGATTGAAGGCCATCCATAGGGCGTGGGCTCGCCGCGGTAGTCGAATCCGGTCCACGCAAATCCGCCCGCCTCCCAATCGCGTGTTCCGTAAAATGTCCACCATTCCTCTGCCGTCTCGCCCCACGAAACCACTCCGTTGTAGTCGTTCACCGTGTTGCGCAGCTTGTCTGTCGTGTACACGCCGCGCGTGGAAATCGCACTGGACGTTTCCGATCCATAAACCGGCCGCTTGGGGTGCTCCTTGTGGAAGGCGTCGGGATATTTCAGGTAGTAGTTGAATCCGATAATGTCGAACGCGTCCGAATTTCCCTTCTTGTTGTCGCCATTCACAGCCGCCGAGACCACGCGCGTTGGGTCGAGTTCGTGGCAGCGCGCAACCATCGTGGCCGCAATCTTCGCTCCCTGCTCCGCCATCTCACTCTGCAATTGCCCCTCTTCATTACCGATGGACCACAGAATGATCGACGGCGAATTGCGATAGCGCTTCACCATGTTTTCCAACTGCGCCAGGCCTTCGGGGTTCGAACTCATCTGCCGCGTTTCGCACATCATCATCATGCCCATCCGATCGCAGGCTTCAACCCACTCCGGCGTCGGCATATTGTGCGATGTTCTAACTGCGTTGCCGCCCATCTCGCGCAGCACCGCAAGCCGGAACCACTGCAAGCGGTCCGGCACCGCCGCACCCACTCCCGCATGGTCCTGGTGGTTGCATGTTCCCTGGATCTTGATTGACTTGCCATTCAGGAAGAACCCTTTGTCCGCGTCGAACACAGCAGTCCGCACGCCAAAGCTGATGCGCTCAGCGTCGCGAGCTTTGTCGCCGGTCTTGACGCTCACGATGGCGGTATAGAGATTCGGGGTATCCACGCTCCACAGCGCTGGGTTGGCCAGCCTTGCCGTCGTCGTAAAGCTCGCCGATTCGTCCACGGCAATCGACTGGGCCGCAGACTCCGCCGTGGCCACGGTCTTCCCTGTTGAGTCCACAATCTGCCAGCTTACTTTCGCGTTCTCCGTTTGCTTTCCCTGATTCGCAACGTGAGTTGAGAGAGCCAGAGCAGCGGAGTCGCCATTGACCGCCGTCCGCACCGTGCTCTCCCACCTGCCCAGGTGCAATGCATCAGTTTTGGTGAGCCAGACGTGGCGGTAGATTCCCGCTCCCTCGTAAAACCATCCATCGCCGAAGCTCGCGTCGACGCGCACCACAATGTAATTCTTCGCCCCGTATGCCAGAAAATCCGTCAAATCGAAGCTGAAGGGCGCATATCCGTTGTTGTTGCGCCCGATGAAGCATCCGTTTACAAAAACAATCACGTCGCGAAAAGCTCCATCGAACTCTACCGTAATCCGCTTGCCCAGGTCGTCCGCAGGAATTTCAAACTCGCGCCTGTACCAGCCCACGCTGGTCTCTGGATAACGCCGGCCCAAGGGCTTGAAGCCGTGCGAGTTTTGCTCCTTGTCGTTCACGAACGGCAGTTCCACTGCCCAATCGTGGGGCAAGTTCAACGAACGCCACTTCGAATCGTCGAACTTGCCTTTGGCAAACTTGAAGTCGCCCGTCTTCGCAAAGTCTCCCTGGCCAAACCCAAAACCAAGATCGTGAGCCGGATCGCTGCTGTGGCCAAACTGGAACTTCCAGCCAAAGTCAAACAGTAGTTGCTCGCGCGGCGCAACCGCCCGCAAAGCCTCGGCCGTTGCTGCCTCTGGATAGCCAGCCGATAAAGCCCGGCCCCAGGCCGAGCGCGCCAGCAGCGAAGAAGCCGAAAGTGCTGCTCCGGAATAAAGCAATTCGCGACGAGAAATGCCGGTCATAAAAATCCCCTCTCAAAATGACAATTCGCCGCACACAGGCTTAAACTGACACGGCAAGCAACCCCGAACTATAAACCAGTGACGTGCATCGAGTAAACGATTTCATTTTTCGGCCGCTGCCCTCCATCCGATGGCCGCAAAGACGGCTGTCTCGCAATGAAACGCAGGTGGAACCGGCGTTCATCAGGCCCATGAAGCACCACCCAGCTATGTTAGATTCAAGAAGACAGACCACCCTCCGGAGAGATGGCCGAGTGGTTTAAGGCGCACGCTTGGAAAGCGTGTGTACTTTAACGAGTACCGTGGGTTCGAATCCCACTCTCTCCGCCATAAAGTCCGGCCTCGCCGAAGCGCCCCCAATATCATCGCAATCGGAATCAAGCGGCCCCAGTGCCTTCATAGAAAGTTCCCTCAGCGATCACCGCATCGCCTGGGCCGTTCGATTCACGGGTACACAAGAACACGGCGTAGCGGTTGTATGCTAACGACATGACCCCTGCGGAACCTTCCCGGATCGGGGATCTCCCCTCCGCTGCCCGCGAGCAGCCGGAAGCGCTGCCTGCTTTGTTACAGAACTCCGCACTGGCGGTTGATCGCGGCATTGGCGCGGAACCGGAGACACATATATTCAACGGCAATACCGGAGATGGTGAGACTGGAAATTTTGGGGCCGCAGTTCCCGATCAGGTTGGCACTACGCAGTTTCCTCCTGATGCCCCCACCACCGCCCCCGGAGCCGAAGCGAACCACGCGGAGAGAGGCTTGGCCGCGGCGCAACTCCCCATCGGGACACTGCTGGGGCCTTATCGGATTGACGAGCATATCGGGTCCGGCGGAATGGGGATCGTCTACAAGGCGCGCGACACTCGCCTCGAACGCAACGTCGCCATCAAGATCATTCCCGCCAAAACTTCCAGCCCCGTACTTGAAGCGGCTCTGTTGCGCGAGGCGCAGTTGACCTCATCGCTCAATCATCCGGGCATCGTTACGATTTACGACATTCTTTTCCACGGCGGAACCACTTGCATCGTGATGGAATTCGTTCAGGGACAGCCGCTGCAGCAGTTGATCCCGGATCGCGGTCTGGCCATCGACCGTGCTCTTTCAATGGCCGCCGTAATCGGCGACGCAATTGCCGCGGCACATGCGGCAGGTGTGGTCCACAGGGATTTGAAGCCGGCAAACATTCTCGTCCGCGATGACGGACAGATAAAAATTCTCGACTTCGGTCTGGCCACAGTTTCGCGCCCATTCTCTCCTGACGCCGCGACCAAGGCCATGAGCATCTTCGGCGGCCTCACCGTCGGCACCATGGGCTACATGGCGCCGGAGCAAGCTCGCGGCGAAAATGTGGATGAGCGCGCCGACGTCTTCTCATTCGGAGTCATCCTCTACCAGTTGCTTACCGGCAGATTGCCATTTCGCGGCGTCAATGCAGTGGCCTTGCTGCACGCAATGCAGATGCTCGATCCCGACCCAATGCGCGATGCGAGGCCGGAGATCCCCGCAACGCTTGAGATGGTGGCACGGCGCGCCCTCGCAAAAAAAGCAGCCGACCGATACCAGACGATCCGCGAGATGCTGACGGATTTGAACGCAGCATCGGGTAAGTCCACGCTCACCGTCGTGCCGCTCGAAGATGCGGAGAATCGTACGATCGCAGTTTTGCCATTGATCAATATCAGCCCCGATCCGGAAAACGAATACATCTGCGACGGATTGGCCGAGGAGTTGATCAACGGCCTCACGCAGATTGAAGGCCTGCGGGTTGTCTCGCGCAGCTCTTCGTTCCAGTGCAAGGGCACTACCCCGGACGTGCGCGAGATCGGCCGTCGCCTGGGGGCCAGCCTTCTGGTGCATGGCAGCCTTCGCCGCTCCGGCGGCAGCCTTCGCCTGACAATGCAATTGAGCCAGACCAGCGAGGGGTATCAGGTCTGGTCGCAGCGTTTCGATTCGCAGGTAACGGATCTGTTTGCGCTTCAGGATGAATTGACCGCCGCGGTGCTTGAAAAACTACGTGTGCAATTGGGCGCCAGATTTCCCGGGCTCGAATCTGCGCGGAAGATGCCCACTTCAGAAGCCTACGATCTCTATCTGCAAGGTAGATTTGCATTCAACCAGGAGACACCTGAGGCATTCAAGCGGGCGCTCGAATTGTTCCTTCGCGCGGCGGCCATTGATCCGGCATTCGCTCCGGCCCTGATCGGAATTGCCGAGACTCACATGCGGCTTGACTGGTATGGGCTCGAGCCG
>Ga0302325_10022876_pt1 | contig 13059 bp, 9 predicted proteins | sample Palsa_T0_2_FD_201948 | JGI IMG/M metagenome (GOLD analysis project Ga0302325, IMG submission 201948) | Peat permafrost microbial communities from Stordalen Mire near Abisko, Sweden - Palsa_T0_2 | ecosystem: Environmental > Terrestrial > Soil > Palsa > Peat permafrost | place: Sweden: Abisko... | reverse complement strand
GGCCGTGCCGGGCTCGCCGCTCGATCCCCGGGCGCGCGGCTGCAACGACCTGATCCGCCAGGGCGCGGCGGTGTGCGAGGGCTCGGAAGACGTGCTGCAGGCGCTGGCGCAGCTCGGCGGCTTCCGCGCCCCGCCGGCGCCGCCGTTCACGGGTGGCGAGGACGGCACGCCGACCGAACTGCTGGAACGGGTCTGGGCGCTGCTTTCGCCGACGCCAGTCCACGTCGACGAACTCGCCCGCCAGATCGGCGCGCCGGCCGGCGCAGTGTTCGCCGCGCTGGTGGAACTGTCCCTGGCCGGCCGCGCCGAACTGACCGGTGGCTCGATGGCCTCACGAGGCTGAAATATCTTCCCCCTAAAGGGGAAAACCGCCGCCTGGGCCGCGCCGGAAGCGCGCGCCGTTGACAGACACCCCGCCTCGCCCCCACTTACCGCGCCCCGAGGGGATACGCCTTTTGAAGAACGTCGTCGTCGTCGAAAGTCCGGCCAAGGCCCGGACCATCAACCGCTACCTCGGCTCGGACTATGTGGTCCTGGCCTCGTACGGTCACGTCCGCGATCTGCCGTCCAAGGACGGCTCGGTGCGGCCGGACGAAGACTTCGCCATGATCTGGGACGTCGACCCGCGCGGCGCCAAGCGCATCGCCGACATCGCCGAGGCCGCCAAGGGCGCCGACCGCATCATCCTCGCCACCGACCCCGACCGCGAGGGCGAGGCGATCAGCTGGCACCTGCTGGAGGTGCTCTCGCGCCGTAAGGCGATCAAGGGGGCCAAGGTCGAGCGCGTCGTCTTCAACGCCATCACCCGCTCGGCGGTGACCGAGGCGATGAAACACCCGCGCGACATCGACATGGAGCTGGTCGAGGCCTACCTCGCCCGCCGCGCCCTCGATTACCTGGTCGGCTTCACCCTCTCGCCGGTGCTGTGGCGCAAGCTGCCGGGCTCGCGCTCGGCCGGGCGGGTGCAGTCGGTGGCGCTGCGGCTGATCGTCGACCGCGAGAAAGAGATCGAGCTTTTCAAGACCCAGGAATACTGGACCGTGGAGGCCGACGTTTCCGCCGGCGGCGACCCGTTCCTGGCCAGGCTCGCCAAGCACCAGGGCAAGAGGCTCACCAAGTTCGATCTCGGCAACGCGGCCGCCGCGCTGGACGCCAAGGCCGCGGTCGAGGCCGCGAACTTCAAGGTTTCATCGGTCGAGAAGCGCCCCGCGCGCCGCACGCCACCGCCGCCCTTCACCACCTCGACCCTGCAGCAGGAGGCCTCACGCAAGCTCGGCTTCGCCGCCGAGCGGACCATGCGCGCGGCGCAGAAGCTCTATGAGGGCGTCGACATCGGCGGCGAGACGGTCGGCCTGATCACCTACATGCGCACCGACGGCGTGCAGAGCGCCCCCGAGGCGCTGAGCGAGGCGCGCGAGGTGATCGGCGGCCTCTACGGCGGCGCTTACGTGCCGGAGACCCCGCGCTACTACAAGGTCAAGGCCAAGAACGCCCAGGAGGCGCACGAGGCGATCCGCCCGACCAGCCTCGCCCGCAACCCCGGCTCGCTGCGCCTGGAGCCCGACCTCGGCCGGCTCTACGAGCTGATCTGGAAGCGGATGATCGCCTCGCAGATGGAGGCGGCGCGGATCGAACGCACCACGATCGATCTCGACAGCGCCGACGGCAGGACCGGCCTGCGCGCCACCGGCCAGGTGATCCAGTTCGACGGCTATCTGCGCGTCTACGAGGAAGGCCGCGACGATCCCGAAGCCGCGGCGTCCGGCGCCGAGGGCGACGAGCGCGACTTCGCCGGCCGGCTGCCGGCGGTGGCCGAGGGCGCGGCGGCCAAGGTCCACGCCGCCCGCGCCGATCAGCACTTCACCGAGCCGCCGCCGCGCTTCTCCGAGGCCTCGCTGGTCAAGCGGATGGAGGAGCTGGGCATCGGCCGGCCCTCGACCTACGCCTCGATCCTGAGCGTGCTGCGCGACCGCGAATATGTGCGGATGGAGAAGCAGCGGTTCGTGCCCGAGGACAAGGGCCGGCTGGTCACCGCCTTCCTCGAGCAGTTCTTCCGCCGCTACGTCGAATACGACTTCACCGCGGCGCTGGAGGAAAAGCTCGACCTGGTCTCGGCCGGCGAGCTCGACTGGAAGGCGCTGCTGCGCGACTTCTGGCGTGACTTCCACGCCGCCGTCGGCGAGATCGGCGAGCTGCGCATGAGCGCGGTGATCGAGGCCCTGAACGAGTCGCTGGGCCCGCACATCTTCCCCGACAAGGCCGACGGCTCCGACCCGCGCGTCTGTCCCACCTGCGGAACCGGGCGGCTGTCGCTGAAGACCGGCAAGTTCGGCGCCTTCATCGGCTGCTCGAACTATCCCGAATGCCGCTTCACCCGCCCGATCGCCCAGGACAACGGCGAGGACGCCGGCGAAGGCGGCGGCGACCGCGAACTCGGGATCGATCCGGCTACCGGCCACACCATCTGGCTGAAGGCCGGCCGCTTCGGGCCCTACGTCGAGGAGCAGGACGAAAAGCCCAAGCGCGCCAGCCTGCCGAAGGACTGGCCGCCGGCCGGCATGGACCTCGACAAGGCGATCCGGCTGCTGCGGCTGCCGCGCGAGGTCGGCGCCCACCCGGACGACGGCAAGCCGATCCTGGCCGGCATCGGCCGCTACGGCCCTTACGTCCAGCACGACGGGACCTACGCAAACCTGCCCACCGTCGATGAGGTGTTCGAGGTCGGCCTCAACCGCGCGGTCGCGGTGCTGGCCGAGAAGCGCGCCGGCGGCAGAGGCGCCCGCGCCGAAGCCGCCGCGCTGAAGGACCTGGGCGCCCACCCCGAGGACGGCGCGCCGGTGCGGGTGCTGGCCGGCCGCTACGGCCCCTACATCAAGCACGGCGCGACCAACGCCAACGTCCCGCGCGGGTCGGACCCCGCGGCTCTGACGATGGAAGAGGCGGTGAAGCTGCTGGCGGAACGCGCCGCCAAGGCCCCGACCAAGGGTCGGCGCGGATCGGCGACGCGCGCCAAGCCCGCGGCGGCGAAAACGAAGAAGGCCACGCCGGCGAAGAAGAAGCCCGCCGCGGCCAAGAAGGCGCCGGCAAAGGCGCGCAAGGCTAACTAGTCGGCGCCGCTCCGCGACCCCAGGATCCGCCGCGAGGCGGACCCTGGGCGCGAAGTCGGTCGCTAAGGAGCGCTGGCCTCAGACGGCCGGCGCGGTGGTCGGCGCGGTGAGGCCCTTCGGCGACGGGCCGAACTTGTTCGGGCCGGGCGTGCCGTCGAGGAAGCCGCACTCGATCAGCGTCCACAGGCCGAAGGTGATGATGCCGACGAAGATCCAGACCCACGACTTGTCGCGGTCGTGCCAACGCTTCACCTGAATGGCGAACAACGCCCAGAGGTACGCGACGAGCACGACGAGACCGAGGATGCCGCCGATCATCCCCATGGCGCCGCCACTTCGGATCAGCATCGAAAGGATCGTCGCCAAGACGATGTAGACGATGGCCACGCCCAGCGTGGCGAGCCAGAACTGCTGGCGCCGGATACGGCCGTTGAAACTGAACAAAAGACTTTGCATCGGGTAATTCCCCCCAAGAGCTGTTCCCAAGGCGGAGCTAACACCCGTCAGCGGGGTCGCGACAAGGGCTTTGACCCCGAAACACGTGTCTCAGGCGAATTCCGCGAGAATATCGTCGGCGCCGACGCTGTCGCCCGCCTTGGCGCCGACGCTCTTCAGCGTTCCATTGCGTTCCGCGCGGATAATGTTCTGCATTTTCATCGCCTCGATGACGCAGAGGGTCTGGCCCGCCTCGACCTCCTGCCCCGCCGCGACCTCCACGGCGACCACGAGGCCAGGCATGGGCGAGAGCACCAGCCGCGAGGTGTCCACGGCCTTCTTGGGCGGCAGCCGCTCGTGCAGGTCGGCCGAGACCGGCGTCAGCACCATCACCTGGGCCGATGCGGCGCGGTGGCGGATGCGGAATCCCTCGGCGGTGGCCGAGACCTCGGCGGCGAACGGCTCGCCGTCCAGCACCGCGCGGAACAGCGCCCGCCCGGGACGCCAATCGACGCCGACGAGCCGCACCGAACGCGCCTCGTCCAGGAACGTGACCTCCAGGCCGTCCGGCGCATCGGAAAGCCGGACCGGCCGCTTGCGCCCGTCCACCACGGCCACCCATTCGTCGCGGGGCCGCAGGGACGGCAGCACCGGGTGCGCGCGGCCGTTGCGGCGGCTCTGCACCCGCTGCATGGCGCAGGCGGTCGCGGTGAGCAGGTCGAGCTGTCGCGGCGTCGGCGGCAGGCCGTGGAAGCCGTCCGGGAATTCCTCGACGATATAGCCGGTCGAGAGGCGGCCGTCCTGGAAGCGCGGCTGGTCCATCACCGCCGACAGGAACGGCGCGTTGTGGCCGAGCCCCTCGATGTGCAGGTCCTCCAGCGCGCCGGCCATGGTGTCGATCGCCGCCGAGCGCGTCGCGCCCCAGGTCGCCAGCTTGGCGATCATCGGGTCGTAGAACATCGAGATCTCGTCGCCCTCGCGCACGCCGGAATCGGTGCGCACGATCCCCTCGCCCCGCTCGCCCTCGGCGGGCGACTGGTAGCGGACCAGCCGGCCGATCGAGGGCAGGAAGCCGCGATAGGGGTCCTCGGCGTAGAGCCGGCTCTCGATCGCCCAGCCCTTGATCGCCAGGTCTCCTTGCCCGAACGCCAGCGGCTCGCCGGCGGCGACGCGGATCATCTGCTCGACCAGGTCGAGGCCGGTGATCAGCTCGGTGACCGGATGCTCCACCTGAAGACGTGTATTCATCTCCAGGAAATAGAAGGATTTATCCTGTCCGGCGACGAATTCGACGGTGCCGGCCGAGTCGTAGTTCACCGCCTTGGCAAGCGCGACGGCCTGCGCCCCCATCGCCTCGCGGGTGGCCGCGTCGAGCAGCGGCGACGGCGCCTCCTCGATGACCTTCTGGTTGCGGCGCTGGATCGAGCATTCGCGCTCGAACAGGTGCACCACGTGGCCGTGCTTGTCGCCCAGCACCTGGATCTCGATGTGGCGCGGATTGACGATGAACTTCTCGATGAAGATCCGGTCGTCGCCGAACGCGCCGGCCGCCTCGGCCTTCACCGCCGCCAGCGCCTCGCCGATTTCGGCCCCCGAGCGCACCACGCGGATGCCCTTGCCGCCGCCGCCGGCCGAGGCCTTCAGCATCACCGGATAGCCGATCTCGGCGGCGATGACGCCGGCGTGCTCCGGCCCGTCGATCTCGCCGATGTGACCCGGCACGCAGGAGACGCCGGCCTCCGCGGCGGCGCGCTTGGAGGCGATCTTGTCGCCCATGGCGTCGATGGCGTGCGGGTTGGGGCCGATGAAGACGACGCCCGCCGCGGCGCAGGCGCGGGCGAAATCGGCGCGTTCGGAGAGGAAGCCGAAGCCGGGATGCACCGCCTCGGCGCCGGTCTCGCGGCAGGCCGCGATGATCTTCTCGGCCACGAGGTAAGACTGGTTCGCCGGCGACGGGCCGATCGCCACCGCCTCGTCCGCCATCTCGACGGCGAGGCTGCCGGCGTCGGCCTCGGAGTAGACCACCACCGACGCGATGCCCAGGCGCCGGCAGGTTCGAATGATGCGCACCGCCACCTCACCGCGATTGGCGATGAGGATTTTTGCGAACAGGCGGCTGCCCGTGGCCGTCTTTGTCATTATCTAGGCGGGTTAGAGACGATGCGCGGGCCTGACAACCCATGACGCAGCGTCATCGCCACGGAGCCGCGCCATGACCGATGTTCCCCACGCCGAGATTCGCTCAGAAGCCGGCTTCGACCTCACCCCGCCCTCGCCCGCCGAGCGCGCGCGGCTGGAGGCGACGCTCACGGCCGAGGAGCGCGACGTGCTGCTCCACCACGGCACCGAGGCGCCCTTCTGCGGCGGCCTCCTGGATAACAAGACTGACGGCGTCTACTGCTGCCGCCTCTGCGGCCTGCCGCTGTTCCGCGCCGTGACCAAGTTCGAGAGCGGCACCGGCTGGCCCAGCTTCCACACCCCGTTCTCCGAGGACCATGTGGCCGAGGTGCGTGACGTCAGCTACGGCATGGTCCGCATCGAAACCCTGTGCGCGCGCTGCGGCAGCCACCAGGGCCACGTTTTCCCTGACGGCCCGAAGCCCACCGGCCTGCGCTACTGCATCAACTCGGTCTCGCTGCAATTCGCCAAGACCGGCGATCCGCTGCCGGACCCTCTGGGGCGTGGGGATAGAATCTGAGGCCGCCGCCCGTTCGACTGAATCCATCCGCCCCGCCCTAAAGCGGAATATTGTCGTGCTTCTTCCACGGGTTGGAGAGCACTTTTCCCTTCAGGCTCTTCAGCGCGCGCACGATCCGCCGGCGGGTGCCGTGGGGCATGATCACGTCGTCGATATAGCCGCGCGAGGCGGCGACGAACGGGTTGGCGAAGTGGGCCTTGTAGTCGGCCTCGCGCTCGGCCAGCTTCTGCGGATCGCCGATGTCGGCGCGGAAGATGATCTCCACCGCCTGGCTGGGCCCCATCACCGCGATCTCTGCGGTGGGCCAGGCGTAGTTGAGGTCGCCGCGGATATTCTTCGAGCTCATCACGTCGAAGGCGCCGCCATAGGCCTTGCGGGTGATCACGGTGATCTTCGGCACGGTGGCCTCGGCGTAGGCGAACAAGAGCTTGGCGCCGTGCTTGATCAGTCCCCCCTGCTCCTGCTTGGTGCCCGGCATGAAGCCCGGCACGTCGACGAAGGTGACGATCGGGATGCCGAAGGCGTCGCAGAAGCGCACGAACCTGGCCGCCTTGCGGCTGGAATCGATGTCGAGCACGCCCGCGAGCACCTGCGGCTGGTTGGCGACGACGCCCACCGTCTCGCCGTCCATGCGGGCGAAGCCGGTGATGACGTTCTTGGCGAACTCGGGCGAGATCTCGAAGAAGTCGGCCTCGTCGGCGACTTTCAGGATCAGCTCCTTCATGTCGTAAGGCTTGTTGGGGTTGGCCGGCACCAGGGTGTCGAGCGAAGGTTCGGCGCGGTCGGGATCGTCGAAGCTCTCGCGGGCCGGCGGCGGCTCGCGGTTGGACGATGGCAGGAAGTCGATCAGCCGGCGGACCTGGGTCAACGCCTCGAGGTCGTTGTCGAAGGCGCCGTCGGCGACGCCCGACTTCAGCGCATGGACCCGGTAGCCGCCCAGCTCCTCGTGGCTGACGTCCTCGTTGATCACCGTGCGCACCACGTCGGGGCCGGTGACGTACATGTAGGCGGTGTCCTTCACCATGAAGATGAAGTCGGTCATCGCCGGCGAGTAGACGTCGCCGCCGGCGCAGGGGCCCATGATCACGCTGATCTGCGGGATGACGCCGGAAAACAGCACATTCTGCAGGAAGATGTCGGCGTATCCCGCAAGGCTGTCGACGCCTTCCTGGATGCGCGCGCCGCCCGCGTCGAAGAGCCCGATGATCGGCGCGCCGTTGCGACCCGCCATCTCCTGCACCTTGACGATCTTCTCGGCGTGCGCCTTGGAAAGAGAACCGCCGAAGACGGTGAAATCCTTCGAGAAAACGTAAACGACGCGGCCGTTGATGGTGCCCCAGCCGGTGACCACCCCATCGCCCGGCACGCGCTGGGCGGCCATGTCGAAGTCGTGGCTGCGGTGCTCGACGAACATGTCGAACTCCTCGAACGAGTCCTCGTCGAGCAGCAGGTCGAGCCGCTCGCGGGCGGTGAGCTTGCCCTTGGCGTGCTGCGAGTCGATCCGCCGCTGCCCGCCGCCGGCCCGCGCCTGCGCCCGCCGCTTCTCGAGCTCTTCGAGGATATGCTTCATCGCCCCGCCTTCTCCTGACCCGGACGGCTTGGCCTAGCGGCGCGCCGGGGGGCTGGCAAGTTTGCCGAGTCTTTCTAGACCGACAGCGCCGTGAACCACCGCCCCAGCATCTCCGCCTCCCTGGCCATCTCGGTGGCGCGGGCGGCGGCTTCGGGGTCGACGCCCCAGCGCTCTTCCTGGTGGGTCTCGTCGAGGCGGGAGAGCTGGAAGGCGGCGTCGGCGGTCAGGCGGCCGCGGCGCAAGGCGAAGCCGAGGATCGCCGAGCCGAACAGGGCCGCGGCGGCGGCGAGGCCGGCCAGGGCGAAGTCGTCCTCGGCGGACGCCGCCTCCGCGATCCGCGCGATCGTCGCCTCCGGCTGCGGCTGGTGGACGACGCCGCGGGTGCGATGGAAGGCGACCCCCAGCGCGATCTCGGCCCAGTCGATCACCGGGCCCCAGCGCGCTTCCTGCAGCGCCACCAGCCCGGCCGGCCAGTCGGCGAAGTAGCAGATCAGGTCCGAGCCGGCGAAGGACGCGATTCGCTCGACGGCGCCCTGGCGTCCCCCCGCCTCCGCCGTCGCCAGCGCGGTCCAGGCGAGGCGCGTGGCGGGCATGGTCGCCGGCAGGATGTCCGCGCCCTGCGCCGCCCATTCGCCCGCCACGAGGCTCGCCAGCGCCTGCGTGGGCAGGATCAGCGGCGATCCGCGCGGCGAGCGCGGGGTGCGGCCGTCGAGGCTAACCGCGAAACCGCCCTCGGCCGGCGCCGCCTCGGCCTTGGCGTAGAAGCGGCGCACGCGTTCGGCGGAATGGCCGGGCAAGGGCATGGCGCGGACGGACCTCTGGAACCGGAGCGACGGAAGCTTGGACTTCCGGCGTGCAACGAGCAAAATCGGCCGTCCCGCGCAAGCTCCTCGCCGCGCGGCCGGCGCGCGGAGGTCCCCTCGTGGCGCTCGATCGTGATCTCGCGGCAGCCATCGCCGTCACCCGCTTCGGGCTCGGCGCCAAGCCGGGCGAGCTGCTGGCGGCGCGGGGCGACCCGCAAGGCTGGCTGACCGCCCAGATCCGCCCGGACCTCGGCGCCGACCAGCCGCAGCCGGGCGCCCCCACCTCGGCGCAGCGGCTGATCGAGTTCCGCGAATATCAGCAGGAGCGCCAGGCCGCGAAACAGTCGGGCCAGAACTTCGACCCGGTGAAGTTCGCCGCGCGGCTGATCCGCCAGGACGCCGGCGCCGACTTCCAGGCCCGGGTGCGGCTCGCGGCCGTCACCGACGCCGGCTTCCGCGAGCGCTGGGCCCTGTTCTGGTGCAACCACTTCACCGTCGCGGCCACCAAGCTGCAGACGGCGACCCTGGTCGGGCCATTCGAGCAGGAGGCGATCCGCCCGCACGTCTTCGGCCGCTTCGAGGACCTGCTGGTAGCCTCGTCCAGCCATCCCGGCATGCTGCTCTACCTCGACCAGGCGCGGTCAGTGGGGCCGAACACCGTGGCGGCGATGTTCCTGTCGCGCGGCGGCCAGCAGGCGGGCCTGAACGAGAACCTCGCCCGTGAGATCCTCGAGCTGCACACGGTGGGCGTCGAGGCCGGCTATACCCAGGCCGACGTCACCGAGTTCGCCCGCGCCATGACCGGCTGGAGCATCGGCGGCCTTCGCGAGAGCGACGCGACGGCCGGCAAGTTCCTGTTCCGGCCGATGGCGCACGAGGGCGGCGTGCGCACGATCATGGGCCAGCGCTACCCGCAAGGCGGCCAGGCGCAGGCGCTCGCCGTGATGCAGGACTTGGCCGCCAGCCCCCACACTGCCCGCCACATCGCGGTCAAGCTCGCCCGCCACTTCGTCGCCGACGATCCGCCGCCGGCGCTGGTGGCGGCGCTGCAGCGCAGCTACCTGGCCACCGGCGGCGACCTTGGCGAGGTGGCGCGGACGCTGGTCGCGGCGCCCGAAGCCTGGTCGCCGGACGCGGTGAAGTTCAAGACGCCCTATGAGTTCCTGGTCTCGTCCTGGCGGGCGGCCGCCGTCGCGCCGGACGACGTGGCCCAGATCGCGCCGATCCTGAACGGCATGGGCCAGAAGCCGTTCAGCGCCCCCTCGCCCAAGGGCTGGCCGGAGGAGGCCGAGGTCTGGTGCGCGCCGGACGCGGTGATCAAGCGGATGGCTTGGGCGCAGTCGCTGGCCGCGCAGTCGCTCAACGGCCGCGATCCCAGCCAGCTGGCCCGCGATGCGCTCGGCGCCCGGCTGACCCCGCTGGTCGCCACCGCGATCTCCCGCGCCGAGACCCGCGAGGAGGGCCTCGCCATCCTGCTGATGAGCCCGGAGTTCCAACGCCGATGACCGACCCCCTCGCGGCCCCGACCCGCCGCGGCGCCCTGGCCGCCGCGCTCGGCTTCGGCCTGACCGTCGAATTCCTCGGCCGCAAGGCGTTCGCCGCCGCCGACGGCGCGGCCGAGCGGCGCAAGCTGATCGTGTTCGTCTGCCGCGGCGGCATGGACGGGCTCTCGGTCTCGCCGCCGGTGGGCGATCCGAACTATGCGGCGCTGCGCGGCGCGATCGCCATTCCCGGCTTCGACCAGCCCGGCGGCGCGCTCCGGCTGGACGACACCTTCGGCCTGCATCCGGCGCTGGCCTCGGTGCACAGGCTGGCGCTGAAGGGCGAGGCGCGGATCGCGCCGGCGGTCGCCACGCCCGACCGCGCCCGCAGCCACTTCGAGGCCCAGGACGTGCTCGAGAACGGCGCCACCGCCGCCTACGGCACGGATTCGGGCTGGCTGAACCGCGCGCTGCAGGCGATGGGACCCGGCAAGGTGAAGGCGATCTCGGTCGGCGCCACCGCGCCGCTGATCCTGCGCGGCGGGGTGGAAGCCGCGTCCTGGTCGCCGGGCCCGGGCGTCGGCAAGGACCCGCGCCTGCCGGGCATATTGCAGGACCTCTACGCCCACGACCCGATGCTGAGCCGCGCCCTCGCCGCCGGCCTCTCCACCGAGTCGATGGCCAAGGTCGCCTCCGCCGACGCCACGGCGGCGCTCAGCCAGGCCGGCGACATGACCGGCGCCATGGCCGCCAGCGCGCCGTCCGCGCCGCGCCAAGGCGTCGCCATCGCGCGCCAGCTCGGCGCGACCCTGGCCGGCTTCATGATCCAGCCGGACGGCCCGCAGGTGGCCGCGGTCTCGATCGACGGCTTCGACACCCACGCCAATCAGGGCGCCAGCCAGGGCCAGCTCGCCACCCGCCTCGCCTACCTCGACGCCGCCCTGGACGGCCTCGCGGACGGCATGGGACCGGCGTGGAAGGACACCGCCGTGGTGGTGGCCACCGAGTTCGGCCGCACCGCCCACGTCAACGGCACCGGCGGCGCCGATCACGGCACGGCGTCCACGGCGCTGCTGCTCGGCGGCGCGCTGAAGGGCGGCGGCATCGTCGGCGACTGGCCGACGCTCGCCCAGGGCCGCCTGTTCGAGAACCGCGACACGGCCCCGACGCTGGACATGCGCGCCCTGTTCAAGGGCCTACTGGCGGGCCAGTTCGGGATCGACCGGCGAGCGCTGGACACCGTGGTTTTCCCGGACAGCGCCGCCGTCGCGCCGACGGGGGGGATCATCGCTTAGCCTCGCCGCCGCACCGACGCAGCAAAGGGATCGGCCGGCGCCTCGTGGGGCTCGAAGCCGAAGCGGTCGAAGCCGGCCTGCATCTCGGGGCTGATCGGCGCCTCCAGCACCAGCTCGCCGCCGGCGGGGTGCGGCAGCACGATGCGGCGGGCGTGGAGTTGCAGCTTCAGCGCGCCGGAAAGCGCCATCGAGGCGGCGTTATGGTACTTCGGATCGCCGAGGATCGGATGGCCGACCGCCAGCAGGTGGGCGCGCAGCTGGTGGGTGCGGCCGGTGACCGGACGCAGCGCCAGCCAGGTCGCGGTCTGGGCGGCGCGCGAGATGGTGACGAACTCGGTCTCGGCCGGCTCGGCCCGCGGGTCCTTCGGATCGGCCGGCGCCACCATCTCGCGGTCGCCGAAGCCCTGCTTGGCCAGCGGGATCTCGATCACGCCCTCGGCCGGCTTCGGCATGCCGGCGACCAGCGCCCAGTAGGTCTTGGCCGTGCGCCGGCGGGCGAAGGCGCCGGCGAGCTTGGCCGCCGCGGACGCCGACTTGCCCAGCACCAGCACGCCGGAGGTGTCGCGGTCGAGCCGGTGGACCAGGCGCGGGCGCTGCGGGCCGTCGCCCCAGGCGGATAGCAGGCCGTCGATGTGGCGGTGGGTCTTGGTGCCGCCCTGCACCGCAAGGCCGGCCGGCTTGTTGAGCGCCAGCACCTCGTCGTCCTCGTAGAGCACCAGGCCGCGGACGAAGGCGCGGTCCTGGCTGGAGAGCGCGTCGCGCGGCGCGGCGGGCGCGGCTTCGGGCAGCGGCGGCACCCGGACCTGGGCGCCGGCGGCGAGCCGCGTGTCGGCCTTGGCGCGGCCGCCGTCGACGCGGATCTGGCCGCTGCGGGCGAGCTTCTGGATCTGCCCCTGGCTCAGGTGCGGCCAGCGCCGCCGGAACCAGCGGTCGAGCCGCACGCCGTCCTCGCCGGCGTCCACGGTCAGGGTGCGAACCTCCGCCATGTCAGTCGCTTACCGGCGCGAGCTGACGTTGCAGACCCAGCGCGACGAGCAGGCCGCCCAGGTCCGGCGGAACTTCGGCCTCGATCGTCGTCTCGCCGCCGGACGGATGCGGGAAGGTGATCGTCCGGGCGTGCAGCATAAGCCGCGGCACGGGCGCGCCGCCCAGCATCAGCGCGCCGCCGTAGCGGGCGTCGCCGGCGATCGGCCGCCCGACGGAGGCCATGTGGACGCGCAGCTGGTGCATGCGCCCGGTATGCGGACGCAGCTCGACGAAAGCCGCCTCGTCGCTCGCGGCCAGGGTCCGGTAGCCGGTGTCGGCGCTCTCGGCGTCGGGATCGTCCGCCGCGCAGACCTCCATATGGACCTCGCGGCCCTGCGACACCCGACGCAGCGGCGCTTCGATGCGGCCGTTCGGCGGCGACGGCGCGCCGGGGGCGACGAGCGCGACATAGGTCTTCTTCACCCGCCGGGTCATCAGCGCCCTGCCCAAGAACGCCGCCGCCGGCTTGGTCTTGGCCGCCAGGATCACGCCGGAGGTGTCGCGGTCGAGCCGATGCACCAGCCGGGGCCGCTTGCCGTTGGACTTCGCGAAGGCGGCTAGCAGATCGTCCAGCGTCGCCGCGGCGATGCGTCCGCCCTGGCTGGAGAGCCCGGCCGGCTTGTCGAACGCCAGCACCGCCTCGT
>Ga0302325_10022874_pt1 | contig 13060 bp, 13 predicted proteins | sample Palsa_T0_2_FD_201948 | JGI IMG/M metagenome (GOLD analysis project Ga0302325, IMG submission 201948) | Peat permafrost microbial communities from Stordalen Mire near Abisko, Sweden - Palsa_T0_2 | ecosystem: Environmental > Terrestrial > Soil > Palsa > Peat permafrost | place: Sweden: Abisko... | reverse complement strand
GCGACCGACGAGTCGACCCCGCCGGAGAGTCCGCAGATGACCCGGCCGTCCCCGACCTGCGCGCGGATGCGGGCGATCTGGTCCTCGACGATCGACGCCGCCGACCAGGTGCGCTCACAGCCGCACACGTCGGTGAGGAAGCGGGTGAGGATCTCCTGGCCGTAGGGCGTGTGCACGACCTCGGGGTGAAACTGGATCCCGTAGATGCCGCGCTCGATGCTCTCCACCGCGGCCACCGGTGAGGCGGTGGAGGAGGCCAGCGCCACGAAGCCCGGCGGCGGCTCGAACACAGTGTCGCGATGGGACATCCAACAGGTCTGCTCGTCCGGTAGGCCGGCCAGCAGCCGCCCGTGCTCGCGCACGGTGAGGTCGGAGCGACCGAACTCGCCGACCTCGGCCTGCTCGACCCGTCCACCGAGCGCGAGCACCAGGAGCTGCATCCCGTAACAGATGCCGAGCACCGGAACGCCGAGCTCGAGCAGTTCGCGGTCGAGCGCCGGCGCGCCGGGCGCGTACACCGAGGCCGGGCCGCCCGACAGGATGATCCCGCAGGGTCGGCGTCGCGCGATCTCCTCGATCGGCACGTGATGCGGCAGCAGCTCGGAGAACACGCCGCAGTCGCGCACGCGGCGGGCGATCAGCTGGGAGTACTGACCGCCGTAGTCGAGCACGACGATCTCCTCCGTGCGGGTGGGCGCCGCGCCCGGCAGATCACCCTCGCGCGGCGCGGCCGCGGTCGCGGTCGCGGCCGCGTCAGTCATTGACGAGCTCGACCGCCTTGCCGATCGAGCCCATGCCGACCTGCTGGTCCCGCTGCAGCTGCTTGCCCTCGGTCTGCAGGGAGGGTGCCACCATCAGCTCGGCGCGGTTGAACTCGGCGAGATCCTTGTACCCGCACGTGGCCATCGAGGTGCGCAGGCCGCCGAACAGGTTGAACGTGCCGTCGTTCTCGCGCGCGGGCCCGACGAGGATCTCCTCGAGCGTCCCGTTCTGGGTGGTGGCCACCCGAGCGCCGCGGGGCAGCGTCGGATGGAACGTCGCCATCCCCCAGTGGAAGCCGCGGCCGGGCGCCTCGTAGGCGCGAGCGAGCGGCGAACCGATCATCACCGCATCGGCGCCGCAGGCGACCGCCTTGGAGACGTCACCGCCGTTGCGCATGCCGCCGTCGGCGATCACGTGGCAGTACTCGCCCGTCTCGAGCATGTGCGTCGAACGAGCCGCGGCCACGTCGGCGATCGCTGTCGCCTGGGGCACGCCGATGCCGAGGACGCCGCGGGTGGTGCAGGCGGCGCCGGGGCCGACGCCGACGAGCACGCCCGCCGCGCCGGTGCGCATGAGGTGCAACCCGGTGTGGTAGGACGCGCAGCCACCGACGACCACGGGAACGTCGAGCGTCGGAATGAACTCCTTGAGGTTGAGCGGCTCGGACACCGTGGAGACGTGCTCACCTGAGACCACAGTGCCCTGGATGACGAGCACGTCAAGCCCGGCATCGAGCGCCAGGTCGTAGTACCTCAGCACCCGCTGGGGCGTCAGCGACGCCGCCACCACCACCTTCTGGGCCTTGATCTCCTGTATGCGCTGGACGATGAGCTCCGGCTTGACCGGCTCGCGGTAGATGTCCTGCATCTCGCGGGTGGCCAGCTCCTTCGGCAGCGTGGCGATCCGCTCGAGCATCTCCTCCGCGTCCTCGTAGCGGGTGAAGATGCCCTCGAGGTTCAGAACCGCCAGCCCGCCGAGCTGTCCGACGATGCCGGCGGTGGTCGGCGAGACCACACCGTCCATGGCCGACGCGAGCAGCGGCAGCTCGAACTGATAGGGGCCGAGCTTCCAGGAGATGTCGATGTCATCGGGGTCCCGCGTACGCCGGGAGGGAACGATGGCGATGTCGTCGAAGCCATATGCGCGGCGAGCTTTCTTCCCGCGCCCGATCTCTACTTCCATCTTGGGATCCTTGCACTCGAGGCGGACGAAAAGACCCCGCTGGGAGCGGGGCCGAAAGGGCCTGTGCAGAGGCGCAGGGGCGCGATGTGACACGAGGCGGACAACCGACTCCGAGCATAGCAACGGGGGACGTCGGCGGCAGCGGCCCGACTCCGCTCTCACCGGGCAAAAACCGCGGGCTGGCTAGCCGACTTCGGCGGGCAGCTGCACGTCGCGCACGGTCACGTCCGGGAGCAGGCGCTCGACCTCGCGAGGATCGATCAGGCCGGCGCCGAGCCGGCTCGTGGACTCGGCCCCGCAGGCCACCCCGAAGCGCAGACAGTCCTCGGGGGTGGAGCCGCCGTAGCGTGCCGCGACGTATCCGGCGATGAAGGCGTCGCCGGAGCCGATCGCCGCGATCGGCTCACGCGGCTCGATGTGCACGCGATGCATCCGCGAGCCGCCGTCGCCGTTCACCTGGGCCACGCACCCGTCGGTGAGGGTCATGATCGCCTCGCGCGCTCCCAGCTGGGTGATCTCGCGCACCGCGATCGAGCGATCCTCGTCGTCGTTGAACTCGTGTCCCACGAGCTCCTCGGCCTCGAGCACGTTCGGCGAGACGACATCGGGCTCCGCGCGCACGGCCAGGCGCATCGGCTCGCCGTCGGTGTCGATGACCGTCGTCACGTCAAGCTTCTGCAGGTCGCGGATGAGCGTCGCGTACAGATCCGGCTCGATGCCGCGCGGCAGCGACCCGGCGAGCACGATGATCGCCGCGCCCCGGGCCAGGTAGAGCAGCTTGTCGCGGAAGAGCTCGACCTCGCGGGCCGAGACCGACGGTCCGCGTTCGTTGATCTCGGTCTGCTCCCCGTTGGTGGGATCGAGCACCGAGGTATTGGTACGGGACTCCTCGCGGATCCGGACGAAGTCGTTGAGGATCGACTCGTCGGTGAGCTGCTCCACGATGTGTGTGCCCGTGGCTCCGCCGGCGAGACCGGTGGCAATGACCGGCTGTCCCAGGCTCTTGAGCGTGCGGGCGATGTTGACGCCCTTGCCGCCCGCCATCGTGCGCTGCTCGACCGTGCGGTGACGGCGGCCGAGGCGGAAGTTCGGCACCGAAAGTGACTTGTCGATCGCCGCGTTGAGCGTGACGGTGATGATCATCGAGTCTCTACTGCTCGCCTGCGGTTCGGTTGCGCCGGGTCTTGCGCGGGCGCGTCGCGCGCCGTCGCAACAGCACAAGCACCAGGCTACAGAGAACGAGCACGGCCAGTAGAACGATCGTTGACGATCGTGAGAAGTACACCCCGAGTCGATGGCCGAGGGTTGCGCTGACCAGCGCCATCAGGCGGTGATCCTACGCGAGCGACCAGGCAGCGGCACGCAGGCGCTCGGCCTCCCGCCGCGCCGCCGTGGCCGGATCGGCGCCGTCGAGCGCCGGAGCCGAGGCGATGCTGCGCGACGCGCTGATCAGCCCTCCAGCCCGCCCGGGCGCGAACGCCGGCGCGAGATCCTCCACCCGACCGCCCTGAGCGCCCACGCCCGGGAGCAACAGTGGCGCCCGCGGCATCAACTCCCGCAGTCGCAACAGATGGCCGGGCGCGGTGGCACCCACCACCGCCCCGACGTCGGCCAGGCCGTGGCGCCCGATCCCCTGGCCACCGAAGTGATCGACGAGCGTGGCCAGGCGCTCCGCCACCGTCCCGCCGTCGGCCAGCGCCAGGTCCTCGACGTCGGCGGCCCCCGGGTTGGACGTACGAACGAGCAGCAGCACCCCGCCGCCGCCGGCGCGGGCCGCCGCCACCAACGGCGCGATCGCGTCGCTGCCCATGAGCGGGTTGACGGTGGCGAGGTCCGCCCCGAGGCCGGGCAACCGGCCGAACGGCGAGGCCACGCCACCGAACAGGGCCTGCCCGTAGGCGGTCGCGGTCACGTCGATGTCTCCGCGCTTGCCGTCGGCGATCACCAGCAGCCCGGCGTCCCGCGCGTAGGCCGCCGTCTCGTGCAACACGCGCCAGCCCGGCGGTCCGAGCCGCTCGAAGCAGGCCAGCTGCAGCTTGGCGCCGACGCAGGCGGGAGCGACCGCGTCGATGAGCGCGCGGCAATGGCGGTGCACCGCGACCGCGGCGCGCTCGGCCGGCGGGCCGTCGGCGTCCGGGCCGTCGGTCGCCTGCGGCCACAGCGCCCGCAGATCGGGGTCGATCCCCAGGATGAGCTGCGACTCACGCGCCAGCACGCGATCGACCAGCCGATCGCCAAACGGCGTTGTCGCCTCGGACGCCGCCGGGACCGCCACGCTCATCGCTCCCCGACGATCAGCGCGCGCCCTTCACGGCGTTCTTCAGCCCGCTGCCGGCGCTGAAGCGCGGAACCCGGGACGCGTCGATGCGGATGCGCTCGCCGGTGCGCGGGTTGACGCCCTCGCGCGCGCCCCGCTCGCCGACGTGGAACTTGCCGAACCCGGCGATGGACACGTCGCTGCCGCGTCGCAGGGTGTCCTCAACCGTCGCCAGGACGGCGTCCACGGCGCGCGTGGCGTCGGTCTTGGTCAACTGGGCCCGGTCAGCCACCTGGTCGACCAGTTCGCTCTTCGTCACTTCGTCCTCCTCCATTGCGTGACAGCAGACGACGCGCTCGCGCGCGGCGAGGCGAAGCTAACAGTGGCCACGGACGGCCGCCATCGCCAGGCGCAGGTCGAATTCGAGCAGGGCGCGGGGCGCGTCCCGGCCGTCCGACGCCACGGCGGTCAGGTCGCCGTCGCGGACGACCACGCGCTCGCCGCCGCGGATCGCGGCGTCATCCGAAACCGATTCGAGCTCCCGGTCCCCGGCGAGCAGCCGACCATCGGCGTCGAGCAGCGCGCTGCGGGCGGCGGCGGGGCTGAGCTCGCGCAGGTAGTCCAGCGCGTATTGCGGGCTGAGAGCGGGCGACATCTGCACCCGCCACAATACGCCGATGCCGCTGTCCCGAGTCGCCTGGATCATCACCGTCGGCATCGCCCTGATCACCGCGCTGCTGCTCCTGCTCGCCGGGTACAGCGGCTACGCCGGGGTCAGCCTGGCCGTGGGCGCGTCCGCGGCGATCAACGTGTTCTGAGCTCCGCCAGTAAGAGACGGGCGGCGCGTCCCCGATGACTGATCGCGTCCTTCTCGTCCACCGACAGCTCGGCCATGGTGCGGTCCGGCGGCCCGTCGTCGGGCAGGAACGCGGGGTCGTATCCGAAGCCGCCGGTCCCGCGGGGGTGGGCCGCCAGGCGCCCGGTGCAGCGCCCTTCGAACAGCCGCTCCGAACCGTCGCTCGGGTCGACGAGCGCGATCACGCACACGTAGGTCAGCTCGCTTCCGGCCGGTGCCTCGCGCAGCAGCTTGGCCAGATTCTCCTCATCGCTCGCGTCCAGACCGGCGTAGCGGGCCGAATAGATGCCCGGGGCGCCGCCGAGCGCGGCGGCCTCGATCCCCGAGTCATCGCCGATCGCCGTCATCGCCAGGGCGTTCGCGGCGGCGCGAGCCTTGCCGAGCGCGTTCTCGGCGAAGGTCGCGCCGGTCTCGGGCGGAAGGTCCACGGTGTCGTCGAGAGGGACCAGCTCGTGCGGCGCGAGCAGCACGCCGAACTCGCGGCGCTTGTGCGGGTTGTGGGTGGACAGGACGAGACGCACGCTGCGGGCGACCGCTGCGCCTACGGCGCGGTCGCGAGCGCAATCGCGGCCTGCTGCACGCCGCGGAGGTGGTCGATGCCGCCGGCGGCCAGCGCGAGTAGCTCGTCCAGGTGGGCCCGCGACAGCGGCGTCCGCTCGGCCGTGGCCTGAACCTCGATCAGGCCGCCCTCGCCGGTCATCACCACGTTGGCGTCGACTTCGGCGCTTGAGTCCTCCGGGTAGTCGAGGTCGAGCACCGCCTGTCCGTCGACGATGCCGCACGACACGGCGGCCACCGAGCCGTTGAGCGGAATGCGCTCCAAGCGGCCCTCACCGGCCAGCCGTTCGAGGGCCAGCGCGAGCGCCACGTAGGCCCCCGTGATCGACGCGCAGCGGGTACCGCCGTCGGCCTGGAGCACGTCGCAATCGAGGTAGATCGTGCGTTCGCCGAGCGCCTCGAAGTCGATCACGCCGCGAATCGATCGCCCGATCAGCCGTTGGATCTCGACGGTACGCCCGTCCGGGCGCCCCCGGGTGACGTCGCGTTGCTTGCGGTCACCGGTCGAGGCCGGGAGCATCCCGTACTCGGCGGTGACCCAGCCGCGGCCCTTGCCGGCCATCCAGCGGGGCACGCTCTCCTGCGCCGAGGCCGTGCAGATGACCCGGGTCTCGCCGACCGAGATGAGCGCGGAGCCGGTGGCGGTCCGCACGAAGCCGGGCTCGACGGTCGTCGCCCGCAGGGCATCCGGCGCCCGCCCGTCGTGGCGAGCGCTCACGGCCGCTCTCCGCTGGCCAGGGCGACCGGCAGCTCGACGTGGTCGACCTCGCCGAGCGGCATCTGCAGGAAGCGGCTGCCGAGTGCCTCGAACGCGGTCACGTCGCCGGTGCACAGGAAGCGGTAGCTGCCCTCGGTGTCCCGCCGGCGGGACAGCCCACGCGCGGCCAACGCGCGCTGCACGGTACGGGCCACCGACTCGCCCGATCCGACCAGGGTGACCTCGGGGCCGAGCATGCGTTGCAGCATCGGCGCCACCAGCGGGTAGTGGGTGCAGCCGAGGATGACCGTGTCAACGCCGGCCTGGCGCAGCGGCTGACAGTACCCCCGCACGGTGTCCATGACCTCCGCGTCGAACGGGAACCCGCTCTGGATGAGCGGCGCCAGATCCGGGCAGGGGACGGCGATCAGCTCGATCCACTCGCCGGTCGCGTCGACCGCGCGGCGGTAGGCGCCGCTGTCGACGGCGGCCGGAGTGGCGAGCAAGCCGATCCGACCCGTGTGGGTGTGGGCCACCGCCTGGCGCGCCGCGGCGTCGACGACCCCGATCACCTCGACGGCGCTGTGCCGGCGGTCCAGGTGCTCGCGCAAGCGGGGCAACGCCGCCGCCGAGGCCGCGTTGCAGGCCACGACCAGCAGCTTGGCTCCCCGCTGCAGCAGTACGTCGGCGATGGCGGTGGCGAAATGACTGATCTCCTCGGCCGTTCTTTCTCCATATGGAAAGTGCGCGGTGTCCCCCAGGTAGACGTAGTCCTCATGCGGCAGACGTACGAGCAGCTCGTGCAGCACGGTCAGACCGCCCACCCCGGAGTCGAACACGCCAACCGGGCGGGCGGGGTCGATGCTCGTCGCGGCGCGGCCTTCCATGGCGGTGATCATGCCAAAGGTCGTCGCCCGGACACGCTCGACCGCTGACGCCGCGATACTCGCGGGCGGACATGAGAGCGCTCGTCGTCTCCAACCTGCAGGCCGATGCCGCCGCCCCGGGACGCGGGGCGTTCGTCCGCGATCAGGTGGCGGCGCTGCGCGAGTTCGAGGGCGTCGAGGTCTCGCAGTTCGAATTCCCTCCCGGACCGCGGGCGCTGGTGCAGGCCGCCGTCACGCTGCGCCGTCGCTATGGCCGCGAGCGGTTCGACGTCGTGCATGCCCACTTCGGTCTGAGCGCCTGGCCGGCCCTGGCGGTGCCCGCTCGCGCGCGGCTGCTGACCGTCCACGGCACCGACGTGCGCCATCCGCGCACGCGGCGACTCACGACCGCGGTGGCGCGACGGATGACGCTCGTGGCCGCGGTCTCGGCCTCGCTGCTGGCCGAGCTGCCGGTGGCCGGGCCGCGGCGGCCGACGGCGGTTCTGCCTTGCGGCGTCGACCTGCAGCGCTTCCGGCCGCACCCCCGTGCGCAAGCCCGAGCCGCGCTCGGTCTCGATCCGGCTGGGCCGTATCTGCTCTTCCCGGCGGACCCGGGCCGGGCCGGCAAGCGCTACGACCGTGCCCGTGAGGTGGCCGCCGACACGCCGCTGCTGACCCTCGGCGCGGTCGCACCGCAGGACGTGCCGTTGTGGATCAACGCGGCCAACGCGGTGCTCGTGCCGTCCGACGCCGAGGGCTTCGGGCTGGCGGTGCTCGAGGCCCTCGCCTGCGACGTGCCGGTCCTGGCCACCGACGTCGGGATCCATCCGCTCGCGCTTCGCGACCTGCCCGGGACGTGGTGCGGTCCCTATGACCGAGAGCATTGGCGGACCGCGCTCGCCCCCCATCTCGCCGCGCCCGACCCGCGGGTCGACGGCCGCGACCGCGCCGAGCTGTTCTCGGCCCGGCGCATGGCCGAACGCGTGCTCGTGGTCTGGCGGGCGCTGCTCGCCGACGCCCCGGACCGTGAGCCGGGCGAGGCTCCGGTTGGGCACGTGTTACGCGGGTAGCCCGGTTAACATGGGCTCACCGATGCCACGGATGCCCCGTTTCGGGAGGTCTGGCGCTGCCCCGGAATCTCCGACGGCGACCGACCCCAATGCCGCAGTCGAGCACGACGACCGTTCGCCGACCGTCGTGATGTCGGTGCCCGCGGCGACGCCGCCCGACGCGCCTGCCTCCGCGCCGGTGCCCGCGGCCGCCGCCGAGGTGCCGGCCGCCGGATCCGAGGGCCAGGTGCCGCCGCCGGCGGGCACCGATCCCGCTCCGGAGCCGTCGCTGAGCTTTGCCGAACGCGCCCGCGCGCGCCGACGTCTGCGCTTTCTCAGACGCGCCCGCGAGCTCGGATTCCGCGATCTCGGCGGTCTCGTGTTCGATCTGCACCGTTATGACCGAGAGCGCAACGACCTCGTGGCGGCCAAGGTGCACACGCTGACGGTCATGGATCAGGAGCTGCGAGCGCTGGAGACTTTGTTAAAGGAGCGCCGCACCGCAACGGTGCTTCACGAGCCGGGCATCGTCGCCTGTCCCCGGTGTGCCGCCATCCATGGCACCGAGACCAACTACTGCCCGAACTGCGGCCTGCCGACGGGCGGGCGCGCGGACATGCCGATGGCTGTGCCGGGACCCGGCGCGAGTGGATCGACGGGCGAGTGGCCGGTCGTCTCGGTGGCCACCTCCCCGGTCGCGCCGGTGACCGGTGTGGCGCCGACCGCGCCGGCCGAGCCGGCCGCGGCGGCCGCGGCGGTGGGCGTCGAAGCCCCAGCCGACAACACCGCGGACGGCTCCACCGCCGGGGCTGAACCGCCGCCGACGTCGACTCCCGACGGCGACCCGGGCGACGAGCGGGCGAGCGCCGCCGCGGCGGCGCTCGCGGCCTGGCGCGCGCCGAGCTCGGTAGCCGACTCGGCGGCGACCTCGAGCGACGATCGCCCACGGCCGCGATGACGCCGGCGGTCACGCCGACCACGCCACCGCCGCCCGATGCGCCCGCTCCGCCCCCCCAGGGCAGTGAGCGTTGTCCGCTCTGTGGCGGCGAGCTGGCGCCCGAACAGGAGTGGTGTCTTCAATGCGGCGCGGCGGCGCGAACCCGGCTTGCCTCTCCGCCGCGATGGCGAGCGCCGCTGACCGTCGCGCTCGTGCTCATCGTGCTCTCGTTCGCGGTGCTGGTGGCCGCGTTGGTGAAGCTGTCCGCCGGCACGGGCACGACGACCGTCACCGTGCTCGGCACCACCGGGCCGGCGCCGGCCGCCGCGCCCGCCGCCACACCCGCTCCCGCGGCGACGGGCGCCACGGGTCCCGCAACCGCCGCGACCGGGCCGGCCGGCACCAGCACGCCGGCGCCCGCGGCGGCGGCCCCGGGCGCCTCGGGAGCGACCATCACCCGGCCGGCTACGCCGACGCCCGCGCCGACGGGCGCCACCACGGCGACCCGCTGACCCGGCCGCGGCCCGCCTCAGAGCCAGTGTTCCCAGTGCAGCTCGCCGTTTGCGGCGAGCACTGCGTGGCGGTAGTCGAGCTCCGGATCGCGCTCGGGATGGTCGATGCGCATGTGAGCGCCCCGGGTCTCCTCGCGCGCCAGCGCCGAGGCGGCAATCAGACGAGCGAGCGGATAGGGGTCATCCAGCAGCAGGCGAAGTCCTTCGGCGCTGCGTTCCAGTCCGGCATGGCGCCATAGCGCGGTACGGGTGTCCGGGCCGGGAGTGGGCAACGGCGTGCGGTCGACGAGCGCGGCGAGCTCGGCTTGGTTCGGCGGTGCCGGGAGCGGCTCGGACAGGGAGCGATGCGCCGCCCGCCAACCGAAGACAAAGCACTCGCTCAACGAATTGGAGGCGAGGCGGTTGGCGCCGTGCAGGCCCGTGCACGCGGTCTCGCCGACCGCATATAGCCCGGGGACGGACGACCGGCCGTTGAGGTCGGTGACGATGCCGCCCATCATGTAGTGCGCGGCCGGAGCCACCGGCACGAGCTCGCGCGTCGCGTCCACGCCGGCCTCGCGCAGGGCCGAGAACACGTTGGGGAAGCTCGCCTCGTCGATCCCCCGCATGTCCAGGCCGACCGAGCGCGCGCCGGTCTCGGCCAGCTTGGCCCAGATCGCCCGAGCCACCTCATCGCGGGGCGCCAGCTCGTCGACGAAGCGCTGGCCCGAGGCGTCGAGCAGCGTCGCCCCCTCGCCGCGAATCGCCTCGGTGATGAGAAAGCCCTCCCGGCCCGGGACGTCGATCACCGCGGTGGGATGAAACTGGGCGAACTCGAGATCCGCCAACGTCGCTCCGGCCGCATGAGCGAGGATCAGTCCGGAGCCCTGCGAGCCGGGCGGGTTCGTCGTCCGGGCCCACAACGCGGCAGAGCCCCCGGTGCACAGGACGACCGCACGGGCGCTGATGCGGCGGCCGTCCTCACACACCAGTCCGCGGCAGACCCCGTCGGTCAGCCACAGCGAGCCGGCTCGCGCGCCCTCGAACACGGTGATGCCCGGTTCCTGCACGGCGATCGCCGACAGCTGACGCACGACCCGACGTCCGGTCGCGCTCCCGCCGGCGTGCGCCACGCGCCGGACGGAGTGCCCCCCCTCAAGGCCGAGCGCGAGTCGACCGTTGCGGTCGGCGTCGAAGCGCACGCCGAGAGACTGCAGGTCGCGGACGCGTTCCGGAGCCTCGGTGACCAGCACCTCCGCCGCTGAGCGACGCACGGCGGCCCGACCGGCGCGCAACGTGTCGGCGAGATGCTGGGCGGGACTGTCGTCGGCAGCGAGCGCGGCGGCGAGGCCACCCTGCGCCCAGTAACTCGCGGTCTGAGCGAGCGGAGTGGCCGACACGAGCGCCACGCGAGCCCCTTCGCGGGCCGCGCTGAGCGCCGTGTACAGACCGGCTCCGCCCGCGCCGATGACCGCCACGTCGGCGCGGATGAGCGGCTCGTCGACGCCGTTGGGGTGCGGGCGGGCCGACTCTCCCATGCGGGGGTACGGTATCCGCATGGGTCAACCCGTCTACCTCAGCCACCCGTCATCGCTGGACCACGACACCGGCCCGCACCCCGAAAGCGCTGCGCGGATCACCGCGATCGAGGCGGAAATGGCAGCGCACGACTGGTTGGGGTTCGAGCGCGTGACCTCTTCGGCGGCGTCGCCGCAGCTCATCACCGCCGTCCACGACCCGGCCCTGGTCGAGCAGATCCGAGCCGCGAGCGCCGCGGGCGGCAGGGTCATCGACGCCGACACCGTGGTGAGCGAGGGATCCTGGACCGCCGCCCGGCATGCCGCCGGAGGCGCCTGCGAGCTCGTCGATCGGGTGCTGAGCGGCGACGCGCCCACCGGCTTCAGCGGACACCGGCCGCCCGGTCATCACGCTGACCACAGCCGGTCGATGGGCTTCTGCCTGTTCAACAACGCGGCGATCGCGGCGGTCCACGCACTGCGCGCTCACGGCCTGGAGCGCGTGCTCATCCTTGACTGGGACGTGCACCACGGCAACGGCACTAACGACATCTTCCGCTCCACGCCCGCGGTCTGTTACGTCTCGATCCACGAATCGCCGCTGTATCCGGGGACCGGGTCGGCCGCCGACGTCGGATCGGGCGAAGGCGAGGGCTACACGGTCAACCTGCCGGTGCCGCCCGGGTCGGATGACGCCTGCTTCGTCTCGCTCGTCGAGCACGTCGTCGTGCCGCTCGCCGCCGCCTACGCACCACAGCTCGTGCTCATCTCGGCCGGCTTCGACGCCCACGCCGACGACCCGCTGGCCGACTGCCGGGTGACCGAGGCGGGCTACGCGGCCATGGCGGCGGCGATGCGCCGGGCCGGCGCGGACCTGGACGCGCCGATCGGCGTGGTGCTCGAGGGCGGCTACGCGCTCCGTGCCCTCGCGGCCAGCACCGTCGCCACGCTCGACGCGCTGACGACGGCGCAGCCGGCGTCGGGGACCGAGGCGGTGGCGGTGCATCCGCTGGCCCAGGCGGCCCGGAGGCGGCTGGCGGAGCACTGGGCGCTGGGGGTGTAGGGGCGCCGGGGCGGGGCCGGGCGAGGGGCCGGGCGCACGGGCGCGGGAGCGAGGGGCGGGTGCGCGCGGGGCGGGGCCCGCGGCCGGGGGTGTGGCGAGGAATCCTTCGTATTGACCAGGTTCTCGCCAACCCCCCGCTCGGATCGGGGCGAGTGCCACAGCGGTGTGTCGGTGAGCAACCGGCGGCACACCGGCCCGTCACGCCAACGTCACAGAACCCCGCCGCGCGACTCGCAGGACCGCGCGCGGTGCCTGATCGCGGTCCCATGACGGTCGCGACGGCCGTCGCGCACTCGACGAAGGCACGGGCTTTCCGACCGGGGGCGCTACCAAACGGACTCCCGCGGATCCCCCGGGGTGGTGAATGGGTAGCAATCCGGGAGCGACGGCCGCCGCCTCACCGGGGGCCAGTGAGGCAGCGGTGTGTCACAGCGGGTCAGGAGGCACAACGCTCTGTCACCCGAAATGAGAGCTGGACCCAGCCGCTGCTCTCATTTCCAGGGCTCCCGGGTGGGCAGGGCAGCGGCCCGGTGGGGGTGTGGCGAGGAATCCTCCGTGGCGCGCAGTTTCTCGCCACACGCCCTGCGGCCGCGAGCCCCGCGGCGGGGGGTGTGGCGAGGAATCCTTCGTATTGACCAGCTTCTCGCCACACGCCGCCGCGGATCCGCGTAGATCATGCGGCGACGTGCCAAGCGAGCCGGGGGCGCACGGACTTGTCACGCGACGGTCACAGAGCGAGCCGCCCGTGCACCCAAGCGCGCCCGGGGAGCACTCGCGCCGCCCCAAGGCCCGCTCGCCCCCCCCCCCCCGCCCCAAACCGGGGCC
>Ga0302325_10022873_pt1 | contig 13061 bp, 10 predicted proteins | sample Palsa_T0_2_FD_201948 | JGI IMG/M metagenome (GOLD analysis project Ga0302325, IMG submission 201948) | Peat permafrost microbial communities from Stordalen Mire near Abisko, Sweden - Palsa_T0_2 | ecosystem: Environmental > Terrestrial > Soil > Palsa > Peat permafrost | place: Sweden: Abisko... | reverse complement strand
GGATTTGGTTTTCAGATGGGGCGCTCGGTGAAGTTAGGCGAGGTGGCGCACAATCGTTTTTACCTGGCCCTGGCCCACGCCATGGGCCATCGCATTGAAACGTTCGGGAAAACTTCCTTGTGCGAGGGCGGCCCGTTGAAGTTGAGCTAGGAAAGCGCATGGCGCTTCATGCCCGCTTAAACCGTATCCATGTAGTGGCGAGGGAAGGATCTCCCTCACCCCGGCCCTGCTCCACAAGTGCGAGGAGGAGAGGGTCAGCGTGAGTTCGAGCTTTACCTCCAACCTGCATTGTTACGGCTCAGCCAGGCTTCGGCGCGACGGGCGGCGGCGCTAGAAATTTCCGGATCGTTTCGACGTCACGGGTCGGCGGCTGGCAGGCGGTGCCGGTGCAGAGATAAACGACCGGGCCGTCTTTGGCTGGCAAGGTCCGGGAGAATGGATCGACCCCTCCGGCCACGCCCATCACAACTTTGTTGGGCTGATAGACCGAATGAACGGCGCGCAACAAGGCGCGCGTTTCGGCCTGCTCCGGCGGGCCGGCCACCACCGCCCGCCTCGGTTGCTCCAAATAAAAATCCAGTCCCAACAGCAGGTGCGGCACCGCTTGCGGCATTTCGTTCAGGCGTGGCGCCAACAAACGCAGCGTCTTTTCCGCCGCGGCCGCGAACGCCTTCCCATCCGTCATCGCCGCCAGGCGCAGCAACGCCAGCACGGCCACGGCATTGCCCGACGGCTCCGCGCCGTCATAATCATCCTTGCAACGCAGGATCAATTCGCTCGGACCGGCGGCGCTGTCGTAAAAACCGCCGTGGGCCGGGTCGTAAAATTTCGCCAGCATCGCTTCCGCCAGGGCCAGGGCAAAGGCCAGATGGTCGGGCGCGAGAGTGGCTTCGTAAAGATCCAGAGTGCCGGCGCATAAGTTCGCGTAGCCGGCCAGTAGTTGGACCGAGTCGCGCTCGCCCTGGCGCCAGCGATGGTACAACGTCTTGTTCTTCTCGTCCCAAAGCTGGCTGCGCAGGAAGGCGAGGTTCTTTTCGGCGGCGGCGCGGTAACTCTCATCGCCCAACACGGCGTAAGCGCGGGCCAGCGCGCCCAGCATCATCCCGTTCCAGGAAGCCAGCACTTTGTCGTCCAGGTGCGGACGGACGCGCCCGCTGCGGGCCTGGAACATTTTGTGCCGGGCCGAAGCCAGCAACTCTTCTTCGCCGGGCGCAAGTCGGGGATCGGCCACGCTCAAGACATTTTGCCGCGGCAGGGGATCGGGATCGCTGTGGTCCACGAAATTGCCCTGCTCGGTCACGCCGAAATGACGGACGGCGATCTTGAATTCCTCCGGCGTCAACAATTGGGAAAGTTCGGCCGTCGTCCAGCAATAGAACTTGCCCTCCTTGCCTTCGCTGTCGGCGTCCTCAGCGGAGTAGAATCCCCCGGCGGGGTCGGCCAGATCGCGCAAAACGTAGTGGATGATGCCGCGCGCGGTCGCGGCATGGCGCGCGTCGCCGCAAACCAGGAAGGCGTCCAGGTAAAGGTGGGTCAATTGCGCGTTGTCATAAAGCATTTTTTCGAAGTGCGGCACCAGCCATTGCGCATCGACCGAGTAGCGGGCGAAACCGCCGCCGAGCTGGTCATAAATGCCGCCCGCGGCCATGCGTTCGCAAGTGCGCAGGACCATGTTGACCGCCTCCCGGTCCCCGGCGCGCATTCCATAACGCAAGAGAAAAGCCGGCTGGCTGGGGCGGGGAAATTTGGGCGCGCCGCCAAAACCGCCCCAGTGCGGGTCGTACTCGCGTTTGAAGAGCGTGGCGGCCTGGGCCAGCAGGTCCGGCGAAAGGGCCAGTTCGGACGGCTCGCGCGCGGTGTAGGCCTCCAGCTTCTGGTGAAAATCCGACGCCGTCTCCAGGATGTGCTCCCGGCGCGTTTCCCAAAGGGTGGCGATCTGGCGCAGCACCTGCACGAAACTGGCGCGGCCCTGCACCTTTTCCGGCAGGAAATAAGTGCCGCCGTAAAACGGCTTCAAATCCGGCGTCAGAAAACAATTCAAGGGCCAGCCGCCCTGGCCGGTCATGGCCTGCACCGCAGTCATATATATTTTATCCACGTCCGGCCGCTCCTCGCGGTCCACCTTGATGCTCACGAAATGGGTGTTGAGGAAATCGGCCGTGGCGCGGTTCTCGAAGGATTCGCGTTCCATGACGTGGCACCAATGGCAGGTGGAGTAGCCGATGCTCAGGAAGATCGGTTTGTTTTCCAGGCGCGCCTTGGCGAAGGCCTCCTGCCCCCAGGCGAACCAATCCACCGGGTTATGCTGATGTTGCAGCAAGTAGGGCGATTTCTCGCCCGCCAGACGGTTGGTGTGAACCGCTATGTCGTCACCGGGCATTGGATTCCTAATTGTTGCCGGTTCAGTTGCATCGCGTTTCTTTTCTAAATGATTACGATCAAAGCCGGATCAAGTCAAACCGCATTTGCAAGGTTGCTTCAGGGGTCAGTCACGAGTGGCAGTTCCTTAGCCATAGCCCGAGCGCAAGTGTGGAGGAGAGGGAGCAACGCAAGTTGGAAAAAAGAAGAGATGCCCCACCATTCGCCGTGCGCCAAAAGTTTCCGCCCACGGTAACAGTCACTTCTGGCGCATTGTATCCTTTTCAATCCTTTTAACCCCCCTTCCCGGTAACAAAACTTTTGGCGCAATTCGCGCGGCGATGAAAGCCGGCGCCGAAACCGGCCAGGGCGCGGTGATTATGGTCAATGCCAACGTTGACTCGCCTGCCCTGGCCAAAATCATGGATGCCATCGCCAAGCAATACGACTGGCCCGAGGCCCGTTGAGCGGAAGTCAACGGCGCATGGCGCAAGCCATGAAGGCCGTGTTTTTCATCTCGACAACCGTGCCGGAAACGTCCAGCGCGATCAATCCGGCGGAAGCCTTGGCAAGACCTTCGAGGTCCCGCAGCACCGATTGTGCGGCCGCCCGCAGAGGCAGGCCGCCGGCGACACGGTCGCAGAGGGATTTGGCCGAAAGGAGCACGAGGACGCGTTCGCCCACCCCTGTCATGCTCACTCCCGCTTGCGGCGTGCAGTAGGTGCCGGCTCCCAACACAGGCGTATCGCCCACCCGGCCGGGGTAACACTGGCCCGTCCCGCCGGTGGACGTCCCCGCAGCCAGGCGGCCGGCACGATCGAGGGCGACGCAGCCGACGGTGCCGAGACGAGGGTTGCTGTTTTTCCATTCCTGGGCCATCGCCGCGTAGTCCAGGTTTTGGCAGGCTTCGTTCAGATGCTGAAGCCAGTATTCAATCTTGGCGGGCCCGGCTAAGACCCCTGTCGCATGGCCGAGGCGAAGGGCGAGTTGCGCCGCTTCGGGTCCGCTTAGCATAACGTGGGCTTCTTGCTCCAAAATGTAGCGGGCCAGTCGGATGGGATTCTTGAGCAAAGGCGCTTGCACGACGCAGCCGCCCCGGCCGTGGCTGTCCATCAGGCTTGCGTCCACCCGCGATAATCCATCGGCCTGGAGGTAGGAACCGGTGCCGGCATTGAGCAATGGCTCGTCTTCGAGACGCCGGACAGCCGTCTCGACGGCATCCAGCGCGCTGCCGCCGGCTTGCAGGACTTTCCAACCGGCCTGGGCCGCGCGCTCACAGGCCGCATTGCGGGGCGCCTGTTCCTGGCGGGGAACCGAGCCGCAACCTCCATGAACAATCAAGGCCGGTTTCTTGGCGAAGGCCTTCGACTTTTTGGTTGTCTTGGGATTCATAAAATTGTGGCCGGAGAATCCCATCTCGGTTCGATAACGTCAACTTCCTGCATCCTCCAACCACGGCAGACGGAATTAATTCTGCGCGCTCCCCGGAAGCAGGGGAGGCGGTCAGTTTGCACATTTGAATCGGCGGCGGGGCTCTGGTAGCCTGCGGGCATGGGACGACAATGGCTCCACGCCAAGCGATTGGTCGCCGGCCTCAAAAAGGGGCGGGCGACGGCCAAACTTGTGCGCGAAATCTCCGTGGCCGCCAAAATGGGCGGGCCGGATGCAGGCATGAATCCGCGCCTCTTCGCCGCCGTGGAAAAGGCGAAGAAGGAGAGTGTCAACCGCGAGGCCATCGACCGCGCGATTAAAAAGGGCGCGGGCATCGGTTCGGAAAAACTGGTGGTCGAACACGTCGTCTTTGAAGGTTACGCCCCGCACAAGGTGCCGGTCATCGTGGAGGTTTATACCGATAACGTCAATCGGACCGCGCCGGAGATCCGCATTCTATTCAAGAAAGGGCAGCTCGGCGCGTCGGGCGGGAACAAATTTCTTTTTGACCACGCCGGCCTGGTGGAGGCCCATCACCCGGACGCCAACACCGACCGCGAAGCGGCCGCCATCGAAGCGGGCGCCAATGAGTTCGAGACGCTGACGCATGAACAGAACGACGATATTCCGGAAGGGGCCGCCGGGGCGCGGTTCCTGTGTGATCGCGCGGCGGTTCATGCGGTGTCCAAATGGCTCACCGCCAACGGCTGGACGGTGGTGACCAGCGAACTGGGTTATGTGCCCAAGAATTTTCCCGAACTGAGCGAGTCGCAGCGGATGGAAGTCGGCGAATTTCTGCAAGCGCTGGAGGAACACGACGACGTCCACCGGGTCTGGGCGGCGGTCAAATAGTGCAGGCTCTCATGGCCACATCGCCTGAAAAACGACGCTGGATGGTGGCATTACGTGTTAGGAGATACTACCCGTTCGACCGGAATTTATTTGCCGATATTTCGCGGGGTGGTCGAACTTGACAGTTTTTTGGATTTTGGCCAAGTTATTCACATGCCAAGCACTAAGTCGCTATCTGAAAATCGAATTACGCTCAAGGAGGCCGCGCAAATCGCGGAAAACTATTTCTCCGAATTATATCCGCGACTTCAACGGCCGATGGCAAATGTGATGCTCGAAGAAGTTGAAGAGATTGACGACGGGGCCAATTGGCTAATCACATTGGGTTACGACCTTGAGAGAAAGTCGAACATACATCCACAGAGCGCTCTAGCCTTTGGGCAACCTTTGTCTAGTCGTCAATACAAGGTAGTTAAGATTGATGCCAAAACTGGCAGGGTTAGGTCGATGAAGATTCGCTCAGTTAAGTGAAATCTCTCGATGCTGAACTCCATGATGCAGAAGTATCGCCGCAAGGGCATTCTTATCGACACAAACCTCTTGATTGGATTGCTCGTTGGCATCCTCGATCCTTCACACCTTCACCATTGCCGCGCAACTAAAGCCTTTACGCAAGACGACTTTGATCTGCTTTTTCGCTTTGTTGGACAATTTCAATCCGTAATTACAACACCGCACATTTTGACAGAAGTGTCCAATTTAGCTGGAAGGCTTCCAGATAATTTAACCTCAGATTTCCGGAGGGTATTCACTCGCGCCGTCGAGAAGTGGTTCGAGAAGCAAGTTCCAGCTTTGAAGATCGTAAGAGACGACAGCTTCTTGCGCCTCGGTCTGACGGATACTGCCATTGCCATGACTGTTCCAGGAAGCTTTTTGGTCCTTACTGACGAATTGCAACTCTATCGTGTGTTGTGCGAGCGTAACATCGACGTCATCAACTTCAATCACATTCGTAGTTTAGGATGGGCGTAGGAGGCTCTGTCACATTGAATTTGGTCTCTTTTAACTACGCCCCCACCGCCCGCCGGCGACCCTCTCCACGCTGGCGATGTGGGTCTCGCCGGAACCAGGAGCCGCGGTTGAATTGAGCATGGCGTTGCCCCACCGAACGGCTTCGCCGATTGGTGGTGCCGCACCACTAGACTCGCATCGGTATTTGTGAGATCATGGCGCTATGAGAGTAATCAGAAGTGGATGCGGATCACCCGCCTCGGCAAGTCGGGCGGCGGCCGCGCCCCATCAAACAATCAGCAAGACCATGGAAACAGAAGCTAACGAAGGGAACGAAGTTGAGCCGTCTCCACTAGGAGTGAAAGCAGAGAAAAGGACCTTCGTTGCCTTCGTGATTTTCTGTGCCAGAACCTCACTTGCCGGCTACCAAGTGCGCGGTTTTCACGCGTTTCCGGCCCAATGGGAAGCGGTCAGTCAAGCCCAGTCAAACCAATTCAAACCTGCGGGGCTGAATCAGGGATCCCTGCAGTTGGTGATGAAGCTCGCCCTCACCCTGTCCCTTCACCGGGAGAGGGAATGGATCGACGAGGCTCTTCGAGAATCCGACCATCTCCGACCAAATCCAACCATCTCCGACCAATTCCAACCGGGGCGGTGTGGGAAGCACAAAAAAAATCAGGGCTTCGCAGGAGTCAGAACAAATTATGGGCGGCCCGCTTTGCGGGCTGCTCAGCCCTCCCGAAGACAGCCGGTCAAACCCAGCCAAACCCTATGCGATGCAGCATGATCTGTAAACTTCCTTACCCGAGTCTTTGGCGACATGCTTGCGGATTCACCCAAAAGGTGCATCCGGTTGGAACGGGGGATGCCGTCGGCGGGACGCCGACGGCTGCAGTCGGGACGACCGCGCTCCCCAAAAAAATCGCCAAGGATTGGGGCTTCCTGACAAACAGCCCGCCGGGAGTTGACTTTTGCGCCTTGGTTATCAATGATCGACGGCAGAAACATGAGATTGTTGAAGTGTTGCGCGCTCGGAGCTTTGGCGTCGGGCTTGATTCTCGCCGGCGAGGCCGCTGCCAAACCGGTGGATTTTGTCACGGACGTCAAACCGATCCTGGAGATGAATTGCGTGTCGTGCCACAACCCGGAGCACGCGGAAGAAAACGGCAAGTACCGCATCGACACCAAGGAAGAGGCGTTCAAACCGCACAAGAAGGACCTGCGCATCTCGCCGGGCCATCCCGATGACAGCGAAGTCTATTATCAGTTGCTGCTCCCGTTGACGGATGAAAACCACATGCCGCCGACGAAGCTCAAGGCGCCGTTGTCCAAGGCGGACTGCGAGGTCATCCGGCAATGGATCGCCGAGGGCGCCAACTGGCCGGACGGCGTCACGCTCAAGGTGGTGATGAAGGTTGAATTTGTCCGCGACATCGAGCCGATCCTGGAACAAGGCGGCCCGATTCCGGACAAAGCCAAAGAGACCTTGCGCCTCTGGCTCGCGCAAGGCGCGGTCTGGCCGGCGGAAGTCAGTTTTCCATCGGCCAAAGCCACGGCGGGCGCGGCGGGCGCGGCGGCGGGGCAGATTGATTTCGGGCGCGATGTCGTACCGATCCTGGCGCATGGCGGTTCGCTCACGGACCCTGCGCGGGAAACATTAACCAAATGGGTGGACCAGGGCGCCGTCTGGCCGGCGGACGTCAAGCTCGGCGCGGCCAAAGGCGGCGCGCAAGCCAAGGATATGGATGTGGCGGAACAAATTCATCGTGTCATCCTGGCGGGGAGCAAGGAACAGACACCGGCGGACATGAAGATTTACACCAATACCATTCCCGGCACGTCGGTGACGTACGCGATGGTGCCCATTGCGCCGGGGGAATTTCTCATGGGCAGCCCGGCCACCGAAGCCAAACGCAATGTGGACGAAGGCCCGCAGCATCGTGTCAAGATCGACCCGTTCTGGATGGAGCAATGCACGGTGACGTGGAACGAGTACGAATTGTTCATGTATCCAGAGGACAAACCGGCCGCTCCCGCCGACGGCACGACCAATTACACGTCCGAAACGGCCGACGCCGTGACGCGTCCGACCAAGCCGTATGTGGAAATGAGTTTTGGCATGGGCAAGGAAGGTTACCCGGCCATCAGCATGACGCAGCACGCGGCCAATATTTATTGCCAATGGCTCAGCGCCAAGACCGGCCATTTCTACCGCCTGCCGACGGAGGCGGAGTGGGAATACGCCTGCCGCGCCGGGACGACGACGGCTTATTTCTTCGGCGACGACCCGGCGCAATTGGGCGAGTACGCCTGGTTCGCCGACAACAGCAATTTCAAATATCAAAAGGTGGGCAAGAAAAAGCCCAACCCCTGGGGACTCTTCGACATGCTCGGCAACGTGGATCAGTGGACGCTGGACCAGTATGATGCCGATTACTACAAACAATTCACCGAGACGGTGACCGAGCCGTGGAACAAATCGGTCAAGCCTTACCCGCAAGTGGTGCGCGGCGGTTCGTGGAAGGACGAGGCCGATAAATGCCGCTGCGCCACCCGCCTTGGTTCGACCAAGGCCTGGAAGAAGCAGGACCCGCAGTTGCCCAAAAGCATCTGGTTCCTGACCGACGCGCAATTTGTTGGCTTCCGCATCATTCGGCCCTTGAAAGTCCCCTCCGCCGAGGAAATGTACAAGTATTGGCACAGTGGCGTGGAGAAGGAGTGAAAAGACGCCGCGCCCAAATTAATTGAACAAGCGAAAACACCCAATCGTCAAAAACATGATTCTATGAAGACCTACATATCCACCAGTCCCGAGCTCACCCGCCGCAGTTTCCTCAAAACGACCTCCACCCTGGCCGCCGTCGCCAGCCTGGCTCAGGGCGTGTTCGCGGCGGGCGATGAGACCCTGAAAGTGGCGCTCATCGGTTGCGGAGGTCGTGGCAGCGGCGCCTGCGACCAAGCCCTGAGCACGACCGGCCCCCTCAAATTGGTCGCCATGGCCGACGCCTTCAAAGACCGCCTGGACAGCAGCTACAACAATCTCAAGGCCGCGCACGCCGACCGCGTCGATGTGCCGGAGGAGAACAAATTCATCGGATTCGACGCCTATCGACACGCCATTGCGTTGGCGGATGTGGTGATTCTGGCCACGCCACCCGGTTTTCGACCGTCGCAGTTCGAGGAAGCGGTGCGCCAGGGCAAACACATTTTCATGGAGAAACCGGTCGCCGTCGATGGTCCCGGCGTGCGCAAGGTTCTGGCCGCCGCCGAGGAGGCCAAGAAGAAAAACCTGAAGGTGGCCGTCGGCCTGCAACGGCATCATCAAAAGCCTTACCTGGAAACCATCCAGCGGCTGCACGATGGGGACATCGGCGATATCGTGGCCATGCGCGCCTATTGGAACGGCGACGGCGTCTGGGTCCGCCCGCGCAAAGACTTGGAAAAGAAACTCGGCCGGAAGCCGACGGAAATGGAATACCAGATGTATAACTGGTATTACTTCGTCTGGCTGTGCGGCGACCACATTGTCGAGCAGCACATTCACAATCTGGATGTCATCAATTGGGTCAAGAAGGCCCATCCGGTGCTGGCGCGCGGCATGGGCGGACGGCAGGTGCGCAAGGGCATTGATAATGGGGAGATTTTTGACCATCATTTCGTCGAATTCCAGTATCCCGATGGCTCCTGGCTGAGCAGCCAGTGCCGCCACATCCCGGGTTGTTGGGACAGCGTCTCCGAACATGTGCAGGGCACCAAAGGCAAGTGTGACGTCAGCGGATATAAAATCGAGGGGGAAAAGGCCTGGCAGTTCAGCGGCGACGAGGGAAAGGATCCCTACCAGCAGGAGCACGACGATCTTTTCGCCGCCATCCGCAACGACACGCCCTACGCCGAAACGGCCGAATACGGCGCCTACAGCACCATGACGGCCATCATGGGCCGCATGGCCACTTATTGCGGCAAGGAAATGTCCTGGGACGACGCCATCAATTCGTCCATCGACACGTTTCCAAAAGTCTTGGGCTGGGACGCCAAGACTCCGACCGCGCCGGATGCCGACGGGCGTTACGCCATCGCCATTCCGGGCAAGACCAAGTCTTTTTAGCTTTCCAAAATGGCGACGGCGGTGGCGTGCTTGTCCGTGTGGCTGAGGCTCAGATGGACATGCCGCGCGCCGCGATCGTCAAGCAAAAGTTTGCCTTTGTCGTGCAGCACGACGTAAGGTTCGCCGGATTCCTTGCGGCAGATTTCGATGTCCCGCCAGCCCAGGCGCCCGCCGATGCCGGTGCCGAAGGCCTTGGAGACCGCCTCCTTGCCCGCGAAACGCGCGGCCAGAAACGGCCCCGGCGCCTTGTGCGAGAGGCAATAGGCCAGTTCGGACGGACGGAGAATCCGCTCGATAAACCGATCGCCAAACCGCAGGTAGGCCGCTGCCACGCGCTCCACTTCGATGAGGTCGATGCCGGTGCCGAGAATCACAACAAGAGGGCGGTGTCAAGCATTCGGATCGTCCGGCGCGCCCATCAGCAGCAGCATCTCGCGCACGGCGGTGGCCAGGCCCACCACCACCGCGCGGCTGATGATGCTGTGGCCAATGTTTAACTCGATCAGGTGCGGCACCTGCCGCAGCACGGCCAGATTCTGATAATTCAAGCCGTGCCCGGCGTTGACGCGCAGGCGCAAGCTGTGCGCTTGATTGGCGGCGGCGATCAACCGCTCCAACTCCGCCGCCCGCTCGCGTTTGCGATGGAAATTCTCCGCGAAGGCGCCGGTGTGCAACTCGATGAACTGGCAGCCCACCCGCGCCGCCGCTTCCACTTGCTCCGCATCCGGGGCGATGAAGAGGCTGACTTCGATGCCCGCGTCATTCATGCGCTGGCGCGTCTGGGCCAGCGCGGGCCAATGGCGGGCGGCGTCCAGGCCGCCCTCGGTCGTGACCTCCTCGCGCCGCTCCGGGACCATGCAGACGATGTCGGGCTTGATCTCCAGGGCGATGGCGATGATTTCCGGCACGTTGGCCAATTCCAAGTTGAGGCGGGTTTTAAGGACGCGCCGGAGTTGCTGGACATCGCGGTCCTGGATGTGGCGGCGGTCTTCGCGCAAGTGCGCGGTGATGCCGTGCGCGCCGGCCGATTCGCAGATCAGGGCCGCCTCGATCGGGTCCGGCTCGCCGCGCTCGCGTCCGCGATAGCGCGCCTGGCGCAGGGTGGCGACGTGGTCAATATTGACTCCGAGCTTGAGCATGGAAGGCTGGTACGCTGAGCCATTACTTGCGCGCCGGCGGCAAACCCGGCCCGGTGATTTTTGCCTTGGGCAGCAAGCTGGAGTCGATCGGTCCCACAGGCGCATCCGCCAGCCAGTGCGAAAGCAGAACCAACTCCAATCCTGTAAAGAGAAACTCTGAATTGCGCGCGACGGTCAATTCGCTGGGGGAAGTCCGCGTCACCAGCGTCACGGTATTGTCCAGAACGGGGGTGCCCAATTCAGACAGCCAAAGCTCCGTGACGGCCAGCGGAGTTTGGATTGGATTGGCCGGGGCGGCTGGCTTGGGCTTCGGCGCGGTTGGTCCGCCGCGGACGACATTCTGGGGCGGCGTCGGCGCCAGCACAGGCAAAAGCTCGCTCAGCAGCCGCCATTGCAGCAGGCGCAGGCCGGTCAGTTCCCAATCATAATAGACCACGTCATCGCCTTGCTCGAACTCACTCCATAATTGGTCCGACGCCGCCACGAACTTCGCGTCCAACGGAAAAAGCTTGGCCAGCAGGAACTCCCCGCTGTTGTCGTGCGCCGTTTCCAAGGAGGGAGCCGTCAAGGGCAAGCGCAACCACGAGAGCCGGTCGTCTTTAGCCGTCCAGGCCAACTGCGTGTGGTTGCGCGCGGCCAGCAAGGGATTCAAGATTGCAGGTGCTGTCGCCCCCAGCTTGCGCAGGGTATTGGTGGCGTCACGGACTGGCCAGGCGGCATAGCTTTGCAACGCCATTTCCCGCAAGGCCCAACAAAATAGCTGATTGGTCAGGGGCTGACTGCTCAAGCGCGAGAGCGCCTCGTTGGGGCTTAGAAACGCCGCCAGATCGCGCGAGGCGGTGAAACTGCTCAGCGGTCCGCTCACAAGTCCTTTGGGAATGCGCCACGGCTGAGACTGCCACGGCACGGCTCCCGGATAGGTGACATAGGCCTTCGCGCGCATTCTTCCGCCGCTGGCGCTCACATCCACAATGGTCCGCGCCAGTTGCAGCGGGCACTTGGAGAGCGGCGCCCAAGTGGCCAGCAACGGCCAGTCCACTTCCGCGCTCAACCAGCTATCTTTCATCACCGGGCCGGGCCGGTTGTCCTGTTTGATCCCTTGCAAATATTCGGTGCGAATGGACAGAAGGTCTTCGCCGCGACCGGCCACGATCCAGCCGCGCGCCCGGAGAATCCAGAAGGCATCGTTGCCGGGCCGGTTCCAGCGTCGGCCGGAAAACCCTTCCGCCGCCAGCGGCTCCCCTTGGCCGCGCAGGGCCGTCTCCAGGCCCTTCTGCCACGCCTCCGCGCTTTTGTCATCCAGCCGAGCCGCCAGCACAAAATTCAGGCGATCTTTGTTGTGCCCGCCGAAACTTCCCATCGACTCCCCCTCCAGCAACTCATCGAGCAGCGGCCGTAGCAGCGCGGCCGCATCGCCGCCGGCGTCAAATTGGAATGCCTTCCCATAAACGCGGGCCAACCGGTTCAGCACCAGATCCGTGAACTGTTTGGAACGGGGGAGGCTGAAAATCGCCCTGGCCCGGTCGAAATTGGTGTTGGAGGCCAGGTCCGTCGTGCCGGCAAAATGGTATCGCACAGCCACGGCGTCCGCGCTGCCAGCCGCGGAAGCCTTGAAGGAAAGACCAGCGCACGCCACGGTCGCCAAATGCGCCGCCAATAAGATGTTGCCGATTCGCGTCAAGAGCATTCTTGTCTGCCAAAAAATCCCCCCCTTGGCAAGAGCGCATATTTGAAATGGGCTCTTCCTCCCCGGCCCGCCGCACAGGATTGCTTTGCGCGGGCACTTTGATAATATCACCGCATCGACTTGATCATACGACAAGCTGTGCGCGGCGACGCGGACGTTCTGGCCCAATTCAACGTGGCTTTGGCCAAGGAGTCCGAGAATCTCGTCTTGGACCCCGCGCGAGTCAAGGCGGGCGTGGCAACCTTGCTGGGCGACCCGGCCAAAGGCACGTACTTCGTGGCCGAGGCGGGCGGGGCCGTGATCGGGCAATTGCTGATCACCCTGGAATGGAGCGATTGGAGCAACGGCGATTATTGGTGGTTGCAGAGCGTTTATGTGCGGCCGGATTGCCGGCGGCGCGGCGTTTTTCAGGCCTTGTGCCAGCACGTGTTCGCCCGCGCGCAAGGCCGGGCCGACGTCGCCTCCATCCGCCTCTACGTGGAGAAGAACAACCACCAGGCGCTCAAAGCTTATGATCGGTTGGACTTCAAAGAAACCC
>Ga0302325_10022871_pt1 | contig 13062 bp, 13 predicted proteins | sample Palsa_T0_2_FD_201948 | JGI IMG/M metagenome (GOLD analysis project Ga0302325, IMG submission 201948) | Peat permafrost microbial communities from Stordalen Mire near Abisko, Sweden - Palsa_T0_2 | ecosystem: Environmental > Terrestrial > Soil > Palsa > Peat permafrost | place: Sweden: Abisko... | reverse complement strand
TGGGCTGGGCCTCGAAAGCATCCGGGTCATCTATCCAGTGGAGGGCATCGCATGCTGGCTCCGCGCTTCCGACGATAAGCTGCCCGCCGAAGTGAGATCTGAAGTATGTGCCCAGGTCTCCGTCCGTGACAGCGGGACCCAGCTCGCCTCGCGCATAGCCAGCCGGTGCAGGCACGGAATGGACTTCCTGCCGCAGCGGGCGGGTTCGGATTCGGAATTCTCCGGTGACGCCCGCAAGAGCGTTAACCTGACCGGAGTACGGGCCCGCCGCATTGACCACGACGGGAGATTGAATCACGCTTCCTGAGCGCAGCCTTACGCCCTGGACCCGCGCATTCTTCTGGAGGATCCCCACCACCTGTTCGCGGAGCTGAATTTCGGTCCCGCTCCGCTTCGCCGCGGCCATGAGGTTCCTCGCCGCCAGCTGCGGGTCGTCGATGAACCCGCCGTCGGGCGTGTAGTAGGCACCGAGTTCGCCGTCGGCATCCGCCCAGAATGCGGCGTCGGTGACCGACTTGGGCGGACCGTACCGTCCGGGATCCAGACCCGGCACCCGCTGCCGGATGGTCTCGGCATCCCAGCACTGGTATGGGACACCGGCGCGGTCAAAGAGAGGCAGCACCCGCTCGCGCTGGGTACTGCCATCAAGGATCAGGCAACCTGTCTTGATAAACCTTGCCAGGGATTCCTCAGGACGGCTGCCCAGATATTCGGGCCAGCTCTCCCAGCTGAACTTGGATTCCCAGGAAGCGGCCACGCCCTCGAAGGTCGAGTAGTGAAAGCGGACGATGCTTGAGGACGAGCTGGTAGAGCCCGAACCGACACCGCCCAGCCGGTCGATAGCCACAACCCGCAGTCCGGTCTGTGCGAGCTCGTAGGCGACAGCGGCACCGATGACCCCGGTTCCGATCACGACTGCGTCGGCTGTGTGTGTCACTCAATAGTCCTCTCGGACCAGGTCGACGGTCCCCGCGCGGATTGTATGGCGCACCGAGCTGGGACAGCAACTGCCCAGCGAACGGAAGGCACGCCGCCGTGCCGGTGAAGCAGCCGAACGCGGTGACCTGGACGGCCGGGGGAGGTGCCCAGCGAGTTCTTCTGGCGCCTTGGGGTTAGATCCTCGGGCCGGGAAGCCTTGAGCAGGAACCCACCGGCACCGGCCGCGAACGCGTCGAATACGTATTCGTCATGGTCGAAGGTAGTGAGCATGAGTACTTCGGGGAGCTGTCGTTGCTGGTGATGGCGGCAGTGTCCAACAATTGTTATACGATAGATCTATGAGCGTCGGATTCCGCCCCACCGAAGAGGATCTCCGCGTCATCGAAGCCAACCGCCGCGAGGACGAGAAGACCAGCGACGTCATCCGCCGCGCGCTGCGACTGCTCGACCGCGAAGCATGGGAAGAGCGCGCACGCGCCGACATGCACCGGCTGAGGGACGAGGACCTGTCCGCCGAGGCGGACGCTTGGGAGTACGACGCCGACGGCAACATCCGGATCACCGGCACAAGTCTCACCGTTCCGGCGCGCCCGGCCGATCCCGTATGATCCGCGGCGCGGTCTACCCGGTGGATCTGGGCGACGCCAAGCGCGGGCACGAGCAGCGAGGTCGGCGCCTTGGACTGGTCATCAGCATCGAGCAGCACGCCTGGTCCACGGTGACCATCCTCCCCACCTCGACCAGCGCTCAGGCGGCCATCTTCAGGCCGGACGTAGTCATCGCGAGGCGGGGCACCAAGATCTTGGTCGACCAGATCCGTACCATCGACATCCGTTATGTCACCGGCGAACTCGTGGACTACCTGTCCCGCGATGACATGGCGCAGGTCGAGCACTGCCTGTCCCGGCACCTCGGCCTGCTGCGTTGACAGGGTCACGGATCTGTCAACTTAACGTGTAACTTTTCCATTGTTGTTACCTGCGTCCCCGCGCAGGCGGCCATAGAAGGTGATGCTGCGGCTGCTCGGCGGGCTCAAGACGCCGCCGTCCGGCGATGACCAGCCCGGGTGAAGTCATGACCTGGATGCGGGCTGGGAATGTGCGCTCCAGCGCCAGCACGATCACGTCGTTGCCGTCTTGATCTTGAGCCGGACAGGTCCTTGCGCTGCGTCTGCGCTACCTGGCCCAGTCTGCCCATGCGGTTGCCGCCCTTGACACGTCATCTATCAAAGTGCTATCATTTTGATAGATGCCCAGAGTGGCTGGACACCAAAGACCACAGGAGACATCCCATGTACGCACAGAATGACAACACCGCTCCCCGCGATCCTCCTGGCACTATCATGAGGACCCTCCTGCATCAGATGCGTCCCTGGCCACCCGCGTGGCGCAGGCCGGTGGAGGACCGGCCGCCCTACGCCGTGTGGGTCATCGGGGGCCTGGTCGTCTGGGCATTCCTCCTGGCTGGCTTCATGGTATGGGACCTGCACAGCACATCCCGTACCACAATCTGGGCCATCTTCGCAGGCTGGTGCATCGGCGTGCTCGGTGCATCCATTGCCCGGAAGCTCTACAGGTAAGGCACCGTTGATCCCGCAGGCACAGGACCGCGACGGCCGCCAGGCGCAGCGCGGCTACGGCGGCGCGGCGCAGCGGCACCCAGGCGGATTCCGCATCCAGCGGGAGGACGTGCTGGCTGATGACGGCGATCACCCGCGGGCCTAGCCCGGTCGGGTGGTCCTGATCAGCGTAGCGGCCGTGCTGGGCGGGGTTCTTGTCCGGCTTCGTGGCACGGATCGCCAAGAGCTTGCCGAACCGCTCCTGGCCGGCAGGCCAGGGTACCGGCCAGGGACTACACGGGCGCGACGGCCCGACCCCGAGCGTGACCCTGAGGTCAGTGCCAACCCACCGATGACCAGAGGGCCCGGCCGCGATCACTTTCGAGGGAGAGCCGGCACGCCCAGGGAGAAGGAGAAAGGGTCATGAGTGTTATTGACGAGGCGCTGACTGCTAATGCCACCATCGCCCACGGCTACGATCCTGGCCGGGGAAAGCCGCCGGCGCCTCGGATCGCGATCGTCACGTGCATGGATCCGCGGTTGACTGACATCGAGCAGATGCTGGATCTGGCTCACGGCGATGCCGACGTGATAAGGAACGCCGGCACCGTGATCGATGAGGACTCGGTCCGGTCCCTTCTGGTCTCGACCAGGTTGCTGGGCAGCCGGGAGATAATGATCATCAATCACACCGACTGCGGGATGCTCAAGTTCGCCGACAGCGAGCTGGCGGACCGGCTCCGCAAGGAGACCGGGCAGGTGCCGATCGCTCCGGCCAGGTTCTACAGTTTCACCGACGTGGCGGAGAACACCAGGGAGCAGATCCAGAAGGCCAGGTCACATCCGTGGATCTCGCCGGAGGTTCCGGTCCGGGGGTTCGTTTATGACGTCAGCACCGGGCGGCTCAGCGAAGTGTCGCCGGACGGCACGACCGTCACTGGTTAAGGGAGGTGCCGGCATGCCGAGCCAGGCCATGCAGGACTCGATCGACGCCCTGCGGGACCGGCGCAAGGCCAGCGCCGGGCAGGTCCCGCCGACGCTGGAAGAGCTCCGCGCCGCTTTCGTCCCCGGGGACCGGCTGCATCCGGTGCCGGACGACGTGCGGGTGAGCGAGGTGAGCGCCGGCGGGGTGCCCGCCCACTGGCTGGCCGCCCCGGGCACCGGCGCCGGCCGGGTGCTGCTGTTCTTGCACGGCGGGGGGTACGAGCTCGGGTCGGTGCGCAGCGACGGCGAGCTGGCCGCCCGGCTGGGACGGGCCAGCGGGATGCGGGTGCTGTTCCCGGAATACCGGCTGGCCCCCGAGCATCCCTTCCCTGCCGCCATCGATGACGTCCTGGCCGCGTGGCGGTGGCTGCGCGCCGGCCAGGGCGTGAGCGCGAGTTCGATAGCGGTGGCGGGCGACTCGGCCGGCGGGGGGCTCGCCGTCGCCCTGCTGGTGGCCGCGCGGGACGCCGGGGAGGCGTTGCCGGCGGCCGCCGTGCTAATGTCCCCGACGGTGGACCTGACCAGCTCGGGGGCCTCGATGACCGAACGCGCCGACCAGGACCCGATCTCCACCCCCGCCATGCTCCGCCAGTTCGCCTCTGATTACCTGGCCGGGACTGACCCTAAGACGCCGCTGGCCTCGCCGCTGTTCGCCGCACTGTCCGGGCTCCCGCCCCTGCTCATCCAGGTCGGCACGGCCGACCTGCTGCTCAGCGATTCCGAACGCCTGGCCGCAGCAGCAGCCAAAGCCGGGGTCGACGTCACCCTGGAGATCGGAGAGGGCCTGCCCCACGTCTACCAGCTCCTGCTCGGCACCCCCGAAGCAGCCCAGGCCACCGAGCAAATCGGGAAGTTCCTGCAGACCCGGGTTCCCTAACCAGACAGCCCACAGGCAGCAGGCTGCCGGACGCCCGGTCCGTCCCTTAGCTGCGCAACGCCCGGAGAGCCTGCAGATCATCCCCAACGGAGCCCGCCGAAAGGCGCCACCGAACAAGAACTGTCACAACGACGGGAGAAGCCCATGACCGGCCAGCCGGACTCACCCGCAGGGCTGAGCTTCGAGCGTGATGTCCGTCCTATGTTCCGCGAAAAGGACCGCGACTCGATGCTCAAAGCCTTCGACCTCTGGTCCCACAGCGACGTCCAGGCGCACCAGGACGCGATCCTCGAGCGCCTCCGCAACGGCACGATGCCCTGCGACGGGGCATGGCCGCCGGAGCACGTCGCCGTCTTCCAGCGCTGGATCGCTAGCGGGTCGGCGCCCTGAACGTACGCCCCGGTGACTGGGCAGAGCACACCACTTGAAGAGCGACTCACCTCCCAGTACGGGCACCGGTCGCCGGGCGTTCACCCAGATGGAACAGCGCCGGCGGCGTTACGCTGGTGTGTCGTGCTGCAGACGCGCCTGGACACTGCCCGGATCCGGGCGGCTCGCCGGGTGATCGACCCGGTTTTTCTCGACACTCCGCTGTACCGCTGCGAGGCGCTGGAGCCTGGCCTCGGGTGCACGGTGAGCATCAAGCTCGAAACGGCGAACCCGGTCCGCAGCTTCAAGGCCCGCGGCACCGAGGTAGTCGCGAGCCTGCTCGCCGGCCATGGCTCGCGAGCCGTGGTGTGCGCCAGCGCCGGCAACCTTGGCCAGGCCCTCGCTTGGTCCGGTCGCGGCCGGGGGCTCGACGTCACCGTCGTGGCATCCCGCTTTGCACCTGCGGCCAAGCTTGATCGCATCCGCGCACTGGACGCCAGGCTGGAGCTGGCGGACGGCGACTTCGACATGGCTCGCGAGCGGGCGGCGGCCATCGCGCGGTACGACGGCATCCGGCTGGTCGAAGACAGCCTGGACATCGAGACCTGCGAGGGCGCGGCGACCATCGGCCTGGAACTGGTGGACGCCCTGCCGTCGTTCGACGCCGTCCTGGTTGCTCTGGGCGGCGGGGCGCTAGCCACCGGTGTGGGTCATGTGGTGAAGGCCTGGGCGCCCGACGTCGAGGTGATCTGCGTCCAGCCGCTGGGCGCACCGGCGATGACACACTCCTGGCGCCAGCGGCGCGTCGTCACCACCGACTCGACCAGCACCATCGCGGACGGCGTCGCCGGCCGGCGTCCCATCCCGGCGGTCCTGGACGACCTCCTCCTGGTCGCTGACGACGCCGTCCTGGTCCAGGAGGCGTCGATCATCGCCGGTATGCGGATGCTCCTCGACCATGCCGGCCTCGTCGTCGAACCGTCGGCCGCACTCGGCATCGCGGCGATCCTCGAAGACCGCGACCGTTTCGCCGGCCGGCACGTAGTCACCATCGTGTGCGGCAGCAACGTCGACCTAGACGCCTATCACCGCTGGGTCGGTCCGGCTCCCATCCACAGGTCTTGACCATTGCCTGGCACACGGCCCGACATCCACGTATTCAGTGCCTACGATCCGAGGTCAGCCGACGGCTGCTTCCGTGAGATCATCAGGACTAGACCAGCGCAACCGGTCGTCAGAGCTTATGGCGCAGATAAAGAGGCCGTCTTGTTCCCACCGACACCTCAGCAGGACATGCGGCAGGCACTAGGCTAGCCGTGAACGGTACGCACGCTCGGAGAGTGCTGCCGCCCCAGCGCTCAGCGCGGTGTTCGCCGATGAGGTCGGTCCGCTCGTAGGTCTCGATGGCCGCCGCGTTGAGGCGTAGGCCGCGATCAATCATCAGCTACTTGGTCCGGTCCTGGGGTTCGCGCCGTACCGCAGGCCGTCGATGAGCAGGGCGATCATTCGGTCCGCGCGAGAGGTGTCATCGGTCCCCACCGGGGGGATGCAGAGTTTCGCGACCGCGCCCAGCAGGTCGAGGGGGTCGACGCCGTCGCGGATGGCGCCGCCGTCCACGGCGGCGTCGAGCAGTGTCTGCAGGACCGGGCCGAGCTGCTGCTGGAAGTACGTGGGCAGGGCTTTGAATGCCGGGTCTCCGAAGTGCAACGCGGCCGCGAGGCCGCGTTTCGTCATGATGAACCTCGCGTAGTGCTGTATCCACAGTTCGAGTGCTTCGCCGGGGTCGTGCGTCGCGGCGAGCTGCGGCGCTTCGGCCGCGCATGCGTCCACCTCGCGACGGAACACCGCGGTGATCAGATCCGACCGCAGCGGGAAGTGCCGGTACAAGGTCGCGGTGCCCACGCCCGCTCGGGCTGCGATGGCGCGCACGTTCGCGTCGACGCCGCGGACCGCGAACTCCTCCTCCGCGGCCGCGAGCAGCGCGTTGATGTTCCGCTGCGCATCAGCGCGTGGCATCTGTGCGCTCCTTGCTTAAACGGGACGATGTCCCGTATAGTGATCACTGTACCGGGACAATGTCCCGTTTCTCTTTACTATACGGCACCTGCGGGCGCCAGAAGGAGATCGGCGATGCGCTATCGCACCCTCGGCCGCACGGGCATCCAGGTCAGCCCCTACGCGCTCGGCGCCATGAACTCCGGCGCCATGAGCAACGCCGACCACGACCACTCCATCCGCATCATCCACAGAGCGCTCGATGCCGGCGTCAACCTGATCGACACGGCCGACGTGTACTCCTTGGGCGAGTCCGAGGAGATCGTCGGCCAGGCGATCAAGGGCCGTCGGGCCGACGTCGTGCTCGCGACGAAGTTCGCCAACCCCATGGGCCAGGCCCCGAACCAGCGGGGTGCGTCGCGGCGATGGATCATGAACGCGGTCGAGGGCTCGCTGCGGCGCCTGCAGACGGACTACATCGACCTGTACCAGTACCACCGGCCCGACACCGAGACCGACATCGAGGAGACGTTGTCGGCGCTGTCTGACCTCGTGCACGGCGGCAAGGTGCGCACGATCGGAACCTCGAAGCTTCCGGCCGCCGACATCGTCGAGGCACACTGGGTTGCCGAGCGCCGTGGCTTCGAGCGCTTCCGGTGCGAGCAGCCGAACTATTCGATCCTCAATCGCGGTATCGAGCGCGAGGTCCTCCCGGTCACCGAGCGGTACGGGATGGGCACCATCGTCTGGAGCCCGCTGGCGCAGGGGATGCTCACCGGCCGTGTGCGCAAAGGCCAGCAGTCCGAACTGACGCGCCGCGGCGCCTACTTCGCCCACCTGAGCGACGAGCGCCGCATCGACGTCGTCGAGCAGCTCATCCCGGTCGCGGACGAGGTCGGCCTGTCGCTGACCCACCTGGCGATGGCGTTCGTGATCGCGCATCCCGGCGTGACCGCCGCGCTCCTGGGCCCGCGCACGATGGAACAGCTCGACGACCTGCTCGCCGGTGCCGAGGTCGTGCTCAGCGACGACATCCTCGACCGCATCGACGCGATCGTCCCGCCTGGCACCGACGTCGGCCAGCTCCAAATGGCGTACAACCCGCCCGCCGTCATAACGCCGGCACTGAGGCGGCGTCCGATCGACGATCGGACCGCAGCGTAAGATTCATCGAATCCGGCGGCCTGGAGCGCCTTGACCAGACGGACACCGATTACCGCAGGCGAGGCCCGGCCGGGGTCAGGCGTCCTCAAGCAGTCGCTCGAACTCCTGCCGGACAGTGGCATCCGGTTCGGACCTCAGGGCTTCGCGGGCCGCCAAGACCCGGTCTACCGCCATCATTATCCTGATGCTGACATCCCTCGGCGTCGTGTCGGTCGTGTGGACGACGTCGACCACCGTCGTTAGGCGTTGATGCTGCTCTAGCCAATGCGCCACCTGTTCCCGGTCCCAGAGCTTCTCCCCGCCCGTGGTCACGAGGAGAGGCTTGGGAAAGCCACCGGGCCCGCGTTGGCCGGCGGCCCACAGCCGCACCGCCTCGCGCGACACTCCTGCGCGCTTGGAGATGTCAAGCAAGGTGACCATGAGGTCGGCGACCGCCAGCCCGACGTGGTCCAGCCGGCCGCGACGGCGCCCTGGTCAGCCATGGACGTTCAGCCCGGCCGGGTCAGACGTCAGGTACGCCGCGAAACGGCCAGACGGGTCGCGCACCGTGCGGATCTCGCCGAGACGGCGGTACGCGCGGTCCGACAGGAACCGGTCCTGCCGCCGGGTGAAGTCGGTGTCGCCCAGGTAGACGCCGGTGCCATGAACGGCCAGGGCGGCCGTGCGGCGGTGCACCCAGTCGGGGTACCTGGCGTCGCCGGCGGGGTCGGCGTAGATCGCGTACGTCGCGACGTAGGCGTTCCCCTCCACCGAGAACGCCATCTCGGGGAGGTCGCCACGCGGTGCCCACCCGTACCAGATGGAGAACGAGTGCTCGGTGTCCAGCTCACTCCACAGTGCGTGCAGGAGCGGGGCCAGGACCTGGGCCGGCGCGTCGGTCCACGTGCAGTCGACGGCGTACCGGTAGCCCTCGGGGTTCTGGCCCGCCTGGGCCAGGTTCTCCTCGAGCACGTTGGTCCGGTCCTGGACGTGCCCGAGCGACCGGCCGCCCAGGGGGCCGTCCTGGAGCGCCGCGAGCAGCGCGAGCGCCTCGGCGTCGGAGTCGGCCATCACGGTCGTGTGCAGGAGCAGGACCGTCCCCGCCGGGCGGGCCGTGCCGTCGTGCAGCGGGACGTCCGGCAGGCGGGTGGCCGCGACCACGGGCTCGACGCGCGGGTCGAGCCCCGGCAGGACGTCGTGCAGCCAGCTGAGCAGCTCCACCGTGTCATCGAGGCGGAACGTCCAGGTGTCGTGCCACATCGCGCGCGGCGCCTCGTAGGTCTGCAGGTAGAACCGCGTGACGACGCCGGGGAAGCCAGGGCCGGCTCCGCGCGCCGCCCACAGCAGGTCGGCGTTCTCTTTGGCGTCCGCGTGCACCAGCCGGCCGTCGGCCGTCACGACGTCCAGCCCGACCACGCTCTCGCAGGCCCACCCGCGGGCCCGCCCGTTCCAGCCCTGTCCGCCCTGCAGCAGGTAGCCGCCGAGACCGACCGATGGGCAGTGGCCGCCGGGGAACGCCCGGCCTCGCTCGGCCAGGAAAGGCTCGAGCTCCAGGCCGCCCTTGACGGCCGGCCGCGCCGAGACGACCCCGGTCGTCGGGTCGTACGCGATGTCGCGCAGAAGTCCGAGGTCGATCAGCAGCGCATTGTCGCGCAGGCTCCACGCCGCCCACGAGTGGCCGCCCGAGCGCACCGTCACCGTCCAGCCGCGCTCGGCCGCCAACCCGACGCCTTCGATCACGTCGTCGTCGCTCTCGGCCAGCAGTACCGCGGCGGGGAACCGGTCCGGCCGGCGCGCGTTGAAGATGCGCCCGACCCGGGCTTGCTCGTATCCGGGGTCGCCGCGCAGGACCAGCCGGTCGGCGAGCCTGTCGCGGGGCGGCGCCGTCAACCCACCACCGCCGCGCCGCCGTCGACGGGAATGTTCGCGCCGCTCACGTGGGACGACTCGTCCGACGCGAGGAACAAGATCGCGTGCGCGACATCCTCCGGCTGCCCCCAGCGGCCCAGCGGCGCGCGTGCGGCAATGCTCGCGGCCGGCCCGTCGGGGTCTTGGAGCAGCGGTGTCGTGTGCGGCGTCGCCGTCATCGCCGGGCTGACGGCGTTGACGCGGATGTCGTGCGGGCCGCCTTCGACCACCAGCTGGTACGTCAGCGCGAGGACGCCGCCCTTGGCGGCACCGTGCGCGTTCTGCGGCATGAAGAATGCCCCGCGCGAGGCCGAGATGGACGCGACGTTGACGATGGACCCGCCTCCGCCGGCGACCAGGTGCGGCCAGGCCGCGCGGGTGACGAGGAAGACGATGTCAAGCTCGTTGCGGATCGTGAACGACCAGTCGGCGAAGGAGAGCCGGTCGATCGGGCCGAACCGGATCGCCGACGCGTTGTTGACGAGGATGTCGAGCCCCCCGGCCAGGGCCACGGCAGTATCGACCCATCGCCGGGCGCCCTCTTCCGACGCCAGGTCCACCGGCGCGACCGCGTCCATCCGCCCGCCGCTCGCCCGCACCAGCTCGACGGTCTCGTCGGAGGTATCTGCGTGCAGGTCGCAGCCCACCACGTGAGCGCCCTCTCGCGCGCAGAGCAAGGCCGTCGCCCGTCCGATCCCGCCGCCGGTGCCGGAGATGAGCGCCCGCTTGCCGTCCAGCCGACCCATGCGCGGCGCCTCCGATCGACCAAGTTTCCGTCGACTACCTTCATTCTATGGAAGTTACTCTCTCACAGTGAGAGTATGTCTCACAAGGTTGTCAGAGGCCCCTGACCCAAAAGACCCAAAAGGCCCCCGGAGGCCCGAGGAGGAGTGATGTCGACGAGCGGAACGGGTGGCCGGGTGCTCGGGCTCGGCTGCGGCCAGCCCCACGGTAGCGCTGAGATCCTGCTCAAGGCGGCGCTGCGGGCGGCGGAGGGCGAGGGCGCCGATGTCGAGCTCGTGCGGCTCGACGAGCTCCGCCTGCCCAGCGGCGCGGCTGAAGCCGCCGAGCCAGACGACGCCTGGTGGCTGTGGGAGCGGCTGGTCGAGTGCGACGGGCTTATCGTGAGCACCCCGATCATCAGCCGGACGGTGGCCGCCCGGCTCAAGCTGCTCGGTGACCGGCTGCTCGGGCCGAACGCCGACGCCGCTATCATCGCCGGACTGCTGGCGCTGCGCAGGCAGGGACGCGAGCCAGCCGTCCCGTTCCGGGTGGACGAGCGGGTGCTGAAGCCGCGGGTAGCCGGGTTCCTCGCGGTGGGCGGCTCGCTGACGCCGCAGTGGAAGACGCTGACGCTGCCGATCATGCACACCACGACGTTCTCGATGCACATCGCCGTGGTCGACCAGGTGCAGTTCGCGGGGGCAGGGACGCCGCGCTCGGTGGTCCTGAACGCCGACGCGCTTGACCGCGCGGCCGGGCTCGGGCGCAACGTCGCCAGCCAGCTCGGGGTGGCCTTCGACGAGGCCCGCTACCTAGGTCCGCCCGGGCTGTGCCCGATGTGCCACCTCGATGTCGTCGCCCTGCACGGGGCGGACGTGGCGTGCGCGACCTGCGGCGCGCGCGGCCGGCTCGGGCCCGACCTTCAGGTGACCTGGACCGACCTGTCAACCTCCGTCATCTCCATGGACGAGAAGCAGTCTCACGCCGTGGAGATCCAGGAGACCGCGGAACGGCACCGCGAACTGCGCCCGGAGATCGAGCAGCGCGCCCGGGCATACGACGCCTACGACCGCACCGTCCGGCCCGCGCACCCCGTTACCGGCCAAGTGTCATTACCGGTCGGGCGGGGTGCACGCCGGATTGCAGGTAATCGAGGTCATCCCCTGGTGCGGGCATGTCAGCCGGCTCCTGGGTGGTTGTGACGGTGGTTGCAGCCGGCTTCCCGCTGGCTGCTGGCCTGTGTGCAGCGCGGGGTGATGACGGAGTCGTAGCCGGGGTCTTCCGGGCGGGCGGCAGGCCACTCGTCCTTGCGGTCCTGCAGCATGTCCGTCAGGCACCGGGTCAGGCGGGTGCAGGTGTTTCGCGGGCATGGAATAGGTCCACGATGCAGGTGGCCCCGAGGACCGCGGCGGCGGCGCACGGGCCGGGTCCGCAGCTCACCACCATCGGCGGCGGTGCCGCCTGGACTTGGAACCGCCAGCCGCCGAATCCGGTCGTGCCGTCGAAAAAAGATCCGTCAACGACTCGAACAATTACCCGAAAGATGGTATTCTTGTTCCCAAGCCCCCTTCCTTCTTTTCTCCCGAACGAGAGGTGGTGCATGTCCTCACCCACGTTCCCCGGCCCCGACCCGGACGCCCCCGAGCCGGACGGCAGGAACGACCGCGACCCCCAGTCCCCGGACCCCCAGTCCCCGGAGCCCTCGTGGTCCGGGGATGAGCAGGACAGCGCGGCCTACCTGGGGGAGCTGATGGCCGCGGCGGCCGCGGGGGAGGATCTGACCGCCGGGGACATCTGCGGGGCCGGGTTCGGCCAGGACGGCACCGCGCACCAGATGCACCCCGGCCCGGTCCTGGCCACTCTCGTGCACGCCGCCACCACCGACGGCAAGATCCTGGCGACGTTGCCCGATGATGACCTGATCGGTGTCATCGCGGCGGTCCGCCGGATCGGGTCGTTCGCGGCCTGGGCCGAGATGACCGCGATCCGCGAGTACGCCACCCGCCCGGACCGCAGTCGCCCCGCCCCCGATACCAAGCCCGGTGGCCGCGGCGCTGCCCGGGGCCTGGATGGCCGGGATCCCAACGCGGCCGTCGCGGGCCTGCCGGGCGCGCCGAAGGTGCGCCAGTTCGCGGCTGAGGAACTGGCCCCGGACCTGCACCTGACCTGGCAGACCGCGGCCGGCCAGATCGTCTACGCGTGCTCGGTGGCGGCCCGGCTGCCGGTCACCTTCGCGGCGCTGCGGGCCGGGCAGATCCACCCCGTCCACCTGCGCATCATCGAAGACGAGACCACCTACCTGGCCGATCAGTACCTCCCCGAAGCCGACGCGAAGCTCGCCGAGGCGGCGCGGTCCAAGACGTTCGGGGAACTGCGGTACCACGCGCACCGGCTGGTCCTCAAGCTCGACCCGGACTCCGCGCTGCGGCGCAAGAACGAGGCCCGCAAGGACGCCCACGTCCGCCCGTTCAGGGAAGCGTCCGGCAACGCCGGGATGTCCGCCCGCGAACTGCCCCCCGACGAAGTGCTCGCGTCCTGGCAGCACGTGGACCAGCGGGCCCGGGAC
>Ga0302325_10022870_pt1 | contig 13063 bp, 10 predicted proteins | sample Palsa_T0_2_FD_201948 | JGI IMG/M metagenome (GOLD analysis project Ga0302325, IMG submission 201948) | Peat permafrost microbial communities from Stordalen Mire near Abisko, Sweden - Palsa_T0_2 | ecosystem: Environmental > Terrestrial > Soil > Palsa > Peat permafrost | place: Sweden: Abisko... | reverse complement strand
CTAGCACGAGATCACTATCCTCGTGGAAAAGATGTTGAGTTGTCTTCCCGTACACCTCGGACGTCGAGGCAATCACCACCTTCTTATTTTTCTTCGCGGCCAGTTCCAACACGATCTCGGAACCTTTGATGTTGGTCTGGATCGTCCGAACCGGGTCCTCGACGATCAGCTTCACCCCGACCGCGGCAGCCAGGTGAAAAACTGTGTCGGCCGCATCGACCAGTTCGGCCATTACCGAGCGGTTGAAAATCGATTCGTTCGTGTGCGAAAAGTGCCGGCGCCCCTTCAGATGGCGAATGTTCTCGATGCTGCCGGTACTCAGGTCATCGATGGTGGCAACGGCGTAACCCCGCTCCAGGAGCGTCTCTGCCAGATTAGAACCAATGAAACCCGCTCCGCCGGTTATCAGAACTTTCTGCATGAGCCGCCCTTCCTTCGTTGCTCCTACACCTTAAGAGACGTGGCTTGCTGGGTCGCCTCGTCAATCTTACGGGCCTGCTCCCTATTTGGGAAGCATTTCTGCGTGCCCTAGTTTGACTCGTGGAGAATTTGCCGCTATTCTTGGCGTAGAGAGTTTCGACGGATGTTCGCCGCCTTTTATTAGCGCTTCTCGCTTCCGCCCGTCCGGGCGCTGATTCAACCAACAATATTGGATTTTCGACAATCCTTAATTACGCTTGACAGGATCACCCATGCCGAACCTGACGCTGTTTGAAAAACTCGATCACATCGAATCCCGCTTTGACGATATGACCCGCGAGCTTTCATCGCCCGGAGCGGCTTCCGATACCGGAAGCTACCAGAAGCTTGCGAAAGCCCATGCCGAACTGGCGGAAATCGTCGCGAAGTACCGCGAATGGAAAGAAATCGATAAGGACTTGCAGGGGGCGAAGCAGTTATTTGCGGAAACGAGCGACGATCCGGAAATGAAGCAGATGGCGCACGACGAACAGCGGGCGTTGGAAGCGCGTCGTGACATTGTCGAACGCGATATGAAGCTGCTGTTGGTCCCGAAAGATCCTAACGATCAGAAGAACGTGATTGTTGAAATTCGCGCTGGCACGGGCGGAGACGAAGCCGGGCTTTTCGCAGGCGAGCTTTTTCGGATGTACTCGCGCTACGCGGAATCGCAAGGCTGGAAGGTGGAGATTCTGGAAAGTTCGCCGTCATCGATCGGCGGCATGAAGGAAGTCGTAGCCGCCATCCAGGGCAATAAGGTCTACTCCAAGCTCAAATACGAAAGTGGTGTGCATCGCGTGCAACGCGTTCCGGCCACCGAGCAACAGGGGCGCATCCACACCTCCGCCGCAACCGTGGCCGTGCTGCCCGAAGCCGATGACATTGACATCAAAATCGAGGCGAAAGATTTGCGTATCGATACTTTCTGTTCGTCCGGTCCCGGCGGCCAATCTGTGAATACCACATATTCTGCCGTGCGCATCACGCACATTCCCAGCGGTCTGGTCGTATCGCAGCAGGATGAAAAATCGCAGATCAAGAATCGTGCTAAAGCCATGCGTGTTCTGCGGGCGCGCCTCTACGAAATGGAGCAATCTAAGCAGCACGAGGCTATCGCTGCCAAGCGCCGCGGGCAGATCAAGACCGGCGACCGCAGCGAGAAAATCCGCACCTACAATTTCCCGCAGAATCGCGTCACCGACCATCGCATCGGTTTCACGTTGCATCAGCTCACCGAGGCCATGGACGGCAAGCTCGGCCCGCTTGTCGATGCGCTGGTCACCCACTTCGAATCCGAGCGTCTGAACCAAGAGCCAATCGAGGCCTGAGCCATGTCGCCTGCCGGTGAAACAAATGGCGGGACGGTAGCCGTGGGGCTCGCGGTCCGCGGCGCACTCAAGGAAGCCATTGCCCGGCTTCGCGCCGCCGAGGTCCCGTCCGAGATTCTCTCTGCGGAACTTCTCCTGATGCACGTTCTCGGCCGCGATCGTACTTGGCTTTATACCCACCCTGAAGAACCTCTCGATTTGTACGTGCTTGCGAAATACTTTGCCCTCATCGCGCGCCGCGCGGCCGGAGAACCGGCGCAATACCTGACCGGCAAGCAGGAATTCTGGGGCCTGGATTTCGAAGTCACTCCGGCGGTGTTGATTCCGCGCCCGGAAACCGAGCACATCATCGAGGTTGCGCTCGAACGATTGGGCCCTCGCGGCATCAAGACCAACATGAGGACGGGCGAGCCCAGCCCGGCGCTGCGCATCGCCGATGTGGGTACCGGGTCGGGCTGCCTGGCTGTCGCCCTCGCTCGCGAATTGCCTCACGCCGAGATCCTGGCAACCGATATTTCAGCGCCTGCCCTCGAAGTCGCTCGCCGCAACGCTTCCCGGCATGGCGTGGGGGATCGCGTCCATTTTATCCAAACCGATTTAATCGAAGCCGCGCTACAGACCCCTGCGCATGAGGCGCAATCTTTCGACCTCATTGTGAGTAATCCGCCCTACGTAGCTCGCAACGAAGCGGCGTCGCTGCCGCGGGAGGTTCGCGATCACGAGCCTGCCTCCGCGCTCTTTGGCGGCCCTACGGGCGTCGAGATCTATGTGAGACTGATCGAACAGGCAGCCTCGCTGCTGCGTAGCCGCGGGATTCTAGTGCTCGAGCTCGGCCACGGCGCCGCGGACGAGGTCAGGCGGATGTTCCACGTGCAACGGTCTTGGGCGAACGTCAACGTCACGAATGACCTCGCCGGTATCCCGCGCGTCATCGCCGCCGAGCGCGTCTGAATTCAGTTGTTGGCGCCGCCACGAACGAGCCTTTGGTGTGTACCTCCGCGCGCTTCCCGCCGTTGTATAGTTAGCTCTCAGAGTACCTATGCCCAAGCTGGCCCAATACCGCGCCAAGCGCGATCCTGCGCCAATAGCCGCTAATGCCGCCTCTGATGCTGCGGCAACGATTCTGCACATCGATATGGACGCGTTCTTCGTCTCCGTCGAACTATTGGCGCGCCCGGAGCTTAAAGGACTTGCGGTCGTGGTGGGCGGACAGCGCGATCAGCGCGGTGTCGTTACGTCGGCCAGCTATGAGGCCCGCCGTTTCGGCGTGCATTCCGCCATGGCGTTACGCACCGCCGCGAAACTTTGTCCCCACGCCGTTTTTCTCGATGGCCATCATGAGCTATACGGCAAGTGGAGCGATCGCGTCGCATCCATTCTCGCGAGATACTCACCCATCGTCGAAATGGCCTCGATTGACGAAGCCTACCTCGATCTCAGCGGCACGGAGCGATTGCATGGCCCCGCGCTTTCGGCGGCCAATTCGCTTCTAGGTGAAATCACTTCCACAACGGGCTTACCCTGCTCGGGCGGCCTGGCCGCTACACGTCTTGTTGCAAAAGTGGCTAGCGAGCAAGCTAAACCGCGCGGATTGGTCTGGGTCCCTTCCGGCAGCGAAGCTGCGTTCCTCGCACCGCTCGCCGTGCGCCGAATTCCGGGCATCGGCAAGGTGACGGAGGCCTCGCTGCACTCTCTCGGTATCAGCACCATCGCTCATCTGCAAGGATGGTCGCTCGAGCGGCTGGAAGAAAACTTTGGCCGCTGGGGCACGGCGCTCTATCGCAAGGCGAGAGGTATCGACTCTTACGAATTCTTCATCGACGCAGAACCCAAATCGATTTCGCACAATCAGACGTTTGGAAAAGACACCAACGACGGCGAGCTTTTACGCTCGACGCTAAGTTATCTCTGCCAGAAAGCTGCCAAGCGTCTGCGCGATGCCGGCCTGCACGCGCGAACCGTCACGCTTACGCTACGCTTTGCCGATTTCCGCACCATCACCCGCAACCACACCCTTGCGGAGCCTTCCGATCTGGATACCGTGCTTCTGGGCGCCCTCCAGTACCTGTTCGCCCGCGCCTGGAACGGCAAAGCCGCGCTCCGCTTGGTTGGGGTTGCCCTTTCGTCATTTTCGCCGGGATCGGAACAACTCGACATCCTCGATCCCGACCGGCGCGAAAAGCTGGAACGCCTGGCGCGCGCCACCGATCGCCTTCGCGACCGCTTCGGATTCTCGAAGGTTCAGCTGGCGGGCTCACTTGCGAAAACCAGTGGTCCCGGACGCGGTGCGGAGCGCAAGCCATGAATCGTTCCCGCCAGCTCGCCCAAGAGGTCTGCCGCACCTTGCGCCGCGAGGGGCACCAGGCCTATCTCGTTGGCGGGTGCGTGCGCGATATTCTGCTCGGCCGCGAGCCGGTCGACTACGACGTGGCCACCGACGCAAAACCCGATCGCGTCCAGCGGCTCTTTCCACGCAGTCTGGCCGTCGGCGCGCAGTTTGGCGTCATTATCGTGATCGACGATTCGAAAGCGACTGAAGACATTCATCCGCCGGCTCAAGTGGAGGTGGCCACATTCCGCTCTGACGTTGGCTATTCGGACGGCCGCCATCCCGACCGGGTCGTCTATGCCGCTTCTCCCGAAGAGGATGTCCAGCGCCGCGACTTCACCATCAATGCACTACTCCTCGATCCCGAAACAGACGAGGTGCTCGATTTCGTTGGCGGGCGCGCGGACCTTACGGCCGGAATTATCCGCGCCATCGGCAGTCCACAGCAGCGCTTCGCAGAAGATAAGTTGCGCATGGTGCGCGCGGTGCGTTTCGCCGCGAGGTTCCGGTACGCAGTCGAGGCCCGCACGTTTCGAGGGATCATCGAACTCGCCCCGGAAATTCACCAGGTTTCCGCCGAACGCCTGCGCGATGAGCTTACCAAGTTGCTCACCGAGGGCGCCGCGCGGCGTGGATTCGAGCTGCTTGACGAAACACGCCTGCTCCCTGAGCTGCTTCCAGAAATTGCCCGGATGAAGGGTGTCGAACAGCCGCCGCAATTTCATCCTGAAGGCGACGTTTGGATTCACACGCTTCTCATGCTCGAGGGTCTTCCCGCCGGGTGCTCGCCCACGCTGGCCTGGGGCGTCCTGCTCCACGATGTGGGCAAGCCCCCGACCTTCAAGCCGCCCGCCGGACCCGGTGGCCGCATCCGGTTTGATGAGCACGTCGAGGTGGGCACGCGGATGGCCGAGCAGATTTGCCGGCGGTTTCGTTTCTCGAATGAGGATACGGCGCAGGTAATGGCATTGGTCGCTAATCACCTTCGCTTCAAGGATGTCCCGCAAATGAAGCCCGCGACACTAAAGCGCTTCGTTCGTCTGGATCGCTTCGACGAGCATCTTGAGCTGCACCGGCTCGACTGCTCTTCCAGCCACGGGCATCTCGACAATTACGATTTCGTTCGGCGCTTCCTCGCCGAAACTCCGCCGGAAGAGGTGCGCCCGATCCGCTTGCTGACCGGCGTTGACCTGATCGCCCTCGGCTACCGGCCGGGGCCTGAATTCAAGGGAATCCTCGAGGCCGTCGAGGAGGCGCAGCTGAACGGGACTGTTGGCACACGGGAAGAAGCTCTGGAGTTGGTTCGCAGGTCGCTGGGTAACCAGATCGGCACGGTTGAGCCTTGAAACCGTGCGTCGAGGGTATCGTGTGGTATACTTTAGTCCATTACGCTAAGGATTTCTTATATCCGGGAGTTAAGCTGCAATCTTTTTGACGCTCCCTGCATCTAAGTGTTAGGGCAGCCGATAATTAGGTTGCCCGCTTGCTATTTCTTCTAAGTACTTAGAAGCCCCAAAGGGGGTCTTAAATGTCTAAATCGACGAGAGTTATCCCAGCAGAGCTGGCGATTCTTCCAGTCCGCGATACCGTGCTGTTCCCAGGGGCTGTTATGCCTCTGCCCGTCGGCCGCGAGAGCTCCTTGGCCTTGCTCGACTCACTGGATGGCCCTGAGAAGCTGCTAGGTGTTGTGGCTCAGCTTGATCCGCGGGTTGAGGCTCCCTCAGGCACCGACCTGCACGGTGTAGGGACTCTGGCTAAGGTCCATAAGATGGTCCGCATGCCCAACGGCAACGTGGTGGCTTTTCTTGAGGGCTTGGACCGAATTCGCGTAACCGAAGTGATCGGCTTGAAGCCCTTCCTCCGCGCCCGCGTGGAACTGCAGCCGGATACGGAAGATCAACGGGACGCTGAACTCACCGCTCTTGAGCGCAACGTGCTGGAGCTTTTCCGCGAGGTGGTTTCTCGCTCACCGCAGCTGTCCGATGACCTCCAAACCGAGGCCGCGAATATCGAATCGCCTGCCCGGCTGGCGGACTTCGTTGCTTCCACATTGCCTTCGCTCAGTACCATGGTGCGGCAGGAACTTCTGGAGACTTTCAATGTCCGCAAGCGCTTGGAAACGCTGGCGGGCGAACTCTCCAAGGAAAAAGAAGTTCTGGAGCTTCGCAACAAGATTCACGAACAAGTGCAGGAACAGGTTAACCAGAGCCAGCGAGAGTTCCTGTTACGCGAACAGATGAAAGCCATTCAAAAGGAGCTCGGCGAATCCGAAGATTCTCAATCCGAGGTCGACGAACTCCGCAAGAAAGTCGAAGAATCAGGCATGTCCGCGGAAGCCAAGAAGGAGTGCGACCGCGAGCTAAAGCGGCTCGCCAAGATGACTCCGGCATCGGCCGAATACATGGTCTCGCGAACTTACCTTGAGTGGATGACTTCGCTGCCGTGGAACAAGACTTCGGGCACCGGCGAAGAACAGATGGACATCGCCAAGGCGCAGGAGATCCTTAACGAAGATCACTATGACCTTGAAAAGGTGAAAGAACGCATCCTCGACTACCTTGCCGTCAAGAAACTCCAGCCCGGGATGAAGGGACCGATCCTGTGCTTCATCGGGCCTCCGGGCGTGGGCAAGACCTCGCTTGGAAAGTCGATCGCGCGAGCGATGGGCCGGAAGTTCGTTCGCATCTCACTCGGCGGCATGCATGATGAGGCGGAGATTCGTGGTCACCGCCGCACCTACATCGGCGCTCTGCCGGGCCAGATCATCCAGGGTATTCGCCGAGCCGAAACCATGGACCCCGTCCTGATGCTGGACGAAGTCGATAAACTTGGCCGCGATTTCCGTGGAGACCCGTCGGCGGCGCTCATGGAAGTGCTCGACCCGGAACAGAATTCGACGTTCCGCGATCACTATCTCGACGTGCCGTTCGATCTCTCCAAGGTTCTCTTCATCGCCACCGCGAACTGGATGGATCCCATCCCGGAGCCGCTGCGCGACCGCATGGAAGTGATCGAGCTAGCCGGCTACACGGCAGAGGAGAAGGTTCATATCGCCAAGCGCTTCCTGATCCCGCGCCAGGCGAAGGAACATGGCGTGGTGCTCGGCGATCAGATCGAATTCACCGACGAAGCGCTCCTCCACCTAATCCACCACTACACGCGCGAAGCGGGTGTCCGTAACCTGGAACGCGAAATCGCTACGCTCGTCCGAAAGCAAGCCCGCAGGCTGGCCGAGGGCAAGACCGAAAAGCTCGTCGTCACGAACGATGTGATCCGCGAAGCACTCGGGATTGAGAAGGTCCGCCTCGAGAAGGAAGTCGAAGAACGCGTTAACAAACCGGGTGTTTCCGTCGGACTGGTTTGGACTCCCGTCGGCGGCGACATCGTCTTCATCGAAGCCAGCAAGATGCGCGGGGGAAAGCAGTTCACCATGACTGGGCATCTCGGCGAGGTGATGCAGGAGTCGATGCGCGCAGCCCTCAGCTGGGTTCGCTCGAATTCCGATCGCTACGGGATCGATCCCGATTTCTTCCGGAAGCTTGACCTGCACATTCACGTCCCTTCGGGCGCAATTCCCAAGGACGGGCCGTCGGCGGGCATCGCCATGGTCACTGCGCTGGTCAGCTTGCTAACAGGACGTCCGGTGAGGCCACGTGTGGCCATGACCGGCGAGCTTTCGCTCTCCGGCATTGTGCTCCCCATCGGAGGCGTCAAGGAAAAGGTCTTAGGCGCGAAGCGAGCCGGGATCAAGGAAGTGATTTTGCCGTCCGAGAACGAACCGAACGTGAAGGAAGATCTGCAGCCGGCAATGCTCGAAGGGATGCAAGTCCACTTCGTGCGCACGGTCGAGCAGGCCCTCGAAATCGCGCTCGGTAAGTTCGAAAAGCCGGTGCGTCCGGCGACGGCCGAAGCTCCCGAGGATCGGCCGATCGCAGGCCCGGTTCACTAATCGAAGCACATCAGATGAATTGAAGAAGGCTCGGACGAAATGTCCGGGCCTTTTTCTTTTGCGTCGCAGAAAAATCCTTTCCTGTTGCGGCGCGCGCCGCATTCGCGTAGGAAATGAATGGGCCGCCGCCGTCCTTGCGGCCGCCGCGAATCTCGATGCCCTATCGTCCCCGAGAACTGGTTGTGCGCGCGCGGGAAGCCGCGGCCGTGATGCTATCGGCGCTCGACCGCAACGAAATGGTCGCGCGGTTTGTCGACATATACGCGGCGGAAAACCGCCGACCAGGACGCGCCGATCAACCCTCGTTCTATCGCGAGCAGCTCCAAACCATCCGCCGCGAATCGATCCTGGCAATGGTTCTGCGAATCGAAGCAGGCCTCCCGGCCCGGCTAAAAGTAGGGGTCACCATGCGAGGCGCGAAGCCGGCGAAGAGGCGTCCCGCGAAACTGAAGAAAGGAAAGCGCGGCGGCCGTTTGACCAAGGCCCCCAAACCGGGCAGAGGGGGCACCATCGAACTGGCCATTCCGTTTCTCGATCTATTCCGCGAGGAATTTTTCGTTGCGCTGGGGCAGTACCTCGAATGGAGCGAGGAGGACGCGCTGGAATTCTGGCGCGATCTCGAGCTGTACGAGAAGCTCAGCGAGAAGCGTCCCGCGCGGGTATCGAAACGTAAGGCAGCGGCGATGGCGTACGGACCGTTTGCCGATCGCGTCGCCATGCTGCTCGATCCTTCGCTAATGGAGCAGGCCAGGCGCGCCGCCGCCAAGTTTCAGGTGGAACTCAACGGCGTAGCGGATCGCATCCTGCGGCGCACATTTTCCCGCCGCAAACGACCCGCATAGTTCCTTAAAGATTTTATGTAGCGCCGGGGTCTTTAGCCCGGCAGCCTTTCCTTGCGTCCGTGCCGAGTTTTGGCCATGGAACTGAAGCCACCAATTGAACGATGATTTTCGTTCTGCTTTACGGCGGAGTTGAAACTCACCCTTCCGAGCTTGATGATGCTAGGGTCGCGCTTCGAGTATTAAATTGAAGGGCGTTTCCGTAGCCCGACGCACACGGCTGAACCCGGCCGCTTTCAGAACCTCGCTCAACCGCTTCTCGCCCGCTTGTGCGCCAAGGCCCAGCCCGACCTCTTGCGCTAGCGAAGCCGGCGTGCAAATCATCGTGGACGCACCGTAAAAGACTCGTCCAATCGGATTGAGGTTGTCCTCCAGCTTATCGTTTGCGAAGGGCTCGACGATCATCCACGCGCCGTCCGGAGCAAGCGTGCTCAGCACGTGGCGTGCCGCCCCTTCGGGATCGCCCATGTCGTGCAGGCAGTCGAAGAACGTGACGAAATCGTATCCCTTACCGGAATAGTCCTTCGCCTTGGCGGTTTCGAATCTCACCCGGCTGGATACTCCCGCTTTCTCCGCCGCTTGCCGCGCCAATTGCAACGACTCCGGATGATAATCGAAGCCTGTGAACGTCGATTTCGGATACTCCTGCGCCATCAAAATGGTCGAGGTACCCAGGCCGCAGCCCACATCCGCAACTTTGCCGCCGTTCTTGAGTTTGGCTTCGACGCCCTCGAGCGCGGGGATCCACTCCTGTGTCAGATGGGCGCGATAGTTGGGCCGGAAGAATCGCTCAACCCCGGTAAAGAGTCCATGGTCGTGTTCGTGCCAGCCCACGCCTTTGCCGGTCAGAAAGGCCTCACTGATCTTCGCCTCGTCATTTATGCAGGCCGCCACCGTCTGAAAAAATCCGGGCAAAAAAACGGGGCTCAGTTCGTCAGCGAGCGCCATCGCCTGCTCCGGCGGCAGAGTGTACTTCCGCGTCGCCGGATCATATGTAACAAATCCGCCCGGGGCCTGCGCGGCCAGCCACTCTCGCACGTATCGCTCCGTGGTTTTCGTCTTAGCGGCAAGCTCAGCGGAAGTCAGGGGTCCGGCCCCTGCCATGGCCTTGTACAGCCCCAGCTTGTCACCCACGAGGATCAACGCCGCGTTCATCGCGGCGCCCATCTCTCCCACGGCTTTCATTACGAATTCGTGCAGTTTCGCTTGATCGATCGGTTGAGGAGCAGATGTAGACATCTTTTCCTCCTTTATCGCTCGTCGCCTAGGGCTGGAAGCGTGCAATTCTAGTAATGCAACTCTGGCAAGTCAATGCGAGCCCAGCCGCCGCGCGCTCCTCAAGTTTGTTATTCTCGCGGCAGTGTACGAAGCCTTTTATCTCTTGGTCATTCTGCAGATCGCTCTGGGAATCTATTCCCTGTGGGATGGCTTTTCCTGGCTACAGATGGTTCGACGCCGTCTTGGCAGGCACGCCGGTTTCTACGCCCCGGTGGTGGCGTTGGTCTGTCCTTGCAAAGGCGCGGAGCCCGGCTTGGAGGAAAATCTCACCGCACTCACGCGTTTCGACTATGCCAACTATGAAATATATTTCTCGCTGGCTACCAGCCTCGACCCCGCGCTCAAAGTGATCGAGCGCATCAAAGCCGCGAGCCAGCGGCCCATACACATTGTCATCGCCGGACCTCCGGAGGACTGCGGCGAAAAAGTGCATAACCTCCGTCGCGCCGTAGACGCCATCCCTGAAAATTTTGAGGTTCTGGTATTCACGGATTCCGACGTACGCGTCCCCCGGGGCTGGCTTGGCAAGTTGGTGGCTCCATTGGAGGACCTCCGCATCGGCGCGACCACGGGATATCGCTGGGTGATTCCTAGCGGCTCGTTTGGCTCCGGCGGATTTGCGAGCGCCCTGGCCTCCGCTTGGGATGCTGCAATCGCTACCTCATTGGGTCGCCCGCAAGAAAACTTTTGCTGGGGCGGGGGTACGGCCATCCGCCGCACGGCTTTCAACGACGCGCGCGTGCTGGACGCCTGGTACGGTTCCGTCAGCGATGACCTAGCCCTCACGCGAGCGCTTGATGAATCCGGAAAACCCATTCTTTTCTGCGCCGAATGTCTGGCGCCTACGCTGCATCCCTGGACACTCTCAACAGTAGTTGAATTTACCAACCGGCAGGTTTTGATCGCCCGGATCTACGCGCCTCGCCGTTGGGCCGTTGGTGCTGCCGCGCATGTCAGCTATTCGCTGACGTTGGTCTTCACCGTCATCGTCATTATAGGCGCCATGATTGCGGGCGATCCCTGGATCCAAATCCTCCTTATGGCGCTCGTGCTTCCGCTGCTGGCCGCCGTCAAGGGCGCGCTGCGCGCCGTCGCGGCGGGCGAGCTTCTACCCGAATGGAAGCGTCAGATCAACGAATGGAGCTGGATTTGGCCTGCGCTGGCGCCGGTGGTCCCTTTTCTTTTCTCATGGAATTTCATCGCCTCGTTGCTCACAAGGCGCATCCGCTGGCGCAAGGTTCGCTACGAATTAGTGTCACCCGGCACCACGCGCGTGCTCAGTCGCTAGCTCCCACTTCCTCCTGCTACACTCCTTCGGATGTCATTTCATTTCGAGATTCTTGCCACCGATCCGAGCGGAGCGCGCCTCGGCCGGCTGACTACTCCGCACGGCGTCATAGAAACTCCGGCTTTCATGCCCGTTGGCACGGCGGCGACGGTGAAGGGGCAAACCCAGCAGGATCTGGAGGATTTAGGCGTACAAATTCTCCTCGCCAATACCTACCATCTGATGCTTCGCCCGGGACATGAATTGATCCGCCAAATGGGCGGGCTTCACACGTTCATGTCCTGGCCGCGGCCCATCCTTACCGACTCGGGCGGATTTCAAGTCTTCAGCCTCAGCGACCTGCGAAAAGTGACCGATGAAGGCGTCACCTTCCGCTCGCATCTCGACGGCTCCCAGCATTTTCTCTCGCCGGAAAAAGCTCTCGAAATCGAAATCGCCCTCGGTGCGGACATCATCATGGCGCTCGATGAATGCATTGAAGCTCCGTCGGAGGAATCGCGAGCGCGTGAGGCTGCGGGCCGCACCTTGGACTGGGCGCGCCGTTCGCGAGATTACTTCGCGCGGCATGGGGATGCGTCGCGGCAAACCCTCTTCGGCATCGTGCAGGGTGGCACGCACGCTGCCCTCCGGCGCGAAAACGCCGACGCGCTCGTCGATTTGGATTTCCGGGGCTATGGAATCGGCGGACTCGCAGTAGGTGAATCGCACGAAGTCACTTGCGAGATGACCGAGGCGGCCGCTTCGCGCCTGCCGCGGGATCGCCCGCGCTACTTGATGGGCGTGGGCAAGCCCGAGCAAATTGTGGACTATGTTCGCCTAGGCGTGGACATGATGGATTGCGTTCTCCCAACGCGCAGCGCGCGGCACGGCTGCCTCTTCACTTCACAAGGCCGCGTACTGATCCGCAATGCGAAATATGCCAAAGACCCGCGGCCCATCGATGAAAACTGCCGTTGCGCCGTCTGCCGCCGCTACTCCCGCGCTTACTTGCGCCACCTGTACGCGACCGGAGAATTTCTCTCACTCATCTTGAACACCCACCACAATCTCTACTTTTACCTTGACATCATGCGCGAAATTCGCGAGGCTATCCGTTTTGGGAACCTAGAAACATTCCGTTCTGAGCTTCAGGCGCGCCTCCAGCGGGAAAATGTAAGCGGGCGTTGAGTGCGGCGAGGGCGGGCAGTATCTTCGAAGAGAACGATCCCTAAGCACCGGCCTCGGCGAGCCGGTGTCGGCGAAAAGGCTTAAAGACAACAATGACGTTTCAAGCGATGCTGGCCGACGGAGCTTTTTTCCTGCTGCAAGCGGGCTCACAACCGAGCAGCTTTACGCTTTTCCTTCCGCTGATCGTTATCATGGTAATTTTCTATTTTCTGATGATCATGCCGGCGCAACGCCGCCAGAAAAAAGTCGCCCAGATGCTCGCTAATCTCAAGAACGGCGACAAAGTCATCACCAACGGTGGAATTTACGGCACCATCGTGGGGCTCGAAGATGACGCCATACAGCTGCGCATCGCCGAGCAGGTAAAAATTAAGGTTTCTCGCAGCGCCATTGCAGGACTTCAGGCGGAACCGAAGGAGAGTTAAC
>Ga0302325_10022869_pt1 | contig 13063 bp, 11 predicted proteins | sample Palsa_T0_2_FD_201948 | JGI IMG/M metagenome (GOLD analysis project Ga0302325, IMG submission 201948) | Peat permafrost microbial communities from Stordalen Mire near Abisko, Sweden - Palsa_T0_2 | ecosystem: Environmental > Terrestrial > Soil > Palsa > Peat permafrost | place: Sweden: Abisko... | reverse complement strand
GTTCATTAGGAGCGAAGCCGAGGGATTTGCAGTTCCGCGGACCATTCCTGGAAATGTTTTCGAGAGGCTCAGGGCCCTGCTGTCTCTCCCTCAACCGCTAGGCCCTTGCGTTTTTTCTGGTCATCTGACGCCTGCTCCGTAAAATGACTCAATGCCCAATCTGAATCGCGCGGGCGTCCCGTCCGAAGAGACCCTGCCCCTGATCTGCCTGATCACTGCCGATGAGGATTTTCAGGCAGAAATCGAGGCGGAGCTGGCGCCCTGGTACCGGGTGCGCCACCGCAACCACTACGGAGATGCCGCGATCTGGGTCCGTGAAGAGCGGGCTCAGGCCGTGCTGGTCGATATCGATACCCAGGGCGACGAGGCGCACGCCGGCGTCCGGGTGCTGCGCGAACTGCGCATCCTGGAACGCGGAATAGTCCTGATCTCGTTGAGCCGATCGCGTGCCCGGGCGGTCGAGAAGCAGGCCGTCGACGCCGGAAGCGATGCCCACTTCCATAGTCCCATCGATCCTTCTGAGCTGCGCCTGGTTCTCAAGACCACGCTGGAAGGCCGCATCGAGGAGATGGAACGCGCCCGCATGCAGCAGCAGGTGTTGGAGCGCAGCAAGTTCCAGGACCTGGTGGGAGCAAGCGATGCCATGCGGCGTGTCTACGACGCGATCTCCCAGGTAGCCGACAGCCGCATCAACGTGATCGTTCGCGGAGAGAGTGGCACCGGCAAAGAGCTGGTGGCGCGCGCCGTCGTGGCCCTCAGCAGCCGGCGAAACAAGCCCTTCATCAGCTTGAACTGCGCGGCCCTGCCGGAAAACCTGATCGAGTCGGAGCTCTTCGGTCACGAGAAGGGCGCCTTTACCGGCGCCAGCGACTCGAAGCCAGGCCAGATTGAGCTGGCCGACACCGGGACACTTTTCCTGGATGAGATTGCGACCTTAACCCTGCCGCTGCAGACCAAGCTGCTGCGCGTGCTCGAAGACCGGCAGGTGCAGCGGCTGGGTGGGCGGCAAAGCCGCAAGATCGACTTCCGCCTCATCTGCGCCACCAATGAGCCCTTGGAAGAAATGGCGCGCAACGGCAAGTTCCGCGAAGACCTCTACTACCGCATCCATGTGGTACCGATTCAATTGCCGCCGCTGCGCGAACGTGCCGGGGATATCGCGCTGCTTGCGGACTACTTTTTGCGCGTCCACCTCTTGGCCAACGGCCTGGAGCAGAAGCGCCTGACCCCCGACGCGCTGGCGGCGCTGGAAGAGCACTCCTGGCCGGGCAACGTGCGCGAACTGGAAAATCTGATCCAGCGGCTGGTGATCATGGTCCCCGGCCCCACCATCGGTCTCGAGCATCTCCCGCCGCAACTGCTGGCGCAAAGCGTAACCGCGCATGAAGCGATTCTGCTGCCCGAAGCCGGGGTGCGTTTCGATGATGAAATTCGCGAGCTGGAAGTGGCCCTGTTGGAAGCGGCGCTGCGGCGCTCCCAAGGCAGCAAGGCGGCGGCAGCAAGACTGCTGCATCTTGACTCCCAGCGGATGAAGTATCTCTGCCGCAAGTATTCACTCTAGAGGTTAATTATTTAACCCATGAGGGTTAAAATTTAACCCATGAACCAAGCGGGCCGCAGACGATCGTTCCTACGCCAGGCAGACGAAAAAGATTCCTGTCCTGTGTTTTCAATGACTTGAAAATTTGCTTCCGAGGGTATGCAGTTTGGCTATTTGCTTGCTCTAAGGTATCCCGTAAAGCAGTTAAAATAAACCTGGAGACACCACAATGGCTATCGAAAAGAAATCTCTCGTCAGCAAGAAGACTGCGCCTGCAACCAAGGGCAACTCCAAGAAGATTGACACCAGCAAGCCAGCGGCCAGCAAGGTTGTTGCCGCCAAGCATACCACTGTCCCTGGCGGTCCAACCTTATAGTGCAAAGCGGCGGCAAGTCGCTTGCTGCCGGCGGATTGGCTTCGTAGGACCGACACGTGGTGGGTCCTGAATGGGTAACGAATATGGCAATCCAAAAGAAATCGCTGATTGGTGCTGGCTCAAAGCCGAAGGATGGCGACGCTGGCCTGATACCAGGAGAACCGGCAAGATCGTCTGAAGTCAAAAGAATGGCGGTAGCCAAGCAGGCAGCCGCTAAGCTCTCGACGGCAAAGCTCAGAACGCTTAGGAAACTTATGTAAACGGGGCTAATCTACAGTGGGAAAGGCGATCACACTCCGTGGTCGCCTTTTTGTTTTTGCCCAGAAGGCAGCCCAATCCAGGAACCGGGCGCGGTCCCTCTCGTTTTCACCTTACTTCGTAGCGATGAAGCAGGTTAATTATTTAACCCATGAGGGTTAAAATTTAACCCATAAACCCGGAACGCCGCAGGCGGCTGCCCTCGGGAAGAAGCAGACGAATAGAGCTGGCTCCTTTGTTTTCAATCACCTGAGGATTTGCATGCGAGGACGCGGAGTTTGGTCACTTGCTTGCTCTAAGGTAATGCGTAAAGCAGTTAAATAAAACTGGAGACATCACAATGGCTATCGAAAAGAAATCTCTTGCTAGCAAGAAGACCAGCACCTCGACCAAGAGCAAGTCCACGAAGTCGAAGGTTGATACCAAAAAGCCTGAGGGAAGCAAGGTTGTTGCTGCCAGGGGCACCGGGAATATCAAAGGCTGGTAAACGATACAGCTGCCGCCCGCTACACCGTTCGGATCACAGAAACGAAGCGGCTTGCATCCCAGAACTCAGGACGATCGCATTCGCCCTGAATGGGTAAACGAATATGTCAATCCAGAAGAAATCGCTGATTGGCGCCGCTGGGACAAAGCCGAAGGATGGCGATGGCGGCCTGATACCAGGAGAACCGGCAAGATCGTCCGAAGTCAAGAGATTGGCGGTAGCCAGGCTGGCCACCGCTAAGCTTTCGACAGCAAAGCTCAGGACTCTTAGAAAACTAAACTAACGGGGGCCAATCTGCAGTGGGAAGGGCGACCACGGACTAAATGTCCGCCGGTCGCCTTTTGTGTCTCATGAGTTTTCACTACCAGAAGTGAGTGTGGAGCACGTTGCCGAAGATGATGGCAATTCGTTCGGCCACGCTACGGCGCCTGCCGAAGATTTTAGCTTGCCCGCTCATGCCGGCCCGAATGCTGTTGTCCATCGCTTCCAGATTCATTCGCGCGGTGTAGAAGGTCGGCAGTGTTATGCCCTTGTATGCCTGGTCGGCGAGGAGGCCGGCAGGCAAAGGCAGAGCGGAGCCTTCCATCCTGCCCAGCCGTCCGCGAATCTCCATGAACTGCGACGGGAGCTGCAGGGAGACCGGATCTCCGACGCGAACGTGGTCCATCTCCGAAACCGGCACAAACACTCTCGCCACCAGCCGCGACGGATCGACAATGGTCAGCAGTGTCTCCCCTGTGGTTACCTCCCGGTTCACCAGGTTCTCCGGGTCGGCGGTCACGACCACGCCGGCGGCGGGCGCGGCCACGGAGAGCTGGGCGCCCTGCTCGTGCGCGGTTGCGCTGGTGCGTTGCGCAGCCCGCTGCGCAACCAGTGCCTCTCCCAGCCCGGTATGGTGCAATTCCGCGTTGAAGACACTGGCTTGCGACGACGCTACCTGCTCTGCCGCCGTCGCCGAGTCGCTGGCCTCACTCAAACTCTGCAGCCGCGCCAACACTTGCCCGGGTTGAACGGCATCGCCTTCGTTCACATAGACTGCCAGCACCTTTCCCGGAACGCCCGCATGCGCCTGGTGGGTCTCCCTTGGTTCGATGACGAAAAACGCATTTTCGCGATCGCGCACGATGGGCACAAAGAGCAGGGCGAGTACGGCCAATGCTGCCACCGCGCGCAAGGGCGTCAGGCGGAAAGTACTGTCTTGCACACGGTCGCGATAAAACTCCAACGCAAACTTCCGCAGGGCGCCCAGCCTGGAGCGAAAGATTACGAATGCCAGCAAGCCGGCGGGGAGCAGGGCAAGCTCGGCGAACCAGTGAAAGAAAACGTTGTAACTGAAGCGAATGAACAGCAGCAGCAGGAGATAACTGTAAACGCCCGAGGCCACAGCATAGAGCACCAACACCGGCAAACGCCGCCGGGAAACTACCGGAACATCAATCGGGAGGCGGAATATATAGTGCTGAACCCAGCTGACGAGGAAAGTCGTGGAACGCTCCTTGAGATCAGGGATGCGCAGCCATTCGCTGAAAAAGTAGTAGCCGTCGAGCTTGATGAGGGGATTGAGATTGATGACCACCACCGCTATTCCGGTGAGGAGGATGAGCTTGTAGCAGAAATCATGAACCCAATCTCCCGCTTGCGTGTTGACCCATACCAGGGTCGCTAAACCACAAAGGATCATTTCAACCCATATCCCGGCGATAATCGTAGCCATCCGCTGCAGGCGGCCGGCCGAGACCCATGATTCGGTGACGTCGACATAAAAGCAGGGCGCCAGGTAAAGAAACATCAATCCCATGCTGTGAACCTCGCCGCCGTAGTGCTTGCAGGTGAGTCCATGCGAGCTCTCATGAACGAAACCGATCACCATCAGCAGCACCCAGAACTCCACCACATCGGAAAAGGTCTTCTTGCTGAAGTCATAGTAGACAGGTATGTCCGGACCGAGCACATTCCAATGCGCGAAAAACACGACGATTTCAAAAAGAAATAGCAGTACCGCACCCCACACCATCCAGCGGTTGTAGACATATTTCCCAATCTTCTGATCGAGCCGGGTAAGATACCGGTCCGGATCCCAGGCGGAGAACGATATGTGCGCCACGTTGAAGCTGGAGCCGCTCGCCCGGCGGCTACGCTGGGCCGCGAGCTTCTCGTTCATCGCGAGATTCTTTTCCTGCGGATTCTTGTACCAGAAGCCGCCCTCGTCCATATTTTCCGCGAAGGTTTGCACCTCGTCCGGGGAAATAGGGATGCCCGTCTCGGCCTCGAACCCAGCGGCGATCTGTTCGTAGGAACGCACTCCATCGAACAGACGGGCGAGCTGCCATTGCGTGGGCTTCATGCGGATGAGGTTGGCAGTGCTTCGCTGGTACACCGCGACGACCGGTTCCCCGTCGGTTGTATCCTCACGGGTAATCAGCTCGGGATCGATGCACGGAGGGTTTTTCCGCGAGAGCCTGGCCCGGGGAATATCGGGAAGAGCCGCATCCAGTGCCTCACTCAGGTTCATCGCGCGCTCAACTTCACCTGCATCGACATGCCTGGCTTCAGCAGGGGAGAAGGCCTTTCCAGGCTGCCGATCACTTCGATGCTGCCGCTTGCCGGATCGACCACCGGGCTCACCCGGTAGACAGTTGCCGTCTGTTTTAGATGAGGATAATCCGCGGTGGTGAGTTCGAGTTTTGCGCCTCGGGGAAAGAAAGACATGGCCGACTCAGGCACAGTGAAAAGCACGCGCAGAGGCGCCTGCGCCGTGATCCAGAACAGGGCGTCGCCCTTCTTGACGGCCTGCGCCATATGCACAGAACGGCGGCCGACCACTCCGTCGAAGGGGGCCAATACACGCGACTGGCCCAGTTCGACTTCCGCGGAACGCAACTCTGCTTCGGAAGCAATCTCCTCGGCCTTATAGCGGGCTACCTGCGATCTGGTTTCGGTGAGCTTGTACTGCACATGCTCCCAATCCTCATCATCCAGAATTTTCTCCGCGCGCATGGCATCGGCCCGTCGCAGATCTGCTTCATTGCTCCTTTGCTCCGCTTCCCAGGTCTGTACCTGGGCTTTGAGGGAATCGATTCTGGCCGCCTTTTCCGCGCGCGCCGCCTCCAGTGCACGGTCATCCAGCAACGCCAGCACCTCGCCCCGGCGAACATGATCGCCAATCTCAACGTTCACCGAGGTTATGCGGCCGTCGCGTTCGGCAGCCACGTCGGCCTGTTGCTCCACCACCAGCGGGCCGACCGTGGTGTAATCGCGCCCTTCTACTGCTGCGGCGGGACGCGCAGGCGGCTCGAGTGTGGGCGAGGCTACCGGGTCCTTGCTTGACGTCGAAGCCAAAACCGGCTGCGAAGCCGAAGCTCCGGGCCCCTGTTTACACCCGGCAAGACAGCACCCGGCCGAGACCATCAATAACAAGCAAGCACCACGGTTACTTTTATCCTGATTCCACAGCATAAGGGTTACCAGCCGATCCAATCCCATAGCGTCTTCCACAGCCATAACCCTGGACCGCGCAGCAACACAAAACCCGCCGGGCGAAGACCCGCGGAAATCTTCGCCCGGCCATCCATGCCGGTGCGCAGTTCCGCGCTTTCATTGGGCAGAAGCACGTGGGCGTAAAACACGCGGCCGTCCGTGGCGGGCACGGCTTCGGGGCTGACGCTGAAGACCTGGCCGTGCAGCGTCTGCGCGGGAAAGCTGTTCAGTTTAATGGCGGCGCCTTGCCCGGCTTGCACCAGCTTGGCATCCTCCTGGTCCACGGCGATGTTAACCCGCGCGCTCGCCAGGTTCAGCACCTGGGCGAAGGTTGCGCCGGCATCCAGGTGTTCGCCCACCGCATTCTGTAGATCCGGGGTCATCACGATCCCGTCGATGGGCGAGCGCAGCTGCGCGTTGGCAATACGTAACCGTGCCCGCTCCATTTCCGCGCGCAGGTAGTCGGCCTGGGTCCGGTCTTCCCCCGCCTGCGCGGAGTGCGTCGCCAGGTCTGCCTGCATGGCCAGCATGGCGGCCTCATACTTGGCCTGCGCGGCGGCCAGCTGGTTACGCCATGACCAGTCGTCCATGGTTCCCAGCACCTCGCCCCGGCTCACGTGCTGTCCTTCGCGCGCGTAGACGTTGGCGATCGTGCCCTCGACTGGGGCGGCCAGCGTGATCACCGATTGCGGCGCCACCACCGCCGCACCGCTGATGCGCAGCGGCAGCGGGCAGAAAACGAGCAGCAGGATGGCTGCCGCCAAGCCCCCCAGCATCCCCATTTGCCGCTTTCGGTCGCTGCGCATAAAAGCCTGTTTCCGCTGCACCAGGGGCTCCAGCAGGCTGATGAGCGGCACTTCCCGGTACAACAGCGCGTTGCGAATCGCGACCGTGGTCTGCCCGGCAAGGACCTTGATCATCTCGATGTGCGCTACCTCGAGAAAATCCGGGTCGCTGCTTTCGTACAGCAGCAGTCCCACTCGTCCCTGGTCGTCGGCCAGGGGAAGGGCAAAGAGGGCGCGATAGTCGCTCGCCTCAAAGTGCTTGCCGATCGCCGCGCGTACCTTGGGATCGTCGGTCTCCGGCTCGTTGCCGTGCTGGCGGATCAGCAGTTGCTGGTCATAGCTGGAAAGCCATTGCAGCACCTCCCGCAGGTGCTCCACCTGGAGGTCGCCCGCGGGAATAGTATTCATCCCGGATACCGCCTTCAACTGCAGCCGGCCGCGATTATCCAGCGCAATCGAACAGCGTTCGAAAGGCAACACCGACTGCGGGCTGTTGACAATAATCTGCAGCAGTCGCTCCAGCCGAAGCGTCGAGGTGATCTCCGAGCTCACTTGAACCAGGGCTTCCAGAATCTCCAGCTTGCGCTCGGCGTACATCAGGCTGGCGTTCTTGAGCGCGCTCGTCACCGTCTCCGACATACTGTTCATGAAGAACAGGTCATCTTCACCAAAGCCTTCGCCGCCCTCCTTGTTGACGGTCTTGTTGACCGCCTCCAGCACGCCCAGCTCGCTTTCGCCGCCGTTCTTGTCGTGCTCGATGAGCGGCACCATCAGCGCATTGGTGATGGGCTGGCCCTCGGCGGCACGCTCATTGCGGCTGGCCAGCCGGGGATCGTCCGCATCGCTGATTAACAGCGGGGCGCCTTCCTCGGCCATATCCGCCACATACCCCTCGCCGGGCTCCTCCGTGGTGCCTACTTCCGTGGTTGCATCTTCTCCCCACGCAGAGACCAGCTTGAGCTTGCCCCCCTCGAACATCCACAGATGGATCGCCTGGCAAGGCAGCATGGCCGCCACTTTGACCGGGATCAGTTCCAGTAGCGGCTCAAAATCCAGCGTCTCGTTCAGGGATTTTTCCAGGTCATAGAGCTGTGTCAGGCGGTGGATGGAGTCGAGCAGATTCTGCCGCTGCTCTTCGAATTGCTCGGCGCTCCCTACCGCAGCCACGGCCAGCTCGGCCAGCCCATCGAGCGACTGCAACCCGGTCTCGGTAAGTGGGTCGGTGAAGCTGACGATCTCGAAGGTCCCCACCAGCTGCTGCTCCTGCAACAGGGGCAGGTATCCGATCGAGCGGACGCTGCGCACTACGTGGATGTGCGCGTAATCTTCCCGGGCCAGTTCGCTGGCCGAGTAGACCATGGGGCGCGGCGTCTGCATCAACGGAGCGAACAGTGGCCCATCGGCCGGAATGGCCGATTCTTCTACCGAAATTTCGTCGGAGACGCCCAGGGCGGTAAAGACAGCCCCTTCTGCGCCCGGGCGCAGGGCATAGAGCGCACAAGCGCTCCCCGGCAGCGCGCCGCGCATGGCGTCGGCCAGCAGTGCGGCGCGGGTGGAAACCTCCGGCGAGGCCAGCAGGGCCCGGGCAAGTTCCGAGACGTGTTGGCTGGTTAGCCTATTTTCGCTGCCGGTTTCAATTTTCATGCGCCTGTTGCCCGCTTGACGTATATGGCAGGATAGGTTGATTGTTAATCTGGTCGGAGAGTACAGCATTCGACGCGCGGAGTAGAAGTGAAAATGCTCTAGCGACAGCAAATTCTTGCCCGGGAGAGGAAGACGTGGATCTTGATATTCGACAGAGCGGAAGCATCTGCTGCTTAAAATTGAAGGGCCCGCTCAAGTATGGAGAAGGTGTTAAGCAGCTTGACGAGGCCGTAGAGGGCGCCATCAGCAGCGGACACATTCACCTGCTGCTGGATCTCTCCGCGATGCCTTACATCGATTCCAGCGGCATTGGCGCGATCGTGGACGCGTTGCGTCAGGCCAAGAAGGTTGGTGGGGACGCCAAGCTGGTCAGCCCCTCTCCCTTTGCCGCGAAGACTTTCAAAATGGTAGGCATTCTAACCCTCTTCAAGGTCTACGACAGCGAGGCCGAAGCCGTGGAGGCCTGCCCCGCCTGACGAACGTCACAGTCTTTCCTGATTAGGCTTGCCTTCGTCGGAAGTCCAGTCCCGTAGGGACGACCTGAAAGTAGCCCAGGACGCCAGTCCTGGGAACACGTCAGCCATTTCGACTAGTCCCGTAGGGACGGTTGAAACGGGCGAAATGGATTTCAGCCGTCCCTGCGGGACTGGTCAACCTCTCCTAACCCAACCCAGGACTAGCGTCCTGGGCTACTTTCAGGTCGTCCCTACGGGACTGATATTCATAAATCCCGATTCTCACTCAGCGCGATTGAAAGCACTCAGCGGCACCGTCTTTAGCCGAGCCCTTCGTGAAGAGAACCCCGTCTCCCTACTTAAGCCGCCGCCGAACCAAATCCAGCGCCTGCTGGCTGGTCCAGGCGCGGATATGTTCGCGGTCGCCGCCAAAGCGCCGTTCCACCACATCCGTCTGCTTGCCATCAGTCACGGCGACGTAAACCAATCCCACTGGCTTCTCTTCCGTGCCGCCGCCAGGACCGGCGATACCCGTAACTCCCAGCCCAAACGTAGCCGATGTTTTGCGCCGGATTCCTTCCGCCAGCGCTCCCGCGACCTCCTTGCTGACCGCGCCATGTTCTTCGAGCAGAGTGGGCGGAACACCAGCAAAAAGCGTCTTGAGCTGGTCGCTATAAACCACCGCACCCCCCAGGAACGATCGCGAGCTGCCGCTGATGCTGGTCAGGCGCTCCGCCACTAGCCCCCCGGTACAACTCTCCGCCACCGCCAGCGTGGCCGCGTGCATGCCCAGGTAGTACAGAACAATCTGCTCCAGCGTCTCGGCCTGCGAAGAGTAGATGTATTCCTCCAGCTCCTCTTCGATTTTTCCCGCCAGCTCGTCCACCCTTGCCTGGGCGGTCTCCTGGTCTCCCTTGGCGCACAGCAAATTCAGGGTGATGTCGCCGGTGTGCGCCAGGATCGTGGTATCCACGTCCTTGTACTTGGTGTAAATCGGCGCGATGCGCGCATCCGCTTGCGATTCGCCGATCATGGCAGCCTTCAGCGTGCGCATGGCGATGGTTCGTTTGGGAACCACGGCGCGCAGCCGCTCCATGCACTGCGCGTCGAACATAGCCTTCACTTCATTGGGCGGCCCGGGGAGCAGGATCACCAGCTTCCGATGACCCCCATACACCGTATCCAGCCATTGCCCGGGCGCCGTGCCCCGCGGGTTCTCGAGAATCTCCGAGCCATCCAACACATCGGCCTGGCGGGCGTTGTTGTCGGACATCTGCAGCCGGCGGGCGGCAAAGCGCGCATACAGGGCGCCGACAATCTCCGGATTGCGCCGCAGGCGAATCTCCAGGGCTTCCGCCACCGCCTGGCGTGTCAGGTCGTCTTCCGTGGGCCCCAGACCGCCCATGGTGATCACGATGTCCGTCCGTTCGAGCGCGATACGGATCGCGCCGGCCAGATGCGCCAGCCGGTCGCCCACGATGGTTTTGAAGACCACGTTCACGCCCAGCGAAAGCAGGCGATCGGTCAGGAAGAGGGAATTTGTGTCTTGTCTATAGGGAGTGAGCAGTTCTGAGCCGACCGCGATAATTTCACAATTCATCCGAACTTCGATCCTTGCATTCTGTAAGCGGTTTCGCAATCGGTGTTGACCGAAGCGACGAGCCTTCTCGTGGTTTTCTCCCAAGGAAAACCACTCCTCGCGAACCTTAACACACCACAGTAATTGCGAAACCGCTTCTAAAAGAGGCGCACGCCTTCAATGCCCAACGGTACATCATAGACCGCGCCGTTGGCGGCGAGGATCGCGTTGCCCCCAGGCACGAACGCAAGACCGACAATTCCCGAGCCGGCAAGCACCACCGAGGCTTCTCCCGCCGGTGTAATGGAGACGATTCCCCGGGTACCGTGGAAGGAGGCGGAGACATACACATTGCCTGCGACATCGAAGGCCAGTCCCTGCGGCCGGCCCAGCCCGCGGTAATACACCCGCACCACGCCCGCCTGGTCGATGGCGTAAATCGAATCGTAGCTGGAGGTGCTGGGAGCGGTCACGAACAGCGTTCCATCCAGCCCGAAGGCGAGATGATAGGCGGCGATGCTGGGTTCAAGCGTGGCAAAGACAAAAATCTGCCGGTCGCGCGAAATCTTGAAGATGGTGCCGCTGCGGTCGCCCACGTAAAGATTGCCGGTGGAGTCGAAGGCAATCCCGGTGGCAATGCCCATGCCCTCGGCGTACACCGAAGATGCGCCTTGGGGAGTGACGCGGTGCACCGTTCCATCCAGCCGGGAGGAGACATACAGGTATCCCTGGGCGTCGAGCGCCAGCCCGGTGGCATTGGTAATCCCGCTGACCAGGGGCATCATCTCGCCCGCTGGAGTAATGCGATACACCGAGACCGCCGTCTTTTGCCCGCGCGGCCCGGAGTCGGTGGAGTAGATGTTGCCCTCGGCATCCACCGCAGGATTGCCCACGGGATGCAGATTGCCCGTGATGAGGCGTGCGATTTTGAGACGGACCGTATTGCTCGACTGGCCATTCTGCCGGATCTCGAGCCTCCCCGTCTGCACCTCCTCGGGAATGCGCACGATCATCCGATTCGAACGGCTCAGCAGGATGGGAGCCACGATGCCGTCGAGCACGGCGACCGGCATGCGCGAACGCACCGCGCCCAGCTGGGTTCCGCGGACCTCGACTTCACCGCCCGGCAACGCAGCATCCGGCATCGCGGAATCGATCCGCGGCGAGTTCGGAATGGATGAGTCCTTGGAAAATCGCATGGCCTGAAACGTCCCTTTTGTTTCGATGCAGCGACAGCTTACTTGTTAGCCGATCCAGTGTTGCAACGCCTGCATCAAGAGCAAAGCATACACGCCTGCGGCAACATCATCGAGCATGATTCCCCAGCCTGCAGGCAATCCCTCGAGTTGCCTTGCCGGCCATGGTTTCACGATGTCGAATAAACGGAAGAAAAGAAACCCGGCCAGCAGGTGACTCAAGTTTACCTGCGAATGGATCAGCGCAATCCACTGTCCCGTGACTTCGTCGATCACCACGTGCCCGGGATCTTCGCGCCCGCTCTCCCGTTCCACACGGGTGGCGGCGGGAATTCCAATCGCCAGCGCAGCCAGGGCTGCTGCCACGGTAAGCCAAACCAGTGGTCCCGAGCCTACAGCTTTGCCTGCTGACAACCACAGCAGGGCAGCCGCGGCGGACCCCCAGCTGCCAGGACCGGGCTTGAGCAGGCCGGCGCCCAGAAAGGTCCCCACGGCCCAGGCCCATACGGTTTTTCTCCCCTTCAGCTCATCACTCATCGCCGGACGAGCGAGGCCGCATACTTTCAATCTCTTCCAGCAGCTCGGGATCGAGCACCGGAGAAGAGATTCGGTATACGCCGCTGGCCCATTTTCCCAGGTCGATGGTCTTGCAATGCTCGCTGCAGAAGGGAAAATCCGGATCCTTCACCGTGACAATCTGCCCGCACGTGGGGCAGCGTAGGCTCTTCAACTTTTTACGCGGTGCACTCATACCAATATCCTGTTCATTCGGCAATAATTCTGCCCACCAAATCGTAATCCTGCGACTCGCTGATCTCGCAGCGATAGAACTGGCCCGGGTCCAGTTGCTCGAAGGGCCCAAAGTCGTTGATATAGACCTTTCCATCGATCTCCGGAGCGTGGTGCTGCGTGCGGCCCTCCCACAGCAGGGGAGTCTCCTCCGATGGCCCCTCAACCAGCAGGTCAAACTGACGCCCGACCTGCGCGGCCCGGGATTTGCGGCTGATTGAATTCTGCAGCCGCATCAGCGAACGGCGGCGCGCTTCAATGGTCCGGGCCGGCACTTTATCGTCCAGCCCAAAGGCGCCGGAGCCCTCTTCGTCCGAGTAGCTGAACACTCCCAGCCAGTCGAGCCGGGCGGCGCGGACAAAATCGCTGAGCACGGCAAAATCCGCCTCGGTCTCCCCGGGAAAGCCGGTGATAAACGTGCTCCGGATGGCCACATCCGGCACCGTCGCGCGCACCCGCTCGATGGTTTTGAGAAAG
>Ga0302325_10022868_pt1 | contig 13063 bp, 12 predicted proteins | sample Palsa_T0_2_FD_201948 | JGI IMG/M metagenome (GOLD analysis project Ga0302325, IMG submission 201948) | Peat permafrost microbial communities from Stordalen Mire near Abisko, Sweden - Palsa_T0_2 | ecosystem: Environmental > Terrestrial > Soil > Palsa > Peat permafrost | place: Sweden: Abisko... | reverse complement strand
CCGTGGTCCGCGAGTTGACGCGGCTCGGGATTGCCGCCACGGAGGAGAAAGACGGGTTCGTCGTTCACCCGGGCCGTCCAGGGGCGGGGGCGGTCGACACGTACGACGACCACCGGATGGCGATGAGCTTCGCCCTTCTGGGTCTGCAGCACCCGGGGATCGCCATCCGCAATCCGGCCTGCGTTTCCAAGACGTTCCCGGACTTCTTCGAGAGGCTCGAGGCCCTTCGCCGATGACCGCTCGCGGCCGTAGCAAGGCCGGGGGCGCGGCTCGCGAGAAGAACGGGCGTGCGTGGGGACGGACGATGAGACACAATCGCTCACGGTTGGGGCGGGCGATTGGGCCCGCCGAGGACGGGCCACGGGCCGGAGCAGGATGGGCTTTACCGGGAGGGATGTCGTGGGGCAACTGTCCGTAGGAAGGTCGATGGATCGACAACCCGCAGAGCTGGATCACTTCCGAGCCCTGCTTCAGGGCTACATGGACAAGAAGGGCCTGCGGTCCACCGACCAGCGAAAGCTCATCGTGGAGACCTTCTTCCACGCCGACAACCATGTGAGCATCGAGGAGCTTCTGGCCCAGGTGCGCGCGCACGACCCGCGCGTCGGCTACGCCACGGTTTATCGCACCCTCAAGCTACTCGCCGAGTGCGGCGTCGCCAACGAGCGCCGCTTCGGCGACGGTCTGACGCGATACGAGCTGGCCGACGACGCGACCCATCACGACCACCTCATCTGCGTCGAGTGCCACTCGATCACCGAGTTCGAGGAACCTCGCATCGAGGAATTGCAGGAGAAGGTCGCCCGCAAGTACGGCTTCGAGCTGCGGTCGCACAAGCACGAGCTCTACGGCGTCTGCTCGTCCTGCCAGAAGAAGCGGCGCACGGGAAACTAGTGGCACCGCCCTCGAGATGAGCTCAAGGTTTTGCTGTCATCTCTTGCGCCTTCGAGCGAAAGAGACGCACCCGTCCATCGCGCTCGCGGGCGCCTTGGTGCAAGGGAGGGGCCGCCGAGGCTCGATGGGTGGACGCTGTCGCTCGGGGCCGCGCGTTTCGCGTGGAGTGAAGGCACGGTCGGCGCGAGGGAAGCGGCAGAGGCGAGCACCGGCTAGGCACTCCGCCAAAGGGTCACACGAGTCGGCGGAAGGGATGACTCCTTGTCGCTCGTGAGAGGAGCGCTCTCGCGAAGGATCTCGTCTTACGTCGTAAACCAAGCACCTTACCCGCACGGCGAACCATCCCTCGCCTTCGGTGTGCGGCGAGCGCGCCGGGCTCTCGCGCCAGAACCGCGGTTGGGTCCCGGCAAGGGCGCGAGGGTTGCCCCGCACTGCGTCAGGGGCGCGCCGCTCCGAATCGGTCATGGATCGACCTCCGCCATCAACGTCCTCGCGTCGGTGACGACCCACCCCGCGGCGAAGTCGAGCGGGGTCTCGGGGATCTCGGCGAGGAGCTGGAAGTCGAAGGCCACGACGATCGCGGCTGCCGGGGCGAAGCGCGGCAGGGCCCGGTCGTAGTACCCGGCGCCGTAGCCGATGCGGTGTCCCCGCGGGTCGACGGCGAGGCATGGGACTACGATCGCGTCGAGGTCGCCAGGCAAGGCCTCGGGACAGCGAGGCTTTGGCTCCAGGATCCCGAACGCGCCGGGCTCGAGGTCGTCCGGGCCGGCGACGAAGCGAAAGGCCATCGCGTTCGTCTCGGGGTCGATCGCCGGGTAGGCGACACGAACGCCGCGCTCGATGAGGGTCGCGCCGAGCGGGCGCAGGTCCACCTCGTGGCGGTCTTCCATGGGCTGGAACAGCGCGACCGTCCGGGCCCGCGCGACGGGTGGGACGACGCCGAGGCGATCGACGATGCGGGCCGACCGTTCGGCGCACGCGGAAGCGGGCAAGGCCTTTCGCAGGCCGCGCATGCGCTTCCGGAGCTCCGCCTTGACGCGCGCGCGGAGCACGTCTTCCTGAGAAGAGGGGACAAAGCCGTGGTGGCCCTCGGGTGGGGCCGGGGGCGGCACGCGCGTCAAACGTCGACCCCGAGGATCTCGTGCACCCGGGCGGCGACAGCCCGGAGAGTCTCCGCGCACGGCTCGCATCCCCCGCCGCAGCATCGAGGCCATCGCGAGGGGGGCGTCCCCAGGATCGGGCGCACGCAGTCGCGGTAGTAGTCCTTGAGCCCTATCTCGTCGCTCGCCCTGGCGAGCGCGTGCTCGACCTCGGGCGTCCGCGGAAGGCTCACGCAAAGAGCCTAGCGCCGCGGCGGACCGCTCGCACCCAGGGTCGTTCGCCCCTCGAGCATCATGCGAAGCTCCTCGGTCTCGATCGACCGGCTCAGCGCCTCTTCCTGCGAGATGAACTTGCGCTGGTAGAGCGAGAAGAGGCTCTGGTTCAGCGTGATCATCCCGTACTTGTCTTGGCCAACCTGCATCTGCGAGTAGATCTGGTGGACCTTGTCCTCGCGGATCAGGTTTCTCACCGCCGCGTTGGGGATGAGCACCTCGAGGGCCATGACCCGTCCGGGCGCGTTGTGCCTGGGCACGAGCTGCTGCGAGACGACGCCCTGCAGGACGAACGAGAGCTTCGACCGGATCTGCGCCTGCTGGTGCGGCGGGAAGACGTCGATGATTCGGTTGATCGTCGAGACCGCGCTGTTCGTGTGGAGCGTCGCGAAGACGAGGTGCCCGGTCTCGCTGATGGAGAGGGCCGCCTCGATGGTCTCGAGGTCGCGCATCTCGCCGACGAGGACGACGTCCGGGTCTTGCCGGAGCACGTACTTGAGGGCGCTCTTGAAGCCTTCCGTGTCGCTGCCCACCTCTCGCTGATTGATGACCGACAGCTTGTGAGGGTGCAGGTACTCGATCGGGTCTTCGACCGTCAGGATGTGCAGGCGCTGCTCGCTGTTGATCTTGTCGATGAGCGCCGCGAGCGTCGTCGACTTGCCGGAACCAGTCGGCCCCGTCACCAGCACCAGGCCGCTCGGTTTCGCGGCGAAATCGGCGACGATCTGCGGGAGGCCGAGCTCCTCGAACGTCAGCACCTTGAAGGGGATCGCGCGGAACGCTGCGGCCACGGCGCCCCGCTGCTGGTAGATGTTCGCGCGAAACCGCGCGAGGCCTTTGACCCCGAACGACAGGTCGAGCTCGTTCGTCTTCTCGAACTGCGCCCGTTGCTCCTCGCTCAAGATCGAGAAGCAGAGCTGCTTCGAGTCGACCGGGCCGAGGGGCGGGAGCTTCAGCGGGATGATCTGCCCGTCGATGCGCAGCAGCGGTGGCGACGCCGTCGTGATGTGTAGATCGCTCGCGCCCTTCTCGATCATCGTTCGAAGGAGCTGGTGGAGCGAGACTTTGACGTCGGCGGGCTGGGTCATCGGGGGAGCGGCTCTAGTCGGCGATCGTGACGCGCATGATCTCCTCGGGCGTCGTGACGCCGTCGAGGATCTTCTTGATGCCGCTCGAGCGGAGGGTGTTCATGCCGCCCCGGATGGCCGCCATCTTGAGCTCCGCCGTCGACGCGGCCTGCAGCACCATCTCCTTGAGGCTGTCGGTGAACCGCATGACCTCGTAGAGCGCGACGCGCCCCTTGTAGCCGCTGCCGTTGCACGTGCGGCAACCGCTCCCCTTGTACATCTTGGCGTTGGCCACCTGCTCGGGCGAAAAGCCGCAGTCCTCGAGGATCTTCTTCTCGTACTTCGTCTGCTGCTTGCAGTCGGCGCAGATCTTCCGGGCGAGGCGCTGCGCCAGCACGAGGTTGACGCTCGCCGTGATGAGGAACGGCTCGACGCCCATGTTGAGCAGGCGCGAGATCGTGGCCGGCGCGTCGTTGGTGTGCAGCGTCGAGAGCACCATGTGCCCGGTGAGCGCGGCCTTGACGGCGATCTCCGCCGTCTCGAAATCGCGGATCTCACCGACCATCAAGATGTCCGGGTCCTGCCGGAGGAAGGCGCGCAAGGCCATCGCGAAATTGAGGCCGATTTCGTCGTGCATCTGCACCTGGTTGATGCCGTGCAGGTTGTACTCGACGGGGTCTTCCGCGGTGCTGATGTTGTGGGCGATCTTGTTCAGGTCCGAGAGGGCCGAGTACAGCGTGGTCGTCTTGCCGCTGCCCGTGGGGCCCGTGACGAGCACCATGCCCCACGGCTGGTGGATCGCCCACATGAAGTCCTCGAGCGGCTTGGGGTCGAAGCCCAGCTTGCTCATGTCGAGCTGCAAGTTGCCCTTGTCGAGGAGGCGCATGACGACCTTCTCGCCCCAGAGCGTCGGCAGCACCGAGACGCGGAAGTCCATCTCGCGGCCCTTGCCGAGCTTCAACTTGATGCGCCCGTCCTGCGGCAGGCGCCGCTCGGCGATGTCGAGCGACGCCATGATCTTGAGCCGGCTCGTGATGGCGTTCTTCAGCTTGAGCGGCGGCGTCATCTCCTCGGTGAGGACGCCGTCGATGCGGTATCGCACGCGAAGGGTCTTCTCGTAGGGCTCGATGTGGATGTCGCTCGCGCCCTTCTTGATGGCGTTGAGGAGGATCATGTTGACCAGGCGCACGACGGGCGCGTCGGCGCTGGCCTTCTCGAGCTCGAGGAGATTGACGTCTTCCTCGTCCCCGACGACGTCGATCTCCCCTTCGTCGAAGCCGGCCATGACCTCGTCGTACGAGGGGCCCGCGTTGTAATAGCGCTCGATGGCCGAGTGGATCGCGCTCTCGCTCGCGATGACCGGCTCGATGTTGTAGCCGGTGAGAAACTTCAGGTCGTCGATGGCGTTGAGGTTCGTCGGGTCCGCCATCGCGACGATGAGCGCGTTGCCGGTGCGCGAGATGGGCAGCACCCGGTGCCGCTCACACGGCTCCTTGGGGACCAGCTTGAGGACCTCCGCGTCGACTTCGTACTCCTCGAGATCGATCGTCGGGACGCGGTACTGCTGGCTGAGAAAGCTGGTGATCTCGTCGTCGCTCACGTAGCCGAGCTTGGCCAGCGTGTAGCCGAGGTTCTGTCCCGACTTCTGCTGTTCGTCCTGCGCGTGCCGGAGCTGGGAAAGGGAGATGAGCTTCTCGCGGACGAGCAGCTCGCCAAGCCGATTGTTGTTGGCCATACCGCCTCAGGTTAACACCGCGCTATTCGCGGCATCGCGCGAAACCTCACCCCGTTGCGCCGGAGAATTTGGGGAGCGACCCACCGTGCGACACCGGGGGCTCAGGGCTTCACTGTATGTGGTACGGCACCGCCTGTCGGTCGACCGTAGAACGGACGAGCGCGACGGCAAACGAGACGTTAGATTGGGAGCCCAAGGTTATGCCCATCACCTACACGGACCTCATCGCAGACATCCGCAAGCGCACCAAGCAGGTCTCCCTCGAAGAGCTCAAGCGCCGCATCGAGGCGGGAGAGAAGCTCACGCTCGTCGACGTGCGGGAGAAGGACGAATGGCGCGGCGGCTACATCCCGGGGGCCATCTCCATCCCGCGGGGATTCCTCGAGATTCAAGCCGAGCAAAAGCTCCCCGACAAAAACGCCCGCATCGTCGCTTACTGCGCGGGCGGGACGCGGTCGGCGCTCGCGGCGGCCACCCTCCAGGAGCTCGGCTACGCCAACGTAGAAACGGCCAACCCGGGGTTCGTCCGCTGGAAGGACCTGAACTACCCGATGGAGTTGCCGCCGCAGCTCACGGACGCGCAGCGTGAGCGCTACTCGCGTCACATCCTTTTGCCCGAAGTGGGCGAGGTCGGGCAGGCCAAGCTGCTCAAGAGCAAGGTGCTGCTGCTCGGTGCAGGCGGCCTCGGGTCGCCGGCGGCGCTCTACCTCGCGGCAGCCGGCGTCGGCACCCTTGGGATCGTGGACGCCGACGTCGTCGACTCGTCGAACCTGCAGCGGCAAATCATCCACGCGACGAGCCGCGTCGGGACCCTCAAAGTCGAGAGCGCGGCCAAGGCCATCGGCGATCTCAACCCGGACGTGAAGGTCGTCCCGCACAAGGAGCGCCTGAACAGCGGCAACGTGGATCGGATCTTCTCCGACTACGAGGTCGTCGTGGACGGCACGGACAACTTTCCCACGCGCTATCTCGTGAACGACGCCGCGGTGTTCCTCGGCAAGCCCGTCGTTCACGGGAGCATCTTCCGCTTCGACGGGCAGGTGACGACGTTCATCCCGGAGAAGGCCGCCCAGAAACTCGGCGTCGCCACGAGCCCCTGCTACAGGTGCCTCTACCCGGAGCCGCCTCCCGCTCACCTCGCGCCGAGCTGCCAGGAGGCGGGTGTGCTCGGGATCCTGTGCGGGATCATCGGCACGCTGCAGGCAACCGAGGCGATCAAGATCCTGCTCGGCAAGGGGTCGACGCTGGCGGGCCGCCTGCTCACGTACGACAGCCTCAAGATGAAGTTCCGCGAGCTCCGATTGCGCCGGTCGCCGGAGTGCCCGGTGTGCGGGCCCAAGCCCACCATCACCAGCTACATCGATTACGAGGGGTTCTGCTCGGTCGGGTGAGTCGGTTCCGTCGCGCGGCGGTGGTGACGCCGCCTGGCCTTGCGAGCGTCCTTCTTGGACGGGGTCTTGGGAGCCGCGGCCTTCGGGTCCGCGGCGGCTGAGTCCTTCGAGTCCTTCGCCGACGGCTCCTTCGCGGGCGCCGTGGTCGAGTCGGCCGCGGCCACCTCTTTGGGCGCCTCCTCGGCCTTGGCCTCCGGCTTGGTCGCCTCGAGCGGCGCGAACTGCGCGGCGGCCGGCAGCGGGGGCAGCTTGGGCTCGTCCGCGGCCGCGACGACTGCCGCCGGGGTGGCGACGGCCGGGGCAGTCGCGGTCTTCTTCTCGGCGGCGGCATGCGCGTCGGCCTTCGCGTGGACCGTCGCGTCGCCCGCGGCCGGCCAGCTCGAGACGTACTTGGGCGCGTCACCGAGCTTGCTGATGTCGATCCAGGCGACGTGGCCGACGCCCTGGTCGCGCACGTCGATGTGGACGAATCCCGCCGTGGGATAGAAGCCGCACCCCGTGTCCGTCAACGTTTTGCAGAAGGCGACGACCTCCTCGTTGGGGACGCCGTCGATCCGGAAGTCGATCGCGCGCCCCGAGGCGTGCATGCTGCCCGAGGTCCGCGGCTTGTTGCCGGGCACCAGCACGAAGCGAGGCACCTGGCCCTCCTTGCGGAAGTGCTCCGCGACGACCTCGAGCCGCTCCGCGACGCGCGCGTCGAGCTTGTGCGTCTTCGTCGCCGCGGCCGGGCGGGCGAGCGCCGAGAGCTGGGCGACGCTCGCCGGGACGGCGCTCCCATCGCACTTCGCGAGGGCGATCTTGGTCGACTCGGAGCCGGCGACGATCTCGACGGGGGCCTTCGTGCAGGTCTTCGGCGCGCTGGGCGCGGTCGACCTTGCATGGCTGCTTGCCGCGCTCGCGGTGGCGGGGCCCAGGGCAAGGGCCAGGAAAGTCAGGTGGAAAGCGCCGAACGACGTATGCGAGAGCGGCATCGGTAAAGCCTCCGTGTCGCACATTGGGTCACACGTCGGTGTGCGAGGCCAACAAAGCAGCGCGTTCCCTTGACCAGGTCCGAGCGAGGCCGCTAGCCAAGGCGACCATGACGGGCGTCGAGTTCGAGGCCGCGCTCCGCAAGTTGCTGACCGCGGCCGAGCGATCCACCGAAAACGTCGGCTGCCTGCAGTGCGAGCGATGCGAGCGGTGCCGCGAGTGCACGTTCTGCGTCGGGTCGAAGGGGCTCGCGCGGTGCCAGTACTGCACGGCGTGCGACGAGTGCATCGACTGCTCTCACTGCCTGCAGTGCCGCGGGTGCACCGCGTGCCAGCACTGCATCCGGAGCGACCGGTGCGTCGGCAGCGCGTACCTCGTCGCGTCGACGTCGTGCGCCGGGTGCACGTACTGTTTCGGGTGCGTCGGGCTGTCGCGACGGGACTTCTGCGTGCTGAACGAGCAGTACGATCGGGCGGCCTACTTCGAGCTCACCTCGCGTCTGATGCGCGAGCTGCGGATCCCGGCGGTGGCCTGAGGATCGCCGTGCCCGATCCCGCTCACGAGAGCGACGACGCGGTCGAGGACGCGGTGCTCGACGCGCTCTGGGCCCGGACGCTGGCGGCCTGGGCCGACGAGAAAGTGCACGCCGCCTTGCTCGACCACGCCCTGCGATCGAACGGGCTGCCGGAGATCGCGGGCCGCTACCGCGCGCTGGTCGACGACCCCGAGCGGGGGCCCATCGCGAAGAAGCGCATCGACGCGATCGTGCTCGCGGCGTCGTCGATGCTTCAGTCGACGAAGACCCCGCGGTCGGGCGCGCCCATCCCGATCGGGATCACCCTCACGGCCTTCGGCATCTGCCTCGTGCTGCTCGGCTGGCTCGCCCTCGCCGTCTGGGGCAGCCACGTGCGCTGACCCTCCGATTGCCGAAGGCCGTTTTCGAAAACTGGAGAGCGGCGGTCAGACGGCCTTGGCGGCGAGGCCCTGCGGCGGGTCGAGGAAGGCACGCTCGACCTCGGCGTAGTCCACCTCGACATCGAGCCGGGCCAGGACGGAGTAGAAGCCGAACTGCAGACGGTTCGTGAAGAACATCTCGGGAGGCATCGAGAAGAACTCGTCGTCCTTCGTCTTGCGCGCCGCCACGGCCATGTCTTTCATCCCGCCGACGAGGCTCGCCGCGTAGTCGCGCGTGATCCGGTACGGCGACCCGAAGAGCGGCTCGAAGCACCGGCGCGAGTACGCGATGGCCAGCTTCTCGAGCGCCCCGGGCTTGGCCTTGACCAGGATGGACACTGCCCGGCCGAAGGCCGCGTCGTCTCGCGCGAGGGCCGAGCGATGGACCACTTCGGCGCGGGCGCGGTGGCTCTCCTCGACCGGCTGGATGCAGCCGTAGTCGAGGAAGGTCACGACGCCCTCGGGATGGAAGATGTAGTTGCCGGGATGCGGATCGGCGTTGAGCATCGCCCCGCGCAGCGTGCCCTTGAAGACGAAGCGCCACATCGTCTCGGCCCAGCGGCGCCGGGTGTCGACGTCGGCGGCGCACGCCTCGGAGAACGTGGCGCCGCGCACGAGCTCCGTCGTGAGAACGCGCTTGGCGCTGTGGGACGCGATGAGGTCCGGGACGCGCACCGTCGGGTCGCCCTCGTGCAGGGTGGCGAACGCCGAGAGGCGCGTCGCCTCGAGCGTGTAGTCGAGCTCCTCGCGGAAGCGCGCGCGCACGACGGCGAGCATCTTCTTGCTGTCGAAGCGCTTGCCCGCCATGGTGCTGATGAGGCTTTCGAGCAGCCCCGCGTTGGCCAGGTCGCTCTCGACGGCCTGCACCACCCCTGGATGCTGCACCTTGACGGCGACCTCGCGCCCATCGGGCAGCGCCGCCGCGTGGACCTGGCCGATCGACGCGCTGGCCAGCGGCACGTCGCTCCAGCTCGAGAACAGGCGATCGATCGGCGCGCCGAGTTGCTGCTCGACGCACGCCCGGATCTCCGAGGCGGACGAGCGGGGCGCCGCGGCGAGGAGGCCCTTCATCGCGGTCTCGTACGCGTCGCGCTGCCCTTCGGGGATGATGCCGTCGACGTAGCTAGCCATCTGCCCGACCTTCGCCGCGAGGCCGCGCAGGGTGCCGAGGACCTCGGCGGCTTGCTTCGCGGCGCCCCCCGCGTCGCGGTCCAAGAGCATGCCCGCGCCCGTGCGCACGCCCATGGCCGCGAAGCGCGCCAGCCGCCCGATGCGGCCGTCCGGAACCTTGCGCTCGTCGTCCACTCGACCTTTGAACTAGGTCACCTTGCCAGCCTCGGCAAGCGAACGGCCCGATAGGCCAGGCGTTTCGAACGCCCGCGTCTTCACACGAGACGAAGCGCGAGCGCGAGCGCCGACTGAATGCCGCGGGCGTCCGCTGTCCAGGTGCCGGCCCGGTCGTACGCCGTCCCGTGATCGACGCTCGTCCGGACGATTGGCAGGCCCAGCGACACGTTCACCGCGTCGCCGAAGCCGACGAGCTTCATCGGGATGGTCGCCTGATCGTGATACATGGCCACGACGCCGTCCCATTTTTGCCCGACCGCGAGGCGAAACGCGCTCTCGGCCGGCACGGGTCCGTCGACGGTAGCTCGCACGCGAGACGCCCGAAGCCGCGTTCGCGCACGGACGATGCCCGGCACGATGCGCGTCCGCTCCTCGCGCCCGAGCAGGCCACCCTCGCCGGCGTGCGGGTTGAGGCTCGCGACGGCTACGCGCGTCGCGCGTCCCTTGTCGCGGGCCAGCAGCCACGCCAGCCAGTACGTCGCACTCGCCACGCGAGCGGGCGTCACGGCCCGGGGTACCGCCGAAAGGGCGAGATGCGTGGTCACCAGCGACGTCGAGAGCGCGGGCGACCAGAACGCCATGACGACCTCGCGCGCCCGCAGGCGCCGCTGCAGGTGCTCGGTGTGCCCGAGGAACGCGCGCGACCCTGGAGCCCCCGACCGGACGATCGCCTCCTTGCTCACGGGCCCCGTGACCAGCGCGTCGGCGCTACGGCGCGCTACGGCGTCGCAGGCGGCGTCGATCCACGCGAGCTGCGCGGCGCCGGCCGCCTTCGAGGGCTTGCCGGGCTTGCGATCGCGCGCCGGAAGATCCCGAGTCGGCTGCCAGACGGGGATGCCGCGCTCCCGCAGGCTCCAGGCCTGCTCGACCGAATCGACCCGCACCAGCCGATCCACGTCGATCCCGCGGCCCTGAGCGGCGTCATGGATCGCGCCGAAGTCGCCCACGAGCAAGACCCGCGCGCGACGCTCGCTTGCCGCGGCGACCACCGAGACCTCGGGACCGATCCCGCATGGGCATCCGACGCTCACGACGACGCGGGTCACCGAGCCGGACCCGCCGCTGCGCCGCCCGGTCATCGCTGCTTGGTGGGATCGTTCGGCGCGCGAAGCTTGTACCCGGCACCACGCAACGTCTCGAGAGGGAGCGCGTCGCCGAGCTTGGCGCGCAAGCGGCGCACGTGAATGTCGACCGTGCGGGCCCCGCCCTCGTACCGGCTGCCCCAGACGCGCGCCAGGAGCGTCTCGCGCGAGAACACACGGCCGCGGTTTTGCGCGAGAAATCCGAGCAAGGCGAACTCCTTGGCCGTGAGCGTCACGCGCCGCCCGTCGACGCTCACCTCGTGGGCCGCCCGGTCGACGACGAGGTCGCCGACCTTGAGCCGCTCCTCGGTCGCAAACTCGCTGCGGCGCCACTCGAGGGCGCGGATGCGGGCGTAGAGCTCCGCCGGCACACACGGCATGACGATGAAGTCATCGAACCCGCTCGCCGGGTCGAAGCTGGTGATCTGGCGCGGCGGCAAGGTCACCACCGTCGGCGTCTCGACGAGCTCCGGCACCTTGCGCGCCGCCCGAAGAGCGGCCGATGCGAGGTCCGGGCGCTCGCCCGCCTCGAAGATCATCGTGCGGATCTCGCCGCCCGTGCGCGCCTGGTCGACCACGCCGACGAAGTCGTCCCAGAGGTCGAGGGTGCGGACCTCAGAACCAAGCGTCCGAAGCATGGCCGTAGCCCCTTCGGGACTATCGACCAACGCCCGGTGCCCGACGACGAGCACGAATGACCCAACCTTGCCCAATGTAACCGGACGTTTTCATACCAGCGCAGCCCGCCGGGCGTCGAGAATTCTTCGTCAGACGCGCGTTCCGCCCACCGTGATCGAGGCGATTTTGATGGTCGGGCAGCCCACCCCGACCGGGACGCTCTGGCCGTCTTTGCCGCACGTCCAGATGCCGTCGCTCAGCTCGACGTCGTCGCCCAGCATGCTGACCCGGCGAAGAACGTCCGGGCCGTTGCCGATCAAGTTGACGCCCTTGAGGGGGGCCGTGATCTTGCCGTCCTCCACGAGGTAGCTCTCCGTCAGCGAGAACACGAAGTCGCCGTTGGCGATGTCGACCTGGCCGCCGCCGAACTTGCGCGCGTAGACGCCGCGCTTGACGCTCCGGAGGATCTCCTCGGGATCGTGGGGCCCGGCGAGCAGGATCGTGTTCGTCATCCGGGGCATCGGAGCCTGCGCAAAGCTCTCGCGGCGCCCGTTGCCGCTCGGCGCGAGGCCGTAGTGCTTGGCGCTCAGGCGATCGTGCATGTAGGCCGAGAGCTTGCCGCCCTCGATGAGGACCGCCTTTCGCGGTTCCTGCCCCTCATCGTCCACGTTGATGGATCCGCGGCTCTGAAGGAGCGTCGGGTCGTCGACGACGGTGCACAGGCTGCTCGCGACGTCTTTGCCCATCTGACCCGAGTAGTTGCTCGTCCCTTTGCGGTTGAAGTCTGCCTCGAGCCCGTGGCCGACCGCCTCGTGCAGGAGGATCCCGCTGTCGCCCGGGGCGAGCACGACCTCCATCTGTCCGGCCGGCGCGTCCTCCGCGCCGAGCATCGTCACGGCCTGCCGCGCCGCCTCCCGGGCGTGCCACTCCGGCGTCTTGCCCTCGAAGTACCCCAGGCTGGTGCGCCCGCCGCCGCCGCTCGACCCCTCTTGCCTCCGGCCGTTCTTCTCCACGATGGCGCGCACGCCGAACCGCATCAGCGGCTGGGTATCGCTCACCATCAGGCCGTCGCTCGTAAACACCAGAATCTCGCGGATCTCCTCGGTGAGACTCGCCTCCGCCTTGATGACGAGCGGGTCGTAGGCGTGGGCGGCGGCGGCAGCCCGCTCGAGCAGGCGGCGTTTGTCGATGCCGGGGACGTCGAGCGTCACCCGATCGAGCGCGTAGCGGCTGGGCCTCGGAGTCGGCTGCGCGAGGACGGGAGGCTTCGACTGCCCTCCGTTCGCGATCTGGGCGGCCGTCTCTGCGGCGCGCTTCATCGCCTCCCAGTCGAGCTGCTCCACGTAAGCGTACCCCGTCGCGTCCCCCTTTTGGACGCGTACCCCGACCCCCATCGAAACGCCGCGCGACGCGCTCTTCAGGATCCCTTCGTCGTAAACGAGCCCGCCGGCCGCGCGATACTCGAAGAAGAGATCCGCGTAGTCCCCCCCGCGAGACAGCGCGACCGCCAAGAGCTTGCTCGCCAGCGCCGCATCCACGGCCGCCGCCCCCCCCGCCGCAAAGGGTGCACGGTAGAGCGACGATCGAGTCAAAATATCAAATGCAGCAGCCATGCCGAGACCTTACGCATCCG
>Ga0302325_10022867_pt1 | contig 13065 bp, 12 predicted proteins | sample Palsa_T0_2_FD_201948 | JGI IMG/M metagenome (GOLD analysis project Ga0302325, IMG submission 201948) | Peat permafrost microbial communities from Stordalen Mire near Abisko, Sweden - Palsa_T0_2 | ecosystem: Environmental > Terrestrial > Soil > Palsa > Peat permafrost | place: Sweden: Abisko... | reverse complement strand
TGTACACTTCTGGACGTGGAATCCTTCAAGAGGGCTATAGAGACCTCGTAGCAACTCGCTCCTGAGACTGCCTCTTGCGCCATTGACCGAACCTGTTCCGGATATTGTCAGCATAAAATTGAATGTTTACCTAAGTTGATTTACCGATCACATTTCCATCCAGGTGCTAAAAACGATAAGCCGTGGGGTTGATCTCAGTAACATGGTCGGACAATTGATAGGCCAAACTCTTGGTGAGAAAGGCGAAACCTTTGGCGTGATCGAAGACGTAGCAAGGGAAGAGAAGCTTTCTCATCTCGTCGATGCCCACAATCTTGATCTTTTTTATATCTCTGACATCCAGCCATTTGTCAAACCAGGCCTTCGGCTTCGAAATGTCGATTCGGCGGTATTCACAGTACTGAATAACCTCCCAAACTTCCTCAACGGGGACGGCATACATCTCCTTGGTCATGCAGTTGTGCAAAGCTCTCAAACAAACTTCCACACTGATTACAGTATCAACTTCCATGCCGACTGTGCCTCGAGCTGCCTCCTCCCTTCTCCCTCCATTCCATAGCATAATAGTTCGTATTCTCCGTGTTGAGGAAGCCATTACTGTCCTTTTTCTTTAGAGGCATTCAGGCCCAACCTTGAAGCTTGAGGAGATTGTAAATCCCCTAGTTAGGGCCATACATTGTAAAGAGACGAATCCACGCTTCTATTTTAGATGTTGAGACTATAAACTTAGGTACTGGGTTATCTCACTAAATGTAAATGAATTAAGTGCCTGAACTTCAAATTTCGATTAAGTTCAGACGGCGAGCTAGCGTGGATATCCATATTCTCATAGACTCCTTTGCAGATATTTTCCACACCGATCTTCAATCAACAACCACCACCGCCATCACGATTAAACGATAACCACGTTCCACCAATGTCAGTTGACAAATATCCCCCGGTCTGGGGACCAAGCTTCAAACAAGAGCAACTAAAGATATTCAGTGGCCAAGATACGGATCCTTCTCAATTCCGTTCCCTTCACTTTTCAGAGGAGTTCAAGGCGATATATGGTACCCCTGTCCTCTATTATCTAGCATGGGAGAGACTCATGACTGTTCGTGTCGACAACAGAGTGCTGCGAAAGCTTCGCAAATCATTCGTCTGGATTGTGCAACACAAATCCTTCCTCGACTACTGCAAGCAGTCCGATGATCTTGCCTGCGAACAGAGCCTTCCAGTTCTTACCAGAAGAGAGATGGAAGGAGGCTGGGCGCAAGCATTGGTCTACAAATATGACAACGAAGACGTCCGAAGTTTGATTGGGGCAAACAAGATCAACTCAATGGAGGATGCTATGGATTGGATGCGAGGCGCTCTTCAACGAACAGTTGAGAAGGTTTGTTTCCGCCGGGTATCCTAGCTATATACATGCTTTAAGCCACTGACTTAGCTTGATTTAGAGATTCAAGAGTAAAGGAATTGAAGATTACTGGACGAAGAAGGCGCGAACGTATAGAATGCCAGACTGGGACGTTGAGGTGAGCAATCTTATTGAGATCAACAAATATGAGGGAATCAACTGATGGGAACAGAAAGAAAATGAGGATGACTTTGAGGATATGAGGACTGGAAGATCCGGACTACGAGGATGATGTTGACACGATGAGGACGGAGGAAAGAAAGGAAACGGGAATCTTGGCCTTCCGACCAAAGAACCCTGATGCTGGGCTGAAAGTGCAGAAGTACCAAGAGGCTGCAGTTGATGTAATGGAGATAGATCAGGGAGTTTTGACTTTCCGACCCAAACAATCATAGTTTGCCCTTCAATAATGCAATCGTTCCTCCTCTTGCCTTCCCCGGTCTTAAAACAATAACATTATGGAGAGTGAGAATGTGGTGATACTACCTACAGGCTGTAATACTGTAAATTTAACTGCAGAGGTAATGTCCGGTGGCAAATTCAAGTGGTCTGACCAATCACCTGGTCAAGATATCTTTTTCTGGTCTGCAATTGGGTAAGTTTTATGGCGTCACTTAACATTTATTACCCTTGTACGGAGTAGCAGCGCTAATGGCGTGTGTTAGTTCTACAGTAGCCGAGCCCCGCCTTGCCCAGAAAGGAAGCTAAGCGCTTCATCCTGTCCAACTTCCAACAGACGACACATTTCACCAGACAGCATCTCCCGCAGAGATCAGGCTGACCCAGAAATTTATACTTTTGGCTTCTGGCGATATGACTCCAAGTATCAGGCGAAGAATTCGGCTGTCGATTGACAAAACTTTCTAAATCCCATTTTCGCGGGGAAAATTACGGAATCGTAAATTTCGTTGAGCTGCAGGTCGAAAAGCCCACCACCGGGTGTCCCTACGAATTCCGGCCAGATCAACACCACACATCCGCTGTGCCGGACAATCCCTTTCGCATAAATCGAGCATATCTATCGAGCTTGTCTCGCTGCCTGTCTTACTGCGTACGAGCGTCAAGATGGCGAAAGAAGGAGAGATTCACGAGCACATGCCTCACAAGCTGAAGCACAAGGAGCAAAACCCCATGACAAATTGGGTATACGATGTTTTCTTGTGGACGTTTTCAATCTTGGTGGATCTATTCTTTCGAGAAGTACACCCACGAGGATCATGGAAAGTGCCTCGCCGAGGGCCATTAATTTTCGTGGCTGCCCCGCATGCCAATCAGGTATGAGACGATTCCTATCGAAATTGGTTGTACACAGCTGATACTTCTTCAGTTTGTCGATCCTCTAATTCTTATGCGAACCCTCCGTACCGAATGTCATCGACGCGCTGCTTTCCTCATCGCTGCGAAGTCCATGGATCGATGGCTAATAGGCTGGTTTGCACGGAAAGTTGGCGCAGTACCGGTTGGTCGAGCTCTTGATATGGTCAAGCCAGGACCAGGAACTATCTACTTGCCAGACCCTATTGACGACCCTCTTCTTGTTCGCGGAATCGGTACAAAATTTGATGATGGCAAGCTGGTCCAAATTGGTGGTTTATTGGTTCTCCCAAGCGTCAACGGAACCGCCGCGAATGCTGAAATTGCGGAAATCATAAGCGCCGAAGAAATAAAGTTGAAGAAGCCATTCAAGGGCACGGCTGCCATGAGACAAACGACAGGCCGAGATGATGTGGATGACAATGGAAAATTCGCAGATCAGAGTGTCAAAGGAGCAAAGACGGACTTCAAAGGTTCAATCTACAAAGTCGCCCCCAAGGTTGATCAAACTCAGGTCTACGATGCTGTATTTGATCGCCTCAGTGCTGGTGGAGCAGTAGGTATCTTTCCAGAAGGGGGAAGTCATGACCGAACTGAACTGCTTCCTCTCAAAGCTGGTGTCGCCATCATGGCGCTTGGCGCTTTGGCAGCAAATCCAGACAGCGGACTGAAGATTGTCCCTTGTGGCATGAACTATTTCCATGCGCACAAATTCCGATCTCGGGCTGTGGTGGAGTTTGGAAACCCGATCGAGGTCCCGAAAGAACTTGTTGAGCTCTACAAGAACGGAGAACGAAGAGAGGCAGTCGGTCAATTGCTGGATACTGTCTACCAAGCTCTCGTTGCGGTAACAGTCACGAGTTCGGATTACGATACCCTAATGCTTATCCAGGCCGCTCGCAGGTTGTATAACCCAACTGGCAAAAAGCTTCCTCTTCCCATGGTTGTAGAGCTCAACAGAAGATTGGTCAAAGGATACACACATTACAAAGATGATCCGAGGATTGTCTCGCTGAAGAAATCCGTCACTGCTTACAACAAGCAATTAAGGTACTTGAACCTGCGAGACCACCAAGTTGAATACGCCAAATTCTCTATCCCGAAAGTTATCTTCCTTTTACTCTATCGAATGGCGAAGATCTCGGTGCTTTCTATTGGTGTTATCCCTGGTCTGGTACTTTTTGCCCCTGTCTTTGTGGCATCTAAGATCATCAGCATTAAAAAGTCACGGGAGGCCCTTGCCGCGTCAACAGTAAAGCTTCAAGGTCGAGATGTGATGGCGACATGGAAGCTGCTCGTGGCTCTTGCATTCGCGCCCATTTTGTACAACTTCTACACCGTTCTACTGACGTATTGGACTTATCGGAACCGAGTTCAAGGCTACGTGCCTGAATGGGTCCCGCTTTGGGTGGTGGTCATTTTCGGATACATATTCTTCCCAGCAATCACGTTTGCTGCTCTCCGTTTTGGCGAAGTCGGCATGGACATCGTAAAATCCCTGCGACCCCTCGTCCTTTCTCTCAACCCAAGCTCGAGCAACACTATTCACAAACTTCGAGAACGACGGGCGCAACTTAGTGTCGAAGTCACCGATGTTATTAACACACTGGGCCCGGAAATGTTCCCCGATTTCGATGCCGCGAGAATTGTGGCTGATCCTTTCCGCGCTGATGGAGCTGCAAGCCCATCGTCACCCACACATGGAGGATCCCACCGCAGGGACAGCAGTCACTCTGGTATCTCCGACGCCGAAACCCCTCCTCAGTTCCGGAGTATGTTTGCCGATGTATCCATAGGTGGCGGATCTAGCTTGAGCGGACATTTACCACGTAACGAGTCCTTTAAGAACCTGGGAAATATTGCGCTGTTTGCTACGCGACCCCCTTCCAGAAGCAGGAGCCGAAGCAGTAGTAGTGGCGGAGCAGTGGGCTCAGCTGGATTCCCATTGAAAAGTTTCAGCGCTTTGGATAGCAAGGCTAGCTTTGACGAAGTTAGCATGAAGATCAGGGGCGCGATGCGGGAGAGAGGCCAGATCAGGAGACGGAAGAGTAAGGAGGCCAGAGATGAGGAGGAAGATAATGATAGCGAGGGTGAGGAGAGTAAGAACGTCTAAGATATTCCGAGACTTAGTGCGGAATTATGAGCGGCTGGATTTATGTAGTTGCGGCAAGCTTTGACGTTATGTAGCGTAGGCGTTCGGTAATACCACACATGCAATTTTCCACTTCCCTACGGACACTTCTGACTTTTATTATCTGAACTTGTGGCTGGCCCTTTCATCCGTGGATGTTCTTCAATGTGCTTTGCTAACGCATAGAGTATCCCAGTAACGAGTAAGTCGACCTTTCCAATGTTCCAACACAAACAGGATATTCAACATTGAGAAAGCTTTGATGTTGAAGCAGACGTCTCCTCGAGTCCAATTGATCTCTATGGAAACGTCGAGTCTGAAATCAGAAAGGATTCAAAGTCACGAGACCAAATATGCCCCTGACCGAACTGGGAAAGGCCCGACGAAGGCCCTGTCGGAAAGTTGGCGAACGTCTGAAAAGCAGTCTCTCGCTCCCCACCACCATCACCTTCTAGAATAACAATTCTCTTCCAAAACGACGAGCAAAAATGGGACTACCACCTTGGGAGATCAGCGACAGCCAGCTGTTTGCTTTAATTACGGGCGCAAACAGGTAAGAACGATCGCGATGGCCTCGAACCCTCGAGCTGGGGTGACTCAGGCACTGTGGTTGCTCCTCTTTGCCTTTTACTCTTTAGTCTTGCTAGAATATACCATAACTTTACGTACTGTACTAATAATGTTATAGTGGCTTAGGATTTTCAACCGCTTCGCGGCTCATCGACGAGTTCCTCACTTCCCCATCGACGTCCCCCAAAAAACATCTCATCTTAATCCTGTGCACACGCTCTCCTATGAAGACTCGATTTACCATTTCACGTCTCCGAGCCCACCTCAGGAAACAGGCTGAGTATTCCGAATTTGCGACTAAGCAACACGCAAAAGCAAAATCGCAAGGGATTGAATATAAGTGGGAGGATACTGTGCAAAGGGTTCACTTCCTAGGAGTCGAGGCTGATCTCTGTGATCTCAAGAGTGTTTACGCGTTGGCGGATAAACTCGTCAATGGCACGGTGGGCAGTCCAGAGGCAACTACCATGGATGGACTCAAGCTTCCCCATGGCTCGCCCGGTACGCACAGCTTTTCTGAGGACATACAACAAGACCGATGGGCTTTGAGCCAGAATCCGGGTTCTATTGGTGCGCAGAGGTCGTGGGGTTGGGGATTGAGCGGATTGCGATTACCAAGATTGGACATCATCATCATGAGCGCTGGAATAGGTGGCTGGACTGGTCTTGATTGGATATCTGTGGTCAAATGCGTGTTGTTGGACACTGTGGATGCTCTGACTTGGCCAACGTTCAAGTTGCCCAATCCAGGAGCTGTTGTGAAGCGCCAATCACTCTTGAAATCCGCAAAGCTATCTGACGAAGCTACTCAGCCATTGCTCTCCGACCAGCAGAATCCCGATGAGCCCCCTCTTGGCGAAGTTTTCTGCTCAAATGTTTTTGGCCACTACATTCTTGCCCACGAATTGACACCCCTCCTGTCTCGTCCATCCTCACCTTCGTCCCACGTAGGTGGAAAGATTGTGTGGGTGGGTAGCATTGAAGCTCTTGCTGAGCATTTCTCCATCGATGATTTGCAGGGCCTCGAATCTTTCTCGCCGTACGAAAGCTCAAAACGACTCGCCGACTACCTTGCTCTCACTTCGGAATTATCATCCGTCAAGCGGATTTCAGAACCCTACTTCGACCCTTCGAACACTGTGACGGCTTTCAAGTCTCGCGATGATAAGCAGAAGGACGACAAGTCATCATTCGTGAAGCCGAAAATGTACATTACACATCCTGGTGTCTTTGTATCAGATATATATCCCTTGCACTTTATCTTATCGATGATCTTCAAATGCTTCACCTACATTGCAAGATGGTTGGGGAGTCCGTGGCACACGATCTATCCTTATGAGGGCGCCGTTTCTGCCGTTTGGGCAGCACTGATTGACACCGAAGAACTTGAAAAGATGGAAGGATACGGGGAGAGAAAGTCTAAGTGGGGATCGGCAACTGATATTCGCGGTGCTGAGAGGGTGATGAAAACAGAGGTCCCTGGATGGGGCTGGAATGGCCAGGTCGAGAATACGGTAGACGAAGCGAGAAGGAAGGGACGTAAGAGAGATGCGGTTGATCTCACAAAGGAAGCAAGAGAAGATTTTGAGGTTATGGGAGCAAAGTGTTGGGGGAAGATGGAGGAGCTAAGGAAGGAATGGGAGGGTATTCTTGGGGTCAGGGATGAGACTAAGTGATGTTGCTTCATAATGTCTAATTTAATCGATCCGAGATCCCAGCTCTTCACCAGATCAAGAGAAGGGGAAGTCAACATTTGTGCCACGTACTTAATCTATTCCTTTTCAACTATCACTTGCATTTGCTACAATTCTTACCTAGGACAAGACCGTTCAGAAGTTTAGTGGTTAATAGCAGTTTAACACATTACGTTTCTACGCACTGGAAAATGGCGTACCCAGATGTCGACCAGTGGGCTCTGGGGCAATAGAAACTGTTTGTGTCTCGAATTTGACGGCGCACTAGGTTACCTGAACAAGTGTAACAGTCTTCATGCGTTCAATTCCCACGCCAGAGAGAGTCCATCTGGCACAACTTTTTTTTTGGGGCCTTCTGAGTTTAGCGAGACCCGAGATCGCTTGTGAGCGAAGTGAAAGCTGCTAAAGCAGCAGCTGAGTGAATGTTCGTGATATCGGAGCTTGAACGTGCTTAAATCCTTCCTATCTGTCCTGTCAATATCCACTACCTACATTCGATGCCTTCATTTGAGAAATTGTCCCCAAAGTCAGCAATATTCAAAATGTTGCGAACTGGTCTCTGAACGCCGGTCCTTTTCTTGCCCAGATCAGAGTTTCTGGATATTGAGACCCTAATTGCTATTTCCCTAGCAAGCTTTATTCTAGTCTGACTTCTAATCTTCGTCATCATTTATTGAGATCTAGCTAAAGAAAGTTATCATATTTGCTTGTTTCCTTGCACTATTACCTAGCTAGCTTCTTGCAATTGCCTTTCTCACTCAAACTTGTTCATGGGTATGGGTATACCCCTGGGTATCGGGTAAACTCCCTCTGGATACCATCCAGCCAATTTTAGCTGGATCGGATACCCACCGTTAAAAAACTAGGCGGATCCGGTGGATCATAATGTCATATTGCCTATTTTAGAGTGAGATTTAGGGGTAAAGTGTCGATTTACTCTGCTAAAACTACCACTATTTTGCTACTATCTTTACTAATTATTAACTCCTCCTTGTCGTTATCATCCTCTAATATATTCTAGCTTCTTGAACAGAGTATATAGCGAACGTTCTCACTTGATATTCGTGTTTGTTTCTTTGATACCAAGTTGCTAGCTATGCTAAATACGAGTTTAGAGGGAGCGCGTGTTACAATAAAGTTGGGCTACCCGTAGCCCTTCGGCAAACAGAGCCTGAGAAGTCTAGAGCTTGTTAATAGTGTCTGGCCATGATTGCTGTCGGTGATATGTATATACTAGTATTGATGGTTAATGAATTTATTTAAAGTTTTAAAAGTGCGACCGAATATGGTATAGCGCCTTAAAATGGAGCTTTCTAATTGGTGGAGCAGGGGTTCCATAGTCACATGATTTACCCGGTGGATAATCCGGTCATCCAGACCAAAACCTGGGTATCCATCCATATAAAATCCCCTGGGCGGATAACCTCCGCTATACCCCCTGGGTGCCCTCCGGATTTACCCATGAACAAGTCTGGAACTCACACGGTACTATGCAACAGCAAAAATTTGCCCAAAACATTCAACAAATAATGCTCAAAACTTGCCTGACTCTACTTGCTGCCGTTGATAAGAGGCTGCGGCTCCAAAAGAGACCCATTCAGCTAAATGAAGAGTCGCAACCCGAATAATAAACTGAAAATTGCAAGTGACTGGATCCCTTTCAAATTTATGCTTCGTTTTATAAGGAACAGCTAAAAAATCAGAAGCATTTACCTCCCCACAATTTAATTCTCCTCATCCAAGTGTGTTCAGGTGGTGCCTTCCAACTCCATTTCGGTAAGCGAGAGCTCTGGCATGCAATGCCAAATGCCAGCGCAACTTCTTTCCCACGCGATTTAAAGCTCGACCTACACCTCGAAGAATACGAATATCTCTTATCAGCGAGCACCCCACAGCCACTGAGCTTGAGTGGCCCTTCCCTGGTATGACGGGAACGCCTCAGAAAGGCGCAAACCACCAACGCGGCTGGGCACCTGCAGTCGTGGTGTAACACCCACCACAGCCATGGAGGAGGACGGATCAATTTCTTGCCCATTCTGTGGCTCCAAAGCGGATGGCGACTATCAAATCATGGTAAATTCCGTGTTGCGGTCGTACATATTGATAGAACATCCTTACTAAAAGCCTCCGCAGCTGCATATGGAAACATTACATCCGGAAAATGGAGAATCCCCGTTCGTCGTCAAAGACGACGCTAGTATTACTGCCTTGAGAGCATTCGACGATGATGCGGATAATGAGTATGCTAGCTGCCCTGTTGAGGGTTGTGGCGAAGCACTGCTCTTGACAGAGCTCCAGAGTCATGTCGAGATGCATGAAGAGGAGCAAGACTCCGCGGATGATGTGTCAAGTCGATCCTCAAAAAAGCTAAGACTCGACCCTGGAATCGCAGCAGCTTTCGATACCAAGCTTTCCCATGCCCTTCGAAATCTTGAAGACGTAAACGAGCAACCGCGATCTGAGAACCCATCCACGGATCGACAGGCGGCTACGAAAGCTGCTTGGAAAGGCATTCTGAAGATGCCAGATTCTTCATCCAAGGCAGCGCAGGTAGCTCTTGCACCAAATACTCCCAGGCGACGATTAGGAGTAAGTCTTCTGTTCCAAGTCCCGATATCACGTGATATTGATACCTTCCAGAAATCAGAGCTTGGCCCTCATGCCCATGAGAAGCAGATGCCACCCTGGCTTGTCAAGCTTCTTCAGGACCAGGATGGAGCGTACAAGACTGGCACCAGGCTTGACACCCATGGTAACTTAAAGAAGGTCAGAATGTGTCCGAATATGGCAGGTGGAATTATTCCAGTCCTGGAGCAGCTTCTTGACCAGGATGAGTATGTTGAGTTTGCGTATCTATGTGACCCAGCAGTCAAGCATGTCTCAAAACTACGGAGAGAGGGTGAGTAATAGTTTCCAAATTACCGATTTCAGCTGATGGAAATAGGTGGCTTTTGTGGCTACCGGAATATCCAGATGATGTGTTCGTACATCATCGGAGTTGAGTCTCAAGGTTACGAGCATTTTAAAGGGAAAATTCCAAACATTTTTGATATTCAAGAAAACATCGAGCACGCTTGGGATCTAGGCATCAACGCTCAAGGTCGCATCGAAACTGGCGGAATTCGAGGAACAAGAAAGTACATTGGAACTCCTGATGTAAGTTGAGAAGCCATAATTTCGATAGTGGCTAACCATTCAATTTAGGCACAAGCAATGTTCTGCTGCTTAGACATAGCGTAAGTCCTTCTTTCTCCATAACTCAGTTTGCTGCTCACTAGGTTCAGATGCGATGCTCAAGGGCTCAAGCCCAAGGGAAACTCCAAACCAGCCTATGACCTCCTATTCAACGCCGTAGAGCAATACTTTGTCAATGACTGCCGCGATTACAACCCTAAAGTTCGCTGCACCTCTTTACCACCCATCTACTTTCAACACCCAGGCATGTCTTCGTCCTCTTATGAAATACCAATTAACTAATTATTGCAGGTCATTCCATGACCATAGTCGGATTTGAACGAAAAGTAGATGGTACCAAGGATATCTTAGTCTTCGACCCTATGTTTCACGACGCTACGAACGTCACAAAACTCATAGACATCAAATTTCGGCACAAGCAGCCAGAAGATGTTCTACGAGCCTACCGGCGTGGTGTAAAGTATCTAAAGAAGTACAACGAGTTCGAGTTACTGAAGTGAGTGCTTACACCCAAAGTGACGTGACGATGGACATAGATGTAGCTAACGTTCTGAAGACTAACACCGCCACCGAAACCTAAACAAGAGGACACGGAAACTTCTGTGATCTGAAATTTTACATGGATTGGAGTTTGGAGAAAGGGATAAAGGATTGCAGGAGGGCTTTATGGGCTTGCTGTGACTTCTTAGCGCATCGACATTGTGAGAGTGTACCTTCGTAAGCTGTAGCTACCGATGGATTCTAGCAAGAATATGAGTTTCCGATGTGATTTCAAGTTCTCATAAAACATTTTGAGTGGTGCTTTAGGAACTCATGAAAGTATTTGATTCTAGAATCGATGCCGAGAAACAGATCCTTATTACATCTTTTGCAATTCCTCGATGCGCGCCTGAAGATAGAACAGCTAACTCCAGTTCCTGGACTGTACCATGCCATCTTCAGTCCTTCCTGAACGCCTTGCAAATAAAAGACAATTCAAGCCCCGCATTCAGAGCCTGGCATGCCATTACAACCCAATCCCAATATCGTAAATCTTTTTCGCGCCCCATAGCCTCCCCTCCGAAGGGCAGAAATACCCAGCAAATTATCTGACCTTCATCTACGATAAATATCCCGATCTCGGTCGTGAGTTCTCTCTAATGGTTCTCGCTCCCTAATTCTGTCTCGCTCACGGTCTCGGACTGGGCTTCGACTGCGACTTCGGGTTCGCCCGCTTCTGCTGCGTTCGTCGTAGTCCAACCTGTCACGATCACGCTCTCTATCTCTATTCTCGTGACGGCGGTCATCTCGGTCATCACGTCTCCGAGGACGGTCGTCTCTTGGGCGGTCATCTCTGTCACGTGGAGGTCGATCGTCTCTGGGAGGCCGATCATCTCTTCTTCCGCTGTCAGGCCCGTAGCTTGGAATGTAAGTGTCGACGGAGGGTCCACCAGCTCTACTTCGTGGAGGCGCGCGGTCCAGATCGCGGGATCGAGATCTGTAACCGTCTGGACGTTCTCTCGCTCTATCATAGCCTGAATAATCTGCTGGCGGCGGTCTCGGCGGTAATCTGGTGTCTGGTCGGTCATCTCGGTGTTCCCATGCTCGTCTACGTTCATCTTGAGGCGGCGGAGGAGGCACGCCGTTGCGATGTCCGCCGTGAGAAGGGTAACGACTGCCATTTTGTTGACGATATCCATAGTTGTCTCCATTTCCAAAGCCTGCATGGCCATTTGCCGTTGGCTCACCTCCCCATGTGCCAGCACCCATTCCTACGGTGCCTCCTTTTGGAGCTGGCGGTGGAGCAGCTTTTTGACCTCGGAACTTTCGACGATCTAACTCGTGGGAATCCTCCATGATAGGTAGATCTCCAGCTTTGGCGGGTAATGGTGCATTTCGGAAATATGGATGCTTCAGTGCATCGATAGCATTGATTCGCTTTTTCCAGTCCAATTTGAGGAGCTCGTTCAAAAGGGAGATAGCACCAGAACCAGCTTCTCGGAAGCGTTGAGCAATAGTCGGTGGGTGCGGTGGAAATTTCAAGCCCTCAGAGCCTGGCAAAGATCTCCATCCTGGCATATTCTCATCTGTTGGGGTGCCAACCAATTCGAAGATGATCTTGAGCTGGTTCGCGTCACTATCTCCAGCGAGAATGGGCTTACCAGTCAACATCTCCCCAAATACGCAACTATTGAAACGTCAGTGGTAGAACTGAAAGGAAATACACAGGAATACTGACCCAACTCCCCACATATCTATAGCAGTCGTATACTTTCTCAAGTGCAGGAGAAGCTCAGGAGGTCGGTACCAACGAGTAACCACAAGAGTTGTGTAATCCCTTCGTGCTTCTCCGCCTCCACGCCCAGCCATCGGGACAGGTTCGTCGTAATGACGAGCTAAACCGAAATCCGCAATCTGAAGGATGCCTTTGTTATTGATTAAGAGATTTGCGGCTTTCATGTCTCGATGCAGGATATGATTGTCATGCAGGTAGCGTAAGCCCTCCAATAGTTGTAACATGTAACACTTGATTTGTGGCTCCGTCAATGTGATGCCCGGATTTTCGAGAAGGCCAGAGAGATCGTGGTCCATGTACGGAGTGACCATGTACATGATGGCTCGCTTCCTCTTGTCAGCGGGTTTCGAGTGGTGTTCGACTGCCATTTCTTCCAGCTTGAGAATGTTCGGGTGTGACAAGAGCTTGAGAAGCTTGATCTCTCGAAGGGCCGTGATTGGGAAGCCATCCTTCTCGTTGTGCATCAAGATCTTCTTCAAAGCAA
>Ga0302325_10022866_pt1 | contig 13065 bp, 10 predicted proteins | sample Palsa_T0_2_FD_201948 | JGI IMG/M metagenome (GOLD analysis project Ga0302325, IMG submission 201948) | Peat permafrost microbial communities from Stordalen Mire near Abisko, Sweden - Palsa_T0_2 | ecosystem: Environmental > Terrestrial > Soil > Palsa > Peat permafrost | place: Sweden: Abisko... | reverse complement strand
ACCGACGGCAGCCACCTGGCGTTCGGCATCCGTGACCTCTTCATGGTCACGGTGTTGAGTTCGCTGTGCGCCCTGGCCTTGGCGGTACCCGTTTCCATCGGTATCGCGGTGTTCCTCACTCAATACGCTCCCGCCCGGCTGTCGCGTCCGTTCGGCGCGTTGGTCGATCTGCTGGCGGCGGTACCGTCGATCGTCTTCGGGCTGTGGGGAATCTTCGTGCTGGCGCCCCAGCTGGAGCCGATCGAATCAATGCTCAACCGCGACCTCGGATGGATATTTCTGTTCAGAGCGGGCGATGTCTCGCTTGCGGGTGGCGGAAGCATTTTCACCGCCGGAGCCGTGCTCGCCGTGATGATCTTGCCGATCATCACGTCGGTATCGCGAGAAGTGTTCCGGCAGACCCCGACTACCCACATCGAAGCGGCACAGGCGCTCGGGGCGACGAAGTGGGAGGTGGTGCGGATGACGGTGCTGCCGTTCGGCCGCAGTGGCGCCGCCGCAGCGTCGATGCTGGGTCTCGGGCGCGCCTTGGGCGAAACCGTGGCGGTACTGATCATCTTGCGCGCAGCCGCTCACGCCGGCCATTGGTCACTTTTCGATGGCGGTTATACGTTCGCCTCTAAAATAGCTTCGGCGGCAAGCGAATTCAGCGAAGCGTTGCCGACTGGCGCGTATATCTCGGCCGGGTTCGTGTTATTCGTCCTGACGTTCATCGTCAATGCGGTCGCCCGTTTGATTGTCGGCAGGGTAGTCAAACCATGACCAGCCTGAAACTCGACCGACCGGTCAAAGCAGCAGCGATTCACCGTATCAGCCTGAGACGACGGATCAAAGATCGCGTCGCAAGAGTGCTTTTCCTTTCTTCATTCGCCGTCGCGCTGGTGCCGTTGTTCTGGCTACTCTCGGTCGTCATCACACGAGGCTGGTACGCCGTGACTCAGCCCGGCTGGTGGAGCCATTCACTGCGAGGAGTGCTGCCCGAGCAGTTCTCCGGCGGCGTCTACCACGCGCTGTACGGGACGCTCGCCCAAGCAGGAATGGCCGCAATCATCGCCGTGCCACTGGGATTCATGACCGCAGTGTATTTGGCGGAATATCGTTCGAGTCGACTGGCGCGGTTCACCACGTTCATCGTCGATGTACTGGCCGGGTTGCCTTCGATCGTTGCAGCGCTGTTCGTTTTCAGCCTGTGGATCGCCACCCTCGGTTTCGAGCAGAGCGCGTTCGCGGTGTCACTGGCCCTGGTATTGCTGATGCTGCCGGTGGTGGTGCGGTCCAGCGAGGAGATGCTCAAGCTGGTGCCAAATGAATTGCGAGAGGCCAGCTACGCGTTGGGCGTTTCTAAGCGGAAGACGATTCTGCGGATTGTCGTCCCGATTGCAATGCCGGGCATCGTATCCGGCGTCTTGCTGGCGATTGCCCGGGTGATGGGCGAAACCGCTCCGGTGCTGGTATTAGTCGGCTACAGCCGCTCGATCAACTTCAACCTGTTCGACGGCAACATGGCATCGCTGCCGCTGTTGATCTACACCGAGCTCGACAACCCCGAACACGCAGGCTTCCTACGGGTTTGGGGGGCGGCGCTGACGTTGATCATCGTGGTGGCGGTGGTCTACCTGATAGCCACCGCGGCCGGCCGGATCATGACAATCCGCCGGCGCTGAACTGATCGCGAAGCTATCAGCATCCGGTCACCACGAGCTTGAGCACTCTGTCGTTGCCACGATCGGCGACATACACGGCAACCGGGATGATGGGCCTACGAATAGCAAACAGCGCCGAGCTTAAAAGGATGAATGCCGGCTTTGTGCGCGCTTTGTGTGCTGCCGGTCCACGGTGTGTCAGGTGATTGCGTCCGCGTCTAATAGAAATTCCAGCAGCAGCATGTTGACAATCGACGACTGTTCGATTTGCGGGCAGTGGCCGGCCCGATCGACGACGACCGAGCGCCCACGGGGAATCTGGTCGGCGATCTCCTTCGCCCAGCCAGGCGGAAGTAATTTATCGCTGCCACCCTCGACCACAAGCGTCGGAACCGAGACCCGCTCGTAGGCACGTCGACTCGACGGCGCCGGAGGTGGGGCCGCACCGGGTCGGCGAAAACGAGCCGCTGCGAGCGCTTCCCACGCGCCGGGCGCGGTGCTGGATTCGTAGCGGCGCCGCACGTAGCCGTCGTCGGATGAATAGGACGGATCGGCAAAGAGCGCCTCCACGATGAGACGCATGGCCGGCAGGGTTGCGTCGTAGTCATAGAGCGCCGCCATGTGTTGGTTGCGCTGGATTTCACCGCCACCGCAGATGGCCACCAAGGTCCGTATCGGCAGTACCGGCGACTCCGACGTGGCGTCGACGAGCAAGTTGATGGCACCCATCGAATTGCCGACGAAATGCGCCGAGTCGATGCCGAGCTCGTCGCAGAACCGGGCGATATGACGGATCCGCATGCCACGCCCGTCGGTGAAATCGACGACTTTGGCCGATTGACCGAAGCCCAACATGTCCGGGGCCAACACTCGATACTGTTCAGCAAGTGCAGGAATCGTTCGTTCCCAGCCGATTTCGGCGCTGACACCGAACTCGCCGCCGTGCAACAACACCACTGGGTTGCCGTCGCCGGCCTCCAGGTAGCCGGTGACCAGCCCATCCACCAGCGCGGTTCTGCGCTGTATCTCCATGGCAAGCTCCTACTTGATAACGATCGGATTCACCGGAGAGCCAACCCCGCCAACGACTCTCAGCGGTGGTGCGATGAGCTGAAACTCGTACACCCCGTCGGCCGCGCAATCGTCGGCCAGCGCGGTGAGATCCCAGTATTCGCCGAGCATCAAGCCCATGTCGCGCAGGCACAGCATATGCATCGGCAAGAATGTCCCGGTTACCCCGGAGATCGGGTCTTCGACCATGAGATTGTCGGCTGCCACCGCCGCGATGTCGTGATCGTGCAGCCAGGAAGCGCACTGCCAATCCAACCCTGAGCCGGGCTCGGCCCCGTTGCCGGTACCCAGAAACCTTGCCCACCAACCAGTTCTGATCAACACGATATCGCCGCGCCCGACCGTCACGCCCTGCGACCGGGCGACGTCGTCCAGCTCGGACGGGGTGATTGGATTGCCGAGTTTGAGAAAAGTCTCCGCGCCGCGATGCCGAACGACATCGAGCAGCACGCCACGCGAGACGATGCCCTTGACGTCGACCTTGTCGATTCCGCAATGGAATGCGCCGAAACTGGTCACCGAGTCTGCCGGGAAACCGTTGTAGAGCTGGTCGTCGTAATACACGTGGGAGAGCGCATCCCACTGGGTGGCCGCCTGCAGCGGCATGATGATCATGTCATCGTTGAAACGAAATGGATTGTCCCGGAAATAATTCCCAAGTTCCTGCGCGCCCGGGTTTGTTCCCCAGTCTGCGCCGTAATGAGCCAGCGTATTCACATCGCCGCCGTCCACCGTCATCACATGGATCGGATTTTGCCGAAACTTGAACGCCCCTTGGGGTCCCGACGACCCGAAGTCCACGCCCAGCGGAAACACTTTGCCGTGCTTGACCAAACTGGCCGCTTCGGCGACTTTGTCCGCGGTGATGAAGTTCAGCGTCCCGAGTTCGTCGGCGTCTCCCCATCGACCCCAGTTGCGGACGTCGTCGGCGACTCGGCGGAAGTCGGTCAGGTCGGCCATAGCTCCCGCCCTTCCTCGAGTTCACGCGCCGTCGCGACGCCGAGATTACCGCCGTCGACCCAGAGCACCTGACCCGAGATATAACTGGCGGCTTGGCTGTTCAAAAACACCAGAACTGCGGCTTGTTCCTCGGGATCGGAGACACGGCCCAACGGCTTGGGGATGTCGTCGAGGAAAGCCTGCCCGTAGGCGGTGCGCAGTTGATCGAGGATCGGAGTCTCGGTCACGCCCGGCCCGGTGCAGTTGATCCGGATCCCGTTAGCACCGAGCGCCGCGGTGCTCTTCATGGTGTACAGGATGATCGCTTCCTTGGATAACCGGTAGCCCCCGTCGGCCAGCGCGTCGGGATACTTTTTGCACCAGTCGATTCCGTCGGACATGGTGCGGGTGTTCAGCAGCCCGGCGACCACGTGTTGATGCTCTCGATAATCGCGCGCCGCGAGCGAGGAGACGCTCACGATGGACGAGCCCGCCGGCATCCGGTCCAGCACCGCCTCGGTGACATGCCGCAGGCCGAGGAAGTTGATCGTGACGACCAGCAGCGGGTCTCCGATGCCGGAGGACACGCCGGCGACATTGAACAGCGCGTCGACCTGCCCACCGATCGCGGCCAGCGCGCTGTCGATGGAGGCGGCGTCGGTCAGGTCAAGGGGATGGAATTCCGCGACGTCAGTGCCCGGCGGCTGTTTGTCCAACCCGACGACGTCGGCACCGAGTTCGGTGAGCTGCCGGACGAGGTGCGCGCCAATGCCAGACGCGCATCCGGTCACGACCACGCGGCGACCATCGTAACGCCATAGCTCCTCGATCTGTGCCAACGTGTCAAACAACTTCCGGCATCAGGACGTCGAATCCTTCAGGCGCTGTGCGGCCTGAACGCGACCCTCGTTGATCTCGGCCATCGCCTCGGGGATCTCGCTTGCGGTGAAGTTGCCACCACGACCGGTGGGCAACCCGCCGAACGAGTATTGCTCGTCGAACTTCGGCGCTGTCGATTCTGGTCGACGGGATTCGACCTTCTCGAGGACCGGGGCCAACCGCTTCGCTTTCTCGGCCACCGCCTTCTGGTCGCGCTCGATGAATTCGGGCAATACCTCTTTGCCCATCAGCTCGATGGATTCCATTGTGCCCTCGTGGCTGCGCGGGTTGAGCAGCAAGATGATCTCGTCGACGCCGCTCTCCTCGTAGCCGCGCAGGAACTCCCGAACGGTGGCCGGTGAGCCGATCGCACCACGACCCGGGCCGTAGGCCAGCGTCGGATCCTTTTCGCATTCTTCGAGATAACGCTGCCAGACGCCAGTGCGGCCGGGTGTGTGCACGCCGGTCATGTAGTAATGCATGATCCCGAACGAGAAGAATCCGCCGCCCATCCCCAGGCGCTCGACCGCCTGCTCGTCAGTCTTGGCGACCATCATTGACAGGTCTCCGCCGATGGCCAGGATGTTCGGGTTGATCGCCGGGGTGATCGGCACGCCGCTTTCCTCGAACTCCTTGTAGTAGCCGTTCACCCGCTCGGTCAGCGGGCCCGGGCCGGTGTAGGCGAAACTCAGTGCCCCAAGGCACTTCTGGGCGGCCATCTGTACCGACGCGGGCCGAGTGCAGGCCACCCACACCGGCGGGTGCGGCTTCTGCAGCGGCTTGGGCACGACGTTGCGGGCCGGCATCTCGATGTGCTCGCCCTTGAACCCGGTGAAGGGTTCCTCGGTCATGCAGCGGATCGACACCTCGAGCGCCTCTTCCCACTGGGCACGCTTGTCGGCGGGGTCGATGTTGAAGCCGCCGAGCTCACCGATCGAGGAGGATTCGCCGGTACCGAATTCCACCCGCCCGTCGGAGATCAGGTCAAGAGTGGCGATTCTTTCCGCGACCCGGGCCGGATGGTTGACCGCAGGCGGCAGATGCATGATGCCGAACCCCAGCCGGATGTTCTTGGTCCGCTGGCTGGCCCCCGCCAGAAACATCTCCGGCGCGGTGGAATGGCAGTATTCCTCCAGGAAGTGGTGCTCGGTCAACCAGACCGTGGAAAATCCGGCCTTATCGGCGGCTTCGACCTCGTCGAGACAGTCCTTGAGCAGGACGTGCTCGTCGTCGGGTGTCCATGGACGGGGCAGAGCGAATTCGTAGAACAGTGAAATTTTCAATGTGTGCCTCCCGGAACAGTTGAGTGAGTCGGGCTTTCGCTGACAAGGTGCTTGGCCGCGACGTAACCGAAGGTCATGGCCGGCCCGATGGTTGCACCGGCACCGGCGTAACTGCGCCCCATCACCGGCGCCGAGGTGTTGCCTACCGCGTAAAGGCCGCGCACCACCGTGTCGTCGGCGCGCAATACCCGGGCGTGTTCGTCGGTGCGCAATCCGCCCGAGGTGCCCAGATCGCCGAGGACCATCCGGAAGGCGTAGTAGGGCGGCTTACCCAGCGGATGCAGGTTGGGGTTGGGCAGCGTCGGGTCTCCGTAGTAATTGTCGTAAACGCTGTCACCTCGGTTGAAATCGTCGTCGTGGCCGCCGCGGGCCAGCTCGTTGAAACGTGCGGCGGTGGTCCGAAGTTGAGCGGCCGGAACTCCGATCTTGGTCGCAAGTTCATCCCAGCTGTCGGCCGCCTTGACCACCCCGGACTCCAGCCAGGCTTTGGGGACCTTGCGTCCGGTGGGCACCGGGGCGCCGGGGATTTTCGGTATCGGTAGATGCCCGGCGACCACGTAGCGGTTGAACGACCTGTGGTCGGTGATGAGCCAGCACGGAATGTGCGTGACGCCGGACTTCTGGCCCTCGATCATCGCGTGACCGAAGTCCATGTAGGGCGCCGCCTCGTTGATGAACCGCTTGCCGTCGCCGTTGACGATGAATTGTGACGGCATCATGCGTTCGTTCAGCATGAATTGCATTCGGCCGTCCGGCCATTGGATTGCCGGAAACCACCACGCCTCATCGAGCAGATCGGTGTCGGCACCCACCTGTTGGCCGGCGCGGATGCCGTCGCCAGTGGCTGCCGGGTTGCCGAAGCTCCAGTCCTGGTCGACCTCGGGCAGGTGCTCTTTGCGCCAGGCCAGGTCGTGGTCGAATCCGCCGGTGGCCAGCACGACGCCGCGTCGAGCCTGGATGCGCTGCGGTTGTCCGTCTTTCACGACGACCGCACCGGTGACCGTGCCGTCGGGGCTGGTCAGCAGTTGCGTCATCGGCGAGTTCAGCCACAAGGGCACACCGCGATCCTTCATCGCCAGACGCAGCCGCGCGGCAAGCGACTGCCCAATGGCCGCGATTCGTTCGCCGAACACCCGCGCGCGCATCATCCGCCAGACCAGCTTGATCAGGACGGCTTTGCCGGCCCACGATTGCCGCACCTGGTAGAACGAGCGAAGTTCCTTGGGGCCCAGCCAGATTCCACGCGGCGCCAACGCCAGCGGGGTCAGCAGCAGCTGTTCGTCTTCGCCGAGTTTGCGGAGATCGATCGGCGGTACATTGATCGTGCTGCCCTGGTCGGAGCCTCCGGGCAGTTCTGGGTAGTAGTCGGCATAGCCTGGTTTCCAGATGAACTCGAACCACGGGCTGCGATTTTCCAGAAACTCCATCATCTGCGGCGCCGCATCGACGTACTGCTTGATGCGCGCGTCAGTGACCAGTCCGTCGGTGATCTGCCGAACGTACTCGACGACGTCGTCCGCAGGCAGCGAGTAACCCGCCCGGCGCTGAGCCGGCGCTCCGGGGACCCAGATCCCGCCGCCGGACAGTGCGGTCGAACCACCGAACTGCGGTGACTTTTCGACGACCAGGGTGTCCAGCCCGGAAGCATCGGCGACCAGTGCCGCCGTCATTCCGCCTCCGCCCGAACCGATCACCAGCACGTCGACGACGTTGTCGAATGTCATCCCGTCGGCACCGCCGTCCTGACCGCGAAGCCGGCGATGAGTTCGGGTGCCGGCTTGTAGTAGCGGACGCGCGTCTCATACGGCCCGGCCGCCGCCAGCGCCGAGAAGGCGGCTACCCAGGTACGGATCTCGTGCGCGGAGTTGCCGCCCTCGTGGGCGATGAAGTCGTTCGACCACTTGTCCAGCTCGTCGAGTTGCCCACGGTCGAGGATGTCGAGGAACTGCTGATCGAAATCGGGGTTGAGCGGCTGAAGTTCGCTCTGCCCGCCCGCGAAGCTCTTGGCCGCGTCCATCACCGCGGTCTGCCGCGCCAGCCGTTGCTCGGGCGTCATCGGTCGGCCGTGCACGATCCGCTCGATCGCCGGCGGCGTCGCCGTCGCCAGAGTCGGTACCGGCGGATCATGCGAGAGCCCACCGGATCCCACCACCAGCACCCGCTTGTCCAATGTCGCCACATAGCTGCCGACCGCCGCGCCGAGCGTCCGGCTCCGGTGCAACGGTCCCAGCGGCGTGGCGACGGAGTTGATGAAGATCGGAATCACCGGGCGTGCCGTCGCGTGACCGAACAACTTCTCCAGCGGTTGAACGGTGCCGTGGTCGACGTCCATGCTCGCAGAGATAGCCACGTCGACGCCGGCGGACAGGACTGCTTTCGCGCAGGCGATCGCGGTCGCCTCGGGGACGTCGAGAGGCCCTTTGTGGGTGCCGTAGTCGCCGACACCTTGCGCTTCGGTACCGATGCAAAACGATGGCATGAGCTTGTAGAAAAACCCGTTGTAGTGGTCAGGGGCAAAGATGACGACGATCTCGGGGTCGAAGTCGGAGACGAATTCCCTTGCTTGCGAGAGTGCTCCGTCGATGTCATCAAGGAGGTCCTGGGACGGCCCGGGCAGATTCAGTAGTGGGCTGTGCGACATGCAGCACAGGGCTATAGGCACTGTGAAAATCACCGCCTCCCGGTGTGAGGGTGAGGACGTCGAAGATCGAAGCGCTCAGGTCAGGAGCGAGCTGCGCGATGGACGCGCCCGCGATACAACGATCGGGTCGCAGGAAAAGCACGGATTCCTTCTGGGTGTCGAACCATGCCTTGAGCAGACCGGTGCGATCCCCGACGATCGTCACGTCCGGGTCGTCGTGGCCGGTCCACTGCAGCTGCGACTGTGGGCGCGCCGCAATGAACGTCGCGCCCAGCTCCTGCCACTGCGCAAACGCTTTGTCGCCGAGGATTGCCCGCGGATTGTTGTTCCAGCACAGCACCGCGAATCCTTCACCCAACACTTCGTCGAGCAACACGTTCTGGCGCTCCCGGGTATCGACATTCGGCTGGATGAACAGCGTGCCCACCGGAGAGGTCGGGTCGCGGGGCTGCGAGTGCACGACTGCGCCCTGCTCGTAACGCGGCATCGGCTTGAACCTCATCTCAAGGACATAGCGCTTGAGCGACGGCACAATTGAGGCCGATCGGATCAGCAGATCTCGCGCGCCGGCGACTCGGCGATTGGTCGGCGAGATCACCCGTCCCACCAACGTGGACAGGTCGATCATCGCGCGGGCGTGTTTGCGCCGTTCGACGTCGTAGGTGTCCAGCAGCTTGTCGCCGGCGGCGCCGTTCACCACCGCGGCCAGCTTCCAGCCGAGATTCGCCGCGTCACGAATGCCGCTGTTGTAGCCCTGGCCCTGCCACACCGGCATGAGGTGCGCTGCGTCTCCGGCCAGCAGCAGCCGACCGCGGCGGAACGCGTCGGCGATCCGAGAGTGGTGGGTGTAGAGGCGGTGACGGATCACGTCGACTCGATCGGGATGCGGGACAAACATGGCCAGCATGCGGGACAGGAACGCAGGATCCGTTGCCTGCGCATCGGTTTCGTCGGCGTGAATCATGAACTCGAACCGGCGGATACCGTGCGCGATCGAGATCGAGGCATAGGGCCGTCGGGGATCGGCGCCGACCTCGCTGTTGGGGTGTCCGAGCGGATCATTGGCGATGTCGACGACGAGCCATCTGGTCGGCGACGTGGTGCCGTCGAAAGCCACACCCATCAGTCGGCGGGTAGCGCTGCGTCCACCGTCGCAACCGACAAGATAACGCGCCCGCACGGTGGAAATGGCACCATCACTCTCGATTTCGGCGGTTACGCCATCGGCGGTCTCGCTACAAGAGACAATCGGATGGGCCCAGCGGACCTCTACGTGGTCGAAGCGGTCCAAGCCGCGTAGCAGTTCAGCGTCGACGAGCGGCTGCACGAACCCGTTGCGCTTCGGCCAACCGAACCGGGCGTCAGGCGGCGCCATTTCGGCGAGCACCCGCCGCTTGGCGTCGACAAAGCGCAGGATCTGGTTGGGTACCGTGTGCGGCAGGATCTGGTCCACCAGACCGATGGCCTGGAAGGTCCGCAGCGACTCGTCGTCAAGCCCGACGCCGCGGGGATAGTCGATCAGCGATGTCCGCTCCTCGAGAACCAGTGTCCGGACACCCTGCAAGCCAAGGATGTTGGCCAACGTCAAACCGACCGGGCCAGCCCCGACGATGACGACGTCTACATCGTAGACATCGGCTTCAGCGCCATTGTGCCCAGACGTCATCGCTCAGTGTCCCAACAAGAAGTCGATGTGCAGACGGTCGAACGTCTTGGCGTCCTCGTACTGCGGCCAGTGGCCGCAGTCGGGCATCACCTCGAACCGCGCGCCTGGGATCATCGAGGCGATTCGGCGGCCCTCGGTGACATCGGCGGTCGGGTCGTCGCTGGTCCACACCACCAGGGTGGGCGCGGTGATCGAGCCATAGTCCTTCGGGCCCAGCAGATTACGAGCCCGGATCTCCGGATCCTGTAACGCCATGATGTCGCGCATCGCCGAGACGAAGCCCGGTTGGCGATAGACCCGCTGCCGACTCGCGACGAGATCGTCGTAGTCCTTCGACTTGTCGGCCATCAGCCATTTGATCCGCGCTTTCACCGTTTCCCAGTTGGGGTCTTCGGCGGCGGCCATCGACAGCGCGATAATCCGCTTCATCACCTCGGGGTCGGCCTGTGAACCGCCGGCGGTGTTGAGCACCAACCGGTCGACCTTGTCGGGATGATCGGCCGCCGCCTGGGAGACCACCCAGCCGCCGAGCGATTCGCCGGACAAGTGCGCACTGTCGACACCGATGGCGTCGAGGAACGCCAGCAAGTGCTCGACATAGTGGCTGATCTCGAGTGGATGACCGGGCTTGTCGGTGTAACCGTGGCCCAGCATGTCGATCGACCACGTGGAGAAATGCTCGGCGTGCGCCTCGAGATTACGGACATACGCTTCGGCGTGACCGCCGGAACCGTGCAGCAGGATCAGCGGCGGTGTGGCCGGATCGCCGGCGTGCAAGTAGCGGGTCCGCACACCGCCGGCGTCCAGGTAGCCCTGCGCGAACGGGACACCCTGCAGGTCACTCCACACGCTCTCGTGCTCGGCCACCGATTCCTCTCTTGCCGTCTCGGAAATTCCGTTCTCGTTTCCGGCCAACTGCATGTGCTAAAATCGCACATTAATGTGCACTATGTATAGAGCATCACTCCCTGCCGGATGTCTGTCAAGGCAAGGTCAGCGCTGACATGCCGGAGACCCCGACGACTCGGACCACCCCGGCGCCCGGTTCGCAGACGCTGGCCCGGGGCCTGCGGGCGCTGCAACTGGTGGCTGATGCTCCCGCCGGACTGACCGTGCAACAGATTGCCGACGGCGTCGGCGTGCACCGGACGATCGCCTATCGCCTGCTCGCCACGCTGGCCCAGTTCCGGTTCGTCGCCAAGGGCGAAGACGGCCGCTATCGGCCGGCTGCGGGCCTGGCGGTGCTCGGTGCGTCGTTCGACCGCAATGTGCGCCAGCTGAGCGTGCCGATCCTGCGTGCCCTCGCCGATGAGTTAGGCACCACGGTGTCGCTGCTGATCGCCGAGGGCGACCAGCAGGTGGCCGTCGCGGTGATAGTCCCCCACCAGGTCGCCTACCAGTTGGCGTTTCACGAGGGCAGTCGCTATCCGCTCGATCGGGGCGCGGCCGGCATCGCGCTGCTGTCGAGCCTGCCCCCTCGCCCAGACGAACGCGACCTCGTTGTCAGCGCCCGCAAGCAGGGGTGGGTGATCACCCACGGTGAGATCGAGCCGAACACCTATGGTTTGGCGGTCCCGGTGCATCGCGACCCGCCGTCGCCGCCGACATGCATCAATCTGATCTCGCATCGCGAGGACGTGGTGGTGCGGGGTAAGGACTCAGTTATCAAGGCGGCCTTGGAATTATCGGCGACCCTTAGCTGACCGAGTTAGGAAGGAAATATTCTCATGCCGTCCTGGGACCATGAATTCGACGTCGTTGTGCTCGGTAGTGGCGGAGCCGCCCTGACGGCCGCCTTGACCGCCGCGCACAACGGTGCCTCGGTGGCGGTCTACGAGAAGGCCGCGACTGTCGGTGGTACGACGGCGGTTTCGGGCGGCGTGGTGTGGATCCCTGCGCATGACCGCTCCCCCGATGGCGCGTTGTCGGTCGCTGACGCGCTCAGTTATCTACGCGCGCAATCGCTGGGGTCGATGGACGACGCGCTGGTCGAAACGTTTGTGCGGTGCGGTCCGACCATGCTCGACTTCGTCGAGGCGCACAGCGTCCTGCGTTTCGAGATCGCTACCGGCTTCCCGGATTACAAGCCGGAGCTGCCCGGCGGCCAGCCGGGCGGCGGGCGCTCGCTGACCGCAGCCCCGTTCGATCTCAATCAGCTCGGCGAATGGCGCGATCGGATCACTGCCTTCCCGCAGGACTGGTCCAACGTTGGATTCGACGCTGAAACCCGGGCCCGCCTGCATGCCGGCGCCGACGAGAACGCCGACCTGTGCGTGGCCGGCACGGCGCTGATCGCCGGTCTGCTCAAAGGGTTGCTCGACGCCGGGGGGACGCCGCAGACCAATGCCCGCGCCGAGGAGTTGATCGCCGGAGACGGCGAGATCGTCGGGGTTCGCGTCAGCTTGCGCGGTCAAACGTCGACCGTGCGCGCCCGACGCAGTGTCATTCTGGCCACCGGTGGCTTCGAGTGGGATCCGGTGTTGGCTAATACTTTTCTACGCGGCCCGATGCATGGCGCCGTCTCGCCGCCGAACAACACCGGCGACGGGCTGCGGATGGCGATGGCGCACGGCGCCGACCTGGCCAACATGGGCGAGGCGTGGTGGGTGCCGATCGTGCAGATCCCCGGCGACACGATCGACGGGCAACCGCGCAGTCGCAGCGTACGACTGGAGCGCACCCGCCCGCGCAGCATCATCGTCAACCGAGCCGGACAGCGATTCGTCAACGAAGCCTGCGATTACAACTCGATGGCCGGCGCCTTCCACTACCTCGACCCACGGGACGGCTACATCAACGACCCCGCCTGGATCGTGTTCGATTCGCAACACCTCAAGCGTTACGGGTTCCTGGGTGTCGACCCCGACGGTCCGGTACCAGACTGGTTCTGCGAGTCGCAGGATCTGTTCGAGTTGGCCGCTAAAACCGGCATCGCACTCGAAG
>Ga0302325_10022865_pt1 | contig 13065 bp, 18 predicted proteins | sample Palsa_T0_2_FD_201948 | JGI IMG/M metagenome (GOLD analysis project Ga0302325, IMG submission 201948) | Peat permafrost microbial communities from Stordalen Mire near Abisko, Sweden - Palsa_T0_2 | ecosystem: Environmental > Terrestrial > Soil > Palsa > Peat permafrost | place: Sweden: Abisko... | reverse complement strand
TGGGAAATTAACGCCCGTCCCAAAAAAACACTCGTTCTCTATTATCTTCCCATCCTTCAGTAGAAAACGCTCTGTGTTGCGAAAAAGTCTGCCGTCGTTGGTCCATCCATTATAGGTCACATAGGCATCGTCCCCGACGACGACCACCTTTTCCAAATCGAATTTCTTCGTGTTCTCGGAATTTGGCCAGCACCTCGATTTATATTCCTTCAGGTCGATATGGTCGTCGCCTGCCGGACTAGTGAAAGTAAATCCATTTGCTAGGATGCGCTCCAAGATGTGCCAATCCTTTTTCTCGTAAGCAGTGTAGTATTCGCGAACGACGTTTTCGTTCGTGGTCGTGCCTGTTGGCATCTGGGAAAAGCAAGGAATGCCGGACAGGGTTATACCGGCCGCAATGACGCAGGCAAATAAATGATTCCTTTTCATGCAAGAGTGAGGGCGAAACGTGGGGTTCAAAGGAAGTAACACCGATCAATGGTCGAATCCTTCAGGAAATTATCGGAATTATCCCTCGCTCGTCATTTCGTAGCAGAAGGACGAGATGGTTGCCCAAGGAGGGATCATTGAGAGCCAACGAGGCCCCAGACGGGCGGCCTTTACGGAGAATGGAACGGAAATGAGAAAATCAGCGATGGTGGCAGCATTGTGGTTGGCACCAACCAAGACTGCGCCAAACGAACGATACACAACCTACTCAACACTCGGCAATTGGGTCATTGCCCCTCGGCTTAATGCTTTGAGGCGATAGCCTGAGGCGTCGATCCTTGTCCGACGGCAACGCTGTCGCGGGAAGCATCACCGGGAGAGTGCCATTTCGGCGTTTAACGATCTTCGTTCAGGCTGGAGGGCTGGAGTTCCTCCGGAACCGTCGGGGAATTCCCCGATGGGAACAGCTCGGACAACTCCTTCTGGACCGCATCGCTCTTCGCATCCAGACGTTGTAAAGCTGAAGCACGGTCCCGGGTTGCTGCGAAATGCAGCTTGCGGTCGTAGCGCAATTCGTGCTCCGCCGTCAGCCAGATCGCCTCATCCTGTCCTTCCGGTCGTCCCCGCAGATCCCAGATGATCTGAGCCTGGGTGGCGATGTCACTGTGGGTAGGATTATTTTTGTGCGTGGCTTTCATCGGTTGGCCACTATGCCACATTATCACTCCGATCATAATGGGACGTACACCTACCACATGAAACGGCAGGCACTCCGCCTCATAATCCGAAAGATCACTTTAACTAAATGGACGCGATTGAACTGCCCCGATTGAGTCGTAAAGGCGCGGCCCATTTGGTTTCTTTTAGTTACCCATTGGAATCAACTTCCTCGAGACACAAGATAGCTGGAAGAAGTACCGAGGGCCACAAATGCAAAGACTAGGATCAGTCCATATCCGACGAGGACGAGCGCGAACTTGAACGCCGTTTTGACTCGGCCTTGGCGGTATACCACCCGGAAGGCGCGGTAGATCAGCAAGAACATTCCCAACAGAAGAATGAGCCCGACCATGCTCTCGAAATCCTTGCTGACAATGGATGCCAGCGAGCCACCCGCCTTAATCAGTATGAATGAAAGGAATGCGAGGGCCTGAATGTGGATGGCAAAAATGATGTGCTCAAGATACGGCTTGCCCGACTTGATGTAGACAAGCTTGAGAACCAGAGCGAGGAGCGGCAGGCACAAAATGAGCACCGCCGGCAAGAGGTGCCAAATCTCGTTGGCAAGGTCCCTTTGGCTAACTTTGTCCTTCGGATCGACTGTAATTCTGAGCGGATCGTCGAGCCAACTTCGAGTCGCGTGGTCTGCCGGGAGTGAGAGATTGACGTTTACCTTGGGCATGACGCCCGCACTGCCGGCATCCTTTGAGTTGGTGCGAGCCGCGCCATTTGCCGCTGTTGAAGGAGATGCCGCCGATGCTTCATCGGACTTCACGCCGTGGCTTGTCAGGATGCTGACCGCAAAAAAGAGGAAGCTGGCGAAGACATACAATCGAACGGGATGCATGTAACGCACGCGTTTTCCCGCTACGAACTCCGTCGTCAGAAACCCTGGGCGAGTGAAAATGTATCGGGCGCTCGTGAAGAATTTGCCGTCAAAATGCAGCGCTCCCTCAAGCGCGTCCTCAACGATGTGCAAAAACGAGCCGCTATAGTCGACATCGTGCTGCCCGCATTTCGAGCAGTAGGGTCCATTGAGCGGAGAGCCACAGTTCAAGCAATGGGACCGCGAGGAATGTGTGGGACGTGACATATGAGCAAGATAGAGATGTGACAGGGGTGCCCAAAATGTTCTTATCGTGAGCGCTTTCTCGGCGATCTTCTCGGCGACGGTGAAGAGACCAGGTCCTTATTCGCCCGGCCGGATTGCCGATAGGCCCGCGGCGCCATCCCAGTCCATCGCTTGAAGCCGCGGTAAAATCCGCTGTTGTCTAGAAATCCACAGGCGAGTGCGATCTCCTCAAGCGAGATATCCGGGGCGGCCATCAGGCGCATAGAGCGCTCGAATCGAGCTTTGTCGAGCAACTCAAGGTAGGTCGCGCCCTCAAGGGAGAGGCGCCGATGAAGTGTGCGTTCGCTCAAATTGAGCGCTTCTGCTGCGTCTCGGACCGAGATCACCCCGCGATCGAGGAGATTCGGCAGCGTGCCCCACAGTTTTGCTGTGGTGGCGTTCTTCTCCTCCACAAGGTTCTTGTGCGTGGTTTCGACTTCTCGCGCTAAGAGCGCGTGAAGGGCGGAGTGCCGATGACGCATTGGCAGAGCCAAATGTTCCCGCGGGAAGACGAGCCGGCTGCTCCCTGCTTTAAAACGGCAGGGGACGCCAAAGAAATTCCGATACGCTGCGGAATGGGCCGGCTCCGGATAGTCAAAGTCGGCGCTTTCCAGTGAAAACCGGCCCACTACCTCGCCTCTTGCGACCGAAAGGATGCTCGCAAATGTCCGCTCCACAACTGTTGGCCAAATTGCGGGGTTTGGATCGTCTGCATTGAAGATGAGATATGCCTCGCCCCGCCCCTCCTTGAGTTCAATCGAATCCCCGCCAGAGATCAGCTTCTGATAGCGGCAGAGCACTTTCAATGAGCCCCCAAAGGTCTCCGAGTGCGAAATAAGATGGCCGAGTATTCCGTGGGAACTACTTGAATAGTCGGCACCCACGGCAATGCCGAGCGCGGGATTTCGAGTCAATTCGAGTGCGGCCTTCCAGCTTCGCACCATGATTTCAATTGGCACCCTTGCGTCCGGATCCGTCGGAGCCTGTGCACTGACGCCGGAAAGGCGGCTGAACTCCTCAACCGAGTGCCCGCTACGATCCAGAAACTGGATCAGCGTCGTGAACACGGCGACATGGACGCTGTTGCGGTATTCAGAGTTCACGGTCTGCCGGACAATGCTTCCGCGTGGCAGCATCAGCAATGTTATTGGCGCTTGGCGCCACTGCGCGCTTCGCGCCGTTCTGTTACCTTGGGGAAGTCCAATAAACACATGAACTCAATCCCTACATCCTCCCCATCGCCGGTCGCGAGCGCCAGCCGCCCGGCGGGACCAAGCGTGAAGGTTCACGCAATACGAACCGGCTTCGTCCAGGTGCGTAGGTCCCAGCAACAGTCCAAGGGAACCGGCCTCGCCCGCGCCGCAAACATGCTGTTCGATCCGGAGTGGACCGATTGGCTGCCAATCTACGCTTGGGCGATCGAGCACGACGAGGGGGTGATTGTTGTGGACACGGGCGAGACGTCGCGGGTTCACCAGCAGGGATATTTCCCAAACTGGCATCCGTTTTACCGGCGTGCTGCCCATTTCTCAGTTCACCCTGACGAGGAAATCGGCGCTCAATTGCGCAGGCTGGGAATCAGCCCAAGGGACGTGAGCCAAGTCGTGCTGACGCATCTCCACACTGACCATGCGGGCGGCCTGACCGACCTGACAAATGCCCGTTTCTGGGTGTCCGAACAGGAATTCAAGAGGGCCTCTGGCATCGGAGGAAGGATCCAGGGCTACCTTCCCCATCGCTGGCCGAGATGGTGGAAGCCAAATTTCATTCGATTCGATCACGGCCCATTCGGTCCGTTCGAAAGCAGCATGTCCCTGACGAAGGCGGGCGATGTCCTGATCGTCCCTACGCCGGGCCATACCCCTCACCATCTGTCCGTTGTCGTCTGTGGTTCGCCGTCGCTGTTCATAGCCGGCGACACAAGCTACAACCAGCAGATGCTTCTCGATGGAAAGGTCGACGGTGTTAGCCCTAGCGTCGACGTTGCAAAGGCGACCCACGCCAAAATTGCGGCGCTCGCGAAGGTACAGCCCGTCGTCTACCTGCCTTCGCACGACCCCGAGAGCCCGGAGAGGCTCACGAATCGCTCAGTCCTAGCTGTCGAATGAGGGTCCAAGCTCCGGTGGCGGTAACGGCACTGTTATTGGCGCTTGGCGCCACTGCGCAACTCCCGCCGCCGTGATAATCTAAGCAACTGAGCATAACGCTCACGAAGCAGACCAAAACAATCCATCAACAATATGATCATTCCATCCCTCATTCTCGCAGCAATCACGCTCCTCGTCGGATTCGACACATCGAATCAGGCAAGTTGAGCTACAGCCATTGAAGGTCGCTAAGCCCACCGGCAACAGTTATTCATAAGGCGCACCGATCCAAATCATGAACACTGACACCTGCCATGTGGTCGAGAGCGATGACTTTCTGGTCTCCCTGTGGAGGAGGTTCGTCCGTTTTCCCCTTGTCAGGGTTTTCCTCGCAGTGGTGTGGGTTACGATCCCTTTCCTTTTCGTCCAACGGCTGATACCGTTGCTTCCGCTTGGCAAGACAAGCGTGGGCATTCTGAAGGCACTGGCCTGCACCCTTGTCTCCTGCGGTGCTTACATTGCATATGTGCGGACGTTCGAGCGGCGTAGGGCCGACGAGTTTGCCCCCAGGGCGGCCGCAAAAGAGCTTGCCGGGGGTATTTTGATCGGCGCCCTGCTGTTTGGAGCCACGATTGCCATCCTGGCGTCGCTTGGTGTTTATCGCTTGGCCGGAACGGGAGAGTGGTCCAAGGCGATCCTGCCGTTGGCTGTCGCCCTAGTCATAGGCACATTCGAGGAAATCGTGTTTCGGGGAATCCTCTTCAGGATTGCAGAGGAGTCGCTAGGCACATGGATCGCATTGCTGATTTCGGCGGCAATCTTTGGTGCGCTTCATCTCATAGGTCCCGACGGAACCCTCGTGGGAGCGTTGGCCATCGTTGTCGGGGCAAGTGTGCTACTGACCGGCGCCTACAAGGCGACGGGCCGCCTATGGCTGCCGATGGGCATCCATGTTGCGTGGAATTTCACGCAGGGGGGAATCTTCGGGGTCACGGTATCGGGACATCCGGGGGAGGGTCTGTTTCAGGGTACACTGACAGGCCCGAATTGGCTCTCCGGCGGCGCGTTTGGCGCCGAGGCCTCCGTGGTCGCGATCGTGCTTTGCTCAAGCGCCGGTTTGTTATTTTTCTCGGCGGCAGTCCGGAAGGGTCTGATTGTGCAGCCAAATTGGAGGAGAAAATGAGACTCACCGGACCGGCAATATTGCTTCGCTTGGAAGGACTCGCAGTGCTGAGCGCGGCATGCATCGTGTACGGGGAGGAAGGCTACCATTGGGGTAAATTCTTTCTGCTTTTCCTTTTCCCTGACCTGTTGATGGTCGGCTATCTTTGGGGAACCAAGGCCGGGGCTATCGTCTACAACTTTGGTCACACCTATGCGGCTCCCTTCGCTTTGTGGCTGCTAGCGTATTTTGGACGCGTGCCATCCCTCGTCCCGTTGGCTCTCATTTGGACGGCGCATATCGGCTTCGATCGGCTTCTTGGCTACGGCCTTAAGTACAGCACTGCGTTTAAGGACACGCATCTCGGACGAGTATAGGCGCATTCCGATTTATCCCGCCTACGCCATCTACCCGGCATGATCGAAGAGACAGCAACAAGCACAAACCGCCGCAGACTGCGAAAAGGACACTCATGGAAAACGAACGCATCTTCATTTCCCAAAAGGGAGATCCCTCCGTCCTAAAGCTGATTGCCGACGAGGTGGCCCCGCCGCGTCCGGATGAAATCCTGGTCCGGGTCAGGGCCGCAGGCGTCTCCTTCGCCGACGTCATGGTAAGAGAAGGCATTTACCCCGGGGTTAAGCTACCCGTGACGCCCGGCTACGACGTGGTGGGAGAGGTCGAGTCTGTTGGGGATGAAGTCCGAAATTTTCGAAAGGGTGACCGGGTGGCCGCTATGACCGTCGTGGGAGGATACAGCCGTTATATTTCAGTGCCCTCGAGGCACGCCGTTCCCGTGCCTTTGGGCCTGGAGAGCGGGGCAGCGGTAAGCATGGTTCTCAACTACCTGACCGCCTTCCAGATGATCAAGCGGTGCACCCATGCGGTGGCAGGCGACGCGATTCTCGTTCACGGGGCGGCGGGTGGAGTGGGCACAGCCCTTCTCCAGATAGCCTCGATCGAGGGGTTGAAGGCCTTTGGGACAGCCTCCGGTGGCAAGCTCCAATTGGTTGAGCAGCTCGGCGGCGTGCCAATAGACTACGCGAAGGAGGATTTCGTAGCCCGTGTCCGCCGGGATACCAAGGACGGTGTTGCGGCTGCCTTCGATTTTGTCGCGGGTTCCCATGCGAAGCGTTCGTACCAGGCGCTGCGATCAACGGGGACACTCGTTTGCTACGGCGCATTCGGAGTGACCACGAACGGCCACGTCCAGCCGCTGAAGGCATTGATGACCCTTCTTAGGGATCCCTCCTTTAAGCCGATTGGTCTTCTGGGGGCCAACAAAGGATGCGTGGGCTACAACACCCGAATGTGGAGGGATTCACGCCCTGAAATGTACGCGGCGGATCTTGGGACCCTGTTTACGTTGCTCAAGGAGGGTCGAATCGCCCCGGTCATCGGTGCGCGCTTCCCACTTCAAAACGCTGCGGACGCCCATGCGCTGCTAAACAGGCGTGGAGTCGCCGGGAAGATCGTACTCGACTGTTAGGCACCTGGGCCTGCCGAAGTGGGAGTAGATTTTGGTTAACCGGTTGTCACCTAAGGTAACTAAATCAACCGGTGAATTCGGGGAAACCGACCCCTCGATACAAAAAGCGCGGTATTCGATAAACCTAAATCTCTATGTTAAACCGCGATTCTCAAACGTGTTGGGAAAGGAAGCCGGACTTTTTGAATTCCGTAGTGAAATGGCTGCCCGGGCTGGGATCGAACCGGAGGCAGCGATTTGGCCTTCATCGGCTAGCAGCTTTCCAGTAGCGAGTTAAGAAAGTCAAGGATCGGCCAAGAATCTCAAATATGACCTTCCGAGCTGCGAACTATTCATCAGTTATGCACCGGAAGGGTGTCATGTTCGGGTTCAATTGATCTTTGCTCTGCTGCTTGACGCAGCATATCGTGCATGCATGATGCATGCATGGCAACAAAGACCATCAGCGTCGACATGGAAGCGTTCCGGATCCTTCGTCGTGAACGAAAGGGCCCGCGAGACTCCTATTCCCAGGTAATTCAGCGCCTTTATGCCGGTCAGCCGGCTCGCACGGTCGATGACTTCCTAAAGCTTCACGCTCCTGACCTAGAGGGGCGCGGTTTTGGCGGCCCGCGGCGCGATGAAAAGCACACTCCTGCTTGATACGACCTTTGTGTCGGATTTGGATGCTGAGTTGACTCGCCGCGAGGCAGGGCCGGCACGGACGTTCTTCCTGCGCGTGCGCCAATGCGAGGTGTTTGTCAGTGTTGTCACACTTGAGGAATTTTATGAGAAACGAGGTCACGAGGCGGCGCGTGAGCTGGCCTCCCGATTTTCAGTGCTGGGTCTGCATGTCGGCGATGCCTTGCGCTGTGGACTCTTGCAGACTCGTTCTGCGCGGCGCTTGGGTGAGAATGATGCGTGGCTCGCGGCACAAGCCATACGAGGTGGTTGTTCAATCGTGACACGGGACAGACGCTTCGACGATGTCCCCGGTCTTCAAGTGCTTAGCTATTGAGTATAACAGGGCCGGATTCGATCTTACTCTAGCCACATGCCAGATAGCCCCAAAATCGGGACCATAGCGGGGGCGGTCTTCCTGAGCTACGCCTCGCAGGACTCCGAGGCTGCCAAACGCATCGCCTGACAGTCGATCAGCAACTGGGCATCACGCCGTGAGTGACCTCAACTTGCGGACGGCCACCTCGAGCTAGTTCGGCCCGGTGACTCGATAGCCGCTATGACGCGTGCCTCGTGGCACTTGCACTCACGGCTCCGAACTGGAACGCCTCGCACTCTCTAGCAGTCGGTCAAACCTAACCCAATAGATGGCGCAGTCTTTCTCGCTCGTGGCGCGCGAATAAAAAAGGAATTTGTTATCCGGAGTCACATATTCTCCCCATCTGTGGGCGGCTCCGCCGTTGATCAAGAGTCCCAGGCTTTGAGGTTTGCTCCAGGTGTCATTGGGCCTCCGAAAACTGATGAACAGCTCACATTCAAAGTCTGGCGTTTCCTTGGCGCTCACGATCATAAAGGATTCATCCTTGGCGACAAAGAAGTCCCCGTTGAACCCAGGCTCATTTAACGGAACTCCGAGACTCCTGATGGTCGCCGTGGCTCCCGATTCCTCCACGACGCAGAACTTATATGTATTCCAGTCTCTGACATTTCCTTTGCCGGCATCGCTGCCTACATAGCAGCGGCCGCTGGTGGTGGGCATGAAGTCGTACAGTCCATAAGGCTTTTCCAAGAAAATAGCGGGGATGCTCCATCCGTCGGCGGTCCTGAGCGACTGCCAAACCTTGGTTGGATTAGGGCCCATAAAAAACAACGCATCGTCATTTACAGAGAAGGTCGGCGCGTAGAAGTGCTCGTTCAAGACCTTGGCGGCGCTCCATTTGCCATCGACATATTTGAAGGTTTTAATCTTTGCATGGGTAAGGTTGAAGAATTGGTCGTTCTGCACGTAATAGATCTCCATTCCGTCGTTTGAGAAGGCGATCCTGTCCATGGTGAAGGTCCCCTTGTCTGCCAGGAGTAGAGGCGCAAATGGCCGGGGCGTTTCGGACGGGCGCGGCTGGCCTATGTAGGCGTCCGGGCTATCCCAAAAAGTCGCCTCAGCCCCTTGGAGGTCAGCAATACTTAGAAGCAGGACAGCGGTGCAAGCGGCGGTAGTTTTCATGTTCGCGCACGAGGAGATTGACGAGAAATCGATGACTGTTCGTAGCTGCAGATGAGCGAAACTACCCAAAAGACGATACGGAATGGATAGAAGGGTATTCGGGGAGATGAACGGCATCTCCCGGACCTACAAGGACGGCAAAGGGAGCCGGATTTTTTGCCGTTCATACTGAAATGGCTGCCCAAGGAGGGGCCGAAGACAAAATTATGCGGGTCTCGATGCTATTCGAAAAGGGAGGGAATTTGGCGAGAAAATCGAGGACGGTCCTAACGCAGAAGCATCTGTCATTTGGGAACGCCGCAGATCCCTTGTCGGTGGTTCTCAAGGTGGGTTTTCGGGCTGCGCAATTGAGAGATGGAAGGGTTCGTTCGTGCGCATAAATAGCTAGAAAAGAGGGCATTACGTCTGCCCGCGTTTCCCAACTCTGGCCATTGTCGAGAATGACAGCCAAGCGGATCGATGATGTCTTGGAAGCGAGCAAAGACGGAAGGATTAGCCTTCGGCAATTGATCAGGATTGTTCGGGAAAGCGAAACTAAGCGGCGTGTCTCACAGGCTGAGAACGCGGCAACAGGGTAACTAAATGACGGCTGTCGACCGGCATCGAATGAGCCACAATTGCGCGTCCCATTTAGGTTCTTTTGGTTGCCCTACCGAATTCAACCACCAGTAATGTCGGACTTGACATATGCCGAAACCGACATACTAGTTTTCCATGTCTCAAGCCGACAAGCCACTCGTGTGGATGGAGGGAGAAATCAAGACACCTCCGTTCTCAGGTGAGGCCCGGATTGAGGCTGGCATGTTGCTACGGCGATTGCAGAAGGGCGAAAATATCGGCCTGCCGCATTCCCGTCCCATGCCGGACATTGGATTGCGTTGCCACGAGCTTCGCATTCGTGACGAGACCAAAAACTGGCGCATATTCTATCATAACTCGGCCGATGCTCTGGTCATCCTCGAGGTGCACAACAAAACGACACAAAAGACTCCCCAAGCCGTCCTCGATAACTGCAAACGTCGCCTAAAAATCTACAAATCAATTTCATGAAATCCGCGAAAAAACTGCGCCTCGAAGCTGCCGGCTTCAAAGTGGGATCTGCCGATGAGTTTCTGGCTCTTACCCCAGAGGAAAGCACCTTGGTATCGCTACGGTTGTCGTTGGCCGAACAGGTGCGCAGCCGCCGTCTGCGATTGCATTATTCGCAGACGGAACTCGCTCGCCGTATTGGTTCGAGCCAGTCGCGAATAGCCAAACTCGAAGCTGCGGGGGCCGATGTATCTCTTGACCTGCTATTTCGGGCGCTTTTTGCGACGGGAGCGAAAATGAGTGATGTCGGAAAGGTGGTTGCAGCCGTTTGAAATTATATGTGAGCTGCTGAAAGTATCGCACAGCGGGTACTACCGCTGGTGCCAGCAGCGGCCGAGTGCCCGGCAGCGCGAGGACGCGTCCATCGCGGCGAAGGTCGCGGCGGCACACCGAGCGAGCCGGGGCACCTACGGTGCGCCGCGCATCCTCGTGGACCTGCAGGAGAGCGGGACGCGGACAAGCAAACGCCGCTGCGCCCGTCTGATGCGGGAGCAGGGGCTGCAGGGCAAAAAGAAGCACCGCCGCAAGCCCCGTACGACAAACAGTCGTCACTCGAAGCCCGTCGCCGAGAACATTATCGCCCTACGTCCGGATCCGACCGGCCCCAATCAATGCTGGCTGACCGACATCACCTTCATCCAGACCGCCGAAGGATGGCTGTACCTGGCGGCAATCCTCGACCTATGGAGCCGCAAGATCGTCGGCTGGAGCTGCGGGGCGACTTTGCATGCCAGCCTGGTCCTGGCGGCCCTCCACGACGCCTTAAAGCGCCGCAGACCGCCAAAGGGGCTCCTGCATCACTCCGACCGTGGCAGCCAGTACGTCGACGAGGATTACATCAAGGCTCTCGAGGCCGCCGGCATCGAGAGAAGCATGAGTCGCGCGGGAAACTGTTACGATAATGCGGCGATGGAGTCCTTTTGGAGCACCCTCAAGTCCGACACCGGGCTCGATGAGTCGATTCCTGCCAGCCGCAATCACGGAGAGCTTGCCGTCTTCGATTACATCGAGACGTTCTACAACACGACGAGGCGCCACAGCTCGCTCGGTCAGATCTCCCCTGTGGCCTTCGAGAATAAACAAGAACTAAACGACATCAAAGCCGCCTGAATTGGTGTCCATTTTATCGAGGCAAGCCCAGGATAGTTCGGGATAGCGAAACGAACGGCGTGTCTCACGGGCTGAGAAAGCGGCAATAGGGTAACTAAATGGTGGCTGTTGAGCGGCATCGAATGAGCCACAATGGCGCGTCCTATTTAGTTTCTTTTAGTCACCCAGCCGGGCTGTGCCTCGCACGCCCATAGCGAGAACGAGGGTGCGGACTGGCGATCGCGGAGAAGCTCTCTTGACAGAGGAGTGTTAACAATTAAGTTAACTCGTGATTGAAAAAGCTTCGCCTAGTCGAATTTTTCAGAAGGGGGGACGGTACCAAGCCTGTTTCCGACTGGCTTGAGGATCTCGACGAAGCTCGAGCTCAGTCGGTCGCAATGGGGGTTAAGTTCTTTGAGGAATATCCGAGTCTTATCGTTCCTACTTATCTCTTCGAAAAGGTCACCACGCACATCTGGGAGATTAAGGTACATCACGGCAAGGAGCAGTTCCGTCTTTATTCCTTCAAGGATGAGGCACTAGTCATTGCGGCTGTTGGCGTAAACAAGAAGTGGCAGAAAGCGCGAAATGCCGACCTCGCCCTGGCTGAGGAACGCCGCACGGAACACTTCGAGCGCAAGAAGGCCAAGAAGAAGGGCTCCAAGGAAAAAATGCCCAAAGGTAAAATTTAACCCGAACCCGAACCCGAACCCGAACCCGAACCCGAACCCGAACAACCATGAGTGACATTGAAAAATTTATTGCCGCCCGCAAGGCACGCAATCCCAAGGCTTGGGCCGATTTCGACACTAAGTACCGTCGCTATGCCATCGGCATGCTTCTCGCCCGGCATCGTCAAAAAGCCGGCCTCAGCGTATCGCAGTTTGTTAAGTTAACGAAGATGAAGAAAGAAGCCCTTTCTCGACTGGAGAACCACGGAATTGATGTTCGCCTCTCCACGATCTCGAGGTATGTGCAAGCCACGGGAAAGCCCTTTGAACTGAGATTCAATCCGATTGCGCCAAGGAAAACTACGGGAGGACAGAGGCAACAGACTCGCATGGCGTCTACGGTCGAACTCATTTCAGCATAACACGCCATAGCTGGCGCCGGCCTTATTGGGCCCCCGCCCATCCAAGGGCGGCGACTTTAGCGGGTATTACAGTCGCGGCTATTGGCAAGAGGGCACTCCAGGGGGGCGTTGCTTCTCAAGGCTCATGTTGAGTATTTGGGACTCGAAGACATCAAGGCGGCTTACTCGGCCACCAGCCAGTTCACTCCCGTTGAGCTTCAGCTGGAAGACGAAGCAGGTATTTCCGTAGTGGTTGCTCTAGGTAACCGGGAACCAGAAGCGGCCATCCGGATTCTGGAGGCCTTTCCGCACGATTTCATTGGCGGTGGGGGTTATGGTTCTTTCCCCGTACGATCTTGGATTGGTGACGCTCGTGAGATGGAAGCGCAACCGGATGTGATCGGACGTCGGGAGCGTTTGTCGCCGATCAGGAGCAGCGGCTCAAAGCTGGAGCAAATTCTGAAGTGGTTCAGTGGCGCGCCTCGGCGCTTTAGGGCGCGTTTGCGGCTTTCAGCCGATTTACAAGCGCTCGGTAATCCTGGTTAATGGCGAAAGGGAGCCCTTTGATCTGCTCATCCAATGCCTTGAGATCGACCAGCCTCTGGTCGAAGTCATCGATTTTCCCATCTCTATTAAACCGTATCAGGAAACTCGTG
>Ga0302325_10022864_pt1 | contig 13065 bp, 12 predicted proteins | sample Palsa_T0_2_FD_201948 | JGI IMG/M metagenome (GOLD analysis project Ga0302325, IMG submission 201948) | Peat permafrost microbial communities from Stordalen Mire near Abisko, Sweden - Palsa_T0_2 | ecosystem: Environmental > Terrestrial > Soil > Palsa > Peat permafrost | place: Sweden: Abisko... | reverse complement strand
CGGGGGACGCGGAAACGACACCTTCGTTCTCGCCGACCTGAACGAGGACACGGCGACCGGCGGCACGCGCGCCAACCGCTATGTGTTCACGGGCACGCCCGAGGTCTACCAGCGCCCCTTTGCCCTCCAGCGTCCAGCCGATCGCACGGCCGACCTGATCACCAACTTCCGGCCAGGCCACGGCGACCGTCTCGTCCTGCGGGCAACCGTCTTTGGTTCGCAGCTGCTCAACCTTCGCCGCAACTTCAAGGTCGTGGCCAACAGCGACCCGCAGCCGCGCTGCCACTGCGCGACCCTGCTGCTCGACACCAGCACGGGCGTGCTGAGCTTCGACCGCGACGGCACCGGCCCGATCTCAGACCAGGTGATCGCCAAGCTCCCGGGCCTGCGCACGATCCGTCGCAGCTGGGTGCAGATCACGCGATCGTGACGGCCGGATCGTGATGGCGCATCCGTTCGCCGCCGTACCACTGGGCTTCTCGGTCATGGGTCGCGAGACGCGTTGTCGACACCTGCGGCCACCAGACTGTTCTGCGGGGAACGGTGCGTCGCCGTCTGGCTCGGGCGTACTGGGCGTGACCGCGGCTACGTGATGGACCTGGGCACGCTCTGGCGTCTGGCGCAAGGCTGGTACGCCGGTCGGCTTGATCGCGGCTACCGGCGCCGCGAGCCTGCGGAAGCGAAAGAGTATTTCCGCTCGGTCGGACTGCGAGGACCATTCTGGGGGCTGTGATCTGCCTTTCACCGCACGAGCGAGACGATCGTGGGATGTCGATTTTGCACGCGGCCAAACTGGTGGTGGTCCACGCGCAATTTCGTGCTCGCGGGATCGCGGTGCGTGACGGCGTGCTTCGTGACGAGGCGCTCGCGACCTCCGCTCGCTATCGCGATGCGGTCGCCGCCGGTGGGATCACGGTCTACAACGCCCGCCGCGGATAGTCACGGCGCCCCGCAGACCCCGACGACCTATACAACCAGCTGAGCATCGAGCGCGTCGAGTTCCTGCTCGACCTGCTGGCGCATCGCCCGCTGCTCATCAGGCGTCATCCACGATCCGTCGACCGCGGTCAGACACAGCTTGCGCACCTGGGCAGGATCCCAGCCCGCGGCGGGCACCATGCGGGCGAACTCCTCGCCGATGTCGGTGTGAAACATCGGCGGGTCATCTGAGTTCAGCGTGATCCGCAGTCCCTCGCTCTCCATCGCCACGATCGGGTGCTTGGTCAGATCGGGGTCGAAGTAGCAGACAGCGGTGGCCGTCGGGCAGGTGGTGAACACGATCCCGTCGGCGAGGACGCGGTTGACCACCTCGGCGTCGCCGAGCACGTGGTAGCCGTGATCGATCCGTTCGCATCCGAGCACGTCCAGGCACGTCGAGATGTTCTTCGCCGGAGCGTCCTCGCACGCGTGTGCGGTCAGTCGCAGACCACCCTGCCCCGCCAGCTGATACGCCTCGATGAACTTCTCTGGCGGATCGGGCGCCTCGGCACCGTCCATGCCCAGGCCGATCACCTCGTCACGCCGGTGTTCGAGCACCTCACGCACCATGTCCGCAGCCTGACCGGCGCTGTCTTGGCGGTATACATCCGCAATCAGGCGGCAGCGGACGCCGAGCTCAGCCTCCGCCCGACGCACCCCGTCGATCAGGCCATCGACCACCGTCGGGTACCGGACCCCTCGCCGGGTATGCAGAGTCGGGTTGAAGAACATCTCCCGATACGTGAGGTTGCCCAGCCTGACTCCGTCCTCGATCGACTCAAACGCCGCGCGTGCGAAGTCCTCACGATCGATCAACGTCGAGGACACCTGGGCGAAGATCACCAGGAACTCATAGATCGAGCTGTAGTCATACAGCCGATCCGGATGCTCCTCGGCCAGCCGCACGCCGTGCTTGCGTGCCAGATCGGCGAACGTCGCCGGCCGCACCGTGCCTTCGAAGTGGCAGTGAAGCTCGACCTTCGGGACCCGCCGCAAATACTCGTCCAGGTTCATGGTGCCGCTCGCCGCTGGGAGAGATGAATACCGTCGCCGGCATGTCGGCCGCGCTGCTGGGCATCACCTGCCGGGGGAATCGAGTTATCAGGCAGTGGCGTACTCATCGCGCTTGCGAGGCCAACCGTCGAAGTTCCCGCCTCGGCCCTTCGGGGCGCGGTCCAGGAGTTGCCAGGTCGCGTTGAGAGCCTCGGTGCCGCGATCGTAGGTCGAGTAGGCGTGGTAGACGGTGTCGTGGTCAAGCGCGAAGACGCTCAGCGCCATCAGCTCCATGACGTCCAGCATGTTCCCCGTGCGACGCGGCGTGGGCACGTGCATGGTCTCGTAGAAATCGCGGTCGAATGCGTCCTCGGAGGACACCCATTCGATCCCCCAGCCCATCCGGGCCTTATATGCGTTGAGCACTTCCAGCGGTGAGCGCGAGGCGAGGATGAAGGTCACATCGCGGCGCGCGAGATGGTCGACTGCCCCGACCAGGTTGTCGGTCTCAAATGTGCAACCTGGACAACCTTCAGGCGTCTTGGGGCCGTGCATGAAGTGGCGCACGATCAGCTGTGAGCGCCCGTCGAACAGCTGCGCCAGCGTCTTGGTGCCGTCGTTGGTTTCGAAGCGGTAGTCGATCGTGACCGGCACCCAGGGCAACGCTTGTCGCTTGCGGGCGAGCGCGTCGCTGCGGCGGGTGAGGTCCTTCTCCTCGGCGCGCAGTTCGGCGTAGGCGGCCGCCCACTGCTCCCGTGTTCCGATCTGGTGCGATGTCATGGATGACTCCTCTCTGACTCGAGCTCAGGTACCCAGGGTTGAAGACTCCGCGGCCAACCAAAACTCACCGCCCGGACCCTACAGTCGGCCGACGGCGGCGATGTCCGAACTGGAACGTTCGGGTGGTCGGAGTATGTAATATGCATATATGCAATCTGCACAGAGAGCGCGCGTCGCGAACATGCTTGGTGGTCTGTCGGTGGCGATCAGCGATCGCGTTGCAGCTGGCTCTCGTGAGGCAGGGCTGGTGGCGTTGGACAGCCACCCTGGTGTATCGGTCGCGCATCTGAGCCGGGCGTTGGGTCGCTCGCACTCTGCGACCGTCCGCTTGGTCGATGGGCTGGTGCACGCGGGTCTGGTCGCGCGTGAGGCGGGCGAGGATGCCCGGGCCGTAGCGCTGCAGCTGACGGATGCCGGCGAGGCGGCCGCCAGCGAGGTGCGCCACGCGCGGGCGGCGTGTCTGGACGCGCTTGTCGACGTCCTCGGCGACGATGAGGTAGCTGGTCTGGAGCCGGTTCTGGAGCACCTGCTGGCAGCCAGTGCTCGTGACCCAGACAGCCGGTGGCGGATCTGCCGGCTGTGCGAGGAACCGCGCTGTGAACACGCTCAGCCGTGCCCCGTCGATGAGGCTGCCCCACGGTGAAACCCTGGTCCGTTTGCTGGAGCAACAATTGCCCACACGACTCGTCGCAGCCGCTGGGCATGGTGCGCGGATAACCGCATCATGGGGGTGGTTCTGGGTCTACTGGCGGCGTTGACGTACGGCTGCTCTGACTTCGTCGCCGGCGCGGGCGCGCGACGCTCTGACGCAATCGCGGTCACCGGGGTCGCACAGCCCCTTGGTTTGCTGGCCGCGGCTGTGGGCGTGGTGATCCTGCGCAAGGGCTCGCCGACCGCGTCGGTGCTTGAGTGGGGCGCAATCTCGGGCGTGGGCTCAGGCTTAGGAACCGCCGCGCTGTACTGGGGGCTGAGTGTCGGCGCGATGAACATCGTCTCGCCGTTGGCAGCGGTCATCAGCGCGATCGTGCCAGCACTTGTCGGGGTGGCCCTCGGCGAGCGACTATCGCTGCCTGCCGTGGCCGGAATCGTGCTCGCCGTCCCGGCGCTCACAATGGTCTCGCTCGCCAGCGGCCAACAACGCGGCACTCACAGATCCAAGGCCCCGATCGCTGCGGGGCTGGCGGCCGGGGGCGGATTTGCCCTGCTGTTCATCGGCCTTGACCGGGCCGGGACCGCAGCCAGCGCCTGGCCACTGGTGCCCGGACAGGCGGTCGCGATCCTGATCGTCGCGTCATTCGTCGCCAAGCGCCGCCCGCCGCGATCGACCTGGCGTACCTCACTGCGTTGGGGAACAGCCGCCGGCTCGCTATCGGGCATCGCGAACCTGCTCTATCTCGCCGCCACCGGCCAAGCACAGCTCGCGGTCGTGGCCGTCCTCACCGCCCTGTATCCCGCCGTCACCGTCGCGCTGGCCGCCGGATTCCTGCACGAGCGCATGAGCCGCCTCCAAGCGATCGGTCTACTGATCGCGGCTGTGTCGGTCACCCTGATCAGCATCTGAGCACCGACACCAACACGCCCGCCCCCAATGCACACGGGCTCTTGATCATCCTGGGCCGACGCAGGCAGACGTCACATCCGTAGGTATGAGGCCCCGTTGAGATCGAGTACCGCGCCGCTCACCATAACCGCGTCTGGCGATGCCAGGTACAGGACCGCGGCGGCGACCTCCTCAGGGGTGGCGACACGTCCCAGCGGGCTCTCGGCGCGCCGGCGATCGCCCTCCTTGCCAGCGAGCGCCTCCGCAGCCATGTCGGTCTCGGTGAAGCCCGGCGCGACCGCGGTCACCGTGATCCCGTGCGGACCTAACGCTCGGGCCAGCGACTGGCCGAAGGCGACGATCGCGGCCTTGCTCGCGCCGTACGCGGGCTGGTCAGGCTCGCCGCGGAAGGCTCCGCGGGAGGAGACGTTGACGATCGAGCCGCCACCTCCGCCACGGATCATGTGCTGCACCACGCACCAGGTCACGTTCGCCGCTCCGACCAGGTTGACCGCAAGCGTGCGCTCCCACGCCCGCTGCCACTGCTCGTAGGTGGTCTCGGTGATCGGGTGCTCCACGAACACGCCCGCGTTGTTGACCAGCACGTCCACTCCGCCCAGTCCGGCAACAGCCTCGTCGACCATGCGGCGGACCGCTTCGGGGTCAGCGAGATCCGCGCCCACGACGACGTGGCCGCTTCCGGACAAGGACGCCGCGACGTCTCTGGCACCGTTCTCGCTGGTGCCGTAGTGCACCGCGACGCGATCCCCGGCACCAGCGAACGCTCGCGCGACAGCCGCCCCGATACCCCGGGACGCACCCGTTACCAACACCGCCCGCCCCCCGCGGTGGGCCACACTCACCATGCGCACAAGGATACGGTCGGGTGGCGAGCAGCTCCCGACGATCGGACGGCCGCCGCGTCTCGTCCCTGGGCGCGCGGGCGTGCGGCGGCTCCTATGCTCTGGCGGGCGTGGAGATCCTGAGCAGTCGCGTCCTCGTGCGGCCAACTGACATCGGTCGGTCACTGCGCTTCTACGAGCAGACCATCGGGCTGGCGATCTACCGCGAGTGGGGGACGGGACCGGCGCGCGGCGTCGTCTTCTTCCTCGGCGGCGGCGGCCTGCTGGAGATCTCGGGAACGAGCCTTGAACCCCCGTCGCCGGCGATCGGCCTGGTGCTCCAGGTCCGTGACGTCAGCGCGACCCACCAACGGCTGAGCGAGCAGGGCATTGAGGTAGACGCCGAGCCCGAGCGCAAGCCCTGGGGACTGATCGAGATGACCGTTCGCGACCCAGACGGGCTCGCGCTCATCATCGTCGAGGTGCCGCCTGAGCACCCACGCCGTCGTGGCGAGACTTAAGTCCGAAGCGGATACCTTCGGCACGATGGATCAAATCCGTCAGGCCGAGGCTGAGGACCGCGGGTTCCTTGTCGAGCTGGCGCGCATCGCATGCACCCTGGAGGACCGGCCACTGCCCGAGCCCGACGCGCCCGAGGTCCTGGCGTGCTTGCCGCAGGCGATCAACGCCGCGCTCGTCGCCGCCAATGACCAGAACAGCCCGGTCGGGGCCGCGTGGTGGCATCTGCACGAGCCGCCACTGGTGGTGAGCTCAGATGGTTCGCCATTGCCCGAGCTGACGATGGCCGTCGTCGAGGCTGCCCGCGGTCGCGGCGTCGGCACCGCCCTCATCGAGGCGCTGGCCAGCAGCGCCGCAACGCAATTCGCCGCCATCGCTTTGAACGTCCACCTCCGCAACCCAGCCGCCCGCCTCTACACCCGCACCGGCTTTCGAGTCGCCGGCAAAGGCCGAGGGCGGTTCGGCGTGGCCATGACCCGCGAGCTGCACGGCTGAAGCTCTCATCGCGCTTTGGTCAACGAGCGGAAACGATCAGAACTTACGGCCGCGCCCACGAGATCTAAACTTGTAGCCAGAGATCGGTCGAGTGCCAGCAGCCCCACCTGCTCGCTTGGTCGGCGTTGTGTGCCGCGGGCGGAGCGGCAGCTCACGTTCCCGAACCGCTTCAGCGGCGCCAAGCGCGGCGTTATCCCAGCGGCTGGCCCAGGGCGTTCAGTGGGCCGATCGCGAGTGCGAAGATGTGCATGCCGCTGATGCGCCCGCTCGCCGGAACCGTGCCGCCCGAGGGCAACGTGATGGCCTGGACCGTCTTGCCCGCCGTGAGCGGCGCGGACGTGTAGAAGATGTAGGCGGTCTGGTTGCGCTGGCCGGGCTGGCCACCGTCGCCTGCAGTCGCGGGGTCGGTGTCGTTGATGTATGGCAGCTCGGCGATGGCGTCGTCGGTCACCGGCGCGTCGAAGTAGTCGTCCAGCGTGATGCTGAAGCTGCTCGTCGTGCCATCGGTGTAGTGGACCGTCCCGGACCCGGACTCGGACGGGCTGCCGGCGCCCAGCACTCCCAGGGTTGTGCCCGAACCGGACAGCAGGATCGTCTGGCCCTGCGCGACCACGTTGTCCGGCTGGCCGGGCTGGACGTCCGGCCACGTGAACGTGATCCCGTCGTGCACCACCGTCGCACCGGGCCCGAGTCCGGCAGCCGTGAGCGTCTGCGCGGAGTAGCTATTGCCCACCCCGTCGAAGTCCGCCGCGGAGATGTCGGAGTCGTCGCTGATGCCCGCGTTGTTGAACGCACCGGCCAGAGTGGCGTATGCGCTCACCACGTCGAGGGTCTGGTACGCGACGCCGCGCTGCTTGCCCGCCGTGTAGACCGCCTGCACCTGGACTGGCGACTGGCCTGGGTTGGCGTTCGCAGGCAAGGTGACTCGCCAGGCAACCGTGACCGTACGCCGGCTCTTGATCCGCGTGGCGCTGACCGGGGTCTGCGCTGTCGCTGTCCAGCCACTCGGAACGGTGATCGCGGTCTTCAGGGAGTCCAGTTCGAGCAGGCCGTTGTTGGTCAGGGTCGCGGCGACCGTCGTGCTGGACCCGGGCGTGACGAACGCCGGCGATGCGGAGACGGCAAGCGTGCCGTAGGGAATCGGTACGGGCGCGTTGGGGACCTCCTGGATCTTGATCGTGACTTCGGCGGTTCCCAGGCTGGCGTGCGACGCGCGGACCGTCACAACCCCGGGCGATCCGGGCAGTGAGCGGACCCAGACCGCGCCGGTGCCGCCGGTCTGGCCGAAGTCGAGGGGGTTGTCTCCGACGAGCATCGCTGCTCCCGTGATCGACAGCGTGACGAGGCCATCGACGTAGGGGCGGGCGTTGCCGTAGCTGTCGACCGCGCGGAACGCGAGCCGCGTCGCGTCGCTTCCGTCGGCGTCGATGACCGTGTCGTCGGCGGTCAGTTCCAGCCGGTCATGGGACGGGTCCGCATCGAAGCTCGTGGATGTCACCTTCGTGCCGGCGAGGTACCCGTCGATCCGGAGTTCGGGGAGCGAGGAGCCGTCGACCGCGCTGAAGTCCACGAAAGACGGTGGATAGGGCAGGTTCCCGTAGTCGGTGGTGTCGGGCGTGACGGTCGTCAGCAGCTGCCCCGCGACGTACACCTCAAGCGAGTCGAGGTTGGCGCAGATCATCGCCGTGGGCAGGCTGGTGACCGGTGACGTCGGGCCGAAGTCCCAGTAGAACGCGGGCGCGATGATCGGGGTTACCGTCGGATCGACCTGGGACTGATAGATGGCGGCGCCCGGCTTCGGCACCCGGAACAGGTCCACGACGCCGGTGTACTTCACGCCCTGATACTGGTTGCCGTTGCCCGACGGGTAGTCCAAGCCGGACCAGGCGAGCAGCCCGCAGTACCGGTCGTCGGAGAACGAGATGTTCTGTACTGCGGCGTGGGCCGTCGCCTCCCCCTGCTGGATGGCCTGGGTGTCGATCCTCCGGTAGTAGATCGCCGGACCGGACAGCGTGCCGACGGCCTCGCAGACCAGGTAGGGCTTCCCCGCAGCGTCGACGGGCGGTTCCAGGATGGGCTCACGCACCCCGTCTGGGCCTGTGACGCTGCTGTAGTCATGGTTGCTGAAGACGTCGAACACGAAGCTCGCGTCGGTCGGCTGCCCGTCGCCTCCGGTCGGCCTGGACGGGTCAAGGGAGTGCGCCAGCTGGTTGTACACCGTGTACTCCGGGACGTGCTCGCCCGCCTCGTTGGGCATCGCACCCCAGACGATCACGCTCGGGTGGTTCTGGTCTCGGACGATCATGTCGTGCACGTCTTGCTCAGCCGCCTGCTGCCAGGCAGCGTCACCGAAGTAGCCCCAGCCCGGGATCTCCTCCCAGACCATCAGGCCAAGCTCGTCGGCCGCGTCGTAGAACGCCTCCGACTGCGGGTAATGCGAGCACCGAACGGCATTGCAGTTGAGCTCCTTGCGAAGGATGTACGCATCCTGAGCCTGCACCCGCTCCGGCATCGCGCCGCCCGCGTACGGAAAGAACTGGTGCCGGTTGAGTCCGAACAGCTTGGTCCGGTTACCGTTGAGGAGAAACCCGTCGAGCGTGAAGCTGGCCTCGCGGAAACCGATCCGCGTCTGGTAGTCATGCAGTGGCTCGCGATCGACGCTGAGCGTGGTGACCACGTCGTAGAGCTTCGGATTGTCGGTATCCCAGAGCGTGACGGCGGCCAGGCTCTGCAGCGTCGCGGTGACCGTGGTCTGGCCCTTCGCGGTGATCGTGAGCGGGACGGTTGTCGTGGCGATCGGGCCGCTCGGGCTGCCATCGGGATCGCGAAGCTCGACGGCAATGGCCACGGGGCCTGCGGGCACGACGGCGGCGTCCACAGTTGCCTGAACCGTGACCTGCCGGTTCGCGGCGTCGAGGACGTTGGTCGGCTCGGCGGATACGCCGGCGATGAAGATCGGCGGAACGGCACGAATCCGGACGTCGCGGTTGACGCCGCCCGGCTGCCAGTAGTCGACGTCGCTGCTGATATACGGGGCGGGCCGGTCGGGTGGGACGTCAAGGTTGAAGGTGGAGTCGAGCGTCACGGCGATCACGTTGTCCGCCGGCTGCAGCTTGCCGGTGATCTCGGCGCTGAAGGGCAGGTAACCGCCGGTGTGTTCGGTGAGCACCGTGCCGTTGAGCGTGACCGTGGACTGTGTGATCGCAGCGTCGAAGTCGAGGAACAGTCGCAGCCCCTCGGTGTCAGCCGGGGCGTCGAAATGCTTGCGGTAGATCCAGACCTGTTCCCAGGTGGATGGATCCCAGTTCTGCCAGGAGAGCGGCGCGACGGTGTGTGGGAGCGTGACCGTCGCGAGCGCGCTGTCGTCAAACCTGGGCTGATCGCTGCCCGTCGCGAACTGGCCGAACAGCCAGCCCCCATCAAACGACACAATGCTCGCGGCGGGACCGCGAAGGTCGAGAGTCTGGTGCCGATGGGCTCCCCCGGCGGCGCTCGCCGGACCCGCGCCGAGCAGCGACCATGCCGTCACCCCCGCGATGCCACCGGCCGCCGTGCGGAGGAAGACCCGCCGCGACACGAGGGTGGACGCGCTCCGGACCCGCTCAGCTGTCTGGCGCGGCTGAAAGTCAGTCATGCGACCTCCTCATTTCAGTCGTCTCATGCGTCGCGGCGCCTGCTCCATCTATCAGAACAAATTCTATCGAATTAGTCTAATTCTCGTCGGGAGAGGCACTGCGCTCGCGGCGCCGAGCGCGGTGGCCGCTGCGAAGCTCGGTACCGCTTGAGCGATGCCAGTTGTTTCACCCTGCCCGCTCCGCCGAGGCCAGCCCCCGGCGAGCAAACGCCGACAAGACGATGGCTGCGACGGCGAGACCAGTAAACGCAATTGCCACCTTTACCGGCGATCCCGCCAACAGGCCGCGGCCGGCCTCCAGAACCGGCGTGACCGGGTTGAGGTCGGCGACATCGTGGACCCAGCCGGTGAGCAGCGTCAGCGGCACGTAGACCGGGGCGAGGAACAGGAGCACGAACACCGGCATCTGGATGACGGCCCCGGCCTGCTCGGTCCGAAGGAACATCGCCAGGCCGACGGCCCACAGAGCGGCGACGAGGTTCATCCCGATGCCCAGGCCGAGGAGGCCGATCAGCTGCACGCCGTTGCCATCGACGTTCATGCCGGCGATCAGGGCGGCGATCGTGACGACGGTTCCCGTGAGGGCCCACCTCAGCAGGGCGCCCAGCGTGTAGCCAGCGATGATGCCGCTGCGCCGTGGGGCACTGAGCAGCAGCCGCCTGGCAAAGCCAGAATCGAAGTCACGGGCGACGGCGAATCCGGTGAAGACGCCGCCGAAGGCCGCTGATTGGAGGAAGACGAACACGAACTGAAAGGACGTGTAGCCCGGCGCGTAGTGGAAGTTCGGCACGTCGCTGATGCGCGAGAGGCCCCCCGCGAAGGCGATCAGGAAGAACAGCGGAAACACGATCGACGGGATGAGGATCGCCGGGTTGACGAGGGTATTGTGGATCGAGCGCCAAGCGACGCCCCGGGCGACGTAGACGAACCGGCTCATGTCCTGGTCAGCCTCGACTTCATCGCCATCCCGGCGAGTCCGAGCGCGATCACCAGCAGAGCGAGCGCGAAGCCGAACCCCAGCTCCAGCGCCTGCGCGTTCCAGCCGGTGATGACGAGGCTGCGCAGCGCCTCGAGCAGGTAGGAGACCGGGTTATAGGTGGCGACCTCGCGAAACCAGGTCGCCTTGATCAGGTTGCGCGGCAGGCTGGCGGAGCTGAGAAAGATGGTCACGAACAAAAGCGGGAAGATCCCCTGAACGGCCTCGCCGGTACCAAACCGCAACGCCAGCAGGATGCCCAAGCTGGCAAACGCAAACGAGATCAGGATGGCGAGAAAGAGCAGCACCAGCGCACCACCGACCCCGCTGACGAGCGTGACGCCGCTGGCCAGCCCCACCAGCAGGTAGACGATCGCCTGGACGACGCCGAGCACGAGCGCCCCGCCGAGCTGCCCGACCAGGAGCGCCTCGCCCCGCACCGGCGTCATCGACAGGCGGTTGAGAAAACCGCTCTCGATGTCCCGGGCGAGGTCGACACCGGCATTGATCGAGACGAACATCGCTCCCTGCACGAACGGCATCGCGATGAGAAAGTCACGGTAGTTGTGGGTCGGAAAGCCCGGAATGTGGGTCGCGGTGCTGAGCGCCGAGCCGTTGATGGCAAACAGGATCAGCGGGAAGATCATCGGGAAGATGATCAGCGCCCGCTGACGGGTCGTGCGCACGACCGCGCGCCGAGCGATGGCCAGGGTCTGCTCGATGACCTTCGCGCGCGGGGTCAAAGGGACGTAAGCCCCGCCGACGGCCATCTCAGCGGCCACGCCGCCTCCTGCTCCGCCGGCCCCCCTGCGCGGGCTCGGACGCCTCATCCTCAGCCTCCGCGCCGTCGCCGGAGCCTTCAAGCTTGCGGCCCGTTTGGGCAAGGAATACGTCGTCGAGCGAAGGCTGGTGCAGCTGCAGGGTCTCGACGCGCAGGTCGGCGCGGTCGAGAATCCGTACGATCTCAGCCAGTTCGGACTCGCCACCGGGTAGCTGCACCGTCACGCTCCCGTTGCCGTTGCGCCGCATCTCACCGAACTGCGACAGCAGCTCCGCCAGCCGGTCTCCGTCGTCAACTTCGGCCGGGGTCACCTCGACGCTGGGACCGCCGATGTCGGCCTTGAGCTGTGCCGTGGTCCCTTCGGCCACGATGTGGCCATGGTCGATGATCCCGATGCGGTCGGCCAGCACATCGGCCTCCTCCAGATACTGCGTGGTCAAAAACACGGTCATGCCCTCGTCGCGGGCAAGCCGGGCGACTTCCTCCCACAGCGCGGAGCGACTCTGAGGGTCAAGCCCGGTGGTCGGCTCGTCGAGAAACAGGATCCGCGGCGAGTGCACGAGCGCCAGCGCCAGGTCCAAGCGGCGCTTCATCCCGCCTGAGTAGCCGCCGACCCGGCGGTCAGCGGCCTCCGTCAGCCCGACGCGCTCCAGCAGTGCCGCTGTCCGTCGGCGGCGCTCGGAGCCGGGCAGCCCCTGGAGGGTGGCCTGCAGCATCAGATGCTCACGGCCGGTGAGGATCGCGTCAAGCGCTGCCTCCTGGAGCGCCGCGCCGATGGAGGCGCGCACCTGGGCGCCCTGGCGCACGATGTCGAATCCGCCGACGGTGGCGCGGCCACTGGTCGGCGGCAACAGCGTGGTCAGCATCAGCACCGTCGTCGACTTCCCCGCCCCGTTGGGGCCGAGAAAGCCATAGATCTCACCGGGCGAGACAGCGAGTTCGATTCCGTCAACGGCGCGAGGACCCTTGCGGAACTCCCGCACCAGGTTCTCTACTTCGATCGCCGCCCCCTCGCTCATGGGCCGCAACTCTACGCAGGCAGGCAGAATCACCAGTGCAGGTTGAGTCGCCAGTCCGGGAGCAGACCGGCTACCTAGCGGGCATCTGGCCCGCTGAGCCCGCGGCACCCTGGAGATCCCTGCTCTGGGACATATCGGGGACACGTGGCAGAACTCCGTCGGTGCTGTTGCAGCTCACTGGCGACGAAGCAGGTGTCACTACATGGCGCGTCCGGTGCTTCCATTTTCCGTGGAGGCTGTCCTTTGACCCGTATGCGCGTTGAGCGCAATACGGGCAGATCCCTGGTGGTCGGTGAGCTGGGCCGAGGGTCGGCCACAGGCAGTTAGTGCGTTGAACGACTGGCCCCGGCCCAGTTCGACATCGCCGGGCGCCGTCGGCTCGGCTCGGCTCGGCTTTACGCGACAGCGTCCGCGCAAACCGCGAGCTGCCGCCCGACGATCAAGAGTCGCGCGGTGCAGCGGAAGCACGTGGCTGGTCGATGATCCGCTTGCGCACACGCTGCGGATT